>Ga0209002_10000661_pt1 | contig 27930 bp, 24 predicted proteins | sample Rifsed16ft2_FD_184010 | JGI IMG/M metagenome (GOLD analysis project Ga0209002, IMG submission 184010) | Soil microbial communities from Rifle, Colorado, USA - sediment 16ft 2 (version 2) | ecosystem: Environmental > Terrestrial > Deep subsurface > Rock core/Sediment | place: Rifle, Colorado... | reverse complement strand
CCATTACAAAAGAGACACGTGATGGAATATTGACATATTGTAAGATGAACCATCCAAACGAAGGAATTTTGATTCTACGTGGCAAGTCAAACAGGGGGAATGTTGTAGTCGATGGTCTTGTAATACCTCCATTTTCACACCACGGACCTACATTTGCGGGATTCCCTCATTCATTTTTGCCTTTTGATCCAAGCTATGTAGGAACTGTTCATTCACATCCAATTGGTTCTGCGCAGCCATCTGTTACAGATCTGCACAATTTCTTTGGTTTAGTATCAATGATTGTAAAATCACCATACGAGAACGGAGACATTTTTGCTTACGACCGAGATGGCAACAGTCTTCCAATAACAATCAGTTAACAAAAATTCTGACAAAAACTTATAAGCTTTTTGAACCAAAGTGAAGTGTTTGGATAGACAATACAAGACGTATCTAATTTTCCTTTTCGGTTCACTTGCCATCAGTATTGGGTTACAGTATCTGTTAGGATTTCCATGGGGATTGATAACATCTCTAGCGCTTTTCATATTATTTCCCCTCATCATTAGAAGACGTGCTATGCGGAGAATGGGTGGATATGGTGAAGGTGGAGGCTTCTTTGGTCAAAGCCAAAGTGTAAAGTATATCTGTCTTACATGCAACAACAAATACAAAGGCGGCTCTTGTCCACGATGCGGCTCCAAGATGAAGAGAGCAGATTTCTAAAAGATCACTAAATCATCATGACTCTTGAAGAATTAAGGAAAAAAGCATTATTTCAAAATACGATAGATACATGGATAATGGCGTGCAGTGAAGATAATACAGACTGGTTTTCTCCACAAAACTACAAAAAATTCATAGATTATCTTTCTAAAAGTGGTCTTAAGATGCAAAAGTTTCCTTTATGCATAAAGGAATCTGGCGGCATGTATGAAAGAGGAAAAGACAAGACGCAGTTTGCAGAAATGCTATCGCAAGAAACTGATCCTAATGCAGCAGCATATACTTTAAGATTAAATGACGAGGTTATAAAATTAATTCGTCAGTTCAAACCTTAACGCTTTAGTCTTGGGTTTGCTATTTTATCCATGGCGTTTCCAATAAAGACAAACGCAAGACCAGTAATTGCAATCATTATTCCTGGAGGCAGAATCCACCACCAAAGGCCTCGAGCTGCAGCTCCAAAAGAGTTTGCATCATGAAGTATCTGACCCCATGTAGGAAAAGTTGGGTCTCCTAGCCCCAAGAAGCTTAGCCCTGCTTCAGTAGTTATTGCCGAAGGCACTGAGATTGCAATGCTTGCAAAGGTATATGGTAATAATTGTGGCAGTATATGTTTGAATATGATTTTGATATCTTTTTGTCCCATAATTTTGGCAGCCTCAACGTACTGCAATGTTTTGATCTGAATTGCCATACTTCTTGAAATCTTTGCTACACCGACCCATCCAAATATCACCAAGAATCCAACTATCAAAAATACGCTATTTCCTATGGTTACTGCTAAAATTATCAATAAAGGAAGTGCGGGTAGGGCGTAAATTACATCGTTAAAGCGCATCAAAGTCTCATCTGTTTTTTTGCCCTTGTAGCCTGCAAATACTCCATAGATTAATCCAATCACAACAGAACCTATTGCTACTGCAATTCCAATGAATAGTGCAAGTGGGGTTCCCCAAAGTAATCCAACAGCAAGATCACGTCTTAGCTCATCAGTACCTATAATTCCATATACTTTTCCCCCGAGAATCAACTTGGAGCTCTTGATGTCAACTATAGAATCAACATTATAGAAATTTACTTGAAAAACATATTTGCCTTTTAAAATTTTGTTTTGACCAGTTTCAGAAAAGACAACGTCTTCTGCAGAAAGCAAGTCAATTGGAAATACAAAATTATTTGCATATTTTCTAAGATTTTTTTTCACAGAATCATCCGTTGAAAAAATTTGTTCCGAGTAAATAGAACTGTCAGATTGTGGAAGTGATCTTGATATTAGATCTATCTTGAGTCCATCCGGACGAGTTACTAATATTTTTAATAAGGGGGCACCAGAATATTGTGCGGAATATTCAAAGATAAAGTCACTTGGAAATCCATCATAAGAATAATCAATTACAAAGTATTGCGATATAATTGAAATTTCTCCAGTTGTTTGCGATGACGTTTGTGGATTTTTAAGGATCTTGTGCTCTGGAATTTTTTCTGAGCTTAGGTAGTTTACCCAAGCAGGCAGTGACGTTTTTGGATAATTTATCCACCTTGAAGGATCATTCCATTCTTTAAAAGTATCAACAGGAATAGTTATTACAGCAATTACTGACAAGGCAAAAAGCATACCAAGTATGCCTATCCCGACAAGTCCGATCTTACTTTTTGAAAATTCATGCAAAATTTCTTTTGTATTCATCCTGTCCTCACCCTTGGGTCGAAATAGGCATACAAAATATCAGCCAAAAAAATGCTTCCAAGGAAAAATGCAGTCAGCACATAAGTTGCCCCTATTATCACAGGCAAGTCCAAAACGTTGATTGCCTCAAAGTAGAGTCGTCCCATGCCAGGCCAATCGAATACTGCCTCTGTTATTATTGCACCTCCAAGCGACCCTGAAAGGCTCAATGCAAGAACTGTAACAATTGGCGGTGCTGCATTTTTTAGTGCGTGTCTATAAAGTATCTTTTTTTCTGGGATTCCTATAGCTCTCTTTGCAGTTACAAAATCTTCTTGTAAGACTCCAATCATAAAGTTTCGTACAAGATAAGCCCAGGCACCAAATCCAATCAACACTAGTGAAATAAGTGGAAGTGTCATGTGGTACAACAGTGCTCCAATATATCCTGGATCAGTAACAGGGATCAATGGAGTTGCTCTTGCAGGAAATATCTGATAAACAAACGCAAAAGCAAAGATCATCAGCATTCCTATCCACCATACTGGAAAGCTGCTGCTTATGATAGCAAAAGTGGAAGTCAATCTGTCAATCTTTGAATTTATTTTACTCGCAGAAAGCGCACCAAGAAATATTCCAATCAAAGAAACAATTATCGTTGCAGAAGTAAAAAGTAAGATCGTTCTTGGAAGTTTTTCAAGCAAAATGTCTTTGACATCAGATGAACCAGAATCGCTTGTAAGAAATGTTGCATGGCCAAAATCAAGAAGTAAAATTTTGTACATTGTTAGACCTAGTCTTGGTGGTGAATACCAAGGTTCATCAAGACCAAGTACCTTGATTCTCTGTTCAATCTGGGCCGTTATAAAAGAATCAAATTCATCTGGACTTGCAAAGCTAGCAACCAATGCTTCATTGTCAGTGACTTGTTGTCTTACTTCAAAAGTCACGCTTTGTTTTAAAATGGCATCCATGTTAGAGCCAACAAGCGCTATTGTAACCAGAAGTGTAGCCATTAGAACTCCAAACATCGTTACTGCCCTGGTCAGAAGATATCGTTTGAAGCTCATTTTGCCATCATTTACTACCCATAGTTAATAACATAGCTAGTGTTGTCTCCTTTTTCTTTTTAGTAAAATGAAAATTCCTATGATTATTGCAATAATTGCAACTACTGGCATAACATAGTCCTGTTCCACAGACAAAATTCCTGTTTCAATATTCAATGTTTCAGGAGGTGCTGTGTATTCGCCTTTTATCCCCAAAAAGCTAGTGCGAAATATGTCAGGTCTCAATGCAGAATCCGACACGGAAAATATCTTCAAGTCGTTTGCACCTACGCTAAAAAGTGCAGTCTTATCGTTTGATAACGTAATATCGATTTTGTCATTTTCAGATTTTTTTGTTCCTGATGCAACAACTTTGTTGTCAGCATTAATAAAATAATAGTAAATTGTAGATTCGTCATTAACAAATACAGGAATTGTTATCTCTTTTCCTATTGATACAACATCGGGTATTTCAACATGATTTATTTTAGAAAGTTTTACGTTTGCAAAATCTTTCCAGTGTCCTGCCCCAAATGGATACGTTGGATCATCAAAAGCATGAATTGTAATAATTCTTGCTTCAGGCGAATAATTCTCAAGATAAAATGGACCGTTGCTAATTATTGCGTGATTTTTTTGTGCAATCCATGATATTGTAGAATCATACCTTGAATCATAGTATGAAGGATCAGATTCAAAAGTTGCAAGTGCAGGTGGAACAAAATTTGCTTGTTTGAATTCTTCAAGATTTGATTTTATCATGTTTGCGTCATCTGGCACAAGCAACGAAAGCCATTCGACGTCATTACCAATAGCATTTGATCTTGAAAATGCAGCTTTGCCATCAGTTACAGATTTTTCCATTGCAAACATTATCTCCCAAGGCATACTTGCCCACACTCCTGCAGAATCTGCAATCTCTGCCTCATCAAAGTGCCAATAATTTTGATAGACTTCGATGGTATCCTTGTCAATCACCCTTACTCCAACAAGCGTTTGTGCAGCCTGGTAGGCTTTGGACGAATATTCAGAATCACAGGTCTTGTCTTCCTCTGTCTCACAAGCCCATTCATATAAAAAATAAATCGAATACATGAGATCATTCATGTCCATTGGTTGACCATTGTGCCAGTTGCTAAACTTTAGATCAAATGTTACCTTGATGGTGGCTTGATTCCCTTTTCCTATCTTAATCCATTTTTGTTGTGTGGCATTCCACTTTATTGCATCTTCTGGAACTTCAAGTTTTTCAGTAGGCCCTGGCGCCTCAACATGCCATTGTGTCCTAATTGGAATACTAACCCCGGTGTATGGATGTTTGAATATCAAAGGTTCAGAAACATTATCCCATATTGCCCTACTGTAAAGATCGCTCAAACCACCTATTGGATTCCATGCGCCTTGGTAGATCTGTTTTACTCCAATTTTTACCAAATCAGAATCACTTTGTATATTTATTGGAGTAAACCTGCTTGGTACCCCAGCACCAAAGTCATTTACTATTCCTTTAATTCTGTCATTTGAAACATATTGATCAATTTTGCTTGCAAGAAATATCCTAACAGATTCTTTTACTCCGAGGTTTGTTGCTTGTTTCAAAATATTAGCACGTTCTTGTGCAGAAGTAAAGTTGCCATTAAATACATTCATAGATAAAGAATCGATAGCCCCATTGTTATAATTCCAGTATGATGGATCACAAAATCCTGGCATATTACAGTACCATGGAGAATACATTTGTGCAGTTACCAGTGTGTCATATTTTACAAATGCAGATCTTCCTGCCCATCCTTCAGTGTAAATACTCCATTTTTGGTCTTTAGGATCGCTTCCGTAAACTATAGAAAATGCCTTATTCAGATCCCCAAAATCTTTTTTCACTGTAAACCCAAATTTCTCTAATTGCGATGAAAGAGTTTCTCCAATTGATTTTCGTACTGGATCATCACTTCTAATAAAAATTATTACCTCAATTGGTTTTGAATCATAAAACCACCTGTCATCAATTTTTTCAGCCCCAGATGTGACAAGAGCATTAGAAATCATTTCTTCTGCAAGTTTAGGATTGTATCTAAAGTTAAACGATTCAAGTTCCTCTAAGACAAGAAGATAATCAGGATCAAACGGATTGTATGCAGATATCATGGTAGTACCATACCCTCCAAGAAATTCGTTTACAATCAATTCTCGGTCGATCAGATAATTGAGTGCAAATCTTACTTCACGTAGTGAGAATGGATTGAATTTTTCAGAGGGGGCTGGATTTACAAGAATACTAAAAGATCCACCTGTCGACTTGAATACGTTCAGTCCTTCTCTTGATTTAGCGTCCTCAATTCTGTCCGAAGAGACCCTATAATAATAAATGTCCAAGTTTCCATTTCTCACTTCTTCAAGTGCTGTGTTTTCGTCAACGTACTGGATAAACTGCACTTTATCAACAAAGGTTCCTTTATCAGCAAAAGCAACTACTGAACCAAAAACAATGATAGCGAGTATCACTAATAGAAAGAGTTTCATGATTTGACTGATTGAAACTGTTTTTAATCTTCTTTGGTTTATATCGTTCTATATCATTGACATGAGCTTAGATGATCGCATTACAAAGATGTTAAATACTTGAAAAAATCGATCTTGCCAAATTTTTACCATTTTTTACCATTTATTATTAAAATGTATATATTAGAACGAGAAAATCAGCTCTGTTGAATCTCCAAACTCTAGTCAGAGGAATTGATGGAATAATTCCTGGAGGCATGTCAATCAAGGATTTTTCTATGGTCACAAGAACAGATGAAGAGACTGCTAGGACGATGCTTGATAGTTTCTTACAAAATGGAATTGGAACATATGAGGATCACCAAATTTTCTTTGATGAAAATGACAGACTAAAGACCTGTCTTTTAGCAATACGTATGGGTGCATCTGTTGATGAAGTTTCAAGATCACTTGATTGGAAAGATTTTGAATCACTTGCTGCAGAAATTTTAGATGCTAGTGAGTTTGAAACAACCCGGAATCTAATATTAACAAAACCAAGAATGCAGATAGATGTAGTAGGTGTAAAGTCGGATATTGCAATACTAATTGACTGCAAGCACTGGAAGAGAGCTAATCAATCATCTTTAGATAATGCAGTAAAAAAACAGATAGAAAGAACAAAGCGTTTTCTTAAAACTGAAAATGTCAAGGCAGCAATTCCTGCAATTGTCACTTTATATCAAGAAGAGATAAGATTCATAGACAAAGTTCCAATCATACCAGTTTTACAGCTTAGTTCTTTTTGTGAAGATTTTTATGGAAATCTAGATGAACTTAACACATTAGAACATAGTTAAGAAAAAGAAGATGGTAGTTCCTATCAAAAAAGCTTGTGTAATTCTCATTGTACGGTCAAGCGATTTTGAATAGTCTTCAAGAAGTGTAGTTCCCATGATTTTAACATCTGTTTGATGGTGTAGCGCTTCAAATGAGGCCTCGGAAATGTTCTGTTCTGCTTTTTTAGCCAGATCTAGGTACCAAGAAGATGCATCTTGGGGTGTAGACAGGCTACCAAATGTAAAGTAGCCGTGTTTGTTTCTTGCCTCTTTTGTTTTATAATGAGTATCGGATGTACACATTTCAATCAAGTTGTATCCATTTTTTGAAAGAGAGTTTACGATTTCTTCTCGAAAACCGTTTTGCATGTTGTTAGAGTCTGACCATCCAAGAAAGAATTTCTCACCTCCTATTTTCATGCACACGATTCCAATTCCACCAGGACCAAGGTCATCTGCAAGAATGTTTTGATTTTCCAAGTTTGCATATCCTATTTCTAGTGGCGATGTTTCTTTTGTCATCAAAGTGTCAAGGTTTGATTTTGCGGCTTTGAAAAGATCATCTGCATCGTTTGGCGATATCTCTTCGCCCATCGCATTGTGACTATCGATAATTAAGAGTTTGTCAAATCCACGGTTTGTTGCATATTGATCTAGTTCATTTTTTACATAGAGTGGAATATCTTCCATTCCGTGTGGAGAAAGTGACAGGATAAGAACAGCTATCTTGTCAAACAACAAGCCGACCGTTCTTGCTTTGTTTACCTGTACAGTAACTGGCTTTGTACATTTATTACCTTGATCTAAGACGGAACTTTTTGCAAAGCTGGCCAGATATGCATCAACCTGAGATTTTGATGGTAAGTTAAGGGAATGATCAGAAATGCTGTGCATTACCATTGCGGACGAGTTCAGGTTTTTATATATCTGATATGGAATATTACTTCCCCCTATTGGGTGAAATGGTCCGGGGTGAACGTCTGGTAAAACGATTCGAAACTCCTTGTCTTTTGTCTTGAATCTAATTTGAAATGTTGACACTTTGGATGGTTGAGAGCGCTCTTCTATCAAGCGTTCCATCTTGGAAGGATCGTTTCGTGTCCATGCTGCAACGTATGCTTGTAATACCTTATGTGTACGTGGAACGTTGGGACCACCAGCTCTGTCTGTTATTATGGTCCAAACTGTTCCGACTACTAAAAAGACAATTCCATATCCGATTGCTTGCAAGTCAGTAAGCATTGGAATCCAAAACTTGGATGGAATAATTGTCAAAAACAATGCAAGTGGTTGTATCAAACAGATTGCCCAAGCTAGTTTTACTTTTGCACCAAGAACTGAAGTAAAGATTCCTATTCTAAAACTTGCAAACAGAAACATTCCTTCCGTAAGATATATTGGTAAAAGTTCTGGTTTAGAAAATATAGGTACAGAAATTAAACCACCTAACGCTGCTACAAGCCATAAAAGACTTCCAAATCCTGAGATGTGTCTTACTTTGGATTTTTCTGTGTGCAAGAGATGAGCATCAATAATTTGTGTGGTAAGTAGTGCGCCTATTGCTACAAATAGATGTATAAAAAACTTGTCATAGTTTTCAAAATAAGCAAGCTCTGCAAGTAATACAAGGATTGATACAACAACAACAGAGACAAAAAGGGAAAGATATGGTGAGGAAGGAGTAAGTAAAGTCAACGAGTATCTCTTATGAATACGAGATACATTATCGGCATTTTCAGTCATGGTAGGAAGAACAATTTTAGAATCCAGGAGATTACAATTAAACCAGTTGGGATAGATACTACTATCTCAGGTCGGACACGGTATCCCTTAGTTTCATCCTCAAAGAACCTCAAAAGACCAGCGCTTGAGGCAGGTAGAGGCGCTGATTTCTTGCTACTCATGGTTGTCTTTGAGGGCAAGATTTTTACATAAATACTTTTTGCACTATTGTTTGAGTTTTTCTATTATTGCCATTAGATCTGTTATTGATTTCATGATCTGTTGCTGTTTTTGGTGATCTTTCTCATGCTCAAGTTCTTCAGAAAGCACCTTTAGTTTTTGTTCAAATTTTGCAATGGTTGTATTTTCAGTTTTTTCTTGTACAGGAATGTCTTCTTTTGCCTCCCTGCCACAATTTACACAAAGTGCGTGGCCATCTTTCATTACACGAACGCCTTTGCAGTAAGGACAGGGATCGCTTATCAGAGTTGCACCTTTTAGGAGCATCTCTACAGCTTTTTTGGTAAGATCTTTTGACACAAATCTTGTTTGCAAGTCTAAGTAAAAAAGATAGATACGGACAAGGCTTAATAGTGGGAAAGCGAGTTTTTATCTTGAATGGTGGTTATCTGCAATACATGCGGACTTCCTAATGATTTATGCGCCTGTGGTGAACTTGAAAAAGATGCTACTCAGATTGTTGTTCGCATAGAGGAGAGACGATTCAAAAAGAAAGGAACAATGATCGAAGGAGTAAATCCAAAGATGAATGATCTTGGCAAAGTGGTTAGAGAATTAAAAGCAAAGTATGCATGTGGTGGTACAGTAAAAGATGGTTACATCCTTCTGCAAGGAGATCATAGAGATACAATCAAGGGAACTTTGGTAAAGTTAGGATTTCCTGAATCCAGTATCGAAGTACATTAGTTGATTTGCAAAGCGATAAACTCTTCAAGGCTCTATCTACACCATATTCTGCATTAACATCAGTAATCTTTGGATTAATGATAGTTTCCTTTCCTATCGGAGCATATGTAGTCTTTAACTCAGATATTGGCAAGGAAATAATTTTTGATTTTCCTATTGATGGTATTGATGTTTTTATTGCTGGCATAGGTATAAAAATTCCAATTCAATTCGAGCTTGGCGATGGCTTCATTGTAGTCTGGTGTGTGTACCTAGTTTTGTTTGCAGTTTCTCTTTTGGGTCCTAAAACTAATTTTTCTAAAGCCCTTTCTTCTCTAATAAGTGAAGGGTGGCACAACATCAGAAACAATTACCTTCTTGGCATGTTAACATGGTTTTCAATCTTAATTGTGGTGTCTGTTATAATAGATTCTGTACAACAAAGTTTTGGAATCTTTGTAGAACCACCAGAAACCCAAAACAAACTAATTCAGTTTTTTCGCATTACAACGTCACCATTAACTGAAGAAATAGGATTTAGGATGTTTCTTATTGGTTTACCACTTTTTGCTATGTTTGCCACAAAAATATCAATTGGAAGTTTCTTCAAGTCATTATGGCATCCCTCACAAAATCTAGAAATTACAAATTACAAAAAAGCATTAGGTCTAGTCATAGTAGTTGGGATATTTTTTGGGGTAGCACACATAATTTCTGGTTCTCCCTGGAGTACTGGTAAGTTTGCACAGGCATCTATAAGTGGCGTAATAATAGGATGGGTTTATGTCAGACATGGTTTAGCTCCAGCAATTTTACTTCATTGGGCAACAAATTATTTCATATTTTCATATATTTTTTTCATGTCTGACATAAACCAAACTTCAAACGAATCATCAAATCCATTTCTTAATACACTTGAAGTTTTATTTTTTATTTCAGGAACATTGGCCATAATTATTTTTATCTTAAATTATCTTAAATCAAAAAAAGAACACGCCACACTAGTATAACTTACAAATCTTGAATTATTTTAGAAATTGATGGTTTAACATAATTTGAAATAAATTGCAGATCAGACATCTCATCTACATCAAGCATTATTCTTCTTATCAAAACAAGTGCTGATGAAGATGAGATTTCTTCTGCTGTACTAAGATGAATTTTGTAGCTGTCTTCATCATAGTGCGTTTTCATCAAATTTACAGGAGAGCGAAATAGTGCATTTGTACCATCAAACTTTCTTGAAGGAACGACTAGCGCGCATTTTTGTGAATTTTTAAAATTAAACAGAGCCTGGATATCATCAGGTTGTATTAGCGGTATGTCCTGAGGAAAAACAACTGTTGCGTCAAAGCCATCATTTAGAAAATATTCATCTGCCAAGGATACTGCATTATTTACTCCCAATTCTTTTTCGTCAATGATTTCTATGCATCCAAATCTTTTCCCAATAGCTAACGCAGCCTCATCTCTAGTTACAAGCGCAGTTTTTTCTATTAGATAAGATTTCGATATTGTTCCCAGAACCTCTTCTAACATCAGCTTGCATATAATCTCAGTTTTTTCAGGTGCTAGATTAAGTCGCTTTTTGGCTTTTGAAAAAGTTTTTACAGGAACTATCGCTGCAGTTCTAAATTTAGACATGCACTTGTTTTAGAATAAATGATGCAAGTGCATCTTCCTCAATTTTGTCTTTCATTTTTATTTTAGTCTCATACACATGCATATCTAGGTTTTCAATCTTTCTTGTAAGTAATCGATCTGATGAATCTATTACCATATGTGATGCAACTTCTGAATACATCTTAGCAAGCCCATATGCAGAAACTTCCATTCCTGCAGCTTCCATGTACTTTACCGCAGGACCACTAATTGCTTTATTACCAACAAGCGGACTTACAACAACAACTTTCTTTTTTGATTTTGAAAGTTCCTTTTTAATTCCTTTAATAGATAGAATAGGTCCTATACTAGTAAGTGGGTTACCTGGAGCAATTACAACTAGCTTTGCATCATGAATTGCATTTACTGCAGCTGGATTTGCACGTGCCTTGTCAGCGCCAATGTATTTTATTCCCTCCACATTGTCCAGACCTCTGTATTTTACCCAGTATTCTTGTAAGTGAAGTTCGCCTTTGTTGGTTACAATTCTTGTTTCAACGCTGTTGTCTGTTACAGGGATTATCTTAGTATCAATTGCAAATTTTTGACACATCCAAGCTGTAATATCGGTTAGATTTTTGCCATTTTTTAGCATGTTAGTTCTTAAAAGATGAGTTGCAACATCTCTGTCTCCAATCTTAAACCAAGTTTCTTCTCCAAGTATTTCCATTTGACGTAAAAATCCAAAAGTATCTTTTTTTATTCCCCAGCCTTTGTCAGTATCAAGCAAATCAGCAAGCCCATAAAGAATTGTGTCAATATCAGGACACACATACAGGCCGTAAAGCCAGTAATTGTCACCAACATTTGATATCACGTTGATATCTCTTGTTTGAGAAGCCATTCCGCGAACAAGTTTTACAGAACCTGTCCCACCAGCAAGTATTGTTATCATTTTTTTCAGATCACCAAGATTTGTTTATGAAGACAAATGCACAATAATTACTTTTGCCAGATGACACCAAATTAGGAAATTAATCCGTTTTGAAAAAGAAGAAGATTTATTACTCTCAGCAAAAGCAGTTTTTCCGTGTCAAGACGTCTGATTTTCTCAGTTGGATTAATTGGCCTTTTAGTTATTGGAAGTATTTCCCCTGTTTGGGCAGCTCAGCTTGATGCAAGACTTAGCACACATCTAACTGAGGCACAGCCTACCTTCAAATTCTTGAAGACAGTCTTTATCGAATATCCAGATGGTGGAGAAATTTCAAAATTATTGAATGGTCAGGATATTTTGGTAAGCATTGAGGCAAACAAAGACACACCTGGCGTTTCTGAACTCATAGTGAAAATGAATTCTAATTTACAAAGTATAGACAGTACTGTTTTTGTTACGGATTTACAGTTAACATATAGAGCTCATCTTAAGGGTCAAGGTGGACAGGCTGCAGTCGATTACAAAGTAACAATGGTTCCTACAATTACAAACTATCTTTTACGCCCAGCAGATGATGCAAATCCAGCTCTTATAGATGCTCAGTGGAGAGGAATCACAGTAAAGGGACCAGTAACAATAACAGATACAGAGCATGGCGATGTTGATATTAATACATTGATAGGTTTCTTAAAGAAAGAGAGTCCTGAAGTATATGCAAAAATAGCAGGTACAGAAGGTGAAACTCTTTTGAATGATAGTTTGATTGATGCAAGCGGAATATTGACACAACCACTTTCCAACTGGCATCATCTCTTTGATCCATCTGGGACAATTTCAGAAACAGCCAAGTGGGGATACACCGAGAAATTAGTAATTACAAGTTTCACTATGGGTGAAAGCAGCATAAGAGAAGGAATTCAAGGCGAGAAAGAAAAAGAGGTAGAGTTTACTACTGATAAAAAATATGTAATTAGATCAGTAGAGTCAGCAAATTCTGCAACTATTTCAATAGACGGATTTGTTACTGATGTTACAGTAGATGAAGCAGAATACTTTGGTTCCAGTCCTAAAGTACCAGAAGGTTATGCAACAACTTCTACTGGAGGATTTCCAGTAGGTGTAATGTACGGAATGGCAGCCATGGGTGCTGCTGTTGCAGTCTTTGTTTTAGTATGGAGTGATAGAAAGCTCAAAAAACAGAGAGTACAATAAAATAAAATTTAGTGCGTGCCAGCCGTAACCCTCCTTCTGTTTTTACGAGATTCAGCTATGCGGCCTACCTAAACAAAGTGCAGCCCTTATAGTTTTGTTTGGCCTTGCTCCGTGTGGGGCAGCTTTTTCATTCTTTGCCGGAAACCTCAGGTTTTGCCATCATAGTACGCCGGGTCAGATCTTTTTCTGTTCTGGAGCCAATCATCTCTGATTATCCATCTCTGGATCACACTTACTGCATGGAGGGAGGAGTTTCCTCTGCCTTAGCAGTAGCTCGTGCACCAGCTCGCACTTGTCAATACAAAGGGAAAATTTCTATTTTAAGATTGTTAAAACTAGTAGTGTGTTAAATTACATTCTTGGTGCAAAGTAATCTTCATCGGAACGAGCTTTTGCCCGTTTCATCCTGATGAAAAAGATCAACCTTAATGTATCCAGATACATTCTATAGATAAATCGGTTTTCTCTGAGTCTTGGCGCAATTACATTCCAGAAATACCTAGCTTGGATTCCAGACAACCTAGAATCACGTATGACAAATACTGTCTTTGGAGATTTTTCTACTACCTCCATTGTTTTTGGGCTAAATGCTTGGTCTGATTGATTCCCTGCCCCAATGATTATTATTTCTGATTTGTCGTTGCCAAAGTTTTGAAGAAGACTTTGTGTTACATTATCTGTTTGTGAATAAACTCTTTCTACCGGAATTTTTTTCATATCAAGATCAAACATCTTTTCGTTAATTCTTCCTAAAATGTCGCGTTCTTCTTCTGGAGATTCAACAATGCCTCTAACAATACGCACATTACTGTTTAATGATTTTGAAAGCGAGTTTGCTATTTCTAGTCCCAAATTTGAGTGTCGTCCTTTATCATATGATACTACGATGTTTGCAAGTTCGTTGTCAAAATTTTCTTTTAGGTTTATTCCGATGATATCGCATGTTGTAAGTGAGAGTAATTTTCTATTGCTACGCAGATTATGAAAGTCCATTATGAGCAGATTAATTCCTTGTTCTTCCACTGTTGCAAGTATGGCTTCAGTGGTATCATGTGAGAGTCTCACAAGATATCTATGTTCAATTGATTTTGGCAGTAATTTTTTTAATTCATCAAAAGACTTCATAGCAGGTTCTGCAAATCCTTGAGCAGAAGACAAAGGAAGTTGTATTGGAACTATAACTGCATTAAGAAATAAAATTTCACCCTTTTTATCTTGTGCTATGGCAGAAGCTATTTTTGCTAACTTTTCTGCACTAGATGGTTGATAGACGATCATTATGCGGTAGTCTTTTCTTTCTTGCGGGCCTTCACTTGCTACTAATGGTGCGTAGTGTTCTAGTTCTTTTTTAATAGAGTACACTTTGTAAATTGAGAAACCAATTATTACCCAGATTATTGCAATTAGCCAGCTAAGTGGATTATAAATTAAAAGATATATTGAAAGACCTATCGTAGAAAAAACTCCAATTAATGGTAAAATTGGAAAGAGTGGAGTCTTAAATCCATAGTCAAGCTTGTGACCATAGAGCCTTCTGATTGTTATTGCCGCCACGTTGACTTGGGCAAAGAGAAACAAAAACATCACACTTGCAGCTAAAGCAATTTGTTCTAATGGTAACAATACTGCTAAGATTACCATGATGAATCCAGACGCAAGTGTTGCAAAATATGGCGTTTTGTATTTTTGATGAATTGCACTAAATTTTACAGGAAGATTGTATTGTCTACCCATAGCAAATGCAACTCTGCTTGATGAGAATGTTGTAGCGTTTAATGCAGAAAGTGTTGACACGAGTCCGCCTGCAAGAACTATGAAGGCACCAAAAGGCAATAGAAATTTTGCTCCTTCTACTATTCCAAGTTCACTATGCTCACCTATGAATTGCCACGATGCTTTTCCAATTTCTGCTGGATTTAGACCACCGATGAATACAAATGCAAATACAATGTAAAGAGTTACGACAACTCCTAACGATATGAAAATTGCTCTAGGAATGTTCTTTTTTGGATTTTTTACTTCTTCGCCAGTTTGTACGATTATTTCGTATCCTTCAAAAGCGATGAATGTCAGACCCATAGCAATTATCAGGCCAATACTTCCATTTGGAAAAAATTCTTCAAAATTTGTTGGCCAATTAGGATTTGTAAAAGCCATCGCAAACAAGCCTGCCACTATAAGAATTCCGATAATAGCAAGTTGTGAAAAGGTAATAGCGTTCCCTATTTTTCCAGTGTCTGAAACTCCTTTGACGTTAATGTAAGTAAAGAGTATGATTACAAGAACTGCCAATATTTTGTCAGGAGGTGCACCACCAAGAAAATTTGTGATTCCAGTAATAGTAAGTAAATGACCAAAAAAGGAGCCAAAAGCAACCGCATATAGACTTCCTGCGATCATGTGAGCAAACCATGCCATCCAACCACTGATGAAGGCATTTGGTCTTGGAAGACCCTCCCTTATCCACTTGTATCCGCCGCCGGCTTCAGGTAATGCAGAACCAAGTTCAGCATATGTCAAGGCGGTAAACACAGTAATTATTCCGTTTATCAAAAAAGCAATCATTAGTGCAGGCCCTGCTTCATTCATGCCTGGTCCTACCAGTACGAATATGGCACCACCTATCATCGCGGCAATTCCCACCATAGTTATGTCTAGTAAAGAGAGACTACGAACAAGGCCTGATGATGACTTTTCAGTAGACATATCCCTATCCGTGTGGAAAAAATGGTCGAATAAATCTCTACCCGTTGACTAAGGCACCTGATAAAAGGAAAATCTTTTGACTTTATGCCAAAAGACGGTATTCTTTTATGATAGAATTGATCTCTTCTTCAGAATTTGCTTTAGAATAATCCTCAAGAAGATTTTGGTTAAGTTCATAAAATGTGTGGCCCCATTTGAATTTTCCAAGAAGATCTTGTGCAAGACTTTCAAAGCCCATGATAAAAGCTGCTCCTGCGATAGCTTCAACTGTCGTGAGTTTATTAAGTTTTGAGTAATTTACAGGATTTCCAGCTAAAAGAGGTGGTAGTTTTCTTGCAATACCAGAAAATTTTTTTGCAAAAGTTTTTCCTGCCAATTCCCAAGAACAATCAATACCGGTAATAGAATCTACAAGAGAAGCATCTCTTCTCAAAAGTGTTTTTTGTGCAAACGGATCTAAAAGCAACGTATTTGAAAAAGTTTTTCTAACACTTGTTGCTAGTTTGAATTTTACAATCTTTGCAGCTGTACATTTTTTTGGATCATCCTGCCTAAACATCAATACTTGCACTTGCATAGTATATGTTTACTCTCTAGAAGTATATGAAATCTTGTAGTAGAATCTAGAAATTTGTTTGTCTTTTACGATTTCTACTTTCCAGTCTCCTTCAGGAATTGTTCCATCGCCGTCTTCTGGCAAAATTGTGAATTTTTCTAATTTTGTTCCATGTCCACTATATCTTATCTTCAGATCAGTATCACCTACTTTAACAATCTTGTACAAGGAGCTGCCTTCTCGTGTCGATTTTGTTATTTTACAGTCAACATCTTGACCTATAAGACATGTTCCATCATCCGCAGTTACCTTAATGTTCACTTTGGATTCATCACCTACGTTTACACGTAGTGTTCCTTCAAGGAGTTTAGGCACATAGATTTTTTCTTCAACATTTTTTGACTCAATTGTTATTGGGATTGAAGAATATGTTATCCTATTTACGACATCAGTTAATTTCTTAGGTGCAGCTGGCTTGTTTGTATCAGTTGTTGGTTCTTCTCCAGGGGGTGTTATTATCTCAGGTGGCAGTTCATTTACCACTTCATACATAACAGTAGTTGTATCAAAGTCAGTATCAGCTTCTACTATGTAATTCCCAAGATTTGCATTTTGAGGGACAGTATAATCGTAGTGAAAAGAGCCTAACCCGTCAAATTTCACAGTAGCATCAGAGAGTAATACGTCATCTTTTGTTATCTTTACATCTATATCAAATACGGATATTATCCTACTTGTTTTTCCTGTTATCTTTACCATTTCTCCTGGAAGATATTTTTCTCTATCAGTCTCCATAAGCAAAACTAGCGGGATATCTTTTCCAATACTAAACCTATCATCAACCTTGAAAACTGCTTGGTCTTTTACATCGTAATATTTTGCAGATATTTTGTATTGTCCAGTCTTAAAAACACCAGTAACTAATTTGACTAAGGTTTTGAATCCACCATCAGCGCCAAGATCTGGTGATGCTTTGAAAACTTCCTTATTTTTTTCGTTTTTTACTATAATTTCCGGTTTTAGATTAACGACTAGTCCTTCTGTTCCAGAAACTTGCTTTATTACACTGCCAGAAATAATGACATTTTCTCCGCTATTATATACATCCTTATCTATTTCAATCATAATCGGTTGTAATTTTGGTTCTGATTCTGGATCTTTTGATACTTTAAAGAATACATTTGCATCATCCGAGTCTGAGCTTACTGTAATTTTGTAAAGCCCATAAACAGTCCCACGTGCAGGTACTGTCCACGTCCATAAAAATTGTCCTTTATCAAGCGTTACGCCGCTTTGTGTAGTTTTGCCGTTAGGATCTGTCAGCTTTATGGTGTAAGAAGATTGAGCGGTAAAGGTGGAAACACCTCCTGTTAGTATTACCTTTTCATCAACTCCGTATACTTCTTTATCTGTAGAAGCAATGATTTTGACTCCACCAGTTCTGTCAAGAGAATCTTCCACTACAAATGATCTAGATGCACGTTCATTGGAATAAGTTGCTTTGAGTAGATATTTTCCACTTTCAAAAATATTTCTAGATATAGTAGTTTTTATCTCAAAATTTCCAGAAGTATCAGGAACCCCAGTAAAGGAATATTTTGCATCTATGTTATCACTTGCAGTTCCACGAGGATCACGTTCTGATATTATGGGAGTTCCGTCTGCCTTTGTAACTGAAATTTGTACTGCTAGTCTGCCAAGATCCTTTTTCTCTATTACTTTACCTGAAATAACTATTTGATCACCAATATTATATGATTCTTTGTCAGTTGAAATTGAAAGTGGTTTTGATTCAACTTCGACAAATTCGTTTGGATTTGTCACCACTTTGAAAGATATTTCAGCAGAACCAATTTCTTTTGATACCTTTACTTTGTAATCACCATAACGCTTTTCATCGTTTGGTATTTTGAATTCGTATTTGAAGGTGCTATCACCTTCTAGTCTAACTATATTCTTAACTACGAATGTATCTGTGATGTCTTTGCTTTTATAAGATTGCACAATTTCAAGATCAAGAGAAGAAACCCAGACTTTGTTACTTCGACCGTTAATTATTACAGTATCTCCAAGTCCATACACCCTCTTGTCTGTAGACAAAGAGATTATGGTATCTTCTTTTATTTCCGGTACTACTTCATATGAATTCGTAGTGGTTTCTTTATCATATGTTGCAACAATAGTATATTTTCCAAATACCGGTTTGACTGAATTTATAAAAAATTTAGTCGAGAACTGGCCTTTTGTATCTGGGTATAATGTTCCATCATAGATTAGCTTTTGTTTAGGATCAAAAACTTTGAATTTCATGCCTACAAATGGAATGATTTTTGATGTGTTTGCACTAAGTATTGCAGTCTCTCCAGGAAGGTAGAAAGATTTATCCACACCTATTGAAATTACTGTTGAGGCTTGGTTTTCTGGAGAAGCGAAGGCTTTTTCAGAAATGATAAATGATGTTTCAGTGGTTTCACCGGCATACTCTACAATAGCTTTGTAATTGCCCTCTGGAACTTTTAGTACTTTGTCAGTCTTCATTTCTGTTTTAAACATATTCATTCTGTCAGGAAACAATGAAATTGATTTTTTAAAATTTTCTGCTCCAATAATTTTAAGATGTATTTGTTGTACAGTATATTTTTGATCCGGTAAAGTAACTCTTTTTGAAACTTCGCCACTAATTTTTACTACATCTCCAGAAATGTAAATTGTTTTATCAGTTGAAACTTTGATTGACAAAAATTCGTTTGAGGTAGTAAAAGTAGCCTTGCCATTTGATGAACCTGCATTTGATGTTCTAAACATCCAATCGGTGGAAGAGTTTGTATCAAATCCATCGGCAGCTCGCTGCCATGATTTGAGCCCATTTTCAATATCCCTTAATGTCGGAGTAGCATCAATTGTTGTCCCATCTTTATTTTTTAGTTGAATCACTGATGAAGTGTCAGGGAACCATAATGGACCATATGCAAAAATATCAAATCCTCCACTCTTTAATTTCGTGCCTTCAGCTATTTTGTATGTCGTCTTTATACCAGTGGTGGCACCAATACTCCATCCTCCCAAATCAACTGTTGTGTTTGTAGGATTGTAAAGTTCTATCCATTCAAAAACTCGTTTTGAATCATCACCTGGAGGATTTATGTCGATTTCATTTATTACGACATGATCCACGGTGTTGCTTGATTGACCCATTACTGGGGCTACTTGCCCAAGTAGTAAGATCATGACAAGAAATCCTAACATTATATGTGACTTCAATTCTTTTACCTTTGTTATCATTCCATCACAAATGATATAATTTTAGGTGTTGATTGTGGAAAAGTTGAGCTAGTTGTGAATGTACAATATGCCTCTGCATCCATGAACAAAGTGCTATTTTATGAATTATAAGCAGTGCGTAGGATTCATTCTAAACACATTGCCATATTGAGTATGAGAATCAACTCGTTTTATCGCAATTAGAACACTTGTTTTTAATTGTTCTTTGACCACATACAGCACAGATCCCCTCTTCAGATTTTTGGATTTGTTTTTTTCTTCTTCCTACAAATACTCTAACTCCAAAATAAATGACGATTGCTATAGTTACTGCATATATAGGTTGAATGTTTGGCAAGGCCATCATTCCTATCATTAAAAACAAAATTCCAACAATTAGAATTATTTCTCGTTTTTCAAACGACAATTATTTTATCATTTAGAAAGTTTTAATAAAAATCTATGCCAGTACTCAGAGTCACTGAATTTGCATTCATCTTATATCATGTCTCTAACTCTTCTTCATCGCCTGGCGCTAATAGATCCATCAAAGTGAGATAAGAACTAACTGAGGAAACAGTCTCTTGTAAATCTAGTCATAATTTGTGCTCTTTTTACTTGCATTCTGTTGGTCTTTATCTTTTAGTAGATTTTTGATAAAACTAACTTAAATGGGAAAGCGTAAATTCATAATAGATTTAGGAAACGAGAAAATCGAGGTAGAAGGACATCAGCACAAAAATGTAGCAATAAAGTATCTAATGAAAAAACGTCGTTCCCTTCTTATGACAAGAGATAAGGAGAAAGTCGAAAGATTGTACGCTGCCGTTCCCCAGACAATATCTATCGTTGGCGGCCATTTGACCAAATCATATAAAGTAAATTGGGAAAGAGAAGGTACTACGGATTTTCAAGGTTCAAGGTTTGTGTTTACTTTGACTGATCTCCCAAATCAAGAGATAACTGCATAAGATTTTTGTGTTCGTTATAGTGATTTTTATGTCTCATTATCGTGTCATGATGTTATGCTCATAAATTGTGCAGATTGTGATTGTCTTCCTGAAGAATGCAAGAATAGTCAGTCAGCAAAATTGTGTCCTAACTGTACATATGATGAATGCTGCTGTTGTAGTGCAATCAATTCTGATTAAACATAATTTTCATTATTACTTTCATTATAGCTTTAGTAAATAGTCAAACGCAACCGTCCTATCTTTACCCCTAAAATATGGTGGGATCGGCCGGATTTGAACCGACGACCTCAGGTACCCAAAACCCGAATCATACCAAGCTAGACCACGATCCCGAGATGAGAGCAGTTTGGATGTCCCCAATTTAAGCTTCACATGTGATGATTTTAAATAACATACAAAATCTAGTCTAGCCTATGCAAATTCAGGATTACTTAAATGCTGGAAAGATTGCTGCCGAGGTACGAGAAAATGCAAGAAAAAAATACCATGTTGGGTCTACGTTATTTGAAATTTGTGAATCAATAGAAAACGAAATTGCCAAAAAAGGCGGTAAATGTGCTTTTCCTGTGAATACTAGTCTGAATGAGATCGCGGCTCATTATACGGCAGAGCCAAATGATCAAAAAACTGTACAAGATACTGATTTATTAAAAATTGATCTTGGTGTTCAGATAAATGGTTACATCGCGGATACAGCAGTCACAGTTTGCTATGACCCAAAATTTGATTATCTAACACAAGCTGCAGAAGCTGCTCTAAAAGATGCAATGTCCACTATAAGAGCAGGTGTAAAATCTAGCGATGTTGGTAAAACAATAGAAAATACGATAAAACAGATGGGTGGAGTACCAATAGCAAATCTCAGCGGACATTCACTAGAACAATATACAATTCATGCTGGCAAGTCTATTCCAAATGTGTGGTCCATAGGGTCTTTTTCATTTTTACCAACAGAAGCTTATGCTTGTGAACCTTTCGTCACGACACGTGATGGTTTAGGATTTGTACGTGAAGGAAAAACAAGAAATATCTTTTCACTTGTTTCTAGAAAGAGAATAAAAGATTCTGAATGTGATAAACTTGTGGACTACATTTGGGAAAAATTCAACATGCTTCCTTTTGCATTAAGATGGCTTTTGCCTCATTGGGATGAAAAAACAGCGAGAGATCTTCTTGAAAAACTCACCAAACATAAAGTTGTACGATCATATCCAGTATTAATTGAGGCAAATGGACAGAGAGTAGCACAGGCAGAACACACGTTTATACCTCAAGAAAATGGAATAACAATAACTACTCTTTAGGAGTTTCGCCAAAGATTTGAACAATTGACAACTGACCTTTGCATGAAGAACACTGATCAGTGTTTTTGAAGATGTAGTCTCCTTCCTTGAATTTTCGTTTTGATGTTGCTTTACAAGAACCACATTGTTCAACTGAATATGGGATTACAATTTCTTGTTTCTTTGAAAATATCATTGTGAAACTCCCAAAGTATTTCCTACACCAATAACAAGTACAGATTGTCCTGCCTTTGTATTTTCTTTTATGATTTCATGAACTTGTGACGTAACATTTTCTGCAGAATCTGCAATTTCTTTTTTCATAAGTGTAATGGCTTCTTTTATTGACTGTTTTATTACTATGGCGTAGATTGGAATCTTGTGTTTTGTTGCAACTTCTTCTATTTGGAATCTTTCGGTACCAATACCTCCAATTGCTGCGCCAAAGCCTTGTGCTACCGAACCAGATTCTTCCCCTTCTAATTTTAAGGCAGCGTCAACCATAACTATGATATCAGGTTTACTTTCAGAAAGAATTTTTTCAAGTGCATCTCCTGGTCTTCCAACAGTTGCTGCTGGCCCTTCCGCTTTCATCAAATACATCTTTCTTCCCTCATATTCAGATTCACTCCACACAGTTTCAAAAGCAGCTGTCTTTTTTTCAGTACCAAGCATCATCTTTCCTACTACCATTGGGCCTATTCCATCACCTATTGGTTGGCCTTGTTTGAATGCCGGGACAGCAGTCTTTAGAGCCTCTGCTTCTTCCATAATAAATGGCATCATCATTTGTAATGGCAAGATTAATGGGAAGTTGTTTTGTTTTTTTGCTGTTAGGAAAAGGTGTCTTACTATTTTATAGAGTAGATGTAATGTGGTAGCTACCTCCAATATATTTTCGATTTTACTTGCTTCAAGACCACTAATATCAGGTGAAAGTGCCTTTACTTGTAGCCTAATGTAATCTTCGCGAGAACGCATGATATGTCTTACTTTTTGAACAATTCCGTTTGGATCCATATCTACTGGCATTATTGTAAAGTGCTCAAAAAATCGATCAATTTTTTGAGAAGGATCAGTAGATGGTTTTAGTGTCGTTTTTATGTATCCTACCAACTCTTTTTTTGTTTCTTCTTTGTATGTCTTTAGTTTTTCAAGCGATTTGGAAATTTCTGAGGATGTTATTTGTAGTTGAATTCTCTGTCCATAGAACATGAAAATTATTATTGGCACAATCCAAACAAGCCACATCAAGGGATTAGATTGATCATTAGCATCAAAGAGTTTATCTATATTTATTCCTAGAAATTCCAATAATTCTAAAGCTTGACTTTACTAAATTAAATCTTTGTCAGCACATCAATTTCTGTGCCTTGTAGTCATTTTAAACTTTAATCTAAGATAACTTAAGAACTCTTATGAATTCAAAAAAAGTTGCAGATATTACCAGACTGGTAAGTTGTCAAGTGTTATCTGATAAACATGATTTGAATCTTTATTCTGTTGATGCGAGTTCGTACATCGTAAAACCATTAGTTGTGGTGATTCCTGAGAATGAACAAGAGATAGTTTCAATCTTAAAGTATGCATCAAGAAACAAAATTTCTGTTACTGTCAGAGGGGCGGGTACTGGCCTTGTTGGGAGTGCATTAGGAAAAGGCATAATCCTTGATCTAAAAAATTTTGATAAAATGAGAATAGGTCAAAATCATGCTGAAGTGGGAGCTGGTGTCTTTAAGGGAAAACTAGATTGCGAACTAGAAAAAAGAGGTAGATTTTTTGCTCCAAATCCATCCATTGGTCCTCATTGTACGATAGGCGGCATGGTTGCTACAAACGCAAGCGGTAGTCATTCTCTAAAATATGGCAGTACTATTGACAACTTACTTGGGGTTAGAATCATAACAGCAAATGGTCATGTTGTTGAACTTCCATCAAATTCAAAGTTCAGTAGGACAATATTTAGAATAATTAAAACAGGTTTACAAAAAAAGTTTCCAAGAGTTTCAAAAAATTCTTGTGGGTATAGATTTGATGCAATTAAAGCAATATCAGATCTGCATAAGATTATTGCAGCATCCGAGGGGACGTTGGGAGTAATCACTTCTGTCAAGCTAAAGACATTACCAATTCCAGCTAAACGCATGCTTGCAATCTTATCTTACAAGAGCATAAAGCAAGCTGCTTTGGATTCTGCAAAAATAGTCAAGATAAAACCATCTGCTCTAGAAATAATAGACAATAACATAACAAAACATATCAAAACTAGATTAACAAAAAATTCAAGTTGTTTATTATTTGTTGAATTTGATTATAATCTTAATAAATGTAAAAAAAATCTACATGAGATTACTTCGAAAGCACAAATTGTAAAAATATTGACTAATGACTATGAGATAAGAAAGTGGTGGGGTTTTAGAAATTCAGCACTGTCATACAGTCTTAGAAGCATTACAACAAAAGAAAGCATGCCTACAATAATAGAAGACGCTACAGTTCCTGTTGAGAAACTAACCATACTTGTTGACATAATTGAAAAAATCTCAAAAAAATACAAGATAAAATTTGTACTGTATGGTCATGCAGGAAATGGTAACCTGCACATCAGACCAATATTAAAGGACAAAAATAAGAAGGGTATAAGAAATATCGCTAAAGAATTCTTTTCTCAAGTCATAGCCACGGGCGGTTCTATTACAGGGGAACATGGAGATGGTTTAGCAAGATCAGAATTTGTGAAGTCACAATACGGCAAAGATGTGTATTCCGTATTTAAGAAAATAAAAAATAAATTCGATCCAAAAAACATTCTCAACCCTGACAAGATAATTACTTCAAAACACACCATGACTGAAAATTTGAAAATCTAATTTAAAAAAAACCAACATATGATGAATCATTTTATTTTTGTTCCAAGTGGCACGTCTTCTTGTACCGTAAGCCAAAATGGTTTATCGTTTACATCAGCTGCTAAAAGCATGGCATTTGATTCAAACCCTGCAATTTTTCTTGGCTCTAGATTTGCAATGACAACGACTGTTTTGCCTAAAAGTTCCTCAGGTTGATAATACTCTGCTCCACCTATTATGACTTCACGTTTTTCATCACCCAAGTCAATTACACCTTTTATGATTCGTGATTTTCCTGAGATTTTTTCTGTATATACAATCTTAGCTATTCTAAGATCAAGTTTGGCAAAATCATCATATGTTATGTTTGGCATAAGACGATTCCTTTTACCATGTTAAAATTGATTTCGTCAAGACTAATATGTAGACTGTAAAGAATGCCGAACATGGCAGAAATACGAGCTTTCGTTGAAATAAACACACCATTAGAAAAAGTCTGGAGTTTAGTATCAGATCTTGATAACGAACCAAAATTTTGGAAGGGTACAAAAGAAATTAGAAACATATCAAAAGAAGGTAATATAGTTACTCGCGAAGTTACAATTGCTTTCAAAGATTCAAAATGTATGCAGACGGTAACATTATACCCAAAAGAAAAAATTCATGCGGAATTCACCAAGGGAATCATAAACGGTACAAAAACAGTGAGTCTCCAACCGAAAGGAAATTCAACTCATCTTGAGGCAGTGTGGAACATCAAGCTTTCAGGAATGATGGGCATGTTCACTGGGATGGTAAAAAAGCACGTTCAAAGTGGTACAGAACAAGCTCTTCAAAGCATAAAACAAGAAGCAGAGAGGTAAGTCATCATGGAACTTGCCGTTGATGTTTTCAACTATATTCTATCTGCAATTCTAGTTGGCGTTTCTATAACTTGGATTCTTTTGATAAGATCAATGTGGATTTCATTTCGTGATTCTCCATACTTGGACAAGTTTACTGCAAAATCATATCAAAAACCAAAGGTATCTATAATTTTACCAGCCAGAAACGAAGAAGATTTTATTGAAAAATGTTTAAGTTCACTTTTAGATCAAGATTATGAAAATTACGAGATAATTGCAATTGATGATCATTCAGAAGATAAAACAGGACAGATAATAAGTAATTTTGCTGAAAAGAATTCAAAGATAATTCATGTCACTGCAGAACCAAAACCAGAAGAATGGATGGGAAAGAATTGGGCGTGTTTTGAAGGTTTTAAAAAATCTACTGGCGAGCTTTTACTTTTTACAGACGCAGACACGAGACATTCTAAAAAAATGATTTCACTTTCTGTTTCACATCTTCTTAGTGAGAATCTAGATGCACTTACAGCTATGCCAAGAATGCTTTGTCTTGACTTATTGACTAGAATCACGCTTCCTATGCTTTCAACTTTTTTGCACACCAGATTTTCTGCACTCAGAGTAAATGACCCATCAAAAAAAACAGGTTACTTTTTTGGTAGTTTTTTCATAATAAAGAGAAAAACCTATGAATCAGTAGGAACTCATGAGGGAGTAAAAGGCGAGCTTGTTGAAGATGGCGCACTTGGTAAAAAAGTGAAAGAATCCGGCTTTAAAATGAAGATGGTGCGCGCTGAACATCTTTTTGAGGCAGTGTGGGCACGTGATTTGCCAACTTTATGGCATGCTCTTAAAAGATTAATCATCCCACTTTATTTGCAAAATAAAAAAATTGCAATTGGAATATTTTTTGCAGTTCTCTTTTTACTTTTCATGCCATTTCCCATACTAGCTTACAGTATACCATTTGCAATTTCCAGCATGTCTTTTTCTCTACTTTTTTCCATCTCAGCAATTGCAGTAGGACTACTTTACACTGCAGCAATTTTAGAATCAAAAAAAGGACTAGGTCTGAGCATTATTCATGCACTATTTGGACCAATCGGAGGTTTTATGATTGTGCTAGGTTTTGCTAGTGGGATTTTACAGGTAAAAAGTAATAGGGCACTCATTTGGCGAGGTAGAACATATTCTATGACAAACCAGATTCAAAATTCGATAAATGTGTAGTAAGGATTATAGATAAACTGTCCTACATTTGCTTTCGTGGATAAAACAAGTGCTGTTTTTGGTGGAGTAATAGGCGGAATCATAGTACTGATAGTATTTGCGTTGTATTTGGCCCCAAACCGATTAGATATGCCACAACAAGAACTCATTACTACAAATGAACATATTTTAGAAACAACAGAGGAAACAACGATTAAAAACATAGGGGAGATTTCTCTTGCGGATCTTTTTGAAAAATCAGATGATGGAGTAGTAAAAGTTTCTGTGCGAAAGTCAGTTGAACTTCCAACCGGTCGTTCTCTGGGCTCGGGTTTTGTTTATGATGTGAGTGGCCATATAATAACAAATAATCATGTAGTTGAAGATTCACAAAAAACCACAGTTACATTTCTTGATGGAACGTCATACAACGCCAAAGTAATCGGAACAGATCCTTACACTGATCTTGCTGTGATTAAAGTAGACGTCAATCCTTCACTTTTACATCCATTGCCTTTAGGAGATTCCTCTACTCTTCGTGTAGGAGAGCAAGTTGCCGCAATAGGAAATCCTTTTGGACTATCTGGTTCCATGACGTCAGGCATAGTTAGCCAACTCGGTAGATTATTATCGACTCCCGGTACTGCATCATTTTCGATACCAGATGTAATTCAAACTGATGCAGCAGTGAATCCTGGAAATTCAGGAGGACCGTTGCTTAACATGAAAGGCCAAGTAATTGGAATCAATACAGCAATTCAATCTGGAACTGGAGAATTTGCCGGTATTGGGTTTGCTGTTCCGTCTAACACTGTTTCAAAGATTGTCCCTATTTTGATAAAAGAAGGTAAATACAAACATCCTTGGCTTGGAATATCTGGAATAGACATTGATCCTGATCTTGCTAATGTACTTGGATTACAAGATACAAGAGGATTATTGGTTGTGTCTGTAGTAAAAGACAGCCCTGCAGAAAAATCAGGTTTGCATGGTTCTACTGAAACAAAAGAAATTGATGGAATCAAATATCAGATTGGCGGAGATGTAATTTTGTCAGTAGATCATAATGATGTAAGAAAGATTGATGATATTTTGATTCATCTACAACGTGAAAAGAAAGTTGGT
>Ga0209002_10000659_pt1 | contig 27961 bp, 44 predicted proteins | sample Rifsed16ft2_FD_184010 | JGI IMG/M metagenome (GOLD analysis project Ga0209002, IMG submission 184010) | Soil microbial communities from Rifle, Colorado, USA - sediment 16ft 2 (version 2) | ecosystem: Environmental > Terrestrial > Deep subsurface > Rock core/Sediment | place: Rifle, Colorado... | reverse complement strand
GGTCTCGTGCCAAAACATAAGGGGTTATGGATAGAATTTCAGATCCTAATTGAGGACAATAATCATTTATGTCCCAATTTTCCCTTAAAACGTTCCCCAATTTTGAAAGCCCCGTCCTTAACCCCTGGCGGGAATTTCGGTCATTTAAATTTGCATACCAATATGTTATGGAAAGTTGCATAGAAAGTGTTTTTCTTCTAGGCATTTCCTTCCATGCTTCTGTAATACTATCCAATTCTATTGTGATATAGGGGTATTTGGGGATGAAATTATCCTCAGTTTTTGCAATATCTGCAACAGCTAAGTAATCTTTATAATTACTTATAACTGTGTGCACATTTGTGATTAGGTCTTCAATGTAATTTGTGGTATCTGAAGGATTTGACATTATATATTAGTCTCTACAGCTTTTTCCATAATTTGAAATACTTGCTCGGCTTCCTCTTCCGTGATGAAGAAAAATTCTCTTTTATTGTTAAAAAATTTAGCATAGGGCAACTTCGATCCAGAAATAGCATACCTGAATTGAACCCCATTTGCTATTTTATCAACTTCAAATATGTTAGCATCTTTCTCTCGTTCTGTTGCGGATGTGTACATGGTATTAGTTAAGCGTCCCAATTCGTTTAACTTGCATACTCTTTTTCCAAAAGAACCAACCTTAACTTTGTATCCTTTGCTAACTGCTCTTGTTTTCCATTTTCTATACATTGGTGTAAGTGGCTTCCAATTAGACTTCCCCTCTTCAAAACGCTTCTTAATAAAAACACTAATTTGTTCAAATACATTTTTCCATAAAGCATTAGTAAAAGTTTTATTTTTTAGTGCCTCATCTAATCCTTCAAAATCTCTTATAATTTCGGTTGCACCATCAATTTCTACTTTCCAAGTTATCATAACTATTTTTTATAATGAGTTTTTATGTCCTTGGAATCTTCAAGCAATCCGTCTCCGATTCCTTGCACACCACGATCTTTGAAAATCCTTGTAGCACTTGTGTATCCAGCCATATTAGAAGTATCCCCACTGGCTCCTGAGATGTAACCCTTCTTATAAGATTCGATAGTTTTATCCACCATTTCTTTCCAAGACTTCACTACGTCTGATAACTCACCTGGCTTATTTGCACTGAATACTGCACTGTAAAGCAAAAATGCCCCCATATAATCTGAAGCAAACTGAAGGGAATTTGGGGCAGGACTTACTGGAATGGAAGAAACAGTATCTTCAAGTTGAGAATTTATGTAGCGTTCCCCATCTTCAATGTAAGCTCTTACATCAGAAGTTCCTAACGAATCTGTCATAGCTGTGCCTATCGAAAGATTCCCATAGGCTATTCTTAAAATACGTTCAATGGTTTGTGTCCCAGTTGAATAATTTATTGACATATTATTTTTTCTTTTTAGGTTTTATTTTTGTTAAATATGTATTTGTTTTGATCTTAGGTGTTTGTTTTGTTATAGCCATTTTATTTAACTGTGTAACCTTGTGAATTCAAAAAAGCTGTGCCAAATAAATTACTTAGTTTTATATTCAAAGCAGTGCCTTCTGAAGTTTTCAATGGGGTTACAAAAAATTCATTTATTTTATCAGCAGTAGGTAATTGCATAAAATATAAAAATGCTGTACCATTTAAGAACTGAACAGAACAACCAGCCAAATTACTTGAAAAAGATAAACCAGTGATAAATTGAATATCTCTTCCAGAAGTAGGGGCAACAGATAAACTAACTGTTCCACCGCTAACAGTTCCTATAGAACCATGCCATCTACGATTCCATGAATCCGTTTCCTTGGATCTTATAATTTGATCAAAGTCTCTTGGCATTTATATCAACCCAGTCCCAATAAAAATTCCGATTGCGGTTCCAGCAACTCCAGCATAGGTTCCGCCTCCGACTTGCCATATAGTCACTGATTTCATATTATCAAAAGAAGTTCCGTATGTATGAGCAGTTGATTTATTTAAAGCTGTTATTACATGTTGGGGAACTTTTATAAGCCATGATCCATCCACATTCTTATCTCTCATCAATTGAACCCGACCAACTCTATATATTCCAAACTGACTATTATCTATCACATCAGCCATTGATTATCTAACCCCCTTTATTTCTTATGTGAAAAATTGTGTATTAAATTTTTATCAACAAGAACACTTTTTGATAAATCTGTTACAAAATTTATTTCCTTTTTCCGTTTACCAACTTTCCCTTTGGGCTGCAACTCTTGTGGAAGAATTTCGATCCAACCAAGTTCTTTATAATATTCTGCTAAATTTTTAGTAATATCAAAAATATCCCCTAAATTTTGGGGACCGTTGGGATATAAGGTGCTATAATGTTTGCATCGCACAAGCATTTAAATTCCCTCAATAATATAGGGACCTCTTTTTATAGAGGTCCCATCAATTTAATAAAACTAAAATTAGGTTATGACACCTGAAAGTAAGTATCCGCAATCATTACAGATTACTTTAGGAACATAGTTATGGACCTCTCTGATCCAATCCCCTTCACGTTCCTCATCCCTCCAGGATGAAACCTGCATATTACGGCTTGACAATACAAATGTTCTTGCAAGAGTAATGGTATCGGCAGGGTTCACATAAGCAAGGATGCAATTTTTACCCCATACATAAGCCATAGAAGGAGCAAGCCCTTGAACAGCACTATTGTAAATAGCGGGAGCAATTACAACTTCCATATCCCAAAGGGTTTTTGGCAATCCACCTTTTGTAAGCATGGTTAGATCCACATATTTCCGTAATTCCTTCACCTGTGGATGATGTGCAAGATACCGCTCAACGTGGGGAGGAACCAAAATTACATTTGGAACCCTACCAGTTCTTGCAGTAACAGCTTCCTTCCCAGTGCTTATATCGCTCTCTGGGTCTGAGTTTGTGTAATCATCCCAAAGATTTGAAGGAGTAACTATGAAATCAGGAGCAGCAGCAGAAATACCACCAGAAGCACCTGTTAGGAGTGTTGCAACGTCAATCTCCACACCAAGCTTTATTTTCTCAGCAAGGAATTTAGTAACATCTGCCTTTAAATTGAATACATTATCAGCATTGTTCATTGCACGGTCAGTTACCATATCCTTCTGTGCTCTTTCGTATGTTGAATATGTATCTTCATCATACGCTAAAGAAGCTTCCTCAGCAGGAGCACCATCAGCCCGTTTAGGAGCACCAGAGAAGTAACCATCTTTCTTATACTTCCTATATATATCAGATTCTTTTGTTACAAAAAAGGAAGGTGCAAGCTTTTCAGCCACAAAAGCGGCATTACTATACTGAACCGCAATTTTGGACAAATGCTGATTAGTCTTTATCTTCCCTGTTTGAATTGTTATAGCCATTCATTTCCACCACCTTTCATTAATTTACTGTATTATTTTTAATAAATCTATCTTTAACTATTTCAACCTTAAACAACTGTCTTGGCGTAGTTGCAACTTCCTTAGCAAAACCAAGCACAGGTTGATCAATTTGATAATAGAAATTCCCACCACCGAAAGCACCTGCATCAACTGACATAAGAACAGTCCCACTTGCTTGTAATACCAAGAAAGAATTTGTCCCTGTCTCTCTTACTGACCCAGGAACAGCCTTGAAACTAAGTCCTGCATGTGGTATAACATGTGTACCTATATCCCCACCTGCGGCTATAGATGCAATAGCTTGAGATGTATAACCACTACGAACAAAACCAGTTGTACCCCCACTATTTGTATAATCCAATATAATAGGATCACCTAAAGCAACCGTGCCATTAAGTGAATTCCTCATATTAATTACGCCTTCAGTAGCAACAGTAACAAGATTGTTCTGTGTTCCATCATTTGCTAAAATACCCCAAGGTATATCAGCAGCAGTATGACAATATTCAGCAGCTTCAGCAGTTCCTATAGCAGTTCTAACAACATGGCCTTCAAACCCATAACTTGAAGGAACCCACTTTGCTGATCTATGACCACCTTTATTATCCCCTGTAGAAAACTGTGGCATTAAAAATCACCCCCTTCAATAAATTTTTTATAATTCTATTTTACCTTCTTTTGTAAGAACTGAACAAGCTTCTTGATAAGAAAGTTTATTTGTCTTTGCATATTCTTCTACTTCTTTATCGCTCATATATTTCTTATTAGGGTCTTCATTTTTCTTGTTATGAGCAATTTCTTCAAGATTGACCCTAACTTCTGTTGGAATAGTTTCAAGAATATCAACCAATACTTCACTTATTGACATATCTGACTTATCATCAAGTTTAATAGTGGCAAACTTTCCATCAACATCTGAAAGCATGACCTTTTCTACCTTGGCAATCACTGCGGGCCAAAAACCTTTTTCTACAAGAGCAGAACAAGTATTTTTAACCTTTTCTGTGTGAAGGTCTTTATCCCTTTCAGCAAGTTTAGCTTCAGCATCAGCCAATTTTTTATTAGTTTCTTCCATTTTCTTTGAATTTTCTTCAGAAAGCTTTTTCTCAACTTCAGCAATAGAAGCCTTATGAGCATCCTCCATAGCTTTCTTATCCTTTGCAAAAGTATCTGAAAGTTCTTGTAGTTTCTTTTCCATATCCTCTAATCTCTTTTCTTCCGCCATATTATCTTCACCCCCCTCTTTTTTCAAATCTTTTGTTTTGAGGTCTCCCCCATCAACCAAAGCAGTTGATTTTTCTTTTAATATATTATCTAAAAATTGAAAAAATTTAACTTTTTGTTCCTCTAAAATAGCCATACTTCACCCCCTTTATATCAATCCTATAATATATTATAGTACAAAAACCTAAAAAAAATAAACTTTTCTTTTAAAAACAAGGAGTTATAACCAAAATCTCTATTCAAACCAAGAAAAAGTGCTCCAGGGTAAAAAAACATTGCCAGAAGTTTCAGATTCATGGACTATACAAACCCCATTCCCCGGCAAAAGTTCAAATTCCTGTTTAAAATCAATGCTTTGTGGTGGTGAACCATTAGAAAAATTGAAAGTTCTTCTATCAACAACATTCCCTAAAGTCAAAGATCCCCCGGCATATATTTGGGCAACTGAATTTGGAGAATTAGGATTATATTTAATTATATTTCCTGTTAAATCAGTAGGCCCACTGCCGATGCTTGTAAATAAAACTGCTTGAGATATAACTGTAATACTTCCACTTGCGGAAGCACCCATACTTATTTCCAAAATATTTAAGTTTTTACCACTGCCTAATGGGTTCCATAAAGCAAGGATATTAGAAAAAAGGGGGACATCTGTCCCCCATCTAAAGGAGCAAGAGTATAAATTTTCTTTCCAAAACGTGCGTCTTAGGTTTAAAATATTAAAAACTCCTTTATTATCAAATAGTTATATAAAATTGGGTTTTTGGCAGAAACCCAAAAAACTGTGAGATTAAATAGAAAACTATCCCCCTAAATGTAATTCAACTAACTGATTGTAAGAAATTCCAGCAGCGTCATCAGAAACTAATTCTACATCTAACAAATGCCTTCCATTAGCTATTGCAGAAATATCTATTTCCTGTTCTTTTAATTCATAAGTTGTAGCCACCGAAGTCTCATCAGAACCTACTGTAACACCATCAATTTTGTATCTTACTGTAGCTGTGTAAAGAGCATTATTGCTTTTCATTTCAGTTTTAGTTATTAAAGTAGTTCCTGGAAGATTTGATGCTTTCACAAATCTAAGTGTTTTCTGTATACTTGGAGTAACCCCTGTTACAGAAACTTCAGAATCATCACCAATAACTAAAGAAGTTTTGTGCTTAGAAGACAATTCCGCATCAACAACCCCAGAAGCAATTTTAGCCCCAATAACAGCATCATCCGCTATTTCAGTAGAACCTACTGCACCATCCGCTATCTTAGCTGAGGTTACTGCATCAGCAGCAATCTTAGCTGAGGTTACGGCATCATCAGCCAAATCTGTTGAACCAACTGCTCCAGGAGCTATTTTTCCTGTTACAACTGCATCATCTGCAAGTTTAACTGTAATAACCGCCCCATCTGCTAATTTGGCAGATGTCACAGACCCGTCAGCTACTTCCCCCACTCGTCTTAAGTTTAAAGCCATGAAAATCACCCCCTTTCTATTATAGTAAGCATTCCATTAATTTACCCATCATTATATTTTGGTAGAATTCTGTAAAATATTGCCTTTTATTTTTGCCATTAGTTTTCATGTGACAACTTCTACATAAAGTTATAACATTCTCTGGTATATTGTTCTTTTTGTCATAATCTATATGATGTGCATCTAAAGTATTTGATTTATGTTCACAATTTGGGTCTTGACATGTATAGTTATCTCTTTCCAATATTTGTTGTTTAAATCCCTTATTGAATTCAGGGGGATATATTTCAAAGGATTTTCCATTTTGCCAATTAGTTGATAATTCACCAAATCTATGAGTATCATACATAGGATTATTTTCTCCTTTATTTCTTTCAGAATTCCTTCTATTCTCCTCTTCTGTATGTTTTCTACCTATAGCTTTTTCTCTTATCTTTTGTCTTGTTTCTTCAGATACTATTTTACCATACATGGGATTATTCTCACCTTTTCTTTGCTTAGACCATATTTTTTTAGTTTCTTCTGTATATTTTTTACCTAAATGACTTTCTCTCATTTTTTGTCTTGACTCTTCTGTTCTTTTTTGACCTTTATTTGATTCAGAAGATAATTTGTATTGAACACAACCGCAAGAGTTTTGTTTTAAACCATTAGTTAATCTTCTTTCAACTTCTTGTAAACAAGCAAGGCATTTAAAAACGGCCCAGGATACTGCATATCCATTTTTATCTCTTCTTGTTGGTAAGTTTCTAATTAATTCCATTTCAGCGTTTCTCCCAAATTTCTATCAATTGTTGATAAGATGTCCCATATTCTAAATTCTGTAAGTTAATTTTTATAGAATTAATTCCGTTTAGTAAATCCCCTATATAACAAGTTCCTTCCAACAAAGTAAAAGCTGTTCCAACTGTGGAAAGAACCTTTCTTGGATTACTTTCTGAATTAATAAAAAATCCTATATTGGTTGTACCTACAGAAGCCATAGCTTCTGCTTTTACAATCAAAGTATTACTTTCCATTTCTGAAGTATTCCTAACAAACCTCAATTCCTTCTGTTCAGCCCAAGCTGTCCCTGCATAAGTTACTAAATTATCATCTGCTGTGATGAACCTAGTAATAATACTTTGTGCTACCCTTGCTTCCAAAAAATCGTAAGAAGCTGCCATAAAAGTTCTTGGTAAGATTATTGCCATTTTATTGTGTTTTTCTACAAATAAATTTTAATCTAACCATGCAGTCTTGTTCACCAGTTTTACCCAATCTTTTAATTCTAATTCCTCTTAGAATAAATCCTGTTTGATAAAAAAATAAAGCGTCTCTCTCCTTGCTAAAGAGATCTTCATCTATCTTGTCAAAAGAAGTAAAATAATGTGCCCCTATAAGATTTAAGGATTCTATCGAATCTTCTGGAATAGGCCATGTATCAAATATTTGTATGGAAAAAGAAGAAGGTATATCTGAAAGAATATTTATCCAAAGTTGGTCAATATCTATTACAGGGAAAGCATCTATTTCAACATCACTATAAGTATTATAATAAAAAGTATCATCCAGAATTAGGTCAAAATAGAAGTATTGCCCCTTTGTTTCAAAACGAGTCTGCATATTATATATACATTATTTTTTAACATAAAATGTTTCAATTTCTGTTACAAGTAAATCTATTATTCTTCTTTCCCACCCTTTTTCATATTTTAAAAGCTTCTCATTCTTTTTCTCAATCTCATCATAATAATCTTCACGTTCAAATACAGCTCCAATAGAAACTTTTAAATCAGATTGTAAAGATAGTACTCTAAATGTTTGAGATCCAATTATCCCATCATCCAACAACCCAAGGTATTTTTGTATAAATTTCTTGGCTGTAGAAACACCACAATTAATAGCTGCATCAAAAGAAACCTTGGCTAACATGGGGTATCCAGCCGAAACAAGTTTGTCACAATTTGCAGGAATCCAATAATCTTTATAATAAATTTCTTTGGCCTGAGTTATTGTTAAATTTTTAATATCTAAATTTGGATAAGATTTTTTACTGACCCCAAATTTTGTTTCCCCACCAGGATCGGAAGGGTCATTTACATAACCACCCTCAACCCCTATTGTAAATTCAAAAGCTTTATCAAAACCCTCATTCATTTACTTTCCTCTCTTGCTCCATGCATGGGGATTTCGTAAGCTCCCCAATGACTACACCCAATGTCTTTATTTGTAAATTTTTAACTTCCACATTTTTTGAGAAGTGAAACACAATTAAACCACCAACAATACACCAAACTATGCTTATTAAAAACACATATTTAAGAATCTCTTTAAATTTATCCATTATTCATTCTCCTCCAATGTTCCAGAATAACTTGCTGCTACATAAGGACCAGCACCACTAACTTCGCAACTTGCTTTAATAACTGAAAGCTGTGGTATTTTCTTTGGTATATGGAATATTTTATTATATGTGGAATTTTGAAGCATTGCAGTATCAGTAAATAAAAAAACATTTACTATCCTTGTTCCATGTATTGTCGTTGCTCTTAATCGAACCCTTGCACCATTAGCAGTAGCTAAAGAAGCCCCAGTAGTAGACCATTCATGCAAATAAAAAGTTTTCCCAAAAGGGACCATTCTTTGACAACTTAAAGACATATTACCACCAACAGAAATCATATTGTAAACAGCAGCCAATGTTCCATTTGCACATATAGAAATATCCCCTTGAGCAACTGTACCTGAACCAACTTGTATTGCATGAATAGCATTCACAAATCTTATATTTGTTCCCAAAGCCCTAACCCATGCTGTTCCATTCATATTTACAGTTTCATATTGCTCATTCCCAATAGCATCTAAATAATCTATTTCTACTTTTTGAATCCCTGTACCAGTTAATCTATCATCATAAGAAGAGGATAAAACCATCATTTGTTCCCCTCCTGATTGATTAGGCCAAGGCTGTGTAACTGAAGAACCTCTCCATAAATCTGAACCACCAGCAACAACTTGAATAGCATCCCTTTCACCAAAACCTAAAAATTCTGATATACCTTCTATAGAACCACGAGCTATTTCATCCTCAACAGCATTCGACAAAACCCAATTTTCTTTTCTTCTAATTGTATGGGACATGTTTTAAAACAACTCCTTAATAATTAGATTTTACTTCGTTTGGATTATTCATACTTTTTACCCAATCCATATTGTTCATAATTTCATTCATAATTTGTTGCATGTGAGTTTTAATTATGGACTTAACCATCATTTCCCCATTCTTGGTTTTCATTTCATCCATCATTTCCTGCATGTGTTCTTTCATAACATTCATAATATTTTTTATCTTTTCTTCATCATGGTTTGCATATTCTTCTAATGCAATCCAAAGTTCTTCTTTTAATTCATTGTTTAAAGTTGAATCTTCATATTTTTGAAATATATCCATATCTTCACTAAGGATTATTGGGGCAAGGTCTGTTAAAAATGGGCGATTAGTCAAGGCACCGCCGAAAAGTACATTCTTATATTCTTTCCCAGTTTCTTTATCAGTATAAGAATCACGATATTCTGGGCTAAAATATTTGAAGCCTTTCTGCTCAATGAGTTCAATCCCCCAAGGGGTCCATTCTATCAAAGCCAATAATCTATCACCTTTTATTTTTAACTCCTGAATCCAACCAGTAGCCCCATCAGAGGGTTCATGGGTCTTGTCCAAAGAAATATCCCTCCCCAAAACCCTGTCTTTCCAATTTTTGATAAAATCACCAAATAACTTAGTTGTGCCTTCTATTATTCCATATTTCGGGTGGGACCATTTACCAATACGAAATATTTCTATCCAAGAAGACTTTTTCCCTTCTTTTTCTTCCAATTGAATATCAGAAATATCTGTTAAATAATAAAAAGATTTTTCAGGATCTTCTAAATTCTTTTTTACAACGGAAGCGGCTTGGCGTATAGCAGAAACTTCACATTCTTTTTGATCCCCACCTTTTTCCACACAACGACTTAAAGCAGAATTGGCAACTTTTACCCACAAATCCTTCCCTTTTTTATCAAGACCTTTGTAATGACCATCAACGTCCCCAGAAGTCCAAGGCATGTTTATCAAACTCCTTTTTAAATGTTAAAATTTATTTTTCAAATAATACTTCTTTTTTATTTCATCTTCCCATATAGAAAATGCTTCAAAATTTGTATCCATTATGTATGCAACGGCTTTTTCCTTAACTAATTTTTCCTCCCTAATAGTTAAATCAAAAGAAGAATCAATTTCAAATTCTTTATCCAGGACTGTTTCACCTTTCTTACCAATAAAAACCACTTCTATAATATTATTTACTAAAGAATCTTTAACTTTTTCTTTCGTATTTTCTATATTATTAATAACCAAAATTTCTTCTGGATTAAATTTTGGTTCTGGTACTTCTGGTAAAAAAGGAATAATATCAATTATTTCTTCTTTTTTTCCTTTAAGAAAAGGAACAAGTAAAAGAAAAGGGGCATATCTTGTTATCATACTTTCAGTAGGTTTAATCCATGATCTTTCAGGGATAAACTCTTCATCAGAAGTTAGGGATTGCCAGAGACATCTACAATGGGGGTGGGCCGGGGGCATATAAATAGTATATTCTGGGTCGGTGGCTTCCACAACCATCCCAGATCTGCTTGCACAATAAACACAAGTCTTTGGATCATCTTTTGCAACCCATTTAAATCTAACAATTCTTGGAGAAATTATGTCTACTAATTTCATGTTTTTTAATCTATCTAAAGAAAGCATTTTCACAATTAAATAAACTCCTTTGAAATTTTTGCTCTACCTTTATTTAAGAACAACATCCATTCAGAATTAACAATATCCACTAAATTTTTATCTTTTATGGTATCAAATTGAGCTTTTACATCATTTATAATTGCTTGTTCTTTCAATTCAGATGAAGCTGAAAGTAAAGCAATCTCCGTTTTATACTTCATGTTGGAAAAATATTGGTCTGTTATAACTCTTGCTCTATCTTGTATAAAAGATTTTCCTTCTTTATCCAAAATAGGTTTATCTTCAATACCCAATTCTTGAATCGCTGTAGCTTGCCCAAAAAGATACCCCTCTTTCATCAAAGAAGAAAATATCCCCAATATTTTTGTGTTTAAAGGTCTCCATAAAGTAACAGTTTCAGTATCATTTTGGTCAATAACTTTTTTATACCAAATATCTTCTACTGAACCTTTATCAGATAACATCTTTATTATCTTATTTATAACTTGTTCCCTCTGTTTAATCCATATTTCATTTACTAAATTATCTAAATATTCTTTTTCAATCTTATTTGATTTTTCTTCTATTTCAGAAAACATTTTTGGGTCTTCAAATTTATTGGGTTCTCTCCACCAAGTAATTTCACCAAATTTTTTATTATCTGTTCCTTCTTTCTTAACAGGTTTGTTACCTTTTACAGAACCTTTCTTATTTTTATTTGAACCGTCAAGGTTTCCTTGACCATCATCATTAGTTGTATTTGGATTTCCATCATCATCAAGGGGTACTCCCACAACATCAGCAATCTCCCTTGCAGCAGGAATAGCAGATCCATTTTTTATCATTTCCATAAATACATCTTTTAAAAAACCTTTTCGTGCCTCTGTGATACGTTCAATTTTTATATAACATTCGGGTGCTTTAGCACCAAAGTTATATTCAACAAGGCGTCTAATCACATATTTGTTTACTTGATTTTCTATATCTACCAACAAAGCTTCTTCACCTAAAAGAAACATATCTGCGTGGGTCTGAGATAAAGAATAAGACCCTGCTTTAGATGAAGAATCTTGCGTAATTGTTCTTTCAGGGACAAACATAGCACGGAGGATTTTATTTTCAAAAAAAGTTAGTGCTGAAATGAACATTTCCCCACGTTTATCGTCAAGAAGATAATCAACCGTCCACTTTTTTGGCGTGTTTTCATACGTTGTACTTGGCACAGCAACAACGCTCTCCCCCTGTAATGCCTTCCCTATCTCCAAAGCAATGTCGGCATGATCTGTTCCATCTTTTGTTTGCCCCAAAGGAAAACCTATGATTGTAGGAGGGGTTCCTTTTCGTTCAAAATATCTCATCATGAATTGACAAAGATTTATCCAGAAGAACCAAACATCATAAGCAGGTTTCATTCGACTAACTCCAAACAAATTCCCAAAACTATCACCTTTATCATGTGTAAATATAAAAGATTTTTCCACCGGAAGAATTACATCTTTACCTACCCATTTTTGAACAATACCATTAAAATTCTCTTTTTCATCTAATTTAATAGTAACTGTATCAGGATATAAAGATTTAAACTTTTTCCACACAACAGCCTTGCCATTATAGAAAGGCTTATTTTCATACTTTCTATTCAGACTTATATCTTCTATATCATAAACTATTTCATGAGCTGCAAAACCAAAATCCACAGCACTTAGTGTAGAAGTTAATAAGTTATACCATAAAGGTCTTAATAATTGGTCAATAAATTCTGCAATATCCTTATCATCACAAACAGTTGTCCATTGCTGGCCAATTATGGGTAATTTTATAACTTTAAGCCCAGCAGCTATTTGGGCATTCATCCTCATTTTATTATATGTATCTATAGATATTTCATCGGGATTGTATTGTCCAATATGCTCTGCAATAAAACCATATATATTAGATAAAGGCCCCCCATGTTTAGCAAGTTCACTTGAATCAACTTTACCAACTTTTTTATCCAAAAAATTAGTAAAATCAGCAAGCAATGTGGGGTCTTTGCCAAATAATTGGTTTATTTCTTGTTTTTTTATAAAATTTTCAGAATGTTTGTATTTTGCCATATACTATATTATAGTATAAAAAACCATAAAAAATAAACAATTTCTTATAAAATTATAAAATTATAAAAATTTGAATTTTTTGGGGAATTTTTAAAAAATAGATATGCTCCAAAATGGAACAGGGGGTAAAGATATAAAAATGGCTTATAAAATAGTCCTTTCAGGACTTCAAATTAAAATATAAATTATGTTTTAGTGTATTTAGTGTAAATCAACTACGTTGTGTGACGCACGGTACTTCTGTGCGTCACGATTCAGAAGGTGAGTGAAACGAACCAAACCTGAATCGTTTTATTTCCTTAATAATGTTTCAGAATGAAACAGTTTAAGGGCAACCCCCCTTACCCCCCATAAAAAACATAAATGGAAGTGAGGTTGAAATTATTTAGTTATTTTCCTTGAAACCCTCAAGTAGTACCTGACATATCACACAGTTTATCCCTTTTAGAAATGCCTTTCCCTAAAAGAGATTCCACTTGTTTAATCTTTCCTACCCATTCAACCCAGCCAAACCCCAGAAGCCAAACTCAACCTCAGAAGGAATGATTTCAAAAATAGATAGTTAGTCAGGACATATATGTTTTTGCTGTTTTAGTGGAAACATTAGTCCACCTACAATATAAAAGCTATTGTCCCCGAAGTCCCTCTACCCTTTTGGGTTCCTTTGCCTTGTCACATTTACTAAATGCTATCGGGGTGGGTATTCTTCTTAAAATTGAATGCTATGGATGTTAGCTGCCGTTTCAATCTTTGTAAGAAAGCCCTTTTGTTTGTGCTTCTATCCTTTCTTGTTTTTCATCTTTTTTTATTAAAAAAGGTTTTTCTACTTTTTTGATTCGTTAATAATTTCATTAGAAAGGGAACTTTTTGTGTATTTATATAGTTTTGTTTTCCTTCTTTGCTTATTACTTTTATTTCTTCCATGCCAAGACCCCATTTTACTATTTCTCTTTATTCTTCAACCATTCTTGCCAATAAAGCACAGTTCTTTTTTCAGATACAGTATATCCTTTATTTATTACTTTGTCAATTTCATCTTCTTCTAATAATGTAATATCTTCAAGTGCTTGTTTTCGTTTACATTTTGGGCATTCATAAAATACATGAAGATGTGACTTAGGCAGATCCTCCATTATTTCAATGGGGACAGAAGAAATATCAATATTTGATTTAAAGAAATTTTCTTTAAGATGTGGATAAAATGTTAAAGTTTCTATATATGTGTTGCAATTACTACATTTAGTGTTCATAAGAGACTCCTTATATAAACTAATATAAACTTATATTACCATAAAAACTCATAAAAAATAAACAGAAAATACTTTTTATTTTTTGTTGTTATCTGTGATATAATTAATTTAATTGTCAATTATATATAAGGAAGAAAATGCTTATTAAAAAGAAAAAAGTTGCCCCCCCCGAATTAACAGATGCTAAACTCAAAGAATATATGAGTAATCGTATGACCTTCCGCAAGGAGCAATTTGTACTAGAACCTTCTATAGATTTCCCAAATGGGGGACTTTTCGGAGATTTATGTCAACAATGGCAGATAGATTATATATATGAGCCTATTGATAAAAGAGATGAGGATGGCTTTCCTACATATAGATTATTATATATAGGTTTACCAAAAAAGTGGGGGAAAACAGCTCTCCTAGGAGGGGAAGGTCTTGTTCAATTATTACTTTCCCCCAGACCCACCGAAGAGAATTATATCTTAGCAGGGGACAAATTTCAAGCCACATACTTATTGCAAAAAATTAAGGATTTTATTGCTCGTAATCCTAATTTTGTTGATTTATTTACAATATATAAAAATGAGATAATTGTAGAATCAACAGGAGCGATGATTCAAGTAATGAGTTCAGAAGCATCTTCTAAACAAGGACGTAACCCAGATTTTTACATATTTGATGAGTTTTGGAATCAACCCAATAGAGATTTATTTGATACCATGTTTCTTGGGCAAGCAGCTAAACCAAGTTCTCAGGGAATAATAATTACAAACGCTGGTTATGATAAAAAATCTATTTGCTGGGAAGTCCACGAGTTATGTAAGTCACAAGAATTCAAAAATTTCTATTTTTTTGAACCCACAGGTGTATTGCTTGATTCATTAAAAACTCCTTGGATATCTGAGCAATGGCTTGAGATAGAACGTAAATCAATGCCACCAAAAGTATTCAATAGATTTAGGAAAAACCTCTGGGTTGATGAGGGGGAAAACCCTTTTATGCCAGAAGAGGGTTGGGGATGTTTTAAAAATTTTATGTCAGAAAAATCAATATGTTATAATGGGCCTCATTATGTAGGAGTTGATCTTGGATTGAAAAAAGATGCAGCAGCTCTTACTGTTCTACATGGAGAACATAAAAAATTAGTTGTAGATCTTTATAGAAGATGGTTAGGAAGTTCTGAAAATCCTGTAGAAATATCTGAAATTGAAAAAGAGTTAATAATGATTCTTACAAATTTTAATGCTTGCGTATTGGTATGTGACCCTTGGCAATTGATGGGTACTATTCAAAGATTTAGGGCATCTGGTATTGAAGTTATTGAATATTATTTAACAGCAGAAAATATTGGTAAACTTAGTAGAAATTTGTTTTATCTATTTAAAAATCAAAGCATAGATTCACCAAGATATCCAAAACTTGAAGATGAATTAAAAGGTTTACAAGTTGTGGAAAAAAATTATGGTTGGAGAATTGATCATAGTGAGGATACAAGTAGCGACATCACAATGGGCCTTGGTATGGCTGCCGTAATCGCAATGCAAAGAATGATGGATCAATTTACTGGTAAAGATTTAGCGGATTTAGGATTTCTTGATCAATCCTCAATTTTCAGAGCAGGGGGAAAAAGGGATTTTATTGAGGTTATAGAAAATCCAAAAAGTATTAAGAAGGAAGAATTCTTTGAATCCCCAAAATTGCATCAGTTTATAAAACGACAATTTTAAAATGGGGAATCCAGATGGGAGAACATGGCTTACTAAAACTAAGGAACAAAAAGAAAAGGATATTCAAAAACATTTTTTTAAATCCCCAATTCCAGAACTTGAAAGAAGAATTAAACAATTAGAAAATTGTATAAAAATAAGCAGGAGTAAAATTGAAAAATATAACACTCTTATCAGACCTCTCCTTATACAGGAACAAACTTTATGCACAAAAAACAAGATTACGAAAATTAAAGAAGAAATTAAACAATTACAAATCGAAATTAAAAAGATTAAAGCAAAAAGAAGAAGAAGAAAAGACCGCAAAAAGATTAAAAAAAGAAAACAGTGGTTAGAATATCAAAAAAGTTTGTTGACTTTTGAGGAAATAATTGATATTATAAAAAGAGGGGTGTGAATGGAAGAGGAATATCCAGAAGATGTTGGGGAAGATAAAGAAGATGTTGGGGAAGATAAAGAAGATGTTGTATTAGAAGGAACCTCTGTTCAAGAAGATTCTGAAATTATGGAAGAAAATAAAATAGATACGGAGCCTCAAACAAAAAATCCCGTAGGACGCCCATTAGGTATTCCTGCTTCACAAGCACAAAAAGATGCTGTATCAAAGGCCGCAAAAGAATATCAAAGAAAACTGAAAGAAGGTTTAATTGAGAAAGAACCCTGGGAGGAGCATGGGGCCTACAGTTATTTATCCAGTGGCAGAGTTCCCAAAAAGAAAAGATATCTGCTTGAATTTGTTCATAAAGAAAGAGAGAAATGGCTCCAAGAACTTGGCGGGGAAGAAAATCTTAACAGTATAGAAATGAGCATGTTAGATGAAGCTTGTAGGTTATTATTATTTAGTTCAATGGTAAATGATTATTTATTATGCGATAAAGAAAGCAATATTTTATATAAAGATGATGCAGGGGATATCAAAATGCACACAGCCGTTTCACGGCATTATTTAAGTTTTACAAAGACATATATACAGATTCTTAAAGAGTTACAGAAAATTATAGCAATGAAACCTTCAGCAAAAAAGGGTGGGATGAAAAAAGATTCAGCTTCAAGGATACAAAGTTTATACTCTAAAAAAGACGAAGAATAAATTATTTATGGAATTGATCAAAGAAATAGAATCAAGAAGAGATAAAAAAGGATGGTTAAGAAAATGGGCAATATTTTTATGTGAACATTGCAAAATTTATGTAGAAATGAGATTGGATTCAGGGGTAAAAGCCAAATCTTGTGGATGTAATAAAAATATAAAACATGGGGATAGAAAAATAAGATTGTATGGCGTTTGGACAAACATAAAGACAAGATGTACAAATCCAAATAATAAACGATATAAAGATTATGGCGGTAGAGGCATTACTATCTGCCCTGAATGGGCAAATGATTATATTGTATTCAGGGATTGGTCATTAAGTAATGGTTATCAAGAAGGATTACAAATAAATAGAATAAATAATAATGGTAATTATTGTCCAGAAAATTGTAATTTTGTTACAACAAAAGAAAATTGTAATAATAAAAGACCAATAAAGTTAAATATGAAAATAGCTAATGAAATTAGATTCTTACATGCTACAGGAAATTATACACAAAAAGAACTGGCTATAAAATATAGTGTAAGTCAAGGTACAATTTCTTTTATTATAAATAAAAAACAATGGAAAAATATAAATAATGTCAAATATAGCACTAGATTTGGATGGTTGCCTTAGTAATTTTCATTATGGGTTTTCCAAGGTAGCTAATAAACTATTTGGAACCCCAATAATTGAAGATATAGAGGAAGTTAGAAAGTATAATTGGTGGGATTGGGGCTATCCTTTAACTAAGGAACAACACAAATTGGTATGGCGTGAAATTGATAAAAATGTTGTAGATTTTTGGTTAAATTTGAAGCCTTTAGTTTCTTCTGAAACTTTCCATAAATTAGTAATACTTGAAAAAGAAAATAACAGTATTTACTTTATTACTTCTAGGAGAAATACAGCAGGCAAAAATGTTTTGCAACAAACAAACGAATGGGTTAAAAAATATTCTTCTCTTGAACATTTTAGTGTTATCCCTACGGAGAAAAAAGGTAAAATTTTAGATGGAGTAAAAATTGATTATTTTATTGATGATTACCCTGAGAACCTTATTGAAGCGGTTGTAGAAGCACCACGATGTAAGTCATTTCTTTTGGTTCGCCCCTATAACCAATATTTTCTTCAATTTATTGCTGATTCACATAAGTTCAAAAATATTATTCCTGTTTACAGTGTAGCAGAATTTTTGGATAATATAAAATAAATGAAAAATTATGAAATATATCATCAATCTGTGTTTGAAAAATGGCCAATAGAAGATAATAGTATTCAAGCAATTATAACTTCCCCGCCATATTGGGGTTTACGAAAATATAATATTCCTGATATCGTTATTGATGATTGGAAAGGACAATATGGGCTTGAGTCATCTTATAAAGATTATATCAAACATACCTTATTATGGGTAAAAGAAGCTAGGAGAGTTTTAAAAGACGATGGTATATTTTTTCTAAATATTGGAGATAATTATAATGGTAGTGGTAAATCTGGAAATTATGAATATGCTAAAAAACATACAGAATTTGGAAAACCTTTTAATATTGAAAAATATTCTCCACCAACTAAAGAAAAAAGTTTAGCAAATAAATGTAAAATGCTTATCCCTCATCGAATCGCCATAGCTTTGATAGATGAAGGTTGGATATTACGAAATGATATTGTGTGGACCAAAGGAAATTGTATGCCAGAAAGTTGTCAGGATAGATTTAGTAAAAAATGGGAATCAATTTTTATGTTTGTAAAGAATACGAAATATTATTTTGACTTGGTTGCTGTAAAAGAACCAACAAAAACAAAAGACAATATTGTTAGGGATAGAGAAACAACAAAATTAAACAATACCCCTGGAAGGGCTAAAATGATGGGGTTAAAGGAAAATAACTATGATTTTAAGAATCCTGGGGATGTTTGGAATATTAATACAACCCCTTCATCTGAAAAACATTATGCTATGTGGAATTTTAAATTAGTGGAACGAATGCTACTATGCTCCACAAAAGAAAATGATATTATACTTGACCCTTTTTGTGGTTCAGCAACTACACTTAAAGTAGCTATTGAAAATAGAAGAAAAGCAATAGGAATTGATTTGGGATATAAAGATATACAGGAAAGAAAGTTAGAAAAAATTCAAATAAAAATGGTTTAAATTGGGGGAAAATGAAAATGTGTAATATTTGGAATAAATATAATCCTTGTCTTTGTCCAGATAAAGAAATTAATCAAGGGTTAGAAAAGGATGATGGGGGAAAGAAGATGAAACATAATGAAAAATTTGAAAATTGCCCAATTTGTTTTCCATTAAAGAAAATAGAAATAGAAGATGATGGTGAGGATGGATGTTATATAGATTATTCTAATTTTGCACATTTTAATTCTATTACGGAGATAAATCCAGAACAAAAAATAATACAAACAGGTGGTTTTTTTGAGGAAAAAAATGTAAATTTTGATACAATTGAAAATAACTCAAAATTATATGAAAATGGGCAAATAACAGGGAATTATGAAAAAGGACAAATTAGGCAGTTTGCTACAGGAGCAACAAGAGACACAAGTGAGGGTAAATTAGAATTTGCTCGTTTCATGAGTCCAATAGTTATTAAAAGATATGCCGAATACATGGATTTGCACAGAAAACAAACAGATGGGAATCTTAGAGAACCAGATAACTGGATGAGTTTGTTCGGTGATAAGCATGAAGATGTGTGTATGGATAGTTTATTTAGGCATTTAATGGATGTGTGGTTAATCAATAAAGGATTTAAAAATGAAGCTAGGGAAGATTTAGAGACAGCTTTATGTGCAATACTTTTTAACACTCAAGCATGGCTATTTAAAATTTTAAAGGGGGGGGTATGAAAAAGAAAACCCAGAAAGTAAATAAGTATACAAAAGAAATAGAAAATATTTTAGACAATTTTGATTTTATTAAAGTATATAAAGTTATGGATTCTCTAAATTGGACATGGGTAAAAGGAGATACTAGGTATTTTCCAGATATTCTTGAATTGAAGAAATGTGCAAAACAATTATTGGAACAAGCTTCTTCTGAGGGAATGAAAGCAAAGGAAGATTTTTTTGTTTCTACGGGGGGTTTTACAGCTGAATTTTTTTATTTAAAAGAAACAAAATTATTAAAACTTAGTTTTGTTATTGAGGAGTGGGAAACAAGATTTTAATGCTTAAAAATGAAAGGAAAGGAAAATAATGTTACTTAATAAACAGAGATTAGAGATAAAAAAAGATAAAAATTATGCAGAGATGGTTTTTATTGGGGATGTGCATTATGGATCAAAACAATGTAATGTTGAAAAATTTGAAAAAATGTTACAATATTGTTTAGAAAATAATTTATATGTATTCTGTATGGGGGATATGATAGAAGCTAATTCAAGACACTCTGTTGGTGCAGGAGTTTATGAACAAATATCCCCCCAGAAGCAAATAGAGGATATTTCAGAATATCTTAGACCTTTGGCAGAAAAGAATTTAATTGTGGGCTATCTCCAAGGGAACCACGAGTCCAGGGTGAATAAAGAATTAGGTATAGATATATCCAAAATTATTTGTAAAGAATTAAAAATACCTTATCTTGGGTATGCTGGTTGGTCTTTATTCTATGTCGGTAACCAAAGTTATTCCATGTATTCCACACATGGGGCTTCTTCGGCTACATTAAAACATACAAAATTGAAAGCTATACTTGATATAGCCAAATCTTTTGAAGCAGATATAGTTACTTGTGGGCATGTACATGATATAATAATAGATAGTGCAGAATACCAAAGAGTTAATAAAAAAAGGAAAACAATAGATATAAGGAAATCTTATGTAATTGTTACTGGGCATTATTATAATTATGGTGGGTATGCACAGGAAAAAGGGTATTCTTTGACAAAGATGGGTAGCCCAAAAGTGAAACTTTCTGGGGACAAGTTTGACATTCATGTGAGTGTTTAAAATGAAAGAAATTTGGAAAGAAATAACAGATTTTGAAAATTATGAAGTTAGTAATTTTGGGAATATTAGAAGTTTAATAGATTCACATAATAAAATAAGAGAATTTCCTTTATTAAGAAAACAACAAAAACAAAAAACAGGATATCTTTATATAGGTTTGAGTAAAAATAATAAGATATATACAAAATTAGTTCATAGATTGGTAGCTAAAGCCTTTATAGAAAATAGTAATAATAAACCAGATATAAATCATATTAATGGTATAAAAACTGATAATAGGGTACAAAATTTAGAATGGGCTACAAGAACAGAAAATCAAATACATGCATATAAAATAGGATTGCAAAAAATACAATATGGGGAAAAAACTTCACAAGCTAAATTGAATGGAGAACAAGTTATTCAAATTAAAAAATTAAGAAAAGAAACTTCTTTAACATTGAAACAAATTGCCAAAAAATTAAATATACAAAATTATAGGAATCTTGAAAATATTTTATATGGGAAAAGTTGGAATCATTTAAATGAATAATTCTCAAACGATTACATTTTTACTTTCCCAAATAATTAAATTAAATCAAGGAATTAACTTAGTAATAGACAACTCCATTGCTTTAATTGAAAATAAACAATACGAAGAAGCACAACAACATTTGAAAGACATGAAGAAAGTTTTAGCAGATTTAGAATTTGGTCTTGTTGTATATTTATCGGATTCAGGGGATAAAAAGAAAAATGGAACATTATAGAGATGATTTTTCAACATTGTATTTAGGGGATTGTTTAGAAGAGTTAAAAAATATCCCCAATAATAGTATTGATTGTATTGTAACCGATCCACCATATCAATTATCAAGTATTACTAAACCAAGATTGGATCAAGTAGATGAGGAAGGTAATTCTTTTAACCCTTTCTATAGAGTTCAGGCAAGGAAAGGGTTTATGGGGAAAGAATGGGATGTTTTACCTCCAATTGAAGTTTGGGAAGAATGCTTAAGAGTTTTAAAGCCAGGGGCTTTTGCTTTTATAATGACTACATCAAGGCAGGACAGTTTGTGTCAAATATTAATGGATATTACTCAGGCAGGATTTAGAACAGACTTTAGTAGTATTTATTGGACATATTCGTCCGGCTTCCCAAAAGCAACTAATATAAGTAAAATTTTAGATAAAAGATTGGGATATGAAAGAGAAGTTATAGAAAATAGAAAAGTAACAAAAAATATGGCAGAAATGAGTAAAGTTAATTCTAATAAACAAGGGTATCCAAAACAACCAAGACTAAAAGATAATTATTGCACAGGGGAAATTTTAGATGATACTCCAATATCAGATCAAGTAAAAGAATTTTCTGGGTCTTTTGCAGGATTCCAACCCAAACCAGCTATAGAAATTATATTAGTAGTTATGAAACCTTTACCAGAAAAAACTTTTACTGAACAAGCATTAAATAATGGGCATGGAATTACTTGGTTGGATGATTGTAGAATTCCTTATGTGGATGAAAAGGATAATGAAAGAAAAGGAAATTTAGATAGAAGTGAAAGTAGGGAAATTTATGGTTTTGCTAATAATGGCAACATAAAAAGTGGATTTAGAAACAATACTGGAAGATTTCCAGCAAATCTTTTGGTTTCAGATGATATATTAAATGATGGGATTGATAGAAAAGGTGTTTCCGGTGGTGGCCCTAAAAAATATGGTGGGGGTGGTGGTTTTGATGATAAGTTGAATAGACAAGTTGTAAAAAATTATTATAATGATGCTGGTTCTTTCAGTAGATACTTTGATCTTGATGCTTGGTGGAAAAATAAAATAAAAGAATTACCTGAAAATATACAAAAAACTTTTCCTTTTATAATAGAATCTAAAGCACCTAAATCTGAAAAAAATAAAGGACTTGATTTTGAGAAATATAAAGTTGGTGGGGGAATTCAAGGAACTGAAGATAAATCATTAAAAACAGGTAGTGGAAATGAAAGAAATAATCTAAATAAAAATAATCATCCGTGCGTGAAGCCAATAAAATTAATGAGTTATTTAATAACCTTGGGTAGTAGAAAAGGAGATATGGTTTTAGATCCTTTTATGGGAAGTGGATCTACAGGAATTGCTGCTAAATTATTGAATAGAAAATTTATTGGGATTGAAAGAGAAGAAGATTATATTAAAATAGCTGAACAACGAATAAAATCTGTTAATTGTCAACAAAAATTATTTGATTAAAATGAAAATAGCTTTAATAGATATAGATTCTAAAATTCCAAATATAGCATTGATGAAATTATCTGCTTATCATAAAAATAAAGGAGATGCAGTTGAATTTTGGAAAGGGGTATTTTTTAATGATGAATATGATAAAATTTATGCTTCTAAAGTTTTTGATTTTTCTTCATTACCAAAGGGTTTGGATACAAAAACAATTATTGGTGGAACTGGTTATGATTTAAACATTAAATTACCAAATGAAATTGAATATTTGTGCCCTGATTATACTTTATACCCAAATTGTGATTATTCTATAGGGTTCATCACAAGAGGGTGTAGCAGAAATTGTTCATTTTGCAAAGTCCCTAAAAAAGAAGGTAAAATTAAATTTAATCAATCTTGGGAAAATTTTAAAAATCCAAAGGGGAAATACTGGATATTTTTAGATAATAATATACTTGCCTATGATAACCATATAGATATTTTAAAAGAAATTTGTGAAAAGAAAATGATTATAGATTTCAATCAAGCAACAGATATAAGATTAGTTACTGAAGAAAATGCTAAAATATTAGCAGGAATTAAATGGCATTCTTATTATAGGTTTTCTTTTGATTGGGTATTTTTGGATAAGCAAATTATTGAAAAAGTTAAATTATTAAATAATTTTGGTTTATCTTCTTCTAAAATGTTTTGTTTCGTCCTAATTGGTTATAATACAACTCTGGAAGAAGACTTATATAGAGTTGAATTATGCAGAAAATTAAAAATAAATCCTTTTGTTATGCCATATAATAAATTTGATAAATATCAAAAAGATTTTAGTAGGTGGGTTAATCATAAAGCTATTTTTAAATCTGTAGCATGGAAAGATTATAAGAAAAAACAATGGAAAAAAACTAACATAATTGGGCAACAAAATTTATTTGACTAAATTAAATATAAATGATAATATTATATTATGATTTATAAATGGAAATGCCCAAAATGTTCGTACATAAAGAAAAGTTTTGATATAATCAGAGGATATGTTTATTGCCCCATCTGTTCTAACCTTATGAAATTATTGAGAAAATAATGGAAAACATCTATTTTGATGAATTTAGTAAAAAAGGGGGAAATCCTTATATAGATGAGTTTAGTAAAAAATGGTTCTGGTATGATGAGACAGAACTTAATTATGGTCCTTATAATACTTGGGAAGAAGCTAATAAAAATTTACAAAAATATATAAAAGAAGTTTTGGGAAAATGAGTATAGCAAAAGGAAAATGAAACTAATTAAAAATTTACCAAGAAGATTAAGTAAATCAGGGAGATTGGAAAGTTGGGCCTTATTTAAATGTTCTGATTGTTTACAAGAAGTTGAAAGATACCTAAGTTCAGGAAAAATAGCAAAATCCTGTGGGTGTGTACAATATAAATTATCTGCAAAAGCTATTACAAAACATGGGGGAAAAGGAACAAGATTATATCATATTTGGACACAAATAAAACAAAGAATTTTTAATCCTAAAAATTGTAATTATCCCAATTATGGTGGTAGAGGGATTACTATTTGCCCAGAATGGGCAAATGATTATATAGTTTTCAGGGATTGGGCACTAAACAATGGATACTTAGAAAATCTACAAATAAATAGAATAGAAAATGAAGATAATTATGAACCATCTAATTGTAATTTTGTAACTGCTAAAGAAAATGCAAGAAATAGAAGAGGGCAAAAGATTAAAAATATAGAAATAGCTAATGAAATCAGAGTCTTATATAATACTGGAAATTATACCCAAAAAGAATTAGCTATAAAATATGGTGTACATCAAGGAAATATTTCTTTAATTATAAACAATACTATATGGAAAAATTAATATGGAAAATAAAAATAGAAAAGCTATAGAATATATAAATAATGCCTTAAATTCAATGGATGAATATGCAGTAGACCCCCCTATTATTAGGGATAATTTACAAAATGCTTTGGTGGAATTAAAGCATAATAAAGAGGATTGTTGGTCAAATAATCAAAAATGTGATTGTGGGCAAAATTCTGTTTGCAATCTATTTCAAAAAGATGGTTCTTATATTTATTTTTGTTGGTCTTGTTTTTTTAAATATGAGGGAAATAATGGAATTTCTTAGAGAAATAGAAAGTAGAATAGATAAAAGAGGGCACAAAATTAAATGGGCTATATTTAAATGCCCTGATTGTTTACAAGAGGTTGAAAGACGATTAAGCAATGGATATAAACAAAAATCTTGTGGTTGTTTAAAACATGGGGGAAAATGAATGAATCTATCAATAGTAATTTTTTATTATATATTGGAGCAATTAACTTCTGAGGATATTGACTATTATGACAAAAAATTAGACAGTTCTATTAGAAGTTTGATTTGTCAAGGATTCTTTGTTAAAAATTTTCAAGATAAGACTCATTGGAATTAAGAAAGGGGATAATAATGAATAAAATCAAGTGTTTAGAATGTAACGTAGAACTTGAATCCAAACATAGACACGACTTTGTTAGTTGTAAATGTCCCAATGGTTCTTTTACTGATGGTGGCAATGATTATATGAGAATAGGGGCTAAAGATATAACAAAAATAAGAATATGGAATGAAAAGGAACAAAAATGGAAGAAATTAAAGGGGTTCTGAAATGAATAGCCAAAATATAAAGCATATTCCTTTAAATAGGCAAGGTGCTTTAGAATTAGGTCTAAGTCCTTGTTTATATTGTAATAGTGGTTTTGGTTCTTATTCTCCAGTGGGATGTAACTCTTGTCATGATACTTGTGAATATTTAAAATTATATTTTGATGAAGAAAAAATGAAACAAATTAAATTGAAAGGGTTAAAGTAATGTTTAAAAAAATACAAAATTTTCTAAATAAAGTAGATTATACCAAATTAGATGATTTTCAGAAAACACTCTTTTACTTAATTCATACAGGGAATATACGAAAGGCTTGATATGAAAACTAATATAAATAATATTATGGATACTGTGGATGAAATTAAAAGCCTATTATCTGATATAGATAAAACACTTGGAAATATAGAGGAAAGATTAGAAGATTTGGAATTAAGTAAACCTTGTGATTGTACTGTTGACATAAATTTAAATAAAGTAAATAATTTAATTTGGGAAATTCAACAATTATTACAGAGGAAAAAATGAGTGAATTAAAAGTAGAGATTTGTAGAATAGAAAAAGTGGAACATCATATAGGGGCAAATAGATTAGATATTGTTCAAATTAAAGGTTGGCAATGTGTGGTTCAAAAAGGTTCTTTTAAAAAAGGGGATTTGGCATTATATATTCCTATAGACAGCCTATTATCAGAAGAATTGGAGTCTAAAATTTTTGGGCCTGATTCTAAAATTAAGTTAGAGAAACGGAGGATAAAAACTGTAAAATTGAGAAAAGTAATAAGCCAAGGTTTGGTTGTTTTACCAGAAACAGTTGGGATAACTTCTTATAAAGAAGGTCAAGATTTTACCGAATCTTTAGGAATAAAAAAATATGAACCCCCACAGGAACTCCCCAATATTTATGGTCGGATAAATAAGATTAAAAAAATGTATATTAATAGTAATTTTCATAAATACACAGATATTGAAAATATAAAGAATCATCCACAAGTATTTAAAGATGGGGAACAAGTAAATATCACTGAAAAATTGCATGGTAGCTCTGTGCGTTTAGGATGGGTATTAAATGAACCAAATACTATATGGAAAAAGATAAAGAAATTTTTTGGCTATTTCCCTGCGTATGAATTCTTGGTGGGGTCTAGAAATGTCCAGTTAAATTCTTCTCATAATAAAAAAGATTATTTTTATGATGAAAATGTTTATGCAAGAATAGCAAAGCAGTATAATCTAAAAAATAAATTACTGCCTGGGGAAGTTCTTTATGGAGAAATTGTGGGATTTGGGATACAAAAAAATTACTCCTATGGGTGTAAAGAAGGTGAGATTAAATTTTATGCCTATGACATATTAAAAGAGGACAAATGGTTAGATCCACATGATTTTAGTAATTTATGTTATTTAAGAGGAATCCCCAAAGTTCCTTTATTATATGATGGACCTTACAGCAAAGAAATTGTTGAAAAACATACACAAGGCCCTTCTGTTTTATGCCCAAATGAACAGACGATCAGGGAAGGCTGTATTATTAAAACAAGTCCTGAAAGGACAAATCCTTATACTGGGCGTACTTGTTTAAAAAGTATTAATAATGAATATTTGTTATTAAAAAATAATTCTGATTTCCACTAGGATTTTTTAAAATGCCATATTACTCATATCGCTGTGATAAATGTAACTATATATTTGATGAGTTCAGAGATTGGATCGTTAGAGATGAAAAATTTATGGTAGAAGGTGGGGACTCTTCTATCAGCATGTGCCCTCAGTGTCAAAACATAGCAAACAGAATTATTGCCAATATTGGTGGAATAATTTTTAAAGGTTCTGGATTTTATAAAAATGATTATAAGAAAAAAGGAGAATAAAAATGAATATACCACATAAATGTCCTGTATGTGAAGGAACAGGCAAAGTTCCTTTTAATTTTTATAACGATACTACAGGAACAGGGATGATGGAACCATGTAGATCTTGTGATGGTAAAGGCATTCTTTGGGATAATGTTCCTAATAATTTACCATATTCCCCATTAACAAATTTACCCCAAAGAGAAAATAATTTACCATCAAAAAATTATGACCCTTGTGAAAACTGTCCTGTTAGATTAAGCCCAAATTGGAGTGGGGTTTGTCATTGTACAATACCTTATTTTGCAAACCCAATTAGG
>Ga0209002_10000656_pt1 | contig 28098 bp, 25 predicted proteins | sample Rifsed16ft2_FD_184010 | JGI IMG/M metagenome (GOLD analysis project Ga0209002, IMG submission 184010) | Soil microbial communities from Rifle, Colorado, USA - sediment 16ft 2 (version 2) | ecosystem: Environmental > Terrestrial > Deep subsurface > Rock core/Sediment | place: Rifle, Colorado... | reverse complement strand
CGATTTGCTCGTACGATATCCCTGGCCCGGCAATGTCAGGGAACTCGAGAATGTCGTGGAGAGGGCAATGGTCCTTGCCAATCCCCCCTCCATCAGGCCTGACGATCTTCCGTTCCAGCTCAGTCAGAACCATGCCGTTCCCGCCAACGACACGCTTGAGGCCATCGAACGGATGCATGTCGAAACAATCCTTCACCGAATGGGGTGGAACATCACAAGGGCCGCCGATGTCCTCGATATTGACCGCGTGACCCTTTACAACAAGATCGCCAAGTACGGACTCAAGAAGCCATAAGCGATGCAATCGATTATGGTAGTGCCGATTGCCCCAGCTCCTCTCGAAACCCTGGAGGGAGTCCTGAAACACATTGGCGAGCGATTCCACCTCCCCGCAACACTATTGGCAAATCACGGGATCGATCCGGCTCCGGCGTACGACGCATCGCGCAATCAGTACTATTCATCGTTTCTTCTCGCCTCCCTCCTCAACACGTTTCCCCGCCATGAGGGAAAGATTCTCGCAATCACCGGCAGCGACCTGTTTGTGCCCGTCCTGACATATGTCTTCGGAGAGGCCCAGCTGGATGGCACAGCCGCTGTCGTTTCATCCTTTCGCCTCAACGAACGTTTCTACGGAATGCCCGAGAACAAGTCCCTGTTTGAACAACGTCTGATCAAGGAGGTCGTCCACGAACTGGGGCACACCTTCGGGCTTGTCCACTGCCGACGATATGATTGCGTCATGCATTCATCGACTGCAGTGGAAGAGATCGACGTGAAATCGGAGAATTTCTGTCCCGAGTGTGAAGGTGAGCTGCAATCCTCCATCGCCGGAGTTCGCCGACCGCGTTATCCCCTCGGGTGAAAGGTCTTGTGGACTTCTTTGAGATATTCCCGGTCGATGTGTGTGTAGATTTGCGTCGTGGAAATGTCCGCGTGCCCCAACATCTCCTGCACCACCCTCAGATCCGCTCCTCCCTCCAGCATGTGAGTGGCAAAAGAATGCCGAAACGTGTGCGGATGCACTTCATCCTTGATCCCTGCGGCTGACGAATACTTCGTCACCATTGCCCAAATTGCCGTTCGTGAAAGCCTTCCTCCGCGTGCATTCAGGAAGAGGACATCCCGCGATCTCCCTTTTTGAGCCAGGGCCGGGCGGACCCGTTGCTGATATGTTTTTATCCATTGAACGGCAGATTGACCAATCGGGACCAGGCGTTCTTTGGAGCCCTTTCCATAGACGAGTACGAGGTCCTCGTCGAACAAAAGGTTCGATTGTTTCAGCTCCAGCAATTCTGAAACCCGCATTCCGGTCGCATAGAGAGTCTCCAAAATTGCACGATCTCTGATTCCAAGTGGGGCCGATGCTTCGGGTTGCTTCAGGATCTTCTCAATCTGCGAAATACTGAGGACTCCCGGCAAGCCCTTCGTTCTCTTGGGAGGATCGACATTCTGGGTCGGGTCATCGCTCGCGATCCCCTCGCCGAGGAGATAGCGATACAACCCGCGAACCGCTGAGAAGGCCCTTGCCTGTGAACGAGGCGATAGTCCGTACCGATGCAGTTCCTGCAGAAACTTGCTGATCGAATCCTCCCTTACCGCGGCCGCATCATTGATGCGCGCCCGCAAGAGAAAATCGTAATACTTCTTCAGATCAAAGGTATATGAAGCGAAGGAATTCGTCGCAATGCCCTTTTCGACGAGGAGAAAATCACAGTACTGTTTGAGCTGCCGGTCGAGCTTCGTTTTTGCCGGCTCGGGGGGAAAGGCTGTTCGGAGGGAATTCATCGGAAACTCTACTGGCGGAGTTTTTCTTCTCCGGGGGGGCTGAGCCTGCTCAGGAGACCCCCGACGATAAGTGTCACCGCCACTCCGATCAGCGTAAACCAGGTCCACGCAACGAGCTTGAGTGCAATCACCGTAACCATCACAAGGATTCCTGCAATGAATCCCGCCAGTGCATCTTCCTGCCTTGGCCTTTTCATCAGCACGCCGAGCAGGAATGTCCCCAGCAGGCCGCCATACGTAAAGGATGCAATGCTGAGGGCAAGCTCAACGACTGTTTGATCGGTCTCCATGAAGAACAAGGCAGTGCCAACGAGCATCATGGCAACGATTGCGGTCACCACGCGGGAAACCTTCAGCACTTTCTTATCGTCGAGGCCGTGTCCGGCGATCGGCTTGTAGAGATCCAGAACCGCCGACGACGCCATGGAACTCATCGAACCTGCGAGTGTTGACAGCGCAGCTGCCATCAGGCCCGCGATAATGAAGCCCGAAAGTCCCGACGGAAACTCTTCAACAATGAACTTCGGGAATATCGCGTCACTCCGGCCGACTCCAAGTTGTGCCAGTGTTGCACCCTGATAGTGATCGAACAGAAGCAAACCGATCAGAAGGAAGATGGCGAACTGAACGATTATGATCACGCCGCTTCCAATCAAGGCTTTTTGACCCGCCCGAAGCGATTTCGTCGTTAATACCCGCTGCACAATAAGTTGATCCGTCCCGTGAGATGCCATGGAGAGGAATCCCCCGCCAAGGATCCCAGCGATGAGGGTATACGGCTGTTGGAAGAAGTCTTTCGTAAATCCAAAATTGAGGAGATTGAGTTTTTCGTTTACCGAGGAGAGCGACAATGCATCTGTCAGGCCGCCTCCTGAGGCCGAAATCAGCACAAGAGCGCCTGCGACGGCGCCGCCGAGATAGACAACCATCTGAACCGCATCAACCCAGATCACTCCCCGGACTCCTCCGGCAAAGGTATAAACGAATGCAACGAACGCCAGAAGGATGATCGCCCACGGGTAACTGATGTCGGTGATGAGCTGGAGAGGAATTGCCGTTGCGAACAATCGAACTCCGTCTGCGGCAAGGCGCGTGAAGAGAAAAACACCAGAGGCGAAACGGCGGGTTTTGACACCAAACCTTGTCTCAAGGAACGCATACGCGGTTGAGAGTTCCCCCTTGTAATACTGCGGAAGCAGGATGGTGCTGACGGCGATACGCCCCAGGAGATAGCCGAACGTTACCTGCAGAAAATTGAGATTGGTCAGGTAGGCCAGTCCGGGAATGCTGATGAAGGTCAACGTACTGGTCTCTGCGGCGACAATCGAGAAGCAGACAACCCACCAGGGAATAGTCTCTTTTCCGAGAAAATACTCCTGTGCCGTCCGTTGTTTTCCTCCCCTCAAGAAACCGAAAAGGGCAACGCCGACGAGATAGGCCGCAACAATGACATAATCGAGGGTCGCAAAACCCATCACAAGTTTCCTTTTTCAGCATCAGAAGGTTCGCAGGATGAAACCGGGGCGTGAAATCGCTCAGACTTTGAGGGCTTTTGCAACGGAGTCGTAGATCAGAAACGCACGATCGAGGTGAGAGATTTTGATCAGCGCCATAACTTTCTTCTGGAGTCCGACGAGTTTCACCGAACCTCCATGTTCCCGCATTTTCCGTTCCGCGATCAGGAGGGCGCTCAGACCGCTGCTGTCGCAGAATTCGACATCAGTAAGGTCAAGAATGAGGTTCTTCGTCTTTCCGTCACAAAGAACGAGGAACTCACCCTTGAGCTCGGGGGAAATGGCAGCATCGAGTTTTCTCTCTTTCAGCCGAAAAACCGTCGCGCCGCCGTTCTTTTTGACTTCAAACTCCATAGCCATCCCTCGAATTCTCAGCTAGAACATTTCGAGACAACGGACAAGATTCCGAAAAGCAACTGCCAGGCTGTTGCCCGACTTCGTGTGAACCTGAAAATTGTAAAAATCGTCCGCATGACTCTTGAGAAAACTCACGCGGAGCGGAGCTTTTGATTCACGGCATAAGAAAGCGCTTGGAAGTGCGAACGTTGTATTCAGGTCAAACGCTATATCGAATGTACTTCTTTTCATCTTTCCAAGCAACTCTTGACGCGGGATGAACCATGTACTGATGTCGTGCGGCGAGTACGTCACAGCCTGAAACCGGTTGTCTCCTTTTACCCATTGGATCTGTTCGTTCGTTGCGACGATTGTCAGGGATCCGGAAAAACGTTCGGAGAAGTTTCTCACGATCCACTGTACCGACGCAATGTCCCGCGTAGATTCCGGGAGCAACACCAGGGCCCGACGGGCATGAGAGACAGCCTCGGTAAAACGCAGTGCGGGATCGTTCAATTTCCTGAAGTGGAACCGCGAATAGAGCAGTCCCACTTTGAGTCTCAGTCCATTCAGCATGCTTCTTACTTGTAGCGCTCTTCGAGAGCTTTGAGCATTCGGGTGATGAAATCCTGATCGAAGAAGTAGTACCGAACACCCAGGGAGATTCGCTGATACGAATCCTTTTTCGATCCGCCGGCGTATCCGTCAAGAATGTCAGAATAGGGGAGCCCCATTTCACCGGCAACGGTAATCGAAAAGAACTCGCTCAAGAAGAAATCAAACCCAACCCCGCCGACAACCGTCCCTTTCATCCGTTTCCCGACCGTAGTAGTGCTGAAGGTTGAGCCGGCGTCTCCGGCGATGGTCGCACGGGAATCAAAGAATATGCCGCTCCCGCCGGCAAAAACAAACGGGTTGAACTCCCCGTTGGGCAATAAGTCGGCTGTGATATACAGGTTTCCAAAAATGAGCGAGGTCTGCATCGAACTTGCAAGGGTCGTCGCACCCGCCTTCAGGGCCTTTGCTTCCAGCAGGCCGAAACCGAGCGATGAGCGAATGCTGAGGTATTCCACGACGGAATAGCTCAGATCGACACCGCCTCCGATTGACGGCGAGGAAGTCGAAAAGTCCGATTGAAGCATGAAGTACGAGCCGCTGACTCCCACGCCCAGTTTGTTGGAGCGCATCTGACCCATGGCGACAGCGGAGACCAGGAACAACACTACCACGGTCGTCGATATGCGCAGAACAAGGTTCTTCATAACCCCTCCCTTATTGATTGTTGCGATTCACGAGTTGAAGGAATTCATCCTCTCGAAGTAACGTAACTCCAAGTTTCTTTGCCTTGTCAAGTTTCGATCCGGCCTCCTCACCCGCGACAACATAGTCGGTGTTGCCGCTTACGGTGGAGGTAACCTTTCCGCCGAGTCGTTCTATTGCCTCCTTCGCTTCCTCACGCGTCATGGATCTGAGTGTGCCTGTCAGGACGAAGGTCTTGTCTCTCAACGCTCCCGACGTTCTTGCAGGAGCTTTTTGCTCAAACTGCAGCCGGGACTTTCTGAGACGCTCCAGAAGCCGGCGGTTATGGGCGTCTGCAAAGAACAACAAAACGCTCTCTGCGATCTGCGGACCGATGCCCTGAATCTGATTGAGCTCATCTCTGGTCGCCGCCGTAAGTGCATCCATGGATCGAAAATGACTCGCCAGCAATTGGGCCACACCGAAACCGACGTGCCGAATGCCTAAAGCAAAAAGAAGTCGTGAAAACGGCCTTTTCTTACTTTCCTCAACGGCCTCCAGGAGATTCTGAACACTCTTCTTCCCCCAGCGATCCAGCCGAAGGAGTTCCTCCTTCTTCCGGTTCAAATCGTACAGATCTGCGTAGTTCTTAAGATAGCCGAGCGACACAAACTGGTCAACAACTGCTTCGCCCAAACCATCGATGTTCATAGCCCCGCGGTGTGCAAAGTGTTCGATACGGGCCTTGACCTGCGCGGGGCACTCCGTGTTTTCGCAGTAGTAGTTTGCCTCGTTTTCGGGCCGCGTGATCGGCGATCCGCATTCAGGGCAAACCGCAGGCATCCGAAACATCCTGGTGCCCCCCTTGCGCTTCTGTTTGATCACTGCGCTGACTTTTGGGATGACATCCCCCCCTTTTTCAACAACCACCACATCGCCGGGCCTGATATCAAGTTCTTTGATATAATCTTCGTTGTGCAGGGTCGCACGGGAGACCGTGGTTCCGCCAACAAAGACAGGTTCCAACTCGGCAACGGGAGTTATCGTCCCGACCCGCCCCACCTGCAAGAGAATATTCTTCAGAACGGTTTCTTGTTTTCTTGCCGCAAACTTGAATGCGATCGCCCAGCGGGGACTCTTGGCAATTGCTCCAAGCTGCTCCTGCTGACGGAGGTCATCAACCTTTACAACGACACCGTCAATATCGTAGGGAAGACTGTCGCGGTTGCCCTCCCATTCCCTCCAATATTCAGCAACTTGCTCAATTGTCCTGCAGCGCCGTGTGTGCTCGCTCACAGGGAATCCGATTTTCTTCAGAACCGCAAGGTTTTCGTAATGACTCAGAAGATTCCCATTCTCAGAGCGCAGGTAGTACGCGATGAATTTCAGAGGGCGATGCGCCACCACCTTTGAGTCCTGCAACTTCAATGTTCCGGCCGACGAGTTCCTCGGATTCACAAAGAGGCGTTCTCCCGTCTTTGCCCGCTCTTTGTTCATTCTCTCAAAGTCGCTTCTCGTCATGAACACTTCCCCCCGTACTTCAAAGTCTTTCAGGCCTTTCACCTGTGGACGGATAGAAAGGGGGATCGACCGGATCGTTCTGATGTTCTGCGTGATATCATCGCCCTGAAATCCGTCACCTCTGGTCGCTCCTCGTGCGATGACTCCGTCGCGGTACAGCAGACTCACCGCCACGCCGTCCACTTTCAGCTCACAGACGTACTGATACCCCTCTCCTTTCAGAGCCCCATTCACCCTCCTGTCAAACTCCCGGACCTCTTCTTCGTTGTACGTGTTTGAGAGGCTCAGCATGGGGACTGAGTGGGAGACCGTTTCGAACTCTTTCGCCGGGGCGCCGCCGACGCGCTGCGTCGGGCTGTCCGGAGTTTTCAGCTCGGGATGGCGTTCCTCAAGCGACACGAGCTCACGCATGAGCCTGTCGTATTCCTCATCGGAGACGGTCGGCTCAGCCAGCACGTAGTATCGGTAGTCGTGATCGCGCAACCGGGTTCGGAGTTCTTCCGCCCGTTTCCGCAAGGTCGCATTGGCACGATCCGTCGACATGTCAAACAACAACTGTCATCGCTTGGGAAGATTGGCTTGGGAGATAAGGATGTTGCGCACCACAGCGCCGCGTTTGCCCAAAGCTCCAAGCTCATGGCCATTGAGAGAGAACGAAGCTCCTCCGGCGTTTCCCATCGTCAGGGAGAAGGATTCCTTTGCCTTCCAGGAACCTTTTCGGGACGGCGGATAGAGATACTCGAGCGTTTGGCTTCCGTCGAGGGTCACTGTCATCCACACGGAATCCGTCGTGGTCATCTCCAACGTCAGGCTGTCAACTGTCACCAGCCGACTTACAGAAGGGAGCGTGATGGGCTCCTGCTGTTGAGTCGGCACAGCTGCCTGGTTTTCCTGAACCACCTTGTCGAAAGGCGTCTCAGCGACATCACCGATGGGCGCAGTATCACCCACTGGACGAGTCAGGTACACGACAAAAATTGCGACCACGACAATGATACCGATGAAGACGGCATTCTGGCGTGCAAAGCCAAGGATACGATTCTCTATCGGGAGCGGCTGGCTGGGCCCGGCGCTTTTGACTTGAACACCCGGACTCTCTGTTTTCTCTGCCTGTTTCGGCTGGCTCAAGGCATCGTATTGCTTCATTGCCTCCTGAACGTTGTATCCAACCGCATCGGCATACTCGCGAATGAAAGCCCTCACATAGGTTTGAGGCAGGACGCTGAAGCTTCCTTCCTCCAACGCTTCGAGGAACTTCAAATTGATTCTCGTCGACGCAGAGATGTCCATCAGCGAGATCTGCTTGTCGGTACGGGCCTTCTTCAATCCTGCGGCAAATGCTTCGAGCGTCATGGTTTTCGGAATCGGAGAATTCTTCTGTGCCTCATGGTACCGATTATTTCGAGCAGTTGCAAGGGAGTGAGGATGCAACGGCTCCACGTGAGCATTTGCGTCCTCGCATTCGGTTGTTTGCTTTGTTTTTCAACCCTCAGGAGTACACGAGGAACACACCAAGAAAGGAGAACTGCCGGGAGAATCAATGGAGAAATTCTTATTGCGGCTTACGACGGCTGAGAACTTCCCGCATTGTTTTGGAAAGTTCTTCCAACTGGTAGGGCTTCTGAAGAAACCCGTCGATCGCTTCTTTGAACGGAGTACCATCGATGCTGGTGTTGCTGTAGCCGGTCGACACAATCACGCAAACGTCGGGATCCATGTTCTTGATGCGATAGAATGTTTCCTTTCCACCCATCTCCGGCATGTTCATGTCGAGAATGATCACATCATACCTGTCGCCTTTTTCGTAGGCCGAGAGCGCTTCAAGGCCGCTTTGAACCACCGCGACATCGTATCCCAGATTCTCGAGCATCCCTCCTATCACTTCGCCGACATCGACCTCATCATCAATGACAAGAACCGTTTCTTTTCCGCGTGCGAGCGGCCGCTTTCTCCTCATGCGATGCAGCCCGCTTCCTTCGCCGAGAAGCGGGAAGCAAAGAGTGAACTCGGACCCTTTGCGCGGTTCGCTCTGAACGGTGATGAACCCGTTATGCGAATTCACCACGCCATAAACAACCGAAAGCCCCAGTCCTGTCCCTTTTCCCTGATCTTTTGTTGTAAAGAAGGGTTCGAAAATCCGCTGCTGGGTCGCACGTTCCATTCCTGTTCCCTCATCCCGCACCGAAACGGCGACAAACTCGCCGGATCTCTGTTCGCCAATGGCGTTGGTCAGTTTTGTATCGACATCGATCCGTTCCGTCGTTATGATGATGGAGCCGCCATCGGGCATGGCATCCCGCGCGTTAATGAGGAGGTTGAGAATCGCCTGCTGGATCTGGCCGTCGTCGCCGTTGATCAGGCAAATCTCTTCGTTAAGATTCCTCCTGACCGTGATCGTTTTGTCAATGCTCCGCTCAAAAAGGTCCAGCGTCTCGTCCACAATATCATTGATGACGATCGCCTTGAACTGGATCGATCCTTTGCGGGCAAACGTCAGCAGCTGCCGGGTGAGGGCCGCTCCCCGTTTTGCTGCGGTCTCAATAATATCGGCGAACCGGTACCACTGGTCCGATTTCTTCATCTTGCGCTTCATGATGGCTGTGGATCCGAGGATGGAGGTGAGAATATTGTTGAAATCGTGCGATATCCCGCCCGCCAGGTTCCCAATGCTGTCAATCCGCTGGGCGTGAAGAATCTTCGCTTCAAGTTTCTTCTTCTCCGTGATATCCCGGGCCACAGCGCGCATCAGGATGGGCTGCCCCTGTTCGTCATAAATGATCGATGCATTGAGACTCACGTCCAGCAATGCCCCCTTGCTGTCGACCATTTGCTCTTCCAATCCCTTGATCCCGCGCTTCTGTTCAAAAATCTGTTCCAGTAATTTCCTTGCCTGTTCGTGATAGTCCAGCGGGTACAGTTTCAGGATGGAATATCCGACCAGGTCTTCTTTGCGATATCCAAGGAGGTCGGCCTCGGTTCGATTGCAGCTCACGATGGTCCCGTCCCTGTTCACAAGATGGTACATGTCGGGCGAATTCTCGAACAGGTCCATGTAACGCTCCTCTGATCGCCTGAGGCGCTCAAAGAGGGTTGCATTCTCGAGAGCGACGCCGATCTGATTGGCAAACGCCGCGATCAACTCCAGCTGTTTCTCCGTGAGACCTTCATTGCTCCTGCCTGCAATGATAATGAGGCCTGAGAACGTGTCTTTCATCATGATGGGGACGGAAGCCCACGCACGCACCTTGGGACCGGACGGGAGTTTTTCGGAATCCGGCGATGAAACACGGGTTACGCGGGGAGCCTGGACCCACGAGAGTGATGTATCATTCACCGACGATCCCGAAGGGAGGATGGCTGCCGGGAGCTCTTCGGTTCCCCGGGAGGATTTCAGCACAAGCTTGTCTCCTTCCAGGAGATAGATCCACCCATACTCGGCGTTCAACACTCTTTGCACTTCAAGCAACGCATTTTGAAGCAGGTAGCTTATTTCGAGGGCGCGGTTGACGGCTTCGGCAATCGCGTTGAGGGCAAGCACTTCCTGTTTTTGCTCTTCCAGGAGCCGACCGTAGTTCAAGGTGAAGTACACGATGAGAAAGCCGAACATTCCGACGGTGATGACGCTGAGGAAGTCATACCATCCGAGTTTGTACCCGGTGAAGACCCGCACGAGGACGATTGTCACCATGGCGACAACGACGGCAGTTGAGGCAACCATCTGTGCCTGTTCAACCGGCCCCAACGTGGCGCGGAATCTCCTGATATTACGAATGAAGTTCATGGGTCAATGCAGACGTGCTGCCTGTGCTTCGCGGGATGCTGAGGGCCTACCTCGGAAGGTACTTCGCCAAGACAGAATTGACTTCCTTTTCGTCGATGGGCTTCAGAAGATAATCTGCAGCACCCAGTTCACGCGCAACTTTCTTGGCGTGAAAATCGTCCATGGCAGATACAAACACCACGGGCTTGGAAGCCAGCTTGGGAAGTTTCTTGATATGGTCCAGGAGGTCAAAGCCGTTCATATCCGGCATCCGCACATCCAGCAAAATCAGGTCAGGCTCGTAGCTCTTGAGGGTATTGAGAGCATCAGCTCCGCTTGCCGCCTCTTTGACGATATACCCCTTTGTCTCGAGCATTTGCTTGAGAACTCTCAGCCAAACCGGCTCATCGTCAACAATCAGGATCTGCCTCTGTGGTTTCATGCTCTCCTCAGGACCAGCTATCATCGCCAAGATACAAACTGCAATGATTGGAAGCAACACCCGCAGAGCATTGCGCTTTTGTGTTTTGTGCGTCTTTCCGCTACTTTTATGAATATTCCCTACGCAAAAGGACGTTACCATGAACCGATCCCGACGCTCGTTCCTTGCTGCCTCGACGCTCCTTGCTACTACCGCGCTGGCAGAATCAAAAACGTTTCTGCGTCAAGAAAAAACAAAACGCGCAGCATCCGGCGCTCTCAAACTCCGCTTTCGCCCCTACACTCTTGAATTGAAACACGTCTTCACCCTCGCAACGAGTTCTCGCACGACGACCCCTGTTGTACTCACCGAAATAGAATACGACGGCGTCATCGGCTACGGCGAAGCCTCAATGCCGCCGTACCTGGGCGAATCGCACGAAACCGCTACGGCGTTTCTTTCCAAACTCGACCTCAGCGGGTATAAGAATCCGTTCGAACTGGAGACCATTCTGGGGGATATTGACAGGATTGCGCCCGGAAACCCGGCCGCGAAAGCTTCAGTCGACATTGCCCTGCACGATCTGGTTGGAAAACTTGTGAACCAGCCATGGTACAACATCTGGGGGCTGGACAAAAACCGAACCCCGATGACCTCTTTTACCATCGGAATCGATACCCTGGACATGATCCGCAAGAAGACTCTGGAAGCGAAAGAATTCAATGTCTTGAAGGTCAAGCTGGGACGTGAGACCGATAAGGAGATGATCGAGACAATCCGTTCAGTCACGGACAAACCATTAACGGCCGATGTGAATCAAGGATGGAAGGAGAAGGAATCGGCGCTCGACATGGTTCATTGGCTGAAAGAGAAGGGAGTCCAGTTCGTCGAACAACCTTTTCCCAAGGACCGTATCGATGATCACGCATGGCTGACAGAGCGAAGTCCGATACCGATCATCGGAGACGAAGCGGTGCAACGACTTGCGGATGTGGTCAAAGCGAAGGGAGTCTACACCGGCATCAACATCAAGCTGATGAAATCGACAGGCATGCGCGAAGGATATAAGATGATTCTCCTTGCCCGTGCGCTCGGCATGAAGGTCATGTTGGGGTGCATGACCGAAACATCATGCGCGATCTCAGCGGCATCGCACCTCTCTCCCCTTGTCGATTGGGCCGACCTTGACGGCGCTCTTCTCATCAGCAACGATCCTTACGAAGGAACCCGAATCGTGAACGGGAAAGTCACACTCACCGACAGCCCCGGGATCGGCCTTACCAAGGTGTGACAGGGCTCAGCCCACCTCGGGTACTTGCGACATACCGATGAGGCGCCGAGCGCGCACGAAGGTATTCAACCTCTCGCGGTCAAAGTGAGATGCAGTGGAATCGAAACTGTTGATCCGCACCCGTCCCGCGCAGTGAATGAACTCCTTGTTGCCCAGATATATCCCAACGTGCCAGATCCTCTCGGGCTTTTCGCCGGCAGCTTTGCGCCCGAAGAAGAGAAGGTCTCCGTCCTTCAATCCCTGGAAACTTCCCCCCACCGCGACATCTTCACCCATGAGCGATTGCTGATTTGCATCGCGGTTGAGTTCGAGGCCGTTCAGTCGATACACCGTCTTCGTGTAGCCGGAACAATCAAAACCCTTGGCAGACGTGCCGCCCCAGAGGTAGGGAACACCGACAAACATCTTTGCCGTGTTCTCGATATTCGCTGTCGTCAGCCTTCTGGATTTTCTCCAGGCCGCATAATCCTGAACGATTGATCGCCCGATGTATCCCTTACGCCCGTCCGGGAGCGCAACGGCAATCCATGAACCGCCCTCTCCCCCCTTTTTCAGCATCGCACCGGCTACGACGTCACTCACGGGCTGCGCGGTGAGAGAAGGCTTTTCACGAACCACTCCGAAATAATCGACTGTTATCACTTTTGACGCCCCGATCCAGTCGTCCACACCTTTGTCATCAGTCACTACCATTGCGTCGTCTTCGATCCACCCAAGGTACTTGTCATTGCTTTGCACGTAGTACCACCCGCCCCGCTTCTTCAACAGCTTCACCACCATTCCCATCAGGACCTGGGTCCCGAGCTCCTCATCCTGACCCGGCCGTGAGCGCACATTGCCGACGCTGACAGTGATGATTCCGTTGCGATTCTCGCCGAGCCTTGGATCCGGAAGGACAATGATGCTGTCGACAGGGTCGACATTCGCCGCATCTTTGAGGGCGCCCAGCGCATCCGTTCTTGCCTGCGGATTGTCAACTTCTCCCTTGGCGACGAGGACGCCGTTCTGCCATTCGGGGGTCACGGTGAAGATCGCTACTCGGCGATCGGGTGCATACCTCTCGCGCACGGGTATCAATGCGTTGAGAAGCCGTTCGTCGGGATTCGGGTCTTTCGCACAGGAAAACAGAAGCGCCGCGATAATGGCTGCATATTGGTAGGCACGATTTCGATGGTCCATGGATGGGATCTTTCGATTGAAAAGAATTACACGAAGGACACTGAGGAACACGAAGTTACACGAAGGAAAGAATTCTCTGTGACCTTCGTGTATTCTTCGTGTCTCTTCGTGTTATGGCTTTTTCTTTGAGCTTCTTCCTCTTCCCTCCAGTCGGTCTTCCGCCAGTTTGACGTATTCTTCATTCTTTTCATAGCCAATAAAGTGCCTACCTGCATCCCGTGCGGCAATACAGGTCGTTCCGCTCCCTGCGAACGGGTCCAGGACCACATCCCCCTTGAAACTGTACAATTGAATGAGCCTTCTCGGTAGCTCCAGCGGAAAGGGGGCCGGATGCCCGACTCTTCTTGCGGACTCGGCCGAAAAATCCCAGATGCTTTTTGTGAATTCCAGGAATTCGTCTCTCGAGATCGTGTTTCGGCCGGAGTGGCCATTCCGGGAAAACGACCCTTTCGAGAAGATCAGGATGTACTCGTGGACATCCCGCAGAGTCGGATTTGAAGCCGATTTCCAGCTTCCCCAAGCCGTCGATGGTCCGGCGCTGGAACTCTTGTTCCAGATAATCTCCCCCCGCATGACAAAACCCAGGTCGAGCAGGTCATGAACGAGAAATGCGTGAAGCGGGATATACGGTTTCCGGCCGACATTTGCAATATTCACACATGCGCGCCCGCCGTGAACGAGCACCCGATACGATTCCGCAAAGACATTTCGCAGAAGGCTTCGGTACTCGCCGAGCGTGAAGTCTTCATCATATTCCTTTGAGACGTTGTAGGGCGGCGAGGTAATCATGAGATGAATGCAGTGATCCGGCAAAAGAACCATCCGTTCACTGCTTGCATGGATAATCCGGTCCAGCGCATCCTGCGGGACAGGCTGTTCATCGGGAACCGGCATCGGTCTGCGGGCCTCGCCGTAGAGCCTGCTGTTGTAGAATCTGGAAGAATCGTGGCTCACCCTCCCCGAGGTGCCGAATTCTGATGTCGCGGTTCTTTTTCGTCGTTTCGGTCCCATGCTCTACGGTGCTCCCATGATTCTTCGGCCAAGCCACGAAGAAAAATCACTCACGCTCTCTTCGCTCATCGCGTGGGGAATGGGATATTCGCGATAGACGACATTTGCGTTATTTTTTTCCAAGAGTTCTTTTGCCCTCCGCCCGAACTGAATTCCGATCACCGGATCCAGAGTTCCATGAGCAACAAAGAAATCCTTCCCCTTCATGCCGGGCCAGTCGAACACCAACTGTGTATTTTCCGGAATATACCCGCTGTGTGCAACCACGCCTTTCACTTCCTGCGGCCGCGTCAGCGAGAACGCATAAGACATGACCGCTCCCATACTGAAGCCAAGGAAGAAGATGCGCTCGGGATCGATGGGGTAATTTCGTTTCAAGTCGCGGACAAACTCAACAAGTCTTTCATAGCTTTCCATGAACTGCTCCGGTTGGGGTGTCCCCGAAGCAAGCGTTTCATACCATGTCGCACCGCCGTATGGATAGGGAATGGGTGCGCGGGCCGCAACAATGAAGAATTGAGGCGCCAGGAAAGGGACAAGGCCCAGAAGGTCATCCTCGTTTGCTCCACGGCCGTGAAGCAAGATCAAAGCGGGAAGGGGCTTCTTTTCTGTCTCGTCATAAGGCGCTATCTTGTGGACAAGGCTCGATTGGACGGTCTGCATGGTGGTTTCGTATCTGTTCAAAGGCCGGCTTCAATGTACAGTCCGCTCCCGTAAGACTCAATACGAAACTTATCAGGCGGACGAGATGTTCTTACGATGTGTTAAAATCGGTACATTTCATCAAAAGGGAGATCTCATGAAGTTCTCTGCTGCACTCGCCGTTGTTCTTTTGATCGTTGCAGGTCAGAGTTGCAAGGATCTTGGCACACCCGTACCTACTCCCACTGCCCCCCCTGCTCCGTTCAATCCCGGCCCCCAATCCTTCGCCAATGATATTCATCCGATCCTCCTCGCTAATTGCGCGACACCGGGATGTCACAGCGGGTCAACCCCCTCAAGCGGTTTTAATCAATCCACATACGCTGGCGTTCGTGCAGGAGGTGTTAATTACGGCACCAACGTCGTCATTGCAGGGGACTCTACGAACAGCGGTATCATGAAGGAACTGCGCGGAACTGGAATTGTGGGCCGAATGCCTTTCGGCGGCCCATACGCAGCAACCGGCTTGCCCGATACGATGATTGTGAAGATCGGGTTGTGGATCCAGCAAGGCGCACTGAACAACTGACATACCATTTGGATCGAGGCGAGAAAACTTAACCACAAAGATCACAGAGAAGGCACAGAGAACACACAGAATATGTTGTTCTTTTGTTCAGTCTTTGAATTCAAAACAAAAAGGTCCCGAAGTTACGCGGGACCTTTTTCCGTTTCAATGAGCTGACCGAAGATTTACTTCAGAAGCACCATTCTTCTCGTTATCCCTGAACCTTTCTCCGTTGTGAGCTGGTAGAAATAGACTCCGCTTGTAAGCCCCGAAGCGTCAAAAGAAACACTGTAGATCCCCGCTTCTTTCACGTCCTCAAGCAAGGTCGCCACCACCTGGCCGAGGAGATTATAGATTTTCAACGTCATTTTTCCACGTTCGGCCACGGAAAAGGTGATTGCTGTTGTCGGATTGAAAGGATTGGGATAGTTCTGATCAAGGGTGTACGAGGCGGGAATTTGATCCGAGGTCTTGTCAATCTGCACGCCGGTAACCACTCCTGATCCGAACTTAAGGTTTCCCCGAATTTCACCCCCTCCGAATGTCCCTGTGTGCACGTTCACATAGAGCTGTCCTTTGATCAGCTGCAGGAGAACACTATCGGGTCTGAATGCGGTCGCGGTCCCCGTGCTGTCGGTGAAATTGATGCCAAAGAGAATCCCGGTGTTCCCGGCGTGGACATGCGCGCTGGTGAAGGCAGACGTAAGGCCGGCAATGGTCACGCGGACCTTCACGCTATCATCCTGATAGAGGGCAAGCCATGCCGTTCCTTTCGCTGTGGAAATGGTGCCCGCTGTGGCGCCGTCAACAGTGGCAGTCCACACACCATCTCCGACAATGCCGTATTTAAGGTTTCCCCTGATTTCCCCGGCGTCCAGGACCGAGGTGTGAATATTCACATAGACATTTCCTTTCAGCAGTTCCCGCAGGTGTGAGTCCGTCAGGTTCGTCCACTCTGCATCAGCAATATTGCCGGCAAAGGTGATCGGCTGGAGGATTCCGCCACCGGGAGAAACGTGAAAATGGGCCGCGGTAAACGCGCTGCCCAGCCCGGCATAGGTCATTCGGTATTTGAGCTTGGTAGCGAACCGATCCAGCGAAGCCCACCCAGTCCCCTGGGCAAGCGAAGCGGTGGAAGCCTGCGCCCCATCCATTGCAATAGTGAAGGTGAACTCGCCATAGGGAACGACCGCGCCGCGAATTTCACCGCCGGTCGCAAACGAGGTGTGAATGTTCACATACAATTCCCCCTTGATGAGGAGATTGAGAGCCGTATCCGGCAGCGTCCAGAAGCCGGACGCCGAGCTGTCCACAAACGTTATCCCCTGAACAATCCCGCCATTTCTGGCTGAATGAAAATGAGTAACGGTGCGCGGAGCGTTAAGGCCTGCATACGTCATTTCATATCTGACCTTCGCCGACGCACTGTCCCACTCGACATATCCTGTTCCCCTTCCGTTCGAGGCAGCTCCCGCCTGCGCTCCATCCATCCTAATGCCAAAAGCATGAGCTTGAGCACCCGTGAAGCCGCGAATCTCACCGCCCCCGGCAAAAGAGGTGTGGACATTCACGTAGATTCGTTGGTTCACGAGTTTGACAAAAAGAGAATCGGGAATGTTCGTCCATGTTCCGGCAGCCGTGTTTCCTGAGAATGTAATCGCCTGAAGAACAGATGTATTCTCGTCATGAAAATGGGCGGCGGAAATTGTCCCCTGCAGGTTGTTCACCGTCACCTGGTAGGTAAGGGATTTCTGAGCCACATCAAACGTTCCAAAAAAAGTTCCCTTCCCGGCCGAATTATTTCCCGTACCGGTCGTATCGAGTTTCGCGATGATGGGGATCGTCTGTCCCTGAACTGATGCGGCTATCGTCAAGATCGCCGTGAACAGGGGAACGAGTAACCGATTTCTCATAAGGTCCTCCATGTGAGTGTATTGGGAGAGTTGGGGAAGCTCTTTTTTCGGGTTTGGGAGTCTTTTTGGTTCGACAACGGTACAATGATGTCCCGGTTCGGCGATTACTAAAGAACACGGGGAGAGTTGAGGAGTTCCCCCGAGTGATGGGATCGTGGATAGTCGAGCACTGCATGTGACGGGGATTACAGGAATGGGATCAGTTCTCGAAGAAACGGCTTCCACAGCATAAAAAAAGGGGATGAGATTGTCTCCCATCCCCTTCCCGCCGAACTGTCAAAACCATTTCAAACAGCCTTTTCCGTCACTGGGCTGCAATATTGCTCAAATACGGCAGTCAGTTGAGCGGCAATCTGCTGTGGAGAATGTCCTTCTATATTATAGCGGTGAACCATGTGAACGAATTTCCCGTCTCTCATCAAAGCAAAGCCGGGCGATGATGGAGGCATCCCCACGAAATACTCGCGTGCGCGGGCTGTGGCATCCTTGTCCTGTCCGGCAAACACGGTGACGATGTGGTCTGGCTTGGCGGGTGAGTCCTGGAGCGCCATTGCCAATCCTGGCCTGGCCGCACCGGCTGCACAGCCGCAGGTGGAATTCACAACGACAAGTGTTGTTCCCTTGGAGCCCGGAAGCATCGCATCAACTTCCTCCGGCGTTCGAAGCTCCTTTGCTCCAAGCTGGGTCACCTCATCTCTCATACGCTGAATCATGATATCGTACATCGTTGCCTCCTTCTTTGGTAGTCCTCTTTTCTTAACGAAACCGGCGTTGGAATTGTTCCCTACTATTTCCGCCCCTGAGGCGGTTTGAATCCGCGATAGGTGTCATAACGGGAATCATAGAACAGGAGCTGGAAATTCTCATCCCGCAATGTCCCACCCGACGGATAAAGATAGAACACGGCTGTCCTTTCGGTCTTCTGAGAGGAGGGCTTGCCGTTCCCCTGGGCATAGAAATTCAGCACAAAGTAGCCGTTTTTGAATTCCGCAGTTTCGAGTTGCTGCAGAACGTTCTGGTGGGAAAAGACCTTCAGATCTTCCGCTCTGCCGTCCACTACGAATCCAATCCCTCAAACTGATTCCGCCGTACGAGCATAAGAATAGAGGAATGCGCAACGATGAGATACTTTGCCCCCTCGTATTCGATCTCAATTGCGGAATCACGCAGAAAGACTGCAATATCGCCTTCTTCTGCCTGAAGGGGGATGTACTTCACCGGGTCCTTCGGCGTCGTCGACCATGATTCCTGATCCATGAAGTGGGGATTTGGAAGAGCATACCCCGGGCCTGCCTGCACCACGATGCCGCTTTGAACCCTGTCTTTTTCCTTCACTCCCGGCGGGAGATAGAGTCCGTGCTGAGTCCGCTCCTGATCGCGGTCGGGAGCAATGAGGACCTTATCGCCGACGAGAATGATCTTTTTCCTCAGCTTGATTTCCGTCATGGCACAAATGTACTCAATGGTTGAGATGAAGGCAATGGAGGCAATAAAACAAAAACCCGGACCTCGACGGATCCGGGGTTTTGATATAGCAATGTACTTGACTCCTAGAACGCCTGCGAGTTTGCCGCAGGATCGATTGAATTCCCTGAGATATCGACAACGTTGTTGCCGACTGTCAGGACTGTGCGGAAGCGTAGGCTGGATCCCCCGCAGATCAGAAACCTGGCAAGCAGAAGTGTTACCTCGGCGTCGAGTGCTCTGGGAGGAAAGCCATCGTGCGGTGGACAATATATGGTCGGGAGATTCCGGAGTCAAGTCCCTCGGATCATCTGATGACGAAGACTCCGACTGAAGGTGTCATCATTTCTTTCTTCAAAGCGTTTGCTCTAAGCCATGATTTGAATCTGATGTCTTCATCACAGACCCGCCTTGACCATCCCATTTTTTTTGACTACAGTAAAAAACGTCTGTTTCCCCTATCATGGAGAGATAATGCAGGAACCTTTTTTTCTTCCCTCGTGGCCCCCGTCGGTCGAGAATTTCTTCTGGTACGGCGCGCTGCTCTTGAGCGCGGGTATCGCCGGAGAATTGGTCGAACGATGGACGCGGCAACCCAGGATGATGGGTTGGGTCCTGGCCGGAATTCTTCTCGGCCCGCATGTCACGGGAGCGATCGATGTGTCGGCGCTCGCGGGCATGAGCAGCCTCATCCACCTTGCAATGGGGGTCCTTTTGTTTGAGCTCGGCCAGCGCGTGGATCTCTCCTGGCTTCGAAGCAACCCGAAGCTCCTCGGCACCAGCGCGCTCGAGAGCGGACTCGCCTTTGCCCTTATGTTTCTCGTGATTCAGCTTTTCGGGAAACCCCCTCTTGTTGCAGCGGTCGCCGCTGCTATCGGTGTTTCGACCTCTCCCGCCGTGGTCCTGGCCATCACGCAGGATCAGCGAGCACAGGGACAAGTGACCGAACGCCTGCTGCTGTTGACGGCACTCAACAGCATTTACGCGTACATCACGGTTAACATCCTCATTGCGCCGCTTGCGACCGAATACCGGGGAGACCTGGTCACCATTCTTGGCCATCCGGCATATCTTGTTTTTGGCTCCCTGGCATTTGCCGCCATCATGGCACGGTCCACCCTCGAAATTCTCAGGCTCCTCGGACGCCGCGAGGAGACACAGTTTCTTGCCATTATTGCCATGCTCATTGTCGCCGTTTGGATCTCCATAGCACTGAGACTTTCGGTGCCCCTTGCTCTTCTCGGCTTTGGAACCATGATGCGGACGTTTGACAGGGGCCGTCATTTTGTGTGGCTGAATTTCGGGCGGCTGGGGCGCATCTTTCTCATCCTTCTCTTTTCCAGCACAGCGGCATACCTCGACTTCACATTTGTTCCGGCCGGCATCGGCATCGGTCTCGCAATCGTCGTCGCGCGTTTCGTCGGGAAGACGGCGGGAGTTTTTGCCCTGGCACGCCCCTCGGGCCTTCCGTACCGGAAAGCCTGGTTCCTCTCCCTGGGGCTCATGCCGAAATCCGCATTGGCAATCATTCTCGTCAATCAGACCGCCATGCTCTATCCGGAGTTTCGTCCCCTCATGGCAACGGTCATGATGTCGGCCATTCTAATTCTCGAGTTTGCCGCAGCCCCCATAATGCAGCTGGCGCTCATTTATTCGAAGGAAGCCTTCGAAGAAGGGAAGAACTGATGCCGACGGTCCTTGAATTCAAGGAATCGGAAATGTTCAGCATGGGTGTCGAGCTCGAGCTGCAGCTTGTCAACACCCGGGACCACAATCTCACGGCCGCCGCCCCGGACCTGCTGGCCATCGTCAAGGAGAAGGCTCACACCGGCGATATCAAACCCGAGATTACCCAGAGTATGATTGAAGTCAGTACGGGAATTCACAAGACTCACAGGAGCCTCCTTGCAGAGCTTCGAAGCATAAGAACCTTGCTGGTTACGGAGGCGCGTGTGCTCAATGTGGGCGTTTCCGGAGGAGGAGCACATCCATTTCAGCACTGGAGCGAAAGACGAATATCCGATCGGCCGCGTGCACGCCACGTTTCGGGCTTGTACGGATATCTGGCGAAGCAGTTTACGGTCTTTGGCCAGCATATTCATATTGGTTGTGCCAAGGGTGATGACGCCCTGTTCTTGCTGCATTCGATGGCGCGATACATGCCTCAGCTCATCGCACTCTCCGCCGGCTCGCCGTACTATCAGGGTGTTGACACTGCGTTTGATTCCTCACGACTCAACTCCGTGTTTGCCTTTCCGCTTTCCGGCCGGGCGCCGTTCGTTCTCCATTGGAACGAATTCGAAGCCTATTTTGAACGCATGCGCAGAGCTGGTATCGTGGAAAGCATGAAGGATTTCTATTGGGACGTCCGACCGAAGCCCGAGTACGGGACCATTGAAATACGCGTATGTGATACTCCGTTGACGGTCGACAGGGCGGCAACCCTTACGGCGTATGTTCAAGGCCTTTGCCGGTGGCTCCTGTCGCAGGGGCCCCGCGATGTGACCGAAGAGATCTACCTCGCCTACACGTACAACCGATTTCAGGCGTGCCGGTTTGGGCTGGAGGGTGAGTTCGTTGATGTGGCGACAGGGATGCGCCGGACCATAGCGGAAGACATACTCGCCACAACAGAAACAGTCAGAAGGGCATTGGGGAATGAAGCAGCGTTGTACGAGGTGGAGGAGATTGTCAGCAACGGAAACGAAGCCCGCTGGATGCGCGAACAGTACGCCGTCAATCGCTCGCTACCGGATCTCATGTGGCGGCAGGTGCTGAGATTTCGAGGGGAAGAAGGAAAGACGTAGGCTAACGAGTTTCGGATTTCAAGTTCCTTCGTGTCCGACATCCGCCCCATACTTGCGTAGGATTCTTCCGCGCAGGACCAATCCCTTCACAATCCCCCACCATTTCTTTCCATGATGCAGTCTCCACTGATCGCGAAGGACTCTCATGGAGGAAATCAGATCTTTCATCCAAAACAGGATGTGGCGGCGCTCCAGGGCCCTGAGTTCATCCCAACCCATGCCTGGCCCCAGCAGAATGGGGACAGTGGGGTCTGCTCCGAGCTGTTCGTTACGCCTCTCCTCATAAGGCAACGACCATGAGAAGGAACCGGATAAGCATCCGATCGACTTTGCATAACCTTCCACTGCGGTCCCCGGATAAATGCGAATCCCAACGCTGCTGCCGAAGGTATCAATGGAGCGACGGTGAGATTCCATGAACCTGAATGTCTGTTTTGCGTCATCCATGGTCTCACCGATGTGTCCAAACGTGAAGAATACCTTCGATTTGATCCCCAGTTCCCTGGCCCACGTCAGGACCGCTTCCGCCTGATCGGTCGTGATATTCTTGTGCATCTTTTTCAAAACGGCATTGCTGCCTGATTCGATCCCAAAACTGATGTAATAACACCCCGCGCTCCGCATGATTCGAAGGAGGTCTTTCGTTACGGTGTTCACACGCACTTCACATTCCCACGGCACAATGAGTTTGCGTCTCACCATCTCCGCGCAGATCGATTCGACATGCGATTTCCTGAGGGTGAACGTGCTGTCGAAGATCTTGATCCCTCCGAATCCAAAGTCATGTACCAGCATTTGGATCTCATCCACAACCGCCCGCGCCGACCTGTAGCTGACTGTCTTACCGAACATGATACTCGCCGAGCAGAACGTGCACCCCACGGGGCAGCCGCGGGACGTAATGATCGATGTCCCCTGCACATCCAGAAAATCCATTTTCAGGTCATAGCGACGAATATCGCCTGGGACGCGTTTCGGGAGCGGCAGATCATCAAGCCGTCCGATGCGCGTCGCGCTTGGGGTGTGGACAATGTGTCCGTTCTGCCGGTATGAAATTCCACAGATGGCTGAGTGCGGATTCCTGCCATGCAAGAGATAATCAGCCAATTCAAGCATGGCATACTCCCCTTCCCCGCGAACCACGACATCGATCGAATCCACGTGCCTCAGAGTATCATCGGCGGTAAATGTTGCGTGGGGGCCGCCAAACAGGACCGTGATTTGTCTATCGTGATGTTTGATTCTTCGGGCGAGCTCGAAGGCTTCGAACCGCGTGTGCGTTGTTCCGCTCAGACCAACGATTCGGGGTTTTGCCGACTGAAGAATTTGATCGATCCCTGCATGCGAGATTTGCATATCGACGAGATCAGCCGGAAATCCTTTCGACTCAAGGAAGGATGCTATCCACGAAAGCCCCAGGGGCGGCATGCCCCCGAACGATCGGTTTGTTTCAGAAGTATGGAGAAGAAGGATCTCGCTCATGGCAGAATCCGGACGGGTCTGACATGGAGAATCATGTGCAAGCATTAGGCAGGTGATTCCCCCGGGGATGTAATGCTATGAATATAGGTTTCCCGCCACTTAAAGTCCACAGGTCCCCTCGATCACGCCCGAAGACTGCATGGCGTATGGGAGTCTCCGGGGATCGCAATGAGCGTTAGTGTCTCGTCACGACTTCCGGGGACCCTTCGCCAAGCGTCAATCGAATCATATTGAGGATCGTCTCGCCGTTGAAAGGCTTCAGAAGATACCGGTCGTTTGGATCGGATTGCCACGCTCCTGCACCCTGGGCCCCGCCGGTCATCATAATAACCTTGATCGATTCTGTGCGGCTGTCCGCCCGCAGCAATTCCCTCAGGGCAAAGCCATTGCCGCTATCCATCATCACATCGGTGATAACCAGGTCGGGTTTTTCCGAAATCGCGATATCCAACGCGGAGGTGCCGCTGTCTGCCTCAAGAATCTGGTAGTTTGCATCTTCAAGCAGGTACACGATTGCGGCCCGCACGTCTTCTTCATCGTCAACGATGAGAATTTTTTTCATATGGACGTCTTTCTAGGGTGAAAGTACTGTTAGAAATCGAATCCGCTGCATTCGTTTCGGAATATCTTTCTGCGCGACTGACTATCTTGCAAGAATCATTTTCCTGGCTGTGGATCTTCCGTCAACTAGCAACCGACAAATATAGAGGCCTGAAGGGAGATCTACACTCCGCTCGCTTGTTCCATTCCACTGTACGTTGTGCCAGCCTGCCGCCAATCGACCGCTGATGAGCTTTACGACGTTTCTCCCTCGGAGATCGTAGATCGTCAGATCAACATCTCCTGCTTGTTTCAGCTGGAAGGAGATACTGGTCGAAGGGTTGAACGGATTGGGGTAGTTATTGAGTTGTACATGGTTTTCGGCCGGGTGGGCTTTCCCAAAAGTCACTGATTCTGTACGAACGGCGAGCGAAATGCCACCCCGACTCGCAAGGATCGCTGTCTGAAAACAGAGCGTTGCAGAGTCTTGGGCACCGCCTGGAATATTCTCCAGGTAGATTCTCACGATCGAACCCTGTCCCGGAAGCAAGACAGTGAGATCCGATGAAATGAGCAGGATTCTGATTTCACTCGTCCCGAGTACATTGAACGGAAGGGTCCAACTTGAATTTCCGGTGCGATCAATCAGGGCTGCACCTGTGATCTTTCCCGCCTCAGCAAGATTGATGACAAGCTGAATCGCCGCAACCGAATCGGAATTTGCAAGTTCGATGTCCACAGTTCGACGGTCCCGCACGACAAATCGCAGAAGGTTGTCTGCCTTCAACGGGAGAATTGAGGCGAAAAGAACAACGATCGCCAGAAGCCCTGCCCCTCTCGATGTGTCCGCCGCCGTGACATTAACCCGCGTTTCCATGCGGAAAGACCCTCAGAAGGCGTACCCGTAGGACGCCCCGGAGATCCTTTGGCGGTAATATCCTCTATATGATTATAATACAATCACTTGCAGTCCGTCTGACTATCCACTTCCATTGGTGACTATATGAGGACAAACGTGTAAATTCTACAAAGTGGAGCGAGAAGTCTCCCAGCCTTCAAAAGGGGGTAAAATTGAAAAAGTTCACTCTCTCCGTCCTTGCTGTAGATGACGAGGACGCCTACATCGAAGCACTAGTCTCCCTGCTTACCGGAGCGGGACACACCGTCGACACCGCCTCCGACGGAGTCGAGGCCATCAACAAGCTTCAAAACTCATCATTCGACCTCGTATTGCTCGATGTCAACCTTCCCCGTGTGAGCGGCACAGAGGTGCTGGAATTTATTCGGCAACAGCATCTTCCTACCGAAGTTGTGATGGCAACCGCCGTGAGCGAAACCCGGGTGGCGGTTCAATGCATCAAGATGGGGGCCTACGACTACCTCACGAAACCATATTCAGGCGACGAGCTTGAAGCGGTTATCAAACGCATCGGAGAGAAGCGGCGTCTCGTTTTGGAGAATTCGGCTTTGAAATCGACACTCTCCCGGTTTGAGCTGAGTGGAACACTTATCGGCCAGAACAGCAAGTTCGTGGAGGTTCTGAATCTTGCCTCAAAGGTCGCACCGTCCGATTCCCCGATCCTCATTGAAGGACCCAGCGGCAGCGGCAAGGAGCTTGTCGCACATTTTATTCACAAGAACAGCAAGCGCGGCAACAATCAGTTTCTGGCCCTCAATTGCGCTTCAATGCCTGAGAATCTTCTTGAGAGCGAATTATTTGGGCATGAGAGGGGGGCTTTCACCGGAGCAGGAGGAATAAAGCATGGGCTTGTTGAGATTGTTGACGGGGGGACGCTCTTCCTTGACGAAATCGGAGAGATTGGCCTCGGGCTTCAGCCAAAGCTCCTTCGCTGGCTTCAGACAGGAGAATTCCGGCGTGTCGGCGGCAACCGGAACATGAGTTCAGACGTGAGGATCATCTCAGCGACCAACAAAGTTCTTCGCGAGGAGGTCGACCGCAAGAGTTTCCGCGAAGACCTCTTTTTCCGATTAAATGTTATCACGCTGACGCTCCCCAGCTTGAGGGATCGCAAAGAGGATATTCCCCTGTTGGCGGATCACTTCATAAGAAAGAAAACTCCGGCGGGGAAAACGGTATCCATCGATCCGGCGGCTCTCGAACTGATGCAGACCTACGACTGGCCCGGGAACGTCCGCGAGCTGGAAAACGTGCTTGAACGCGCCATGATCCTCAGTTCGGGTGACCGCATTCGTGCTGAGGATATCGCCATTCCGGTGAGCCGTCACTCCTCCTCTCAGCAATCAGGAGAAATCGACTCGTCCAAGACTCTTGGCCAGGCAGAGCCGCTCTCAGAAATTGAGAGGCGGCATATCGAGGGGGTTCTGAGCCTGGTGAACTGGAACAAGAAGACCGCGGCAAAGATCCTGGGGATTTCGCTGAAGACACTTTACACAAAAATCCATTTTCATCAGATCAAAGAGGCCGGGGGGGAGTGAAAAGTCTACTTCTGCATCATGAGAGAGTCCAGACGCGGTTGTCTTTTCCCTCATTGCAGACAGAGTACAATTTCAGTGTCTTAATTCGACGAAACGTAGTACTGCGCGGGACGGCGGATTTGTCAAGATCGCCAAAGCCATGCAAGTCACGACAGAGCGGGCGCAAAGTTCCTGGAAGGCGATGGTTGGCTACTATGGGAGGTTGAAAAAGAGATTCCCCGACTGATCGTTCATTTTTGTTTTCATACCAAGAAACGAACCCGGCATCGATTTGCCGGGTTTTTTTCTGTTTGCTGCAAAATTACAGCATCCTACCGAAACGGCATTGTCGATTCTTTCGACATGATGCCGACTCTGTTATTTCTGAAAGACAAATTTCCTTGTCTGTGAGAATGTACCAGCCTCTATCCTGTAGAAGTAGACGCCGCTTGCCAGCTCATTTCCATCAAAAACAGCATCATAGCGGCCGGGTGGCAACACTTCATCGACAAGTGTCCTTAGTTTCCTCCCAAGAACGTCATGCACGCTCAACACGACGCTCCCGGTGGTCGATACGGCGAACCTGATTGTCGTCGACGGGTTGAAGGGGTTGGGATAATTTTGGTCAAGGGCAAAACGTACCGGCGCATCGGATTGATGATCATCTACCGACGATACAATCATCTCAGATATTGGCCGCGACCAGACTCCCAGCCCCCACGTCCCGGCATAAATCGTTGTCCCCTCCACGACGATGGATCTTATGACCGCAGAAGTCAGACCTGTGCTTACCTGGGCCCAATCGTCTCCACTGTTCGCAGACATGTACATCCCGCTCCCCCAGGTCCCGGCAAAGACGTTCGAATCGATGCCCATGAAGGCATAAACAGGAGAATACATCGCAGAGGATCCTATATCCGTCCAATCCGCTCCGTGATTTGTCGAACGAAAAACACCGCCACCGTCCGTCGCAACAAAGAGGGTGCCATTGCTCACAGTGAGACACCGCATATTGAGGTCGGACAATCCCGAGTTGCGAACCGTCCAACTTTCACCATTGTTCGTGGAAACAAACACTCCTCCACCGTAGGCCGCCGCAAAGATGTTTGTGTCCATCATTGCGATCGACATGATGAGTCCCTCAGTCATTCCTAAATTCGCGAGCACCCAGTTTCCCCCGCTATCTGTTGTGCGAAATATCCCCGCGTTGGTCCCGGCAAAGAGATTGGTGTCTTTCAGAAGTAGGGAATTCACTTTCAAATTGCCCAGTCCCGAATTGACCTCTGTCCATTCTGCCCCCGAATCGGTCAAACGAAACACACCACCGCCATAGGTACCGGCAAATATGTTCGTATCGCGGGCGGCAAAGCACTGCACTTCATAGTTAGTCAGTCCGGTATTGATCGGCACCCAGATTGCTCCTTGATTCGTCGAACGGAACACACCGCTGGACGCCGTTCCCACATAGAAGCTGTTACTGAGGGAGAGGAGAGAGTAAACAAATGAGTTCCTGATACCCGAACTCGATGAGACCCAGGTAACCCCTTCATTCGTCGAACGGAACACACCGCCATAATAGGTTCCGGCAAGGAGGATCGATCCGTCGGAAACAAGTGAATTTACCCTGGAGTCTGTCAGACCGGAGTTCATGCTCGTCCAGTTCGTGCCCTGGTCAGTGGAGACGCAAATACCACCTTCGGTTCCGGCAAAGATGTTTGTGCCAATAACAGCGAACGATCGCACTTCTGAGCTCGCGATACCGGAATTCACTGCCGTCCATTCCGTCGCGTTTTTCGTAGAACGAAACGCTCCGTTTCCGTGGGTGCCAGCATAAATAATCGTATCGACAACAGACAGAGACCACACCCAGCAGGAGCCCGGCAGGCCGGAGTTGATACCTGCCCAGCTGGCCCCACGGTTCGTCGAAATACAAACACCGCCTCCCCAGGTGCCGGCATAGAGATGCGAGTCCGCCTTTGCCAGATTCATGATGGTTAAGGTGGTCAACCCGCCATTGGAAGGCACCCAACTTATTCCGTCATCCTCCGAACGAAAAATGCCGTCGCCAAAGGTTGCTGCAAACACTGTCGTATCGCTTACAACGAGGGACCGAATGTCCTGGTTTGTGAGGCCTGAACTCGTTTTGCTCCAGGTTTGTCCATCGTTCGTTGAGCGAAAAATACCCC
>Ga0209002_10000654_pt1 | contig 28152 bp, 21 predicted proteins | sample Rifsed16ft2_FD_184010 | JGI IMG/M metagenome (GOLD analysis project Ga0209002, IMG submission 184010) | Soil microbial communities from Rifle, Colorado, USA - sediment 16ft 2 (version 2) | ecosystem: Environmental > Terrestrial > Deep subsurface > Rock core/Sediment | place: Rifle, Colorado... | reverse complement strand
ATTGTATTACATGGCCTGGCCGAAGGACAAATTTGCGGCGTATGAGTCCGTCTTTGGCGCGCTGGTGATGAATATTGACGGCGTGGAGCGCCGCACGACCCCGTGGCCGGACTGGGCGGTCACCACGCTCATTGACACTGCCGCCTATTGGCCGACGGTGTGGCGGGCAGTCTCGTGCCACAAGTCTCAACTGACCGCCTACAGCCGGTTGGAGCATCTGCCCGAGGCGCATCACAAGGGCCTGTGGGGCACGCAGGAGTTTTATCGCGCCTTCAGTCTGGTCAACGGCGGGCGGCAACGCGAGACGGATTTGTTCGAGGGGCTGCGCTCCACCGTGGCCGCTGCGGCCTGAGCGCCGACGCATGTCCATGGACGCCTCGCTGGTGATTATACACAGTGCTCAAAGCCCGCGTCCTCGCGGACGTAGAGCAATGAGAGAGGTGAATAATCACCAGACGCCTCGGAGGATTACGGATGGGAAAAACAGACGCCGCCGCCCGGCGCGTCGCGCCGCTCGACATGCGCCCGGATGAATTCCGCGCGCTGGGCCATCGGCTGATTGACCGAATTGCCGACTTCTTGGCCTCGCTGCCCGAGCGCCCCGTGACCCCGGGCGAATCGCCTGGCGCGGTGCGCGAGGCGTTGAACGCCGCCCGCCCGCTTCCAGAGCGCGGCGCCGACCCCGCGCGCTTGCTCGACACCGCCGCCGACCTGCTCTTCGATCATTCCCTGTTCAACGGCCATCCCCGTTTCTGGGGCTACATCACCTCGTCCGCCGCGCCCCTCGGCGCGCTGGGCGATTTGCTCGCCGCCGTCGTCAACCCAAATGTCGGCGCATGGTTCCTCGCGCCAATGGCGAGCGAAATCGAAGCCCAAACGATCCGCTGGATCGCGGAGATGCTCGCCTACCCGACAGACTGCGGCGGTCTGCTGGTGAGCGGCGGCAACATGGCGAACTTCATCTGCTTCCTCGCTGCGCGTCAGGCCAAAGCCGGCTGGGACGTGCGTGCGGCCGGCATGACCGGCGGACAGGCGCGCCGCCTGCGCGCGTATGGCTCTAAGGAGACGCACACCTGGATCCAGAAAGCGGCCGACATGTTCGGGCTGGGGACGGAGGGCATCCGTTGGATCGCCACGGACGACAAATTGCGGATGGACACCGCCGCGCTGCGGAAACAAATCCGCGAGGATACTGACGTGGGCGACCGGCCATTTCTGGTCGTGGGCGCAGCAGGTTCAGTCAGCACCGGCGCGGTTGACCCCCTCCCGGAGATCGCGGCGATTTGCCGTGAACACGACCTGTGGTTCCACGTGGACGGCGCCTATGGGGGCCTCGCCGCTGTCCTGCCGGATGCGTCGTCAGATTTGCGTGGTTTAAGCGAGGCCGACTCCGTCGCAGTGGATCCGCACAAGTGGTTGTACGCGCCGCTGGAGGCCGGCTGCGCGTTGGTGCGTGACCCGGCCAAAATGCGCGAGGCGTTTGCCTATCATCCCCCATACTATCACTTCGGCGTGGAAGCCATCAATTACCTCGACTTCGGGCCGCAGAACTCGCGCGGCTTCCGCGCGCTCAAAGTCTGGCTGGCGCTGCAGCAGGTGGGGCGTGAAGGCTGCGTACGGATGATCTCGGATGATATCTGGCTGGCGCAGGAACTTTACCGCCGCGCGTCCGCCCACCCCGCCCTGCAAGCCTTCACGCAATCTCTGAGCGTCACGACTTTCCGCTACGTCCCACCCGATCTTCAACCCGGCTCGGACGAGGTCGAAGCCTACCTCAACCAATTGAACACGGAGCTGCTCACTCGCCTGCAGAACAGCGGCGAAGCCTATGTTTCCAACGCCGTGATCGGCGGGAAGTTTTTGCTGCGCGCGTGCATCGTCAACTTCCGCACGTCGCTGGCAGATATCGAGGCGCTGCCGGGCATCGTCGCGCGCATTGGCCGGGAAGCGGATGCGGCGCTGCGGTCAGCAAAACTCGACGGCCAGAGATGAGGTGATCGGCATGGATTACGACGTGATTGTGATAGGCGCGCGGGTGGCGGGGTCGGTCCTCGCCACGCTGTTAGGCCAGCGCGGCCATCGCGTGCTGCTGCTGGAGCGGGCGCGCTTCCCCAGCGACACCCTCTCCACGCACTTCTTTCGCGCCCCGGCCTTTCAGACCTTCGAGCGGGTGGGCGTTTTTGAAGACGTGCAGCGGACGGCCCCCGCTCTGGTCAGCAGCTTTAACGACGTGGACGGCCATGTCTTCAGCGAACCGGTCGAGGGCTTGAACGGCTTCAACTGCTACCTGTGCGTGCGCCGGATCACACTCGACGCAATCCTGGCGCAACGCGTCCGGCATCAGCCGACAGTGGAACTGCGCGAGGGCGCGCAGATGGATAAATTGATCTGGGAGGCAGGCCGGGTGGTGGGTGCGCGCTGGCGTGAGGGCCGGTGCGACTTCGAGGCTAACGCCCGCGTGGTGGTGGGGGCCGACGGGTTTTACTCGCGAGTCGCCAAGCAGGTCAACCCGGCGGTTGAGCGGTCTGAGCCGGTTCGCCGCGCTATGTACTACATCTACTATCAAGGATTGGAGCATCAACCGGGACCGGCGGCAGAGTTCCACTTCCGAGGCAACCACCTGGTCTATGTCTTCCCCACCGACGGCGAATTGACGCTCGTCGCCGCTTCTGTGCCCATCGCCGAGTTTGACAGATTTCGCCGGGACCCGGAGGGGCAACTCACCGCCGAACTTGAAATCCTGCCTACCCTGGCGCCCCGGCTGCGCCGGGCCGAGCGCGTGGGGCCGGTGAAGGGCGCGGGCAACATTCCTGGCTACATGCGGGTACCCTACGGGCCGGGCTGGGCTTTAGCGGGCGACGCCGAGCAGGTGCTAGATCCATGGTCAGGGCAGGGGATTGACCAGGCCTCGACGCATGCCGTGATGCTGGCGGACGCCCTCCATGCCTGGCTCTCGGAGCAAATGCCGTGGGCCCAGGCGCTGGCCCAGTATCACGAGTCCCGCAACGCCTTCAGCCTGGAGACCTACCAGCGCACCTGTACCCTGGCTCGCGACCTGCGGCCCATGACCCGGGCGGCCCTGCAGCGTCGTGGGTGAATGGCGCCCGGCCGACTTCGTCGCCCATACAGTCTGCGATACAGGCCGAGGGGCTTATCAGAGGGCCGCAGGAAGCAGAAACAGCGACCGAGATGGCCAGCCTGGCTGAATGGGAGAAGACCGCCACGGAAATCTTCGCGCCCCCGGACTTTCCCACGCGGTTCGCGCGCATGGAGCCGCTCGTCGAATCCGGGCAGCGTGAGTTCTACAACATAGAAAAAAGGAGACTGACCATGGCAAAAATTCTGTACATCGGCACGTATGGTTCGGATGACCCGACACGCGCCTCGTTCCCCTTCGTGTTCGCCAGGGGCGCCCTCGAAGCCGGCCATCAGCCCACCATTGCGCTGGCGGGCGAGGCCGTCTACCTGCTCAAGGAGGAAGTCGCGGCCGCCACGCAGGGCGTCGGCTGGCCGACGATCGCCGAGCAGTGGAAGGCCGTCGTCGAGGCCAAAATCCCGGTCTACATATGAGGCGTCTGCGGAAAGGCCCGTGGGGTCACCGATGCAGACTTAGCCCGTGTGAACGCGCAGTGGGGGACGCCCAAGCGCCTGGCCGAACTGACGGTCGAGGCCGATCGCGTCGTCAGCACATAAACCGATGAAGCCCAACTCGATTTTCGTCGAACAGTTCGTGGACACGGGCCTCGGCAACTCAGCCTATCTGGTCGGATCGCGCGAGACGAAGCAGGCGGCGCTGGTTGACCCGCTGCGCGACGTGGACCGCTATCTGGCCGCCGCCGAGCGGTTGGGCGTGGCGATCACACACGTCCTCGACACGCACCTGCACGCCGACTTCGTCTCCGGCGCGCGGGAACTCGCCGCGCGGGCCGGGACGCGCATCGGGGCGAGCGCCGAGGCAAAACTGGGCTTCGATCACCAGCCGCTGGCCGAGGGCGACGAGTTGTCCCTGGGCGACCTGACCCTGCGCGTGCTCAAAACCCCCGGCCACACGCCGGAGCACATCTCTTTTCTTTTGAACGAGGCCGAATCGAAAACGCCCGCGGCGCTGTTCAGCGGCGGCGCGCTCATCGTGGGCGGCGCGGCTCGCACCGACCTGCTCGGCCACGAACTGACTGAGCCATTGGCCCGCCATCTCTATCACACGCTCCACCACAAGCTGATGGCCCTGCCCGACGAGGTGAGCGTGTACCCCACGCACGGGGCCGGTTCTTTCTGCGTCGCGCCGACGAGCACCGAGCGGGTGACGACGATTGGCCGCGAGCGGAAGAGCAATCCCCTGGCCCAGGCGCAGAGCGAAGACGAGTTCGTCCGGCGCGCCTTGAGCGGCCTGCCCTCGTACCCGGTCTATTACCGGGAGATGCGCCCCATCAACCAGCGCGGGCCGCTGGTGCTGGGCGGCGTGCCGGCGCTCAAGCCGCTCTCGCCGGAAGAAGTTCACGGCCACCTTGAACGCGGGGCGGCGGCGCTCGACGTGCGCCCGCGCCAGGCTTTTGCCCAGGGGCACATCCCCGGCGCTTACAGCATTGAGCTGGGCGCGCCGCTCGTCACGTGGGCGGGTTGGCTCGTCCCCTTCGGCGCGCCGCTCATCCTCGTCGCCGCCAGCGCGCGGGAACGCGACGGCGCCGTCCGCCAACTCATCCGCATCGGCTACGACAACCTGCTCGGTTATCTGGAGGGCGGCCTCGAGGCCTGGGCGAGGGCGGGCCTGCGCCTCGAGCACGTGCCGGCGATCTCAGCGCCAGAACTGCGCGAGCGGATGCGCCGCGGCGAAGCGTTGGTCGTGCTCGACGTGCGGCAGGATTCCGAGTGGGCCGCCGGGCACATCCCTGGCGCGGTGCACATCGAGAATGGCCGCCTGCCCTGGGACGACCTGCCTCTGCCGACCGACCGCCCCATCGCCATGTACTGCCAGCATGGCGCGCGTTCGATGGCGGGTCTCTCCGTCCTCGCCCGGCGCGGCTATCGCCAGCTGCTGCTGGTGACGGGCGGCTTTGCGGAGTGGGAGGTGAGAGGGTTTGAAGTGACGCGTGAAGAGTGAAACCTGACGCCCGCCGCTCATCGCCCGCCACTCATCACCCGCCACACGTCACCCTCGGCTTAGGGGCCAACTGGGGCCAGTTCACCCTGCTCGTCGTCGTCAACGCGTTCGTCGGCGCGATGGTCGGGCTGGAGCGCGCGGTCGTTCCCCTCATCGCCGAGACCGAATTCGGCCTGGTCTCCAAATCGCTCGCCCTCTCTTTCATCTTCAGTTTCGGCGTGGTCAAGGCGCTGGCAAACCTGTTTGCCGGGCGGCTCTCGGACCGGCTGGGGCGCAAACGTATTCTGATCGCCGGTTGGCTCTTCGGCCTGCCTGTGCCGCTGCTGATCATCTTCGCGCCGAGCTGGGGCTGGGTGGTCTTCGCCAACGTGCTGCTGGGCGTCAATCAGGGGTTGTGCTGGTCCACGACCGTGATCATGAAGATTGACCTGGTCGGGCCAAAGCGGCGCGGGCTGGCGATGGGGCTGAACGAGGCCGCCGGGTATGTGGCCGTGTCGCTCTCGGCGCTCGCCACCGGGTACCTGGCCTCCACCTATAACCTGCGGCCCGCGCCGTTCTATCCGGGCCTCGCCTTTGCCGCGCTCGGCCTGCTGCTCTCCCTCTTCTTCGTCCGGGAGACCAAGAGCCATGCCGAACACGAGGCCGCCCTCACACTTCAAACTCCAAACCCCAAATCTCCAATCTCTAATCACCAATCTCTAATCTCCAATTCCCAATCACCAATCACCAGTCATCAATCACCAATTCCTAACAAATCCTTCGCCGAAATCCTGCTATTGACGAGTTGGAAGGACCGTGCGCTGTTCGCCGCCAGCCAGGCGGGCCTGGTCAACAACCTCAACGACGGCATGGTGTGGGGGCTGGCGCCCATCTTCCTCGCCGCCGCGGGGCTGCCGCTAGAGCAGGTGGGAGTGATCGCGGCGACTTATCCGGGCGTGTGGGGTTTGGGCCAGCTCTTCACGGGCGCGCTCAGCGACCGCTGGGGCCGCAAGTGGATGATCGCCGCCGGCATGTGGGTGCAGGCTGTCGGCATTGGGGTGTTCGTGATCGGCCACGCCTTTGGGGCCTGGCTGGGCGGCGCGATCCTCCTGGGGCTGGGGACGGCGCTCGTCTATCCCACTCTCCTCGCGGCCATCTCCGACGTCGCGCATCCCGAATGGCGGGCCTCGGCGGTGGGGGTGTATCGCCTGTGGCGCGATGGGGGCTACGCGCTCGGCGCGCTCGCGGCCGGCCTGCTCGCGGACGTATTTAGCATCCCGATTGCCATCGCCGCGATCGGGGGGCTGACTTTCCTCTCAGGGCTGCTCGTCGCTGGAGTGATGTACGAGACGCTGCGCGTGGCGGATGGCAGGTAGCCGATGGCAGGCGGCCGATAGCGGATGGCAGATGGCCGAGGGGTGATCGCAGCCGATGTGCGTCAAAACCCAATGAGACAAGCAGCCTGAGCGGTGTGCATCCTGAGCGGACCGTCTTGCTTTCCTCCTGTCGAAACCTATAATTGAATCGTTCCAATCTCACTGCAGGAGGCCCCTATGTTTCACCACGTCCTCATCGGCTACGACGGCTCGGCTAACGGCAAGAAGGCGCTCGAATACGGCATTGACTTCGCCATGCACGCGGGCGCGGAACTGACGATCGTCACCGTCTTCCCCAAAGTGCCCGACTATCTCGGCTCGCCGCAGTACGATGAAATCGTCGCCCGGATGACGGGTAAGGCGACGGAGACGGCCGAGATGGGGGCGGAGCAGGCCCGCGCCTGCGGCATCGAGAAGGTGCGCGTGGAGGTGCTGGAAGGCTCGGCCGCCGAGTCCATCCTCACCGTGGCAGACACGCGCGGCTGCGACTGCATCGTCGTCGGCTCGCGCGGCCACGGCGAGCTGGCCGGCCTGCTGCTGGGCAGCGTGAGCGACCGGCTGGCGCACCATTCCAAAGTGCCGGTGTTGATTGTGAAATAAAAGGGTGGGTTTATTTGCCAGCTGCGCGCAGCAGGTCAGCCGCCCAGGCAGCGGCCGAGGCAGGGAGAGGCGACTCCGGGGAGCGGGTGTAATCCACGGAGAGGTCGTAGTTCAGCGCGTCGTAGACTGTGTTCAGCGCCAATTGCAAGTCCAAAGTCACGTCTGGATCACCGGCCAGGAGCGGAACAGGGACGACCGGCAGGCGCATATCGAGTTGAATCGGCCAGACATCCATCACCGGCCGCCGCTCGGCCCGGCTGAGGAAGACAAAATACGGGGCGGCCGGCAGCGGCTCGCGCATCGGCACCCGCTGGCCCGCGCGGAGTAAATCTATTTCCATGAGATGCGCCGTGCTGTGGAGCAGGCGCTGCCGTTTTTCGAGATACTCGCGGTAGCCTGCCCCGCGTTTGTTCGTGGGCGACAAGACTTCAATCGCCGTCACCAGCGTCCGGTGCGCCACGTCACGGATTTCCACGGTGACGTGGGGCACACGCTCAGGAATGACTGTAGCTAATTGCAGCGGGGGCGGCGCGACCGTGATCATCTCTTCACGCTCGCGCGCGGGATGCGCCGATTTGAACACCCCGACATCAGGATAAAGGTCGCCCGTCGTGATGGTCACATCGTCCAGCGTGTCAGTGACAAACCGGCGAGTCGTCCGGGCAATGTAGCGCGGGCGCAGCTTCGGGGCGAGTTGGCGAGCGATCTCCGAGCTCAACTCGGTGTGCACGCTGGTCCACTCCGAGCCTTCCAGATACGGGTCCATGCCAGGGAAGGGCGATGGCATAAGCAACTCCTGAACTTCAGCCCATCGGTTTTATTGTAGCACACGCGCTTCCGCGACAATGCTGCTCATTTGTCATTTCCTCATTCGTCGCTTATCCTTTCCTCATGCTGACTCCCCTCTTCCCCAACCCCAAACCCGTCATCGGCATGATCCACGTCGGCGCGCTGCCGGGGACGCCGGCCAGCACGCAGAGCGTGGCCGAGATTGTGGCGCTGGCGACGCAGGAGGCGCGCCTCTATCGCGAGGGCGGCGTAGACGGTATCGGCATCGAAAACATGCACGACCTGCCCTACCTGCGCGGGGGCGTGGGGCCGGAGATTGTGGCGGCGATGACGCTGGTAGGGCATGCGGTCAAAACGGAGGCCGGGCTGCCCGTGGGGATTCAGGTCCTCGCCGGGGCGAACGTCGAAGCGATGGCCGTGGCGCACGCGGCGGGGTTGGACTTCATCCGCGCCGAGGGCTACGCCTTCGCCCACGTGGCCGACGAGGGGATCATCGAATCGTCGGCGGCGAAACTGCTGCGCTACCGCAAGATGATCGGCGCTGAGCGCGTCCAGGTCTGGGCCGACGTGAAGAAGAAGCACTCCGCCCACGCCATCACCGCCGACGTCAGCCTGGGCGCGACCGCCGAGGCGGTGGAGTTCATGCGCGGCGACGCAGTGATCGTCACCGGCAGCGTGACCGGCGACCCGCCGAAGATCGAGGACGTGCAGGAGGCCAGAGCCTCCTGCCATCTGCCGGTGATCCTCGGCTCCGGCGTGGACGTGAACAATGTCGCGCACTTCCTCCCCGCCGCCGACAGCTTCATCATCGGCACTCACTTCAAAGTAGACGGGCACTGGGCGAACACCGTGGACCCACGGCGGGTGGAGAGGTTTATGGACCTCGTCCACGAATTGAGGCGACAGGCCGGGCCACTCGCATAGGGAGTGGCTGACCCGAAGGAGTTCATGTCGTGAAAAAAGGCAGAACCCTGATCATGCGGCTTTTGGCGTTTGCCCTTATCGCCACGAGTTGCGTGACACTGCTCAACATCCCAGAACTCCTGGCCTATAATTGGCTCGTCGCGCTGTCCTTCCTCACCGGCCTCTTGATTTTGCTCGACTGGTGACGCCGACTGGGTCAATATGCTGCGGACCCTCGTCCCAGACGGGCGCACACATCGTCTCGCGCCCCTGGTCGCCGGGATGTTGTAATGAGCCTTATCCGTCGCCGAAGAAGGGGCGGGCGACGATTCGGTGACGCAATCGCTGCTTGAGTCGGCGGAGGCGTTTGAACCCGAGGAGGTCGAGAGACTGCTGCATGATGTCGTAGCGCGGCTGTTCAAAGACGCGGGGGCAAGTTACAAACGGACGAGCGCGAGCGGCGAAGACTACAGCATCGCCGACAGCGTCTACTACGAATATATTCACTGGTTCGATATGCCGTGGGAGGCGTGATTGCAAGCCGGAGACCTTATGGACTATGACGTGATCGTCGTCGGCTCCGGCCCGGGCGGGCTGACCGCCGCCGTCGCCCTGGCGCAAGCCGGGCAGAAGGTGCTGGTGTGCGAGCAGCACGAAGTCCCCGGCGGCTGGACGCATTCCTTCACGCTCGCAGGTTACCGCTTCAGCCCCGGCGTGCATTACGTCGGCGACCTGGGGCCAGGAGGCCGCCTGCGGCGCATCTACGAAGGGCTGGGGCTGTCGCACGACCTGGCCTTCTGCGAGATCAACCCGGACGGGTACGACCACATCGTCGTCGGCGACGAGCGCTTCGACTTCCCCAAAGGCGAGCAAAACCTGATCGAGCGGCTGAAGTCGCGCTTTCCCCGCGAGGCGGAGGGGATTGACGGATACTTCGCCGCCCTCCACGGCCTCGTGGACGGCCTGCGCCAGCTGGGACACGTGCGCGGCCTGGGCGACGCGGCCCGGGCGGTTGGCGCAGCGGGCCAGGTGCTCAGGTGGGCGCGGCGCACCGGGCAGGACCTGATTGACGCCCACATCTCCGACCCGCTGTTGAAAGGCGTCCTCTCCGGCCAGTCCGGCGATCACGGGCTGCCGCCCTCGCAGGTCTCGGTCTTCTTCCACGCCGGGGTCACGCATCACTACCTCGATGGCGGCTATTACCCGCTGGGCGGCGGCTTCGCCATCCCGCGCGCGCTGGTCCGCGCCCTGAAACGCGCCGGGGGAGAGCTCCGCCTGCGGACGCCGGTCGCACGCATCCTCCTGGAAGGGAAGCAGGCGGTGGGCGTGCAACTGACCGATGGAACCAAGATCAGCGCGAAGTACGTCATCAGCAACGCCGATCCCGAGGTGACGTTTGGCAGGCTCGTCGGGCGGGAGCATCTCGGCGGCCGGCTGCGGCGCAGGCTGGACCACGTCAAATATTCCGTCTCCGCCCTGAGTCTGTTCTTCGCCGTGGACATGGACCTTCGGCGCGCCGCCGGGCTGGATTCCGGCAACTACTGGCTCTACGACCACGCCGACGTGGATGGGCTGTACCGCCTCGGGTTGACCGACCAGGCGCTGAAAGCCGATACGCCCCCCGCCATGTTCCTGACCATCACCACCTTGAAAGATCCGTCCAAGATGCACGGCGGGCATCATACCTGCGAGGCCTTCGTCTTCGTCGGCTACGACGCCTTCCGGCAATGGACGCACGAGAAAACCGGCCAGCACTCCGCCGATTACAACGCCCTCAAAGAAGAGCTTTCCTGGCGCATGTTCCGCGCGCTGGAAAAGCGCATCCCCGGCATCAGCCAGCGCGTCGTGTTCTGGAGCCTGGGCACGCCGCTGACGAACGCGCATTACATCAACGTCACGCGCGGCAGCCTGTACGGGATCGAAAAAAGCCCGGCCCAGATCGGCCCGGCGGGGTTCTCAACGCAGACTGAGTTCGAGGGGCTGCTGCTGTGCGGGGCGAGCACACTGAGCCACGGCGTGGCGGGCGCAACCGCCACCGGTCTGAGCGCGGCCCGGAGCATCCTGAACTGCCGCACCGCCGACCTCCTGACCCACAATGGCCCGCCGCTGAAAATCTACCCTTCGGAAGACATCACGCAATGGCCGCCGCACCTGCAGGCGTGGATCGCGCGCGGCCGGCGAAAGGATCCGGATGATCTCGCGGGCGCGCCTGGTCGCCCTCTCCCGTTGCGCCCAGACGGTTAATCGGCTGACAATGCCGTCCTCACCCTTGCCTCATCGGGCGTGGCCCCCATCGCTTCAAAGAACGTGAGCGCGCGGGAAAAATAATCGCGCGCTCCGGCGGCGTCCTTCTGCGCCTGCGCCAGTTCCCCCAACTCAAACAGCGTGCGCCCGATCTGCCAGCGGGTGTCCAGTCCCTGAAACAGCGCCAGCGCCTGGTTCAACCGCGCTTCGGCCTCGGCATACTCGCCCGCCAGGCGGTGCGCCACCGCCCAGGCGCGGTGCGCGATGGCCTGATACAGTTTGTGGTCGTAGCGCGTGGCCGCCTCTTCGGCCAATGGCGCATACTGCCGCAGAGCGGCCTCGTCGCGCTGCTGGGCGGCGGCGTCGGCCAGCATGGCGTACAGGTCGTGCTCCCCCACCCATGCCGCCGTTTTTCCGAGGGCGATTTCCAGATGTTGCCTCACGAGGGCGAACTCGCCCTCCGCCATCAGCGGCTGGCAGAGTCAGTAGTAATTGTCGCGCCCCCAGCGTTCCTGTGTGCCATCCGCCTCCAACATGATCGCCTGCGACTCCTCGCGGAGCGCAGCTGCCCGCTCGAAATCGCCACGCCGGGCGTGGACGCTGGCGTTGAGTGATACCTGAAAGCAGCTTGCCCACACCAACCGGAAGAAGTTGGGGTAGCGCTTCTCCAGCGCGCGCCCTTTCTGCTCAATTTGGATCACCTGATCCCACTGATCCATCTGATACAGGCAATGGGATTGCACCCGGAGGGCGGAGAGCTGTTGATCGAGGTCTTGAATCTGCGCGGCGAGTCTTTCGGCCTCGAGCAGATGCGGCATGGCCCGCGCATATTCGCCGACGTCATCGAGTACAGAGCCGACCGCAGACAGGATGTTGATGCGCTCATGCATATCCGCAAAACGGGGATCTTCGCTGAGCGCCAGCCTCCGCAGTTGGACCTGCACCCGTTCGCGGAACAACCCGTGCGCCCCGTAGATATTAGTCAGCGCAGCCAACGCGTTCGACAATTCGACCGGTGCATCCAACTGCTCGGCCATCCCCACGGCTCGCCGCGCGTAGTGCTCGGCGGCATCCCAGTCCTGTGGCGCATGATTGACCCACGCCTCGCGCGAGAGCGTCGTGAGCAGGCGGACAGTCTCGGGATGCGGCGGTTCGCCCTGGGTCAGTTCAAGCCCGGCCTCCGCGCTCGCGCGGGTGACCGCTTCGAACTGCTGAATGTCCGCCCACCGATTCATGCGGACGGAGGCATCAACGATCTTTCGGTGCAGGCGCACGACCGTCATTTTTTCGTTGCCCACAAGGGCCTCAGCTACGGCGCGCCACAGTTGAATGGCCTCCTGATACAACGGGATGGCTTGCGCGCCCTCGTGTATGAAACTGTGAATGTCCGCGAGTTGCTCCAGCAGTTCGCGGCGCAGCGCGGGTTGTTCCCCGCCTTCAGTGAAGTCGAGTGCAGCACGCAGATGCTGTTTGGCTTGATCGTAGGCATAGACGGCTTCGGCGCGCTGCGCGGCGCGGCGGGAGTATTCGATCGCCTTGTCGGCTTCCTCGGCGGCGGCAAAGTGGTGCGCCAGCGCTTCGTCGTCATTCGGGCGGAGCGTTTCGATCACCCCGGCAATTTGCCGGTGGAGGCGTCTCCGGCGCCGGCCGCTCACGGCGTCGCGCAGCGTGGCCGGGATCAAGGCATGCACAAACGTGTAAACCTCTCCACCTCGGCCCTTCACTTCCTCGATCAGCTGCGCCCGCTCGGCCGCCTCCAGCGCCTCGATGAGCGCCTCTTCAGCCTGCCCGGAGCCTGCCGAAGGGACCTGTCCTGAGCCTGCCGAAGGGACCTGTCCTGAGCCTGCCGAAGGAGCCTGCGGCTCGTTGGCCCGCAGCAGGGTCTCGAAGTCAAACTCGCGCCCCAGGAAGGCCGCCAGGCGCAGCACGTCCTGGGCCGGGCCGGGCAGCCGCGCCACGCGCGCTTGAATCGCCAGCCGGACGCTCTGCGGGATCTCCATCTCCGCCATGTCGCTGGGCCGGCGCCAGCGGCCGTCGGCGAAAGACAATTTGCCGCTCTCCACCAGGGCTTTGCACACCTCTTCGACGAAGAACGGATTGCCCTCCGTCTCCCGGTAAATGCCCTCGAGGAAATCGTTCGTGATCTCTTCGGCGAACATCGCTGCGAGCAGGTCGCGCGTCTGCGCCTTGCTCAGCCGCGCCAGTTTGATCCGGGCGCTCAGGCGTTCGCGGTTGAGGTCGAGCAGCACCTCGTGCAGCGCGCGCGCCTCGTGCAGCTCGACTTCGCGGTAGGTCATCACGATCAGCAGGGGCAGGGCGCGCAGCGCCTGGGTCGTGCGCCGGCGGCGCGCCAGGTGGCGCAGCAGGAACAGCGTGCCCGGGTCGGCCCAGTGGGCGTCGTCCAGGAAGAGCAGCAGCGGCGCGCGGGCTGCCAGGCGGGCGCACAACTCGACGACGTTGTCGTAGACCCGCTCTAGTTCGGTCTGCGGGTCAAGCGGCGAGTTGGGGGGAATATCAGGATAACGGGAGCGCAGGCCGGGCGCTAACGTGAGCAGATCGGCCAGGACAAAATCGGGCAGATCGAGGCCGCCGGGGGAAAGATCTTCCAGCGCCTGCCTGATCATCTGGGCGACGGGCGCGTAGGGCGCGCTGCCTTCCGCATAACACTCGCCGGTCAGCACCGCCGCGCCCGAACCGCGCGCCTGGGCGATGACCTCCTGCACGAAACGCGTCTTCCCCACGCCCGGCTCGCCGCTCACCAGCAGCGCCCGCGCTTCGCCCACCTCACCCGTTACGGCCCGCTGCCAGAGCGCGAGGGCCTCGGCCAACTCCGCTTCGCGCCCCACCAGTTGGCCGCGGACGATGCGGTCAATCAACGAGGTCGCCTCCCCGCCCGGCGCCGCTGTGACTGGCGTTGACTTGAGCGGCGGGAAGTTGGCCGGCAGATCGCGCGCGACGACCTGAAGGAGGTGCTCCGCGTGGCTGAGGCCTTTCAGGCGATGCTGGCCCAGATCGCGCAGGCTGACGCCCTCCGGCAGCCGGTCGCGCACCGCCTCGGCGACGGCGAGCGAGAGCAGGACCTGCCCCCCGTGGCCGGCGGACATCACCCGCGCCACGCGGTTGAGCGTGTGGGTAACTGCGTAATCGGCGCCGCGCGGCTCGGCCAGGCCCTGATGCAGCCCCATCCGCACGCGCAGCGGGCCGGTCGCGCCCCAGGCCTCGGCCGCCAGCGCGCGCTGCGCCGCCAATGCCGCCGCCGTCGCCTGCGCCGGGTCGGCGAAGGCGGCTTGAAACGCGTCGCCGATGACCTTGAAGACCTGCCCGCCGTGCGCCGCGACGGCCTCGTGCAGGATCGCGTCGTGCCGGGCGAGCGCCTCGCGCATCCCCTCCGGGTCGCGCTCCCACAGCGGAGTGCTGCCCTCGATGTCGGTGAAGAGGAAGGTCACCTCGCCCTCTGGCAGGCGCAGCGCGGTCGGCGATTGCGCCCGTTGCTGTGCCGCCAGAACCTCTACCACTTCGCTGGCCGAGCCGGGGCGGTCTCCGGGTCGTTTGCTCAGCAGCCGCAGGATCAGCGCTTCCATCGCTGGCGGAACCTCGGGGTTGTGCGTGCGCGGCGGCGGCGCCGCCGCATGGATATGCTGCGCGATGACGGTCAGCGGGTCGTCGCCGGTGAAGGGCAGCCGGCCGGTCGTCAACTCATACAGAATCACCCCGAAGGCGTACAGGTCGGCGCGGCCGTCCACCGGCTGGCCCAGCGCCTGCTCCGGCGCCAGATAAAAGACCGTGCCGACCACCATGCCCTCCTGCGTCAGGCGTGTGGTCGCAGAGGCGTTGCGCGAGCGCGCCAGACCAAAGTCCATCAGCTTGGCGATCAGTCGCTCGTCCGAACCTCTGACGATGATATTCTCCGGCTTGATGTCGCGGTGGACGATCCCTTGTGCGTGGGCGTGATCGAGGGCGTCGCACACCTGGCGGGCCACCTCGACGATCTGCGAGAGGGAGAGCGGGCCGGCTTCGCGCAGCGTCTTTCCGGCCACGAGCTGCATGACGATGAAAGGGACGGTCTCCCCTAAATCCGTTCCCGAATCTATCTCGCCCGCATCGTAGACCGAAACAATATTGGGGTGGTCCAACTGGGCCGCGGCCTGCGCCTCGCGCAGCAGGCGGGCCCGGCCCTCCGTGCCCAGGCCGGCGTCACTCAACACCTTCACCGCCACGTCCCGGCCGAGCAGCGTGTCGTGGGCGCGGTACACCACCCCCATGCCGCCCCGCCCGATCTCGGCGTCAATGCGATAGCGGTTGAGGAGCGTGAGGCCGATCAATTCAGAGTCTCCAGATGGGCGCACGTCTGCGCCGCGTCGGGCATGGCGGATATTGTAACCACGGCGGATAACAAATCAAAATCAAGTTCAGCACGGCGCGGGCCGGTGCGGGAGGGGGCGCGGGTCTAGCACCGCGCCTTCCCGACCCGAAGGGCTTGCGCAAACCCTTCGGGTCGGTTCTTTATGACCGCCACAGGGGGTGCGACTCGTGCGCCGGGGTATTCGTCAGGCGGCGCTGGCCCGAGCTGCCGGTACCCTGAAGGGCATCCGCGACGGTGACAAGATATATCTCGTGGTTGCCGTCGCGGTTCGAGAGGAAGGCAATCTGCTTTCCATCGGGGGACCATGTGGGGGCGAAGTCGCTCGCGGGATCGTTGGTGAGGTTCGCCAGTCCGGTGCCATCCGGGTTGACGACGTAGATATCGTTCACGTCGAGACCGGGATTGGTGAGTCCCGCTCCCGAGGCGAAGGCGAGGCGGGCGCCATTGGGTGACCATGCGGGAGAGAAATCGTTGGCAGGGCTGTTGGTCAGGTTGGTCAGCCCGGAGCCGTCGGCGCCCTGAAGGGCGTCCGCGACATTCACGACGTAGACATCGGCGTTGCCATTCGCCTGGGAACGGTGGAAGGCGAGGCGGCGGCTGTCGGGAGACCACGCCGGGCCGAAGTCATCGGCGGGGTCGCGGGTGAGGTTGGTCAGGCCCGAACCGTCGGGGTTGACCAGGTATATCTCGGTATTGCCATCCCGATTGGAGATGAAGGCGAGGCGGCTGCCATCCGGCGACCAGGCCGGGAAAAAGTCCTGCGAGGGAGCGTTGGTCAGATTGGTCAGGCCGGCGCCGTCGGTACCCTGAAGGGCATTTGCGACGGTGACGACGTTGATTTCGGAGTTCTCGAAGCCCGGGTCGAAGAAACCGCCGCCGGAGGTGAAGGCGAGGTGCGCGCCGTCAGGCGACCAGGCTGGCCAAAAGTCTTGAGCGGGGGTGTTCGTCAGGTTGGCCAGCCCGGAGCCGTCGGCATTAATGAGATACACGTCGCTTTGCCCATCGCGCGTCATGATGAAGGCGAGGCGGCTGCCGTCGGGCGACCAGGCCATGCCGAAAAAACCGCCGCCTTCCGGAACGGGGCTGTCGGCGAGGCGGGCTTCGCCCGTGCCGTCGGCATTGATGAGCCAGATGGCGTTATCGCGGAAGAAAGCGAGAGTCCCAGCGGCGGGTTGGGCCATCGCCGGAGCGATAGGGCGCAGGGTGCGGGCGATGCCGTCGAACGGCGAGAGAGAGCCATAACATTCGAAAGCGATCACGCGCCTGTGGATCTCGGTGAACAGCCAGGCCGTTTCCCCCATGCGCCCGCCGTAGAGCTGAAAACGCACCGCCGGCGTTTCCCCTTCGAGTTGCCACGCCTGATCCGAGAGGATCGTGATTTCTTGATTCGCCCGGATCGCGTTAGCTTCGTTCACCAGCGTCGTGGCCTCGGGATAAACGTGAAGATCGCATTTGGTTTCGCCGGGGAGAAATACCTCGCCGCCACTGAGAAAGGCGCGCGCGTCGTCGGGGGGGAAAGATTGCAGGATCGCCCCAAAGCCTGGGGCGCTGTCCCAAACCACCCACGTTTCTGGATAATCAATGGCGAACCCGATGACTTCGTCTTTGTAAGTCTTATAGCCTGTGCTTGCGGTGGGCGCTGCCGATGCTGGCGTGTCCGTTGGCAAGTGGGAGACAGCGGGCGTTGGAGAGTTCAGGGCGAGGGCGGAGGGGGATGGCGACTGTTCCGCACGCCATACCTGCTGACCAAGGGCGACGAGCTGCGCGGCCTGATTGGCTGGCAGGCGCGTATCCCAGGTGATGATGGCGTTTTCGAAATACTGCGCCAGCCGGCCGGTCTCGGCCCGCACTTCGGTGAGGGGCGCGCCGAAGACGGCTTCGCCGCCGTAGGTTTTGTAAAACGTGTAAATCCCGTAGACAACGTTGTGCCCGTAACGGGTGGAGTAGAACGCCTCCGCGGCGTCGAGTTCCGGCGCGGGCGGGTCGGGCTGGCCCAGGGTTTGGAGGCCGAGCGGGCGCAGGGTCACGCCTTCGGGAGCGGCGGGGTTTTCGTACAGGATGGCATTGGCAAATATCTGCTCGACAACGCCATCCAGAGCGGCGCGGTGTTCGCTCAGCGCCGGGCCAAACACGCGTGCGCCGCCGTGCTGCTCGTAGAAACGGCTGATCGGGTCGGCTGGATTGGGGGAAGGCGGGGCTGTGGGCGCGCCAGTCGCCGCGGGGCGGCAGGCGGAGAGGAGGAGGATCAGCATCAGCCACGGGCGCATACGTGATGATACAGAATACAGTGTAGCCCGAAAGATTGGATTGTCAATCAGAAGTTACGGGTTTCTGTATCAGCATTAACCTGACGCAGCGACCAACTGGCCCAAGCTATCCCACTCCCCAGCCCGCAGCACGTCCAGGCAGCGCGTCACATCCACCCGCCGCTTGATCGCGGCCGTGACGGCCGGCGCGTCAAGCGGATAGCCGAGCAGGATCGCGCCCACGATGGCGCCGTGCGAGATCACCAGTTTGCGGTAATGGTGCGCCTGGATATCCTCCAGCGCAATCACCATCTCGCCGTCCCCTTCCGGTTCGATGCGTCCGATAGATGTGAGGTCAACGCCGACCACTTTGAGGATCGTCACCGGCGGTGTCCCTTTGTACACTTTATCCCCGCCCACGGCGTTGATCGCCGCGACTTCCGCCTGTTCCACCGCCGCCGGCCACAGCCCGTAAATCTGTCCCCGGTGCTCGGCCGCGTCGCCTGCGGCCAGGATGTCAGGCGCGCTGGTGCGCATGTGATCGTCCACGACCACGCCCTGCCTGACGTTCAGGCCGGCCTCGCGCGCCAGAGCGACGTCCGGCGTAATCCCGGCGCAGGCCAGCAACAGATCACAGGGCAGCCGCCGACCATCTTCGAGCAGGACCTGCCGCACGTGCCTCCGGTTCTCTTCTATCGCCGCCGCCCTGGCCTGCAGCACGACGTCCATGCCCAGCCTTTCGAGGTATTCGCGCAAAAACTGCGCCCCGCGCGCGTCCAACTGGCGGCGCAACAGCCACTCGGCGGTTTCGAGGAGGGAGACTTTCAGCCCTAACTTGTGCAGGGCATATCCGGCCTCGAGTCCGAGCAGGCCGCCGCCGACCACCACAGCCCGCCGGCAGCCCTGCTCCTGCGCGAAGGCCCGCATTTGCATCGCGTCGTCCGCCTCACGCAACACGAAGGTCCCGGCCAGGCCAAAGCCCCGGATGGGCGGGACGAAGCTGCGGCTGCCCATCGCCAGGATCAGGCGGTCGTAGGGCAGCGCCTCGCCCGTGCCGAGCGCGACCCGTCGGGCCTCGCGGTCAATGCGCGCCGCTTGTGTATTCAGCCAGTAAGTAATCCGGTGCTCGTCATACCAGGCCTCGGGCAAGAGGTACAGGCCGTGCATCGCCGACCGTCCATAAATCAGGCGCGAGATAGCCATCCGGTTATACAGGGGGTGCTTCTCCCGCCCGACGATATGAATCTCGCACGTGGGGTGGCCGCGGCGGACATAGTCGGCCGCCGTCACACCCGCGATGCCGTTGCCGATGATCACGACCCGGGCGATCGCGGAATCGTATTTGAAATCCAGGGGAGGATGAGCAGGCCGCACCTTTGGCCGCTCCGGCTTGAGCGAAACCGATACGTGGCCGTGGACCCGGGCGCTGCACGCCAGACGCGCATTCTCCGCCAACCCCAACCGCCTGAGGGTACTGCGTTCCTCGTCACTGGCTGGCGACAGGTTCTCCATGCCTTTGAGGATGGCGACCGGATCCGAGCCGCACAGGCCCATCCGGCAGCCGGCCTCGATGTGCAAATCGTTGTTCTCGGCGATTTCCAGCAGCGTGCGCCCAGGCTCGACCACGACCCGCGGTCCCTCCGGCGCGAAGGCGATTTCGGGATAAGCGGCCTGCGCGTCTCGATGCTGCAGGAGCGAATGGCTCGACCCAACCCGCACCGGGCGCGACGTGGTCTGCGCGACGAACACCGGTTCTTTGGCATATGTGCGCGCGGCCCAAATGAGGGTCAGCGTCAACACCCCCGCCTGGGCTGACCAGATCAGCCAGGCCGGCGCCGAGAGGCCGGCCAACCCGCCCAGCCGCTCGGCCAGCAGGGGGAAGTTGAACCAGTAGTACAGGTTCAACGCCGCCGCCCCATACAGCGTCGTAATCCTGTTCCTCCCCGCCTTGACCAACGATTCGAGCAGGAAGAACAAGCCGCTGCTGATGAAAATGAAGAGCGCAAATTGTAAGTACATGGCCGCGGCCGCCGCAGGCGCTGGCGGGTCGGGCACGGTATAGAAGGCGAGGATCAATCCGGGAAAGGCGCCGGCGAAAAACCGGCGGGCGCGGGTGTAATAGCGGTCGTTGTCGTAGAGGTCGGCCAGGTACGCCACCGATGGGTTGAAGTCGTAGCAATTCTTGGCGCAGCCGACGCACGGATCGCAGTGGCTGTTCCGCACGACGAAGAACGGCGTCTGACCATAAAGGCGCTGCACTGGCAGCAGCGGGCATAGGCTGCTGCACCACCCACTCTTGCCCTTGAAGATTACTCCCCCGATAAACGCCGCCGCGAGCAGCGCCAGGACGAGCAGCGCCAGCGCCGGGCCATCCTGGTTGAATAACACTTTCCGGGCGGGGACGATAAGGAGGAACAGGCCCATCCCGATGACGTAGGCATATTCTTGCAGCCAATTCGGCAGCGCCAGGTCGCGCGTGAAACCGAACCGCCGGGGAGTTTGATTCAGCGCGGCCAGCGGGCAGATGTTCCGCCACAGACCGGGGGCGATAAAAAATACCAGCGGCAGAACCGGAATAAAAAGCCCCCAAAACAGGAATAAGCCAGCCTGGGGATAAATGAATAAAGCGATGCACAACCCGAGGCTGATGACCACGCTGAGCATGCGGAGCAGGCGCCAGACCGCCTGAGGCGCTCGCGCCGACATCTGCATATAGTTCGGGAAGGCCGGGGCGGAGGCCGCGAACTCAGGGCCGGCCGCCGATAAGAAGGCGCGTCCGTATATCATTGCGGCCAGCATAGGGAGCGCCACAAGTTCCGCCAGCCTTTCAGCGCCGGCGCCGTTCGCGCCCGCCAGCGGGAACAGGAAATGGATGATATGGCCGGCGAGCAGCCAGGTCAGCAGCGCCATTCCGATGGGCCACCCTGGCTTCCGCCGTGCGCCCAGAAGCCCAAGCCCGCCGAGCAGGAGAGCCATCTTGGCGGCTTCCCACGCCGTTTCGTGCAAGGCGCCATTGTAAAACTGCGCCCCGGCGGCGACGGCTCGCGCCCAGAGGGGCCAGCTCATGCCCAGCGCCAACAGGATGAGCAAGGCGAGGCCAGCGGTCACAGCATCGGCGCGCGGTTGGGGTTCGGGAAAGGCAAAGCTCCAGATGAGGAGGAGGAGGGCAAGCGCCGACAGGGCGCGGTCGAGCGGCGGCAGGCCGATGAGGGGATCCAGGAGCGAGGCCGCGGTGAGCAGTTCCACGCCGAGCGCGACCAGGCTCAGCCCGAGCAGGCCTCCCAGGCCCAAAGCCAGGCGGGCTTTCACAGCCGTCGGATCACGCCGCCAGCGGCGGAAGGCTATCGCAGCGCCGATTTGCAGCGCCAGGAGCAGGCTCAGGCGATAGACGAGGCTCCCCGGCGGTTCGCTGATCAGGACTAGCGCCTGTATGAAGTTGGACATGAGAAGTATTGACTTTACCCGCCCCCGGCGGACAGGAAAGCGCTTGTCTGCCGGAGACGCAGGGAGAGGATGCGGCCAAGATCAAGCGCGATCGTCAGAGCCAGCTCCGGCGCGCGGGCCGCCAACGTTTCGAAAGACTCGAAACTCAAGCGGAGCAATTCGCCGTCGGTGAGGGCGCGCACCGTCGCCGAGCGGGGCTTGCCATCCAGGAAAGCCTGCTCGCCGATGACCGACCCGGCTTCGACGGCGACCAGGCGGCGCAGGTTTGAGCCGCGACCATAGGGGATCAACACTTCGAGGCTGCCGTCGGCGACGAGGTAGAGGGCGCGGTCGGCTTCACCCGCGCGGATCACGACTTCGCCCGCGCGGAAACGGCGCGTCTCGATATGCTCGAGCAATTTAGCCCAGTCCTCGTCGCTCCGGTCAGGCAGGAAGACGACGTCTTCCTTGCGCTCGCCGGTGGACAGATTCGGGTAATTGAAAAATGAGGTGAAGCTCATTGATCGTCATCTCCTCGCAAAACCTCCTCGCTGGCTGCCAGGTAAGGGCGAAGCATTCGCGCCCCGGCAGGCTGGTTGAGCAGTTAGTCGAAGCGCGAATGCTTCGCCCCAACGACCATCATAAATAAAACAGGCGCACCAAGGCGTTAGATTGTGGTTAATCTTCTGTTTGTCTCGCGACGGGCCGCGCCGGGTCGCTGCACCACTCGCTCCACGAACCGGCGTACACGCGCGCGCCGGGCAGCCCTGCGACTTCCATCGCCAGCACGTTATGGGCGGCGGCCACGCCAGAGCCGCAATACGTGACCACGTTCGTCGCCGGCACATCGCCCAGCAGGGCCAGGAACCTTGCCCGCAATTCCTCCGGCGCGAGATGAGTGCCATCCGCGTTGACGTTAGACAGGTTGTAGTGATGGACCGCGCCGGGGATGTGCCCGGCCACCGGGTCGAGCGGCTCCACCTCGCCCCGATAGCGTTCCGGCGCGCGCGAGTCAATCAGCCGATAGGCCGGATCCGTGCGCCGGCGCTCGACCTCCTCGACTCTCACGCGCATGGCCTCGCGCGCCAAACCCACAAATTGCGCGGGCAGGCGCTGCTCGTCCCCGGCGCGCGTGGGCCAGCCCTCGCTCACCCACTTTGCCAGGCCGCCATCCAACACGGCCACCGCCTCGTGGCCCAGGTAGCGCAGCATCCACCACAGGCGGCTGGCCCACATCCCGCTGTTCTGGTCATAGGCCACTACCTGCACCCCCGCGCTAATGCCCCACCGCCCGAGACGCGTTTTGAACCCTTCCACGTCCGGCAGGGGATGCCGCCCGTTGCGCCCGGTCTTCGGGCCGGAGAGATCGCGGTCGAGGTGCGCGTACACCGCGCCGGGGATGTGCGCCTCGCGATAAGTCTGTTCCCCCCAGCCCGTGTTGGTGAGGTCAAAGCGGCAGTCCACCATCGCCCAATGGGGGTCGGTGAGATGCGCGGCGAGATCGGAAGTTGCGATGAGTGTCGTATACTGCATGGCGCACAAGCCTCTTTCCCGATGGCGCCCCGGCGTCGTTCCCGTTCAAGAAGCGACCGGAGACAACCGTTTCCAGGACGGATTTTCAGATTAGCGTAGCACGGACAGGCTTCCCGCGCCACCCGGTCAGGCTGGTGATTACCGTCGGCAAATGCTCCACGCCCCCGTCCTCGCGAGCCATCAAGATGTTTGTAATCACCAGCGTCGGGATGTGGAAAATCACCTCTACCATATGACAATTTGCACTATTTAGAGTGGACAAGTCAGCATAGAGTCAAAGCGCTGAAGAGGAAGGAAGCCATCATGTCGAAAGTCGTCATCGCCGGAGGAGGTTGGGCAGGTTGTGCGGCGGCCATCGCGGCGCGCAAAGCCGGGGCGGAAGTGGTGCTGCTGGAACGCGCCGACACGCTCCTCGGCACCGGGCAAGTCGGCGGCATTATGCGCAACAATGGCCGCTATACCGCCGCCGAAGAAATGATCGCTATGGGCGGGGGCGATCTTTTCCACCTGACCGACGGGAACACCCGCCATGCCAATATTACCTTTCCAGGTCACGCGCATGCCTATCTCTACGACGTGGGCAGGATGGAGCCGATGGTACGCCGCTTCCTGCTCGAACGCGGCGTCGAGGTGTGGACGGTCAGCCGGGCAACTGAAGTCAAGAAGTCGAAGGACCGGCTGGTCGCGCTGGTGCTAGAGAACAAGGAAGTCATCGAGGGCGACGTCTTTGTGGACACGACCGGCAGCCTGGGGCCGATGGCGAACTGCAACAAGTATGGCAACGGCTGCGCCATGTGCATCATGCGCTGCCTGGTGTGGGGCGGGCGGGTGAGCATCGCCGGCAAAGCGGGCGTGAATGAGTTCATGGGCCTGCGCCCTGACGGCGGTTTTGGCGCGATGAGCGGGGCTTGCAAACTGCATAAAGGCTCGCTTGACCCAGCCGTGGAGGCTGAACTGGATCGCACGGGGGTGGTGGTGCTGCCCGTCCCGCACGACCTGGCCGAAAAGAAGAGGGCCGGTTTGGGCGTGAAGTGCTGTCAGCAATACGCGCTGGCCGAATATGCTGAGAACGTCATCCTGCTGGATACCGGCCATGCCAAGTTAATGTCGCCTTACTATCCGCTGGAAGAGTTGCGCCGGATCCCCGGCCTGGAAGACGCGCGCTACGAAGACCCCTACGCCGGGGGGATGGGCAACTCGATCCGCTTCCTGGCGATGTCGCCGCGCGAGGACACAATGCACGTGTCAGGCATTGACAACCTGTTTTGCGGCGGCGAGAAAGCGGGCTTGCTCGTCGGCCACACTGAAGCCATCGTCACCGGTACGCTGGCGGGACACAACGCCGCCCGGTATGCCGCTGGCGTGCCTCTGCTCCGCCTGCCGCCGGGCACCGTCGTGGGTGATTTCATTGCCTATTCGGGCGAGGCGATGAATTCAGAGGAAGGCAAGATGAAGAAATACACTTTCTCCGGTTCGGTCTACTTCGACCGGATGAAGACGCTCGGCCTCTACACCACCGACCGGCACGCCATCGAGCAGCGGGTAGCGCAGGCCGGGGTGGCGGGCGTGTTCGTCCGACCAATCGCCGAAGCCGCCTGGCCCGAGGTCGTCATCGCCTGATCGGCTGTGTACGGGCCAGGCGTGAAATAAAAACGCGCTGACCCACTTGTGGTCGGCGCGTTGCTTTCCCCAGCGGAGAGGGTGGGATTCGAACCCACGGTGACCTTTGAGGCCACAACGCTTTTCGAGAGCGCCCCGTTCAACCACTCCGGCACCTCTCCGGCGCGAATTATAACAGAGAAGGCAGAAAGCAGCGGGCAGTGGGCAGTAGGCGGTAAGCGGTGGACGATGGATAACTGCCTTCTGCCCGCTTCGCGTGCCTACTATATCTCCACCGTCTCGTGCAACTCAGGCGCGCGCACGTCCTCGATGCCCTGCTCCTTGAGCGCCGCCGCCAGGGCGGTCAGCGACTCCGGCTCGCCGTGGACGAGGAAGACCTTCTTGACGCGCGGCTTGAGCACGGTAGCCCACTGGACAAGCAGGTCGCGGCCCGCATGCCCGGAATAGCCGTTGATCGTCGCCACTTGCGCTTTGAGTTTGTAGGTCTCCCCGAAGATGCGCACTTCCGGGCGGCGGTCGGCGATCTGGCGGCCCAGCGTATCCGGGGCCTGCCAGGACACGATGAGGACGGTGTTCCGCGGGTCGCTGATGCTGTTCGCCAGGTGATGCCGGATGCGTCCGGATTCGCACATGCCCGAGGCGCTGATGATGATCAACGGCCCTTTTTCGTCGTTGAGGGCCTTGCTCTCCTCCACCGAGCGAATGTACTTCAGGCTGCTGAAGCCAAAGACCTCGTCGGCGTGGTTCTCAAGGGCTAAGGTCCGGGCTTCTTCGTCGAACAGCCCCACGTGGGCCCAGAAAACCGTGGCCGCCCGGTCGGCCAGCGGGCTGTCCACATACACTGGGATAGGCGGAATCTGTTTGGCGCCGATCAGCCGGCTCAGTTCGTAGACCAGTTCCTGCGCGCGGCCCACGGCGAACGAGGGGATGATGATTTTCCCACGCCGCGCAATGGTCTCCTTGACGAGTGCGGCGAACTCCGCCTGGGCCTCCTCGGGTGGGCGGTGATTCTTCGTGCCGTAGGTGGATTCCATAATGACGTAGTCAATGTCCCGGAGCAGGACCGGGTCGCGCAGGATGGGGAGGTTGAACCGGCCAATGTCCCCGGAGAAGGCCAAGCGGAACTTGCGCCCCTTATCCTCGACCTCCAGCACCACACTCGCGGAGCCAAGGATGTGCCCGGCCTCGTAAAACGTGGCGATCACACCCGGCGCCACTTCAAAGGGCTCGTCGTATGACCGATCGGTGAAATACTGGAGCGCCCTCTTGGCGTCCTCCTCAGTGTACAACGGCTCGAAGTTCTGCGGCTCGCCGCGCTTGGCCGCGCGCCGGTTGAGGAACTCGGCGTCGTTTTCCTGGATGCCCCCCGAGTCGCGCAGCAGGTAATCGCACAGGTCCACCGTGGCGTGCGTCGCGTAGATGGGGCCGCGGAACCCCTTCTTCACTAAGCTCGGGATGTTGCCCGAATGGTCAATATGCGCGTGCGAGAGGACCAGCGCGTGCAGCTTGTTTGGCTCGAACATAAAATGGCTGTTGCGGAAAATGGCCTCCTGCCGTTTGCCCTGATACAACCCGCAGTCGAGCAGAATTTTGTGGCCGTTGACGCCGAGCAAATGCTGAGAGCCGGTGACCGTCTGCGCTGCGCCGTGGAAGGTGATTTCCATAGTGGAGTATCCTTTCGATGAGGAGGCGGATTAGAGCAAAAGCCATTCGTGAATCGGGGCGCATTGCGTAGCGCGTATTCCGCTTGGTTCGTTCTTGGACGGAATAAGTACGCGCTACGGAATACGTCACCGATTAACCTCGCCGCCGTTTTGCACACCTAACACCTTCAAAATCTCCGCTCCATACGTCTCCCGCCGCCAGGGGCCGAGGTGTTCGACCTGGAGCAGCTCATCCAGGGTGTGCGGGATGCGGCGAGCCAACTCCCACAACGCCTCGCGTGGGAGGATGACATCGGACTCGACGCCGCGCGCTTTGGCTTTCTGCTTGCGCCACTGGTGGAGGCGGTCATACCGCTCCCGCACTTCATCCGCCTCGCGCTCCAGGTCTGGCGGGCGCAGGTGCGCCGCCGCAAGGCCGCGCTGGACCGCCTTGAGCAGGCCGGGGGCGTGGCGTTTGACCTGGCCGGCGGTCATGCCTTTCAGCCCCTTCAAGCCCTCGGCCCGGCGGGGGCAGCGGCGCGCGATCTCCAGCAGCGTCTCGTCGCTCATAATCTTGAATGGCGGCCGGTCGGCGCGTTGGGCCTGCTGGTCGCGATAGGCGTAGAGCTCTTTCAGCACCGCCGCCTGCCTGGGCGCGAGCTCGCGCGCGCCGTTGATGCGCCAGAATCCCTGGGGGCCGTATCCGTTCGCGTCGCTCCTGGCCCCCAGCCGCGCCAGCCGGGAAAACTCCTCGCCGGCCTCTTCCATGCGATGCGCCGCCGCCAATTCGGCGGACAGGATGTCCCGCAGGGGGATGAGGTAGCGCGTGTCCAACCGGGCGTAGTCGAGCTGCTCGGGCGTGAGCGGCCGCTGCCCCCAGTTCGCCCGTTGAAACTTCTTGTTCATCTTCACGCCAAAGCGCCCTTCCAGTATCGCGGCCAGGCCCAGTTGCGGCCAGCCGAGCGTGCGGGCGGCGATCATCGTGTCGAAGATAGCGGCGAACTCAAAGCCGTAGTCGCGTTTGAGGCAGAGAATATCGTACTCGGCGGCGTGAAAAACCTTCTGCTGGCGCGGATTGGCGAACAGGGGCGCGAGCGCGCTGAGGTCGGAGAAACCGAGCGGGTCAACCAGATAGTCGCCTGAGGCCGTGGAGAACTGAATCAGGCACACGCGCTCGCGGTACGCAAACAGGCTGTTGGACTCTGTATCCACCGCCACCACCCGCGCCCGGGCGAGGTCGTGCACAAGAGAAGTCAGCCCGGTCGGGTCGGCGATCAATGCGGGGAGAGACGGGGAGGAATCAGACATTGGTGGGGTGTATTATCGGCTCTCTGCGCAACATGTCAATTGCGCATTACCGCCCGAAAATTGTGGTTGACTATCTGGAGAGTCTTGTGATAAATTTTACACATTGGATCGAAAAAGGAAGAAACCCCCGCCAAATTTGAACCGATTACCGTTAGTGATATAATGTCCCCGCTCCACCGCAATTTATTTTTCAAGGAGGATGAATAAGAGTATGGCTGCTGAAGCCAGCGCAGGCGCCAAAGCTCCCGCCGTGCCGCCCATGACCCGGCGGGAGTTCCTATATTACATTTGGGCCGCCTCCATGGCCCTCCTCATGGCGGAAACAGGGGGCGCGACGTTGTGGTTCGCATATCCACGCTTTAAGGCCGGGACCTTCGGCGGCATCTTCGAGCTTGACATCGGCGAAGTGCCCGCGCCCGACAGCGATCCCCAGCCGTACGACGCCGGGCGTTTTTGGCTGGTTAACCTGGGCGACCAGAACGCCGGCGACGAGCGTCTGCAGCAGTACGTCTCCGGCGAACCGTATGCGAACCAGCCGAAGGGCGTGAAAGCGCTCTATAAGATCTGCGTGCACCTCGGCTGCATTTACAAGTGGGTGCCCACCAACGACCGCTTCGAATGCCCGTGCCACGGCTCCAAATATCTCCCGACCGGGGTGCGCATCGGCGGCCCCGCCCGCCGCAACCTGGACGTTTTCGTCATCGAAGCCGTGGACGTAAACGGCAACGTGATCACCAGGACCGAGGCGACGTTGAACGGGATGGAGGGGACGGCGATTGACATCACGGGCGCGGCCAAATTGCGCATCAACACCGGCAAGCGCATCTCTGGCGCGCCTAATTCTGTACCGGGCGTTAAGTAGCGCGAGGAGACTCCCCATGGCTGTCTTCAAACCTCACTTCCCATTCTTGAACGACATTAAGAACAAGGGCCTCATGCCCGCGGTGCTCTACAAGATCAATGAATCGGTCGAGCGGCTGACTGCCGGGCTGGACATCGAGGACATCCGCTCGGTGCTGCGCGGCGA
>Ga0209002_10000653_pt1 | contig 28156 bp, 35 predicted proteins | sample Rifsed16ft2_FD_184010 | JGI IMG/M metagenome (GOLD analysis project Ga0209002, IMG submission 184010) | Soil microbial communities from Rifle, Colorado, USA - sediment 16ft 2 (version 2) | ecosystem: Environmental > Terrestrial > Deep subsurface > Rock core/Sediment | place: Rifle, Colorado... | reverse complement strand
CCTATGTTCCGATGCCGAAGAGGGAAATCGACAAGCCGTTCCTGATGTCCATTGAAGACGTATTTTCGATTACGGGCCGCGGAACCGTTGGTACCGGCCGTGTGGAACGCGGTCGCGCAAAGGTGAGCGATGAAGTCGAGGTTATCGGTCTCGGCCAGCACAAGAAGACCGTTATCACCGGTGCGGAAATGTTCCGGAAAGAACTGGATGAGGTCGTTGCAGGCGATAATGCAGGGCTCTTGCTCCGTGGAGTCGAGAAGAACGAACTCGAGCGCGGAATGGTCATCGCGAAACCTGGATCGATCACTCCTCATAAGAAGTTCACCGCCCAGGTCTATGTCTTGACGAAGGAAGAAGGCGGCCGCCATACGCCGTTCCTGAACGGATATCGCCCTCAATTCTATTTCCGCACGACGGATGTGACCGGAGTGGTGGCTCTTCCGAGCGGAGTGGAAATGGTGATGCCGGGTGACAATGTGGATTCCATGTCGGTCGAGCTCATCACCAACATTGCAATGGAAGAAGGCCTCCGTTTCGCCGTCCGTGAAGGTGGCAGAACGGTCGGCGCTGGAGTTGTAACAAAAATCACTGAGTAGTCCTGTCGATGGTTCCGGTTCAAAGAATCGGAACCATTGTGGTTTTCTAAGCGACGTGGAAGGAGTCATCCTTGGCTGGTCAAAGAATACGCATCAAGCTGAAATCGTACGATCATAACCTGATCGACAAATCGGCGGAAAAGATCATCAAGACTGTGAAGTCGACGGGTGCGGTGGTCTCCGGACCAATTCCCCTTCCGACGAAACGAACGGTGATCACCGTGAATCGGTCTCCGCATGTCGACAAGAAATCCCGCGAGCAGTTCGAAACGCGCTCGCACAAGCGGCTCATCGACATCCTCAATTCCACCAACAAGACAGTGGACTCATTGATGAAGCTCGAGCTTCCGGCCGGCGTCGACGTCGAAATCAAGGTCTAGGTTATCTCAGCGGACGGGCTTTTTTCTAAGCGTGTCCTTCCGATTTGAATGGAACGGAACGAAGGAGCATAATCGTGAGCGGTATTTTAGGCAAAAAACTTGGAATGACGAGCATCTTCGATGAGAACGGGCAGGCGATTCCCTGCACGGTCATCGAAGCTGGTCCATGCTACGTCACGCATATCAAGACGAAAGAGCGGGATGGATATGACGCCGTCCAGCTCGGGTACGACGAAATGAAAGATCGCCTGGCGAACAAACCGCTTCGCGGACATTTTGCCCAGGCAAAGGTCAAAGTCATGCGCCTCCTGCGCGAATTCACAAACTTCAACGGAACTCCCTTGAAGCCGGGTGAAGAAGTGCGCGTTGACCTCTTTCATCAGGGAGACGTTGTCAGCGTCACGGGAAAATCGAAGGGACGGGGATTCCAGGGTGTCGTGAAGCGCCACCACTTCGGTGGAGTCGGCATGACGACCCACGGCGCCTCCGACCGCGTCAGAGCACCGGGATCCATCGGCTCGAGCTCGTATCCTTCACGTGTCTTCAAAGGAATGAGAATGGCGGGAAGAATGGGATTCTCACGCGTGACGGTTCGTAATCTCAGGGTTGTGAAAGTCGTCCCCGAATCCAATCTCCTTATTGTGAAGGGTTCGGTGCCGGGAGCGATCAACGGGTATCTCGAAATTGTCAAAGAAGGCTGATTCATCGCAAGAGGAAGATGAACATGCAGATCGAAATCTATAAGAAAGACGGGTCTCCATCGGGCGAGAAGGTCACGCTCGACCCGAGCATTTTTGAAATCAAGCCGAACGACCACGCCATCTACATGGCGGTCCGCTCGATTATGGCGAACAAGCGGCAGGGAACCCACAAAGTGAAGCCCCGCAATGAAGTCCGCGGCGGCGGGAAGAAGCCCTTCAAGCAAAAGAAGACGGGCCGTGCAAGAGCCGGTACAAGCCGCTCGCCGTTGTGGGCAGGCGGCGGATCCATCTTTGGACCCACTCCCCATGACTACGTGGTAAAGATCTCTGCAAAGCTGCGAAAGCTTGCGAGGAAGTCAGCTTTGAGCTACAAAGCCAAGGACTCCGCGATCACGGTAGTGGAAGACTTCAGTTTCGACCAGCCGAAAACGAAGGAAATGGTTTCGGTCCTCAAGGCCTTCTCCCTTGGCGGGAAGAAGATTCTGTTGCTGACGTCCGGAAAGAATGATGCCGTCCTTAAGTCGGGACGCAATATCCCGTCCCTGAGTGTTCGGGATGCCTCGACGGCGTCAACCTATGAAATCGTCAATACCAACATGCTGTTGATCCAGAAGAGCGCTTTGTCCGCTCTTCAGAATTCCTTGAAGAACTGAGGCTCACGATGGTCGGCATTATCAAGCGTCCCATACTGACAGAAAAGATCACTGCCCTGCAGGATCGCAGGCAATACGCTTTCGAGGTCGATGAAAGTGCAAACAAGGTTGCCATTGCACAGGCGGTGGAAAAGAAGTTCAACGTCACGGTGCTCAACGTCCGAACAGTGCGTGTGAAGGGCAAAAAGAAAACGCAAATGACCCGACGCGGCCGTTTCACCGGTCGGAAAAATGAGTGGAAGAAGGCCATGGTGACGTTGAAAGAAGGCGACAAGATCGACTACCTCGAAAACGCTTAATTGAGGCAAGGATAGAATCATGAGTATTCGAAAATTACGTCCAATGACGCCCGGAACCAGGTGGTATAGTGTTCCCGGTTTCGAGGAGATTACGAAAACAAAGCCGGAGAAGGGGCTGTTGGAGCCGCTGAAGAAATCGGGCGGGCGAAACAACCTCGGCCGTATTACTTCACGACACCGCGGCGGCGGACACAAACGCAGATATCGAGTCATCGACTTCAAACGCGAAAAGCACGGTATCGAAGCGAAGGTGATTGCCGTTGAGTATGATCCGAACCGTTCTGCCCGTATAGCCCTGTTGCAGTATACCGACGGGGACAAGCGGTACGTGATTGCCCCCGATGGTCTGAAGATCGGCGCTAGAGTTGTGGCGGGTCCGAATGCCGAAGTTGTTACAGGAAACGCGCTCCCTCTCAGCAATGTGCCGGTGGGGACGTTCGTCCATTGCGTCGAATTGAAAAGGGGCAAAGGCGGACAGATGGGCCGAAGCGCGGGCAATTCGCTTCAGCTCATGGCCAAGGAAGGTGAGTACGCAACATTGAAGTTGCCCTCGGGCGAAGTGCGTAAGGTGCGGGCCGAATGCTATGCAACCGTGGGGACTGTGGGGAATGCCGACCATGAGAACATCAGCTACGGCAAGGCGGGAAGATCGCGTTGGCTTGGAATCAGGCCGCAGACGCGCGGAATGGCGATGAATCCGGTCGACCATCCCATGGGTGGCGGAGAGGGAAGATCGAAATCCGGCGGAGGATGGCAGCACCCCGAATCACCGTGGGGAAAATATGCAAAGGGATTGAAGACGAGAAGGAGAAGGCTGCAGTCAACCAAATTGATTGTCAAACGACGCAAGTAAACCGACCGAGGACGTATGAGTCGTTCACTGAAAAAAGGCCCCTACATCGATGAGAAGCTTTCAGCACGGGTGGAGGCTCTCAATAAGTCGAACCAGAAGAAAGTGTTGAAAACGTGGGCGCGTGATTGCACCATCAGTCCCGAATTTGTGGGACATACGTTCGCCGTTCACAACGGCAACAAGTTCATCCCCGTGTACATAACGGAAGCCATGGTGGGACATAAGCTCGGAGAGTTCGCCCCCACTCGTATGTTCCGGGGACATCCAGGTATCAAATCAGAAAAAACGACGGCGCCCGCATAATAACGAACGCAGCCAAGGATCGCTTTCATGGAAGCAAGAGCAATTAACAGATACGTCGGATCATCGCCGAGGAAAATGCGGCTTGTGATTGACCTGATTCGCGGTAGAGGAGTCGAGGAAGCGCTGAGCATTCTTCATTTCTCTCCGAAACATGCTGCAAGGATGGCGGAGAAGGTTCTCCGATCGGCAATCTCGAATTTCCAGAACAAAGACGAAGCGGGACGCGTCGATACCGCCCGCCTCTTTGTGAAGACGGCGTTTGTCGACGGCGGTCCGGTAGCAAAACGCATCAGTCCGGCTCCGCAAGGCCGCGCATATCGGATTCGTAAACGATCGAATCACATCACGATTGTCATTGCACAGAGGGAAGCGAAAAAGGTGGAAGTGAAACCGTCGGCCGCCAAAGCCGCATCTGCAGCTCCCGGAAAAGAAGCAGTTCCGGCAAAAGCACCCGCGCCTCGGGCAAAGAAGAAGGCCGGTTCGGCAAAAAAGGCTTCAAAGAAAAGCTAGCTAATCGGAGGATCTCTTGGGTCAAAAAACAAATCCTATAGGATTCCGTCTCGGGGTCACCCGCTCGTGGGATTCCAACTGGTATGACGAGCGCGGATTCAAGGAAAAGCTGCAGGAAGACCTGATGGTCCGCAACTATGTGCGGAACCGGCTGAAGAAGGCCGGCATTTCCCGGATCCAAATAGACCGGACAGCCAAACGGGCGGTGATCACGATCCATACGTCCAGGCCGGGTATCGTTATTGGAAAGAGCGGGAAGGAGATTGCGCAGCTTGAAGAGGAACTCAAGAAGATTACCTCCAAAGAAGTAAAGATCCTGATCAACGAAATCAAGAGGCCGGAGCTTGATGCATATCTCCTGGCCGAGTCGATCGCAGGGCAGCTCGAAGGAAGAATCTCGTTCCGGCGGGCAATGAAACAGGCGATTACCGCCGCAATGAGGATGGGAGCTGAGGGAGTGAGAGTGATGTGCGGAGGACGTCTCGGTGGTTCTGATATCGCCCGTTCGGAGCAATACAAAGAAGGCCGCATTCCGCTGCAGACGATCCGTGCGGATATTGATTATGCAACCGCGACCAGCCGCACGATCTATGGTGCGATCGGGGTAAAGGTCTGGATCTGCAAAGGCGAAATTCTGGGGCCGAATCGTACTTAAGGAGTGTTTGAATCATGTTGATGCCAAAGAGGGTCAAGTTTAGAAAAGCACAGCGGGGCAGGATGGCAGGCAAGGCCACCCGGGGAGCGCATGTTGCCTTCGGTGATTTTGGACTGAAAGCGATGCAGCCGGGGTGGATCACCCAGCGCCAGATCGAGGCCTCCCGCGTCGCCTTGACGAGGATGATGAAGCGCGAAGGAAAAGTCTGGATTAGGATTTTCCCCGACAAACCTGTCACCAAGAAGCCCGCTGAAACCCGAATGGGTTCTGGAAAAGGCATCCCGGAATTCTGGGTTGCGGTCGTGAAGCCGGGAAGAGTCCTGTTTGAATTGGGCGGTGTGAACAAGACCACGGCTCAGGAAGCATTGAGGCTGGCAGCGCATAAATTGCCCATCAGAACAAGATTCGTCACTCGTGTCGATTACGAAGGATAACGATGAAAGCACACGAACTGCGTCAGTTGTCGGACGAAGAATTGAAGAAAAGAATCCAGGATGAGGAAGAGAACCTGGCAAACCTGAGGTTCCAGAAGGCTCTGAGTCAGGTTGAGAATCCCATGAAGTTTCGGCATTCGAGGCGGGATATCGCGCGAATGAAGACGGTCCTTCGGGAACGCACATTAACACCCAAAAGCACTCCCGCCAGGGAGTCAGCACCAAAGGCAAACTCATGACCACAGAAACGCCCTCGACGGACAAGCGCACTCAGCGCAAGATCAGGATCGGCAAGGTGGTGAGCAACAAGATGCGAAAGAGCATTGTCGTTGCCATCGAACGAAAGGTTCCGCACCCCGTTTACAAAAAGTATTTCCGCAGAACCTCTACGCTGATGGCGCACGATGAACAACAGCAGGCATCGGTCGGAGATGTTGTGCGGGTCATGGAAACGCGTCCCATGAGCAAACAAAAACGCTGGCGCCTCATCGAAGTTGTGGAAAAAGCGAAATAAGGCGGTGACAAGGAGTCAGATATGATTCAGGAAGAAACGAATCTCGTTGTTGCGGACAACTCCGGAGCCAAGAAAATCCGGTGTATCCGCATATTGGGCGGCCACGACAAGCGTTATGCGTCGCTTGGCGACTTGATCGTCGTTTCGGTCAAGAGCGCCATCCCCGGAGCACCGGTGAAGAAGGGTGATGTGTCGCGGGCCGTGGTCGTTCGGACCCGGAAGGAAGTGCGCCGAAAAGACGGATCGTTCATCCGCTTTGACGAAAATGCAGCCGTCTTGTTGAATCAGCAGGGCGAGCCTCGGGGAACGCGCATCTTTGGACCGGTGGCACGTGAGCTTCGCGAACGTCAGTTCATGAAGATCATTTCACTCGCCCCGGAAGTTCTCTAAAAGGAAGTCTTATGAACGTACGAAAGAACGATACGGTGATGGTTGTCTCGGGCAATTCCCTTGGCAAGCAGGGGAAGGTGCTGAAGCTGTTTCCAGACAAGGGCCGCCTCATTATTGAAGGCGTGAATATCGTCAAGCGGCATTCGCGACCCTCTCAGAAGAATCCCCAGGGTGGCGTTGTCCAGAAGGAAGCTCCGATTCACCTCTCAAACGTCATGGTCGTATGCCCGAAGTGTGGTAAGCCGACGAGGGTGGGGCATGCCCCGGTGACCGATACCACGAGCGGCAAAGAAAAGAAGATGCGCGTCTGCAGACACTGCAATGAGATGTTTTAAGGATTGAATCATGGGAAAAGAAAAACAGGCAAAACCCGAAAAAGGACATGCGGCCCCGGCGGTGAAAGGCTCGGTTGAAGAAAAAGGCGTACCTCCGCGGCTCGCACTCTATTATAAGAAAGAAATAATAGGGCAGCTGATGAAACGCTTTGAATACAAGAGCGCGATGCAGGTTCCGCGCCTCGAGAAGATAGCCATCAACGTTGGTGTGGGGCAGGCGACGCAGGATACGAAGATCCTGGACACAACAGTGAAAGAACTCGAAGTGATTACAGGCCAGAAGGTTGCAGTCACCAAGGCGAAGAAGGCTATTTCAAACTTCAAGCTGCGCGAGGGGCTCCCCATCGGTTGCCGTGTGACGCTTCGACGGGCACGAATGTACGAGTTTCTTGACCGCTTCATCAGTGTTGCTCTCCCCAGAGTAAGGGATTTCCGGGGAGTGTCGGACAAGTCGTTCGACGGGCACGGAAACTACACCGTCGGAATCAAAGAACAGATCATTTTCCCCGAGATCGATGTCGACAAGGTCACGCGAATCTCGGGCATGGACATAACCTTTGTGACAACGGCAAAAACGGATCAGGAAGCCTATGAACTCCTTCGGGCGCTGGGCCTGCCGTTTGTGAAGAGACAGGAAGTCATTCAAACACCAGCGACACCCGCGTAAGCCTAACAGGAGGTCTTTTGGCACGCTTAGCAATGATCGTCAAGGCGAAGAGAACGCCGAAATACAAGGTCCGCCAGCATCATCGGTGCAATATCTGCGGTAGGCCCCGTGCGTACTATCGTAAATTCGGGATCTGCCGCATATGTCTCCGCAACCTGGCTCTTGAAGGAAAGGTGCCGGGATTGAGGAAAGCCAGCTGGTAGCGATCAAATTCATTTTTTCTTGAGGAGTGTTTCGATGGTAACCGATCCAATCTCAGATTTTCTGACGCGTATCAGGAATGCCGTCAAGGCGAAGCATCGTCGTGTGGATATCCCCGCGTCGAAAGTGAAGAAGGCAATGGCGCAGATTCTGCTTGACCAGAAGTTCATCTCCAATGTTGCACTCATGGAGGATGGAAAGCAGGGATTCCTGAGAATCAATCTGAAGTACAACAATGGTAAGCCCGTCATCATTGGCCTCCGGCGTGTGAGCCGGCCGGGAATCAGGCAGTATCGCGGGAAGGATGCCCTTCCTCGGGTGATCGGCGGCATGGGTGTGGCAATTGTTTCCACCTCGAAGGGTGTCATGACCGATGCGCAGGCCCGCAAACAGAATGTTGGCGGAGAGGTCCTCGCATATATCTGGTAGTAACCAATTGATCGTAAGGGAGAAGAAACGTGTCTCGTGTAGGACGTAAACCTATTGAAATCATAAAGGGTGTCACGGTGGGTCTCAGGGAAAGAGTCATCACTGTGAAAGGCCCTCATGGTGAATTGTCAGCAACAGTTCATCCGAATATCAGTGTCGAGATCAAGGACAATCACGTCTCGTTCACCCGAAAAAATGAAGAGAAGGCGACCCGGGCATTGCACGGGCTGTGGCGGGCCCTTGTCCAGAACATGATCAAGGGAGTCACGACGGGCTATTCGAAGAAGCTCGAGATTGTAGGTGTCGGGTATAGAGCAGAAATGAAGGGAAGGAAACTGCAGCTCCTGCTGGGGTACTCGCATCCCATTCTTTTCGGGCCGCCCGAAGGCGTCAAGATCGAAACACCGACTCAAACGAATATTACCATCAGCGGTATCGACAAGCAGCTGGTAGGCCTGGTCGCATCCAAGATCAGGTCGTTTCGCCCGCCCGAGCCCTACAAGGGCAAGGGAGTGAAGTATGAGGGTGAATACATCCGCCGCAAAGCGGGTAAGGCTGCCGCTGCTGCCGCGAAATAATTGATGGGAAGGAAAGAACTATGATTCTCAAAAATGTAGCAGAACGCCGGATTCGGAAAAAGGCACGCGTCCGGAAGAAAATCACTGGCACCGCCAGTCGTCCACGGTTCACCGTTTTCCGAAGTTCGCGGCATATTTACGCTCAGATCATTGACGATTCCCAGGGGAAGACTCTTGTTTCAACTTCGTCGTTGTCCAAGGCCTTGAAGGAAGAGGTCAAGGGTACCGCAAGCGAGCGCGATATCTGCAAGTTGGTCGGAAAAACGGCTGCAAAGCTCGCACTCGAAAAGAAAATCACCGAGGTTGTTTTTGACCGAAACGGGTACCTCTACCACGGCAGGATCAAAGCTGTCGCCGATGGCGCCCGCGAGGCAGGTCTGAAATTCTAATCTTCCATCATCCGGAAAGCTATGGCAAAATTTAAAGCAGGCGAACTAGAACTCAAAGAACGGCTTGTCCACATCAATCGCGTGGCAAAGGTTGTGAAAGGCGGAAGACGGTTCAGTTTCAACGCGATTGTCGTCGTCGGTGACGGAAACGGGCACGTCGGGATCGGTCTGGGCAAGGCAAACGAAGTGGCGGACGCCATTGCGAAAGGCGTCGAGGATGCCAGGAAGAGCGTTGTCGCCGTACCGGTCTTTCGAGGTACGATTCCTCATGAAGTAGTGGGCAAGTTCGGCGCAGGGAAAGTTTTGCTGAAGCCGGCATCGCCCGGAACGGGCTGCATTGCAGGCGGCGGGGTCAGAGCGGTTCTCGAGTCGGCGGGTGTGAAGGATGTGTTGACAAAGCAAATGGGATCTGCCAACCCCCACAATGTCGTCAAAGCAACCATGGCGGCGCTCTTGTCGCTTTCGGATGCCCGGACGGCCGCGCATCGGCGCGGAATGTCGCTTCATGAACTGTTTCAGAACTAGTCGGAACTCAAATGGCTGACGGCAAGAAGATCAAGATTACTCAAACCAAGAGCGTTATTGAACAGCTCGAGAATGCAAAACGAACGATCAAGGCGCTTGGACTTGGACGGCCGAACTACTTTGTTGTGAAGAAGGATACTCCGCAAGTGCGAGGGATGATCCGCAAGGTTCGTCATCTGGTGCGTGTGGAAGATGTAAAATAACAACGTGAACGAAACAGGATCAGCAATGGCAAAAGATATTCTCAGTAACCTGTCGCCCGCAAAAGGGTCGCGCAAGAAAGTCAAACGTATCGGGCGCGGGCAGGGTTCGGGTCACGGCGGGACTGCAACCAAAGGGCATAAGGGGGCGAGGTCGAGGTCGGGACACAAGTTCAAGATGTATTTCGAAGGCGGACAGATGCCGCTCTCACGCCGACTTCCGAAATTCGGTTTCACGCCTGTGCATCGTCAAGAGATGCAAATTGTGAACGTCGAGACAATCGAAAAGATGGTCGAATCGAAGAAACTCTCGGGCCCCATAACGCCCGAGGCGCTGTTCAATGCCGGAGCAATCTCGAAAAAGAACGAACGGGTGAAGATCCTCGGGAACGGAGATTTGAAGAGCAAGGTGGAGATTTCAGCCCACGCGTTCAGCAAGTCTGCTCTCGTGAAAATACAGGCCGCCGGCGGAACTGCAAAAGTTCTGGCGTAACGGATTCCGGGAATTTAGATATCAATGAGTAAGATAACCGAAACCTTTACAAATATTTTCAAGATCCAGGAACTGAGGGAAAGGCTGCTGTTTACAGCCGCCCTTCTCATCGTTGTCCGAATTGGCTCCCACATTACGCTTCCCGGTGTCGATGCGAGCCTTCTTGCCGACACCATCCGCCGATCGTCGGAAGGAACATTGTTCGGATTGTATGATCTGTTCGTCGGAGGAGCGTTCAGCAATGCTGCCGTGTTTGCCCTCGGTATCATGCCGTATATCAGCGCTTCGATCGTCATTCAGCTGCTCGGCGCGGTTGTCCCCTATTTCCAGAAGCTTCAGAAGGAGGGCGAGGACGGCAGGAAGAAGATCACGCAGTACACAAGATACGGCACGGTTCTGGTTTCGGTGTTACAGGCAAGCGGCGTGGTCGTCAAACTGATTAACACAACAACGCCTCAAGGCCCCATCGTCCCGCTGGAGGTTCAGGGAATGGGATTTGCTTTCAGCACCGTTATCGCACTGACCGCAGGAACGATCTTCATGATGTGGCTGGGTGAACAAATCACCGAGCGCGGTATCGGAAACGGTATCTCACTGATCATCTTTATCGGAATCATCGCCCGATTCCCGGAAGCGGTGATGAGCGAGTTCTCGATTGGAGCCAATCTGATCGTTGAACTGGTCCTTGTGGGACTCATGGGATTGGTTGTTGGCGGAGTCGTCCTTGTTACTCAGGGAACTCGAAGAATCCCCGTGCAGTATGCGAAGCGGGTTGTCGGAAGAAAAGTATACGGCGGCGTCACCCAATATATACCCCTTCGGGTGAATACGGCCGGTGTCATGCCGATCATCTTTGCTCAGGCAATCATGTTTGTGCCGCAGATCATCTTCTCCTTCTTCCCGGAGAGCGACTTCATCAATGAGTTGAACACCGACTGGTTCAACTATACGTCGTGGACATACTCGCTGATCTACGGTTTGATGATTGTGTTCTTCACATATTTTTACACGGCCATTGCATTCAATCCCAAGGACGTTGCCGATAACATGAAGCGGCAGGGTGGATTCATTCCGGGCATCAGGCCGGGTTCTCATACCTCCGACTTCATTGACAATATTCTGACAAAGATCACTCTCCCGGGTTCGATTTTCCTGGCTCTCATTGCGATCCTCCCGACGATGATGATCAAGATGGGTGTAACGCCAAATTTCGCATCGTTCTTCGGCGGGACAAGTCTCCTGATCGTGGTAGGCGTTGCCCTTGATACCCTGCAGCAGGTCGAGTCGCATCTCCTGATGCGGCACTATGATGGTTTCATGAAGAGCGGTAAATTGCGCGGCCGACGCTAACGGTTGTTTTGATGGTGAAACTCAAGTCGAAACGCGAGATCGGGTTTGTCCGGGAAAGTGCTCGGATTGTGGCAGAGGTTCTCGAGTTGATAGGTCATCACGCGAAGCCCGGAGTAACAACGAAAGAACTCGATGAGATTGCCGAGCAGTTCATCCGCTCGCACAAAGCAGAGCCGGCGTTCAAGGGATATGGAAGAAAAGACAACCCGTTTCCTGCGACTCTGTGCACGTCGATCGACGATGAGGTTGTTCACGGAATTCCGGGTGGCAGGACATTGAAAGGGGGCGAGATTCTCTCGGTCGATGTAGGCGTTCGAAAGAACGGATACTACGGCGACGGAGCAAGGTCGTTCAGGATCGGGAAGGTCTCCGATGAGAAGGAGAGGCTCCTGAAGGTAACCGAGGAGTCATTGCGGAAGGGAATAGAGCAGGCGGTTGCGGGGAACCACATTGAGGATATTTCCCACGCAATCCAGCAGCATGTTGAATCAAATGGATTCTCTGTGGTGCGTGACCTGGTGGGTCACGGCGTGGGAAAACAGCTTCATGAAGAGCCAAGTGTCCCGAACTTTGGGTCACCGGGAAGAGGGCCCGCAATAGCAAACGGAATGACGCTGGCCATTGAGCCGATGGTGAATGCGGGAGGATGGGAGGTACGATTTCTTGCGGATGGCTGGACGGTGGTGACTCTCGACGGTCAACCGTCCGCACACTTCGAACATACAATCGCTGTGATTGACGGAAAGCCGGAGATACTGACTCGATAATGGCGAAACAAGGTCCGATAAAGATTGACGGTGTCATCAGCGAAACACTGCCGAACGCAACGTTTAAAGTCAAATTAGACAACGGTGTCGAAATCCTCGCCCACATTTCGGGAAAAATGAGGATGCATTTCATCAAGATTTTGGTGGGTGATCGTGTAACGGTGGAAATGTCGCCTTATGATCTCACGAAAGGTCGTATCACCTACCGATACAAGTAACGAGTCTGGGGATTCCCCGGCATGAATGGAGATGGACATGAAAGTCCGGTCGTCAATAAAGAAACTATGCGACAATTGCAAGATTATCCGCCGCAAAGGCGTGGTGCGGGTTATCTGCAAGAATCCCAAGCACAAGCAGCGCCAGGGATAGAACAACAAGTTCGGACTTCGAAGTTCGAAGTTCGAAGTTTTTCAAGCTTCACTAAGGAGATACTCTGTGGCTCGTATTGCAGGTGTTGATTTACCGAAGAACAAACCCGTGGAAGTCGGGTTGACCTACATCTACGGGATTGGCCGTTCAACGTCGAAGGCAATTCTCCAAAAGGCCGGCGTCGGGAATTCAAAGCGGGTGGCCGAATTGAACGACGAAGAAGTTGCCAAGATCCGGTCGGTCATTCAAAGTGACTACAAGGTCGAGGGCGCATTGCGTTCTGAAGTTCAGCTCAACATCAAGCGCCTGATGGATGTTGGTTCGTATCGGGGATTGCGCCACAGAAAAGGGCTCCCCCTGAGAGGTCAGCGTACCAGGACCAACGCCAGGACCAGGAAAGGAAAGCGCAAGACGGTCGCCGGAAAGAAGAAGGCGCTCGAGAAGAAGTAAACGATTTTCGGTTCGGCCAATTTCAAAAGGAGAACAAGGTTGGCAAAACAGGCGGCAGCACCCGTTACAAAAAAGAAGAAGAAGGTCCATGTCGATGCAAGCGGCAGGGCTTTCATCAAGGCGACTTTCAATAACGTGATCGTCACTCTCACGGACATGTACGGCAACACAATCGCGTGGTCGTCGGCGGGCAAGAATGGTTTCAAAGGATCACGGAAGAATACACCCTATGCTGCGCAGGTTTCCGCCGAGGCAGCAGCACGTGAGGCACACGATCTGGGTTTAAGAAAAGTCGAAGTATTCATCAAAGGCCCCGGTGCGGGTCGCGAAGCGGCGGTACGTTCGCTTCAAACGGCCGGCCTCGAGGTCACGATGATCAAAGATATTACCCCCATTCCACATAACGGATGCCGTCCTCCAAAACGGCGTCGCGTTTAATGCTTTTGTCATCGAGTAAGGAGAACAATGGCTCGCTACATTGATGCCAGCTGCAAATTGTGTCGCAGAGAGCGACAGAAACTTTTCTTGAAGGGCACGAAATGCTATACCGAAAAATGTCCCGTTGAGAAAAGAAATTATCCCCCGGGACAGCACGGCCAGAACCGGCGGTCAAAGATTTCGGAATACGGCGTACAACTTCGAGAAAAACAAAAGGTCCGCCGCATATACGGATTGGTGGAGAATCAATTTCGAAATTACTTTGAGCGTGCGTTGAAACAGACCGGACGAACCGGCGAACAGCTCGTCAAAACCCTTGAGCGCCGGCTGGACAACGTGGTGTACAGGATGGGATTTGCTCCGTCGCGCAAGGCTGCCCGTCAGCTGGTTCTTCACCGGCATTTTACCGTCAACAACGGCATTGTTGATATTCCGTCATTTCTCTTGAAACCGGGTGACGTGGTTCAGGTGCGGGAGCCGAGCAGAAAGCTCGAGTTGATTCACTCGTCTATGAAGAGAATAAAGGATACGGGAATGTTCCCCTGGCTGACGCTTGACAAGGGAAGTCTTACGGGGACATTTTTGAACATTCCTGAGCGGGCAGATATTCCGCTCGCTGCGAATGAACAGCTGATTGTGGAGTTGTATTCGAAGTAAGAGGCATTACAACCTGATTTCAACCATGAAAGTCCAACCGGAGCTGTATGAACCGGATGAGCACCAGAGGAGAATGAACGTATGAGCAACACGCTATTACAGATGCCGGAGAAGATCGAGCTTGACGAATCCAATGCCACAGCGACCTTTGGGAGATTTACCGTCCAGCCCCTGGAAAAGGGGTTTGGTGTGACTATCGGCAACTCACTTCGTCGGGTCCTTCTTTCCTCCCTTCCCGGAACGGCAATCACAGCCATCCGTGTCGAATCGATTCAGCACGAGTTCTCGACCATAAAAGGGGTCGTCGAAGATGTTTCGGATATGATACTGAACCTGAAGCAGGTGCGGATCAAACCGATCAACAAGAAGGCCTCCAAAATCATGGTGAATCTGAAGGGGCCTGGCGCATTCAAGGGAGAGGACATCCAGAAGGCCTCGCCGGAAATCGAGGTCCTCAATCCCGATGCACATGTTGCAACTTTGAACAAGGACGCGGAATTCGAGCTCGAGTTGCGGCTTGGAAGAGGCAAAGGGTATGTTCCCGCCGAGGAAAACAAGATGCCCGACCAGCCGCTCGGGACAGTTGCGATCGACAGTATTTTTACGCCCATCAAGAATGTGCGCTACCTGGTCGAGCCGACCCGCGTTGGCGGCCAGACCGACTTTGAGAAACTGGTCCTTGAGGTCGAGACCGACGGATCGATTTCACCCAGAGACGCCCTGACCCATGCAGGGCGGATTCTTCAGGATCATGTGAGACTCTTCATCAACTTTGATGCGGAGCCCGAGACCGAGCGTGCAGAGGTAGGCATGGAGGCGGAGGCGGCGAAAGTAAGGGAGAAATTGAAGATGTCTGTCGACGAGCTCGAGCTCTCGGTTCGCTCGCACAATTGCCTGCGCTCTGCGAACATCAGAACCCTGGCCGACCTTGTGAGACGGGACGAAGGGGAACTGCTGAAGTTCAGGAATTTCGGCCGAAAGTCGCTGGCTGAACTCTCCGCCATCGTTGAGGAAATGGGACTCAGCTTCGGTATGGACGTGGACAAGTATCTCAAAGACGGAAACGAATAAGCACGATTTGACAGAGGAATATTCGAATGCGGCATCTAAAATCAGGCAGAAAACTCGGACGCACTCACAGCCATCGCAAAGCCACCTTATCTGCGTTGAGCGTCTCTCTTATACAGCATAAGAGGATTCGCACAACGACCGCAAAGGCGAAGGAGGCGCGGATGGTGGTCGAGAGACTTATTACACGTGCAAAAAGAGCAGTGCTTCGCGAGGGAGACGGAAAACCAAAGGATGTTCACGCACGGCGTGAGGCGTTCTCGTTCTTGCGTGATCGGTCGGCAGTGACATCGCTCTTCAACGATATTGTTCCAAAAGTGAGTTCGCGCCCCGGCGGGTATACCCGCGTTGTGAAGCTCGGACAGCGTAGAGGCGACGGCGCTCAGGTCGCAGTGCTTGAGTTGGTGGACTATAACACAGGTCAGGAAAAACAGGCCTCAAAGTCTGCCGAGAAGAAAGTAAAAGGACCTCGCAAGAAACAGACGAAAGAGGCCAAAGGCAAGGCGCAAACAGCTGCTGCCGAACCGGCCGCAGCGAAGGCATCTTCCGGCAAGACGGAAGGTCGGGAATAAGTCGGTTCTAACACATGAGGTGCGTGCTATGATCAAAATATCTACTGTGGAATTTCTTCAAGGTGTGGCGGATCTTCGACAACTTCCCAAGAGGGAACTGAGAGAGGTTCTCTTCATCGGTCGTTCCAACGTAGGAAAGTCATCGCTGCTCAACAAACTCTCGAACAGGAAGCATCTCGCTCGGTCAAGCTCGACGCCTGGAAAGACGCGGGAAATCAACTATTATATTGTCAATGATGAGTTCTATTTCGTCGACCTCCCCGGTTACGGGTATGCAAAAGTCCCCGAACAAATGAGAGCGGGTTGGAAGAAGCTGATCGAGGATTTCCTTCAGCGGGGAGAGCCGATCGCAATAGCAATGCAGCTCATCGATTCCCGCCAGGAGCCCACCCCCCTTGACCTGATGATGATGGACTGGCTGGAATACTATGAGATCCCGTATCTGCTCGTTCTCACCAAGGCGGACAAGCTGCCGGTGAGCAAATTGAACAAGCAGATTGACATATACGAGAAGCGCTTTCAATCCCAGCGCAATGAAGGGTGTTGCAAAGGCATAATTCCCTTTTCCGTTGTATCAGGAGACGGAAGGTCTGGGCTCATGAAGCTGATTGAAGGAAGCTTCAAGGAGACGAAGCGACAGAAGAAGGAAGCTGTCTGAAGAAACCAGACATCGGTGTCTTCCAGCCCCGGCTTTGACCGGGGCTTTTTTTGCTGCAGTTCAGTAGTTTGGCAATCAACCATCCGGCTCACCCTCGCTCTTGAGTCTCGAGCATCGCCCCCCAACACCTGTTGACCATCTGTGTATTGAGACCGTCATGGGTCGACTTTCCATTCTTTCCATTCGAATCTATCGTTTGGTCCATCCAAGAAGATAGGTCATCCTTGCAGCGGACAGGGAGATAACATAGGATTGGCGCGATAAGGCGTCAGGAAGCGAAGGGTTTTTTCAAGAAGTCAACTTGCCCGATCTTCCGCTCCGGCATAGCAATCTTTGCTTCATCCCGATACAGCTTTCCATTACCTGGAAGGCTGCTCCATTCTCCTGAGGCGTCGCTCGCCACCCCGTGAGGCTGGCTGAGACTCGACAGGAAGCGGGAGAAGATGACCAAAGGTTACCGGCAGATGATCTACCGGGTGATCCGAGCGCCGCCCGTTCTTGCCGAGGTCAACACGAGTGCGTCTTATGCATGGGTCAAGCAAACGCCTCGAGTCCTGCAATCCGGGGATCTCTTGGAAGAGATTAAAGTCATTATTGAAGAGTTACGGATATCGGTATCGGAGAGTGAGCTCCAGGGTGGTGGGCAGAGTCATGATTGTCAAACGCTCAGATTCCAGGAGAAGGATTGATTGTTTACCTCAAGAGACTTCGTATCTGGACGGCACTTGCTGATCGATAGCCGCCTTCTTCAAAGCGATCCAAACAGATCCTTGTGTTCGTGACGTCGCCAAGGGCTAGAAAATAGATTGCCAGATTCAAATAGAGTTCAGGACAGTCTACGGTGCTTCGACTGAGCCCAGTTACAGTGAAAGAGATTGCCTCAGAGATCCATCCATTATAATAAGAAAATACGGCCCTTTCGCTTTCCGAAACGGGGTAATACTGTTTCTTGAGATACTTGTCCAAGAAGGGCCGTGTTACTTTTTTTTGCAGCAATGCTTTAAGCTCCTTTCGGGAGAGTTTATTGAATAGGCTTGTGTCCTTCGACGGGTCAAATGATGGGACTTCGTTCGCATACCCCTTCCTAAGATAGATCGCCGCAAGCTCATCGAAGTAAACAAGTCGCCAATTGGTTGTGTCGTGCATGAAATAGTTCACCCAGCTCAGTGCTTCCTTGTGCGGAAAGATTGCTAACTCTGGCTGGTACTTTCTTACCACGTTCCCAATTGTTTTGTTCTCATTTGTCTGTAAATACTCTTCGGCGAAATTCTCTCCAATCACTTCATTTCGTCCGTCAATAAAGATGCGGTGGTTGGGGCCCAGCTTGTACATGAGGTAGCCACCGAAATTGATGTGATTCATCATCCGTCCCTGCAGGTTCCGCGTAATCAAAAAATCGGTTGCCTTTACGGGGAGTGACAAATTATTGTATCCGGCGCCAAATCTGAAATGCAGGCGACGAACCGAATAGTAATCATTGGATACAACACGAATGGTGAGTTCCAGGCAGGAGAGGACAACAACCAAGGCTGCACCCTTTGAACCATATTTCCACCGAGATCTTGGCCTCTCAGGGCTGTACACAAGCGATCGAATGACAATCGGAACGATTGCTACGACAAAGTACCCAATATTTTTCTCCGCCAGCAGGCTGAGGTAAAACAACAAGCCGGAAAGAATAGATTGATGGATGCTGATTCTTTTGCGGAAGGATTGGACGATGACAGCTGCGATCAAGAAGATCCGAAAAAGTTGTAGTATGAAGATTGGAAACGAAAAATCCACCTTGCCAAGAAATGCATAGTCCGCCTCCCGAGGCACTAGCGGCAACGGATTGTACTCAGCAATGAGGTGTTTGAAAACGCTGCTTTCACTCAGGAACCCAAACTGCGTAAATGGCAGGAAAACACCTCTTTCAAAATAAGGGTTTGCAAAACAGACAGCGATTGCACCGGCAAAGGGGAGGCATCTCCGAAGGAATCCCTTACGTTCCTTCATGAATAATCCGATCAAGTGACAACCGATGGCCACCCAACCAAGCACAAAAGTTGGTTGCGTGTTAGCCCAAAGGAGCATGATACCAGTCACGGCATAAAATCGCTTTCCTTCCCCTATCTCTTCCCTCTCCAAGTAATAGAGAAGCCCTCCGAGATAGATCCACGAAAAAACGTGAGGTCTGATTTCGTAGTTGAGCGTATAAACTGCGACGAACAAGAGTATCGGAAACGCGCTGGGCCAAATACTTCCGCCAAGACGACTTCGAAATATCATTAACGTGATGCTCATGCAAACGGCAAGAGCGTTTGCAGCGATCAGTAGCGTACTCCCCCCAATGATATCCAACGCAGCGAGAAAAACCTGATAGAACCAATACGTGTCGACGTACGGGTTGTCCGCGACAGTAAAGGTGAAAAGATCATGCTTTGGGAATGATCGATTCTCAAGCATCCAGTGTCCAGGGGCTAGGTGCAGCCCTATGTCCACGCTGTCAATCTGACGGAAGGCGAGGACAAAAGAGAGGATCAGCAAAGCAACGATGCAAGAGCGCGCGACTAATCGCTCTTTGAGCGTTTCAGCGGCGCTGCTTGCCGAAAGCGGAGGGTGAGAGGGCTGCGAATGCCCGACCGAATCTTTCAAGTCTTTGATCAATAAGGACCCCTGGCAAACCGTTGGAAGTTGAACTTGATTCTTGGATTGTTTCCGGCAAAATGCGGGGTCGACCAGCTTCTTGGCAATCTGTGATAGTTAAACCTCATAGGGACCAAGAAAACAAAAAGTCCACTCCGAATCAAACGAACATAGTGTGACAATGAGGTGTCCGGTACCCAAGACTTTCTTATTTCCATTTCTTGCATATCGGGTCCCGTTGTCGTACTTTTATCCCCGCGCATTTCATTAACCAAAGGACCCCCATCCTGTGAAAACCCGGCTCTTTACCCCCGGTCCGACACCCGTCCCCGAATCAGTCATGCTCAAAATGGCGGGACCTATTATTCACCATCGTCATCCCGAATTCACTGAAATCCTGGCGAGAGTCACAAAAAACCTGCAGTACCTCTTTCAGACGGAAGGGGAGGTCCTCACCCTGACATCATCCGGAACGGGCGCAATGGAGGCTGCAGTCTGCAATCTTCATTCCCCAGGTGACAAGGCGCTCTTTGTGAATGGCGGAAAATTCGGCGAGCGCTGGGGCGAGCTGCTGCGCACCTACGGGGTTGATCCCGTCGAGAAAACCGTGGAATGGGGCAGCTCTGTCACCCCCGAGCAGGTTGTGGAAGTTTTGAAGAAACATGCAGGAATCAAGGCGGTGTACCTCACCCAGAGTGAAACCTCAACTGGGGCTGCGACGGATGTCAAGGCAATTGCCGAGGCTGTTCGCAAGAATTCGGAGGCCTTGATTGTTGTGGATGGGATCACAGCAGTGGGCGCAATGGAACTTCGTATGGACGCCTGGGGGCTCGACGTCGTTGTGACCGGCTCTCAGAAGGGATTGATGATTCCTCCCGGGCTTGCGTTCATTGCGGTAGGGAAGAGGGCCTGGAAAGTAATCGAGGCGTCAAAAGCTCCCAGGTACTATTTTGACCTGTTGCATGCCCGAAAGTCCAACCAGTCGAACGACACCCCTTGGACCCCGGCAATTTCACTGGTTATTGGGGTTGACGAGGCCCTGGAGATGATCCGGAAAGAGGGCATCGAGGGGGTCTGGGCGAGACATTCCCTCCTTTCACGGTCCATCAGGGATGGAGTAACCGCCTTGGGATTGCGGCTCCTGGCAAAAAACGCCTCTTCCGCCCTTACGGCTTTTTGGCTCCCGGAATCAATGGATCCGAAGAAGTTCAACAAGATTCTCAAAGGTACATACGGAATCACGATCGCAGGCGGCCAGGGGCATCTTTCAGGAAAAATCTTCCGGATTTCTCATCTGGGCTACTATGACGAGCTTGACATGGTGGCGATGATTTCGGCTTTGGAACTGACACTTGCCGAGTGCGGTTACTCTTTCCCTCTCGGTTCCGGCGTTCAGGCGGTCCAGCGGACATTGAGTGAACGCGGGAGCAAGAAATGAGAATTCTCATCAGCGATCAGATTGAATCAGTGTGTGCCGACGTCTTGAGGAAAGAGGGATTTGAGGTGGATCTTCGTCCGGGGATGAAGAACGAAGAACTCAAGAAGATCATCGGCGAGTATGAAGGTCTGGTTGTACGGAGCAGTACCCAGGTGACCTCCGAAATAATCGGATTGGCGGAAAGGATGAGAGTGATCGGACGTGCGGGTGCAGGTGTTGACAACATTGACTGTGATGCTGCAACTCGCAGGGGAATCGTTGTCATGAACACTCCCGGTGGCAACACGATCTCGACGGCGGAACATACGGTCTCACTCCTGTTGTCCATGGCAAGGAATATCCCTCAATCTTTTGAGTCGCTTCGTGAGGGAAAATGGGAGCGGAAAAAATACACGGGTGTTGAACTCTTCGGGAAGACGATAGGGATCGTCGGGCTCGGGAAAGTCGGCAGGGAAGTTGCCACACGATGCCAGGCATTTGGCATGAAGACAATTGGTTTCGACCCGGTTCTTTCTGCGGACGTGGCAGCCAAGTTGGACATTCAACTCGTTTCGCTTCAGGAAATCTACGCGCAGGCGGATGTCATCACGGTGCATACGCCGCTGAATGACGAGACACGGGGGCTCATCGGAGACGAACAGATCAAAGCGTGCAAACAGGGAGTAAGGCTTATCAATTGTGCCCGCGGCGGGATTGTTGACGAAGGAGCTCTGTTGAGAGGGCTGGAGTCGGGAAAAATCGGCGGGGCCGCGTTGGATGTTTTCGTGCAAGAGCCGCCAACGAATACCGAGCTTCTGCGGCATCCGAAACTCATTGCTACCCCTCACTTGGGGGCCTCGACCGAAGAAGCGCAGGAGAAAGTGGCAAAACAGATAGCGATGCAAGTTGCCGATTTGCTCCACGAGCGCGGAGTATCGGGGGCGGTGAACGCAGAAGTGATTCAAATGGCAATGCGCCAGGATTTGAAACCATACGTTCGGCTCGCGGAGAAGCTCGGCAGTCTCGTAGCGCAGCTCGTCGCGGGGAAACTCAAACGAATCACCGTTACTGCGGTTGGTCAGCCAATAACCCAGTCAAGTGAACTGATTGCTTCAGCGACCTTGAAGGGCGTTCTTTCTCAGAGACTCACGGAGCCCGTGAATCTGGTCAACGCGCTGATCATTGCGAGAGAGCTCGGCATCTCACTTGAAGAAAAGAGGGGCCTGGACGGTGGATCCTATACCCAACTCATAAAGGTCGACTACGAGTCCGACCAGGGGAGGAAAGAGGTTGCAGGGACAGTCTTCGACAACTCGCATCCCAGGATCGTCCAAATGGACGGCTATCATTTGGAAATGGTCCCGGAAGGAACAATGCTCTTTTATAAGAACATCGACCGACCCGGTATGCTGGCGGCGGTCGGGTCTATTTTAGCCGGTGAAGGGATCAATATTGCCGGTCTTGCCCTGGGTCGGGACGAACCGGGGAAACGCGCTCTTACTATTATTAACGTTGACAGCCCAATTCCGCAGGCGATTCTTAGGAAAATGGAAATGATTGAGGGGGTTTTTGAAGTCAGGAGCGCCAAGCTCTAGGTAATTCGTCACAAAGAAATGTGATGAAACGGCTTCATTTTCGACAGGTTTTTTCAAAAAAAGACTTGACTTCTCAGGGGTCATGACCTATATTTTCTCCACAAAGTATAAGTCCTTATAAAATCAATGGCTTGCAAGTAAGGAGGTGATCACGCGCACGAATGTCGTTCACACAAACGGCATTGTCGCATAAAGTTGAAACATCTTTCCGAATGATTCATCTGCTGAATCATCTAGCTTGACGGCAAACCGTAGTAGATAGTCCCGCAATCTCACTCAACACATTCTACATCATGAAGGAGGTAGAATATGCTTCGCAAGCTACTCGCGGCATTCACCGCCCTTTTCCTCCTCCCTGTACTGTTGCTCGCACAGGATGGAAAGCTCCGTGGTAGAGTAACGGACAAGGAATCAGGTGAACCTCTTATCGGCGCCAACGTCACCATCGATGGGACGAGCCTTGGCGCATCATCCGATCTGAACGGAGACTACATCATCCTGAGTGTTCCCCCCGGAACATACACGGTGAAGGCCTCCTACATCGGATACTCACCCTACACAATTTCCAATATTCGTGTACTTTCGAACATTACGGAGACTCAGGATTTCGCGCTCTCAAGCACGGCGATTCAGGTTGAGGCCGTTGAGGTCGTGGCTGAGCGTCCCCTGATCCAAAGGAACACGACGAATACCGTGCGCATTCAGACGCAGGAGGATATCAAGAATATTCCGATCCGCGGCGTGCAGAACATCGTGGCGTTGAACGCCGGTATCGTGCTGCAGGGAGGCAACCTGTATGTCCGCGGCGGTCGTGCGGGTGAAGTTGCCTACTACGTTGACGGTGCAAACATCACGAACCCGATCGGCAACTATCAGAACATCGGTCTCATTCAGGAAGCATTGGAAGAGATTCAGGTCCAGACCGGAGGTTTCACGGCAGAATTCGGCGGAGCGAACTCAGGTCTTGTTCGCACGACCAGCCGGACCGGCGGATCAAAGATCAATGCAACCCTTGACATCCGCACGGATGACTTTGCGAAGCCGGGAGACAAGTTCCTCGGAACAACTTCACAAGGATACCGCAATGTCGTCGCAACACTCGGCGGGCCGATACCGGGCATGAATGGAATCCGGGTCTTTGGTGCTGCCCAGAACAACTATCTCCGCAACGACCAGGCGATGTACCTGACTCCGTTCAAGTTCACGGGATTCACGGATGACGGACTGTGGCGGGCGACCAATCTCGGCAAAGACCTCCCGGGCATGGAAGTCATCAACGGTGATACCGTCCGCGGCATCGTGGAGTTCAAAGAGAACTATCTCTATAAGAACTGGACGAACAACTGGACCTTCAGCGGCAATGCGCTGTTCGATCTGAACACGCTGGCAAACCTTCCGTTGAAGCTGCGCATCCTCGGGCAGTATGCTACGGGCGAGGCACCGAACAGTGGCAGTTGGCCGGGTGCCTTAGCGGCCTACTATCGCCCCATCGACAGAGTAACAATGAGTTACAATAACACTCGCATGTTGAGTGCCAAGCTGACTCACCTGCTCAGCCCGACAACCTTCTATGAGGTTGGTTTGACCTGGCAATACAGATATGCGCGCACGTGGGATCAGAAGTTCAAGCACAACTGGATAGCATATGCCGACAGCTCGGCATGGGCAGCCGCCGGATTACCGACCGACGAATGGTTGAATCGGTACAACGGCCCCGACCTCTACAGCACGATCTTCGCGTTCCGGTTCACGCACCCCTATGCTCCGAACAATGGGTACTCAAAGAGCAAGCAGGTTGGCCTGGGGGTCAATGTCGACCTCGTATCTCAGGTGACATCGAACTGGGAATTGAAGGCTGGCGGTAGTCTGGACTCGTGGACGATGCGGTCCTATAGCGTCGGCAATGTGGCCAATTTGCTGCGCTTCCTTGATCCTGACCTGGATGGCGACTACGATGCAACGTATGCGAGCAAATACGAGGAGCGAATCCGCTATCTCGATCGCGGCGGTATCACCACCTATGGCTACACCTACTTGGGCAAGGAGTCCGATGGATACAACTTGGACGGTGCTCCTGCAGGAGCAACGCTGGATGAGCCGTACAAACCGCTCTATGCTTCTGCCTACGTCCAAAGCAAATATGAATATCGGGACCTGATCCTGAACGTCGGTCTGCGATTCGAGCATTACGATCCGAAGATCAAGACGGTCGACAAGACGCTGAATCCGATAACGCGGGAGTACGACTACAACCAGATGGATTATAACGTCGCTCTCGGCATCATCGACGAGTCACAAATCAAACAAACAGAAGGTCATCAGCTGCTTCTCCCCAGAATCAGCTTCTCCTTCCCGATTTCTGACAGGACCGTATTCTTCTCCCAGTTTGGCAAATTCGCTCAGTTTGCCTCGTTGGGGCAATTCTACTTCAGCAGTTTCGGTTTCAGCCGTGCCATCGCGCCGGAAGACCGAAGTCCTTACGGCGGTGGCTTGGGCTTCGAAGCTCGTCCGGAGCGGACAACGTCGTTTGAGACGGGTATTCGTCAGCTCCTGACAGACAACCTCTCCTTCACTTTAACGGCATTCTACAAGGACACGAAGGACCAGATGCAGATTCGCCGGCATTTCAATTCGGCCGGAACACCAATCTTTACCACCTATCAGAATGCCGATTTTGGCACCGTGAAGGGTGTCGAATTGACCTTGGATCTGCGACGGACGAACCGTCTGTCTGCCCGCATCAACTATACGCTCTCCGATGCGAAAGGAACGGGTTCATCCTCGACATCCGGAGGCGTGACGGTTTCTGACGAACTCAGAGCCAGAGCACCGGAATTCATCAACCCGATGCCTTTCAACCAGGCGCACGTTGGATCGATCATCCTTGACTATCGTTTTGCGAAGGGTGACGGCGGTGCGGTGTTGGAAGGGATGGGACTCAACACAATCCTCTCATTCAACAGCGGGCACAACTACACGAAGATCAATGAGCCAAACAACCTGGGTCAATCAAGCCCCTGGAACATTGGCGTGTATCCGCTTCTGGACGCCCGTTTCCGTCAACCGAGCGAACCGGTTGGTGCTTCGACAACCCCGTGGGTGTTCAATATCGACCTGAACTTCAACAAGGTGTTCTACTTCAATAACTTCAACCTTGAGTTCTACGTCAACGTGTTGAACCTCCTGGATACGAAGAAGGTCATCAATCTGCACCCGGCCACGTCTTCTCCGAACGACGACGGATGGCTGCAGAGCCCGTTATCGCTTTCGAACCGGGCAATTGACCAATACGAAGCGTTCTACCGGGCAATCAACCTCGACAATCGTTGGGGATTGATGGGGAGTTTTGTGGGTGATGTTTATGGCGCCCCGCGGGCGATTCGAGTTGGTTTGAAGTTCGAGTACTAAGAAATCGAACAATCCAATGTCAAGGAGTTGACTTTATGAGAAATCGAACAATGCGTCAAAGTCTGGGAGTCCTTGCGATGCTGCTTGTTCTTGTCTGGGCAGCGTCGTTTGCGGCGGAGCACCCGGACAAATCGAAGGGCGGCAACAATACGGCCGCCAAAGGCACTGCCGGCCTGTCATGGTCGGTGCTCACCATCAACAACCTCTGGACATGGCATCGTTCAGACGGTGAAGGGAACCACTCCCCGGGTGGTGAAGACGGCATGGGATATCCCGCCTTCACGGCACGTGCCGTCTACGAAGACAACATGGTGTTTGGTGGAAGGATGTATGTTGGCGGGTTCCCGGGAACGGGAACGCTGGCCGCGCTTCAGCCCACCCGTATCAACGGCGGGACCTATCTCTCGAACCATGGAATGGTCCAGGGCTGGGTTGAAGGGACCGGTGCAACAGCCAATTACACCAACTCCACGAATGACCCGAAGGCGCGCATCTACCGCATTCGGCGTGACTACACGGAAATGTCAGCATCAGAACTGTTGAGGGATGCCTCGATCATCAATGAGCAGCTCTCGGCAGTTTCTGCCACTCAGGCAATGGTCGATGCAGTGAAAGCCGCATATGCAGCCGATTGGGTTGAATGGCCGACGCAATACGGTGCGCCGTACATTGATCGCAACGGCAATGGTGTGTATGACCCGCCACTCGTGTTTAGCGAGACCTTCACGGTTGACAGTCTTATTGCCGGCAATGGCGGAATCGGCTATGATGAACCGGGTGTTGCAGGTGCCGACCAAACGACACCGGCAGACCAGGTTCTCTACACGGTCTACCATGGCCTCGACCGGACAAAGACCCTCGGCTTTGAGGGTTCCGAGCCGATCGGCGTAGAAGTCCAGAAGACTGTCTGGGGTTACAAGCGGACGGATGCTCTTGGCAACGTGTATTTCACACGTTACCGTTTGATCAACAAGGGTGGCATAGACATCGGCGGCGGCACGAAAGGGACATTCTATCTTGACAGTATGTTCCTGTGCGAGTGGTCTGATATCGACCTTGGCAATGCCGGTGACGACCTTGTCGGATCGGACAGCGTGTTGAGCATGGGTTATGTGTTCAACGGAAATGCGACGGACCTCTCGTATCAACGGTTTAACCTCCCGCCACCTTCTTCCGGTTATGACTTCCTCGGAGGCCCGACGGTCAGTGCGCCGGGTGATTCAGCCATTTTTAACTTCAAGAGGGTCTATGGGAAGAAGAATCAGGCGATGTCCTCCTTTGCCTTCTTCTCGGCAGGAAGTCCGTTCTCCGATCCGCCGTTCGGAGATTACGATCGCGGATCAGGCCGTTGGTGGGCAATGCTTCGCGGATTTGCGCCTGTAGGAACGATGCAGGATGCTCCGACACCTTACCCGCATCCGCCCGGTATGGCAATTTCCAGGTTCCCGTATTCAGGGAACCCGTCTTTGCCCGAAGGGACACCGCCGGATAACTTCATCGATGGTCTGGGAACAACGTATTCGTTTTCTCCCGGAGACCGTCGTATCCTCGTGAATACCGGTCCTTTCCAAATGGCCCCGAACGACACGCAGGACATTTACATGGGCTTTGTGGTCGGAATTGGCGGCGATCGCCTTTCCAGTGTTGCGGTGATGAAAGCCTATGACCTGGCATGTCAGGAGACCTTTAATCTGGTCTTCAAAGTAGCAAAACCACCGAAGAATCCGACCGTGAAGGTGACGGAGCTTGACGGTGAGATCCTCCTTGACTGGAGCTATGACCAGGCAACGATCAAGGATACAGAAGGCAGGGTGGTCCAGCCCGGTGCTTACACATTTGAAGGATACAACCTTTATCAGTTCCCCTCGGTCGGCGCCGACGTTTCGGCAGCGGTTCGAATCGCGACCTACGACGTGGTGAACAACGTGAAGACGGTCAGCGACCTGGTCTTCGACCCTCTCGTCGGTCAGTTTGTGTTGAAACCGGTCCAGTTTGGCAATGATAACGGCGTGAGCCGCTTCGTGAGCATCAAGAACGACTTCGTTCGTGACATTCCGAAGATGTACAACGGACAGGAATACTACTTTGCCGTTACGGCCTACTCACGTGCAACCTTGACCGGTTACACGGCGGCCTTGGAATCTGCCCCGAACATTATCACTGTTCGGCCGAAGGTTCCGTTCGGCAAAGAGCTGGTCTCGGCGACAGGAGACACTGTAACTGTGGCGAGGACCGGCGGCGCGAGCGATGGTAGCGTTCAGGCTTTCATTGCGGATCCCCTTGCAATTACTGGCGATACGTACGAAGTGCGATTTACGGCCAGTCAAAAGTGGGGTGTATTCAATGTGACCAAGAACACCTGGGCAGTTGACACATCGCTCACCAACCAGAGCGGTGATGCCAATTACCCTGTGATCGATGGAATGACGATCAAAGCAGTTGGACCTCCGAATGACGTGAAGGACTTCCAGCACACCGCAGGTCCGAGCGGCGCCATCAGTCCGGCGACTTATGCTGCTTATGCATTCAATTCGAGCGGCTTCCCGACGCCGACTGGTGCAGACCGTCCTGCAGCAGACTGGGGCGGTGGTCAATGGGGTGTCCACACGAACCCGGATCCGGGCGACATCAGCTTCACGCGGTTCAAGTCTCGTGTGTTCCGAGGTACCAACTT
>Ga0209002_10000652_pt1 | contig 28157 bp, 32 predicted proteins | sample Rifsed16ft2_FD_184010 | JGI IMG/M metagenome (GOLD analysis project Ga0209002, IMG submission 184010) | Soil microbial communities from Rifle, Colorado, USA - sediment 16ft 2 (version 2) | ecosystem: Environmental > Terrestrial > Deep subsurface > Rock core/Sediment | place: Rifle, Colorado... | reverse complement strand
ATGTCCGCCTTCACGGGGGGCGGCGGTGCGGGGAGGAACCATCGCGATTCCCGGGCATTCTTCTCGAGCCGGGGGGCGTCGACCTCGAAGATCGCAATCTTCGCCCCGGTAGCGGAGCGAATCGACGCATCGTCGGCCGTCGCATCGACGTGGCCGTGCGTGTTCAGGACGTAGGCGATCGTCGCGCCGAGCCCCTTCGCGAGGGCGAGAAGCTCTTTCCCACCCAGGGCCGGATCGACGATCGCGGCCTGCCTGCTCTTTTCGTCCATCACAAGGTACGCGTCGTTGTCGAGCGGCGGGACGACGACCTTCTCGACGCGCATGGGCCTTTCTGAGCAATGGCATGCCTTTGATAAACTTGCCGACGAGGACATCACATCGAGCGTGCGAGTGGACGTCGGTGGGTCGACGAGCGCAGCCTTAAGCCGGTCCCGGGCATCGAGGGAGCGCGATGACGGTCGGCGGCCTGAACTTCAACTGCCCGAAGTGCAACAATCCTCTCTTCTTCACCTTCAAGCTGGCGGACGAAGGTGACGCGATGAAACGCACGGTGAACTGCCCCGGATGCCGGACCGCATGGATCGTCGGCCTGGACATCCATCCCGAGTGAAACGCTTATGGCCTCCCGCGGATTCGAGCGGCCCGCGCGGCTGCCTCTCTTCCCGCTCCACACGGTCCTCTTCCCGACGGTCACCTTGCCGATCCATGTCTTCGAGCCGCGGTACAAGGAGATGGTCGGGCGCTGTCTCGAGCACGACGAGCCGTTCGGCGTCGTCCTAATCCTGGAAGGAGAGGAGGTCGGAGGGCCGAACATCCCTCGCCGCATCGGGACGGAGGCCGGAATCATCGCGTCCCAGCGCTACCCGGACGGCCGATACGACATCGTGGTCGAGGGGCGGAGGCGCTTCGCAATCCGCTCGCTGGACCGTGGCCGGTCGTACCTGCGGGCCGACGTCGAGTGGCTCGAGGAGCCCATAGGCGCGGAGGCGGACGATCTCGCGCGGGCCGTCGCGAAATTGCTCGAAGGGATTCTCGAAGCGCTCGAGGCGCGCGGCCACGCGATCGTCGATGAGACGTGGAGCGAGATGGATCCGCGAATGCTGTCGTATCGGGTCGCGTCCACCTTACCGGGAGCGAATGACATCCGTCAGGAACTTCTCGAAATCCCTGATGTGGCCGCGCGACTCCGCCGGGAGGCCCAGCTCCTGATGTCGATCCACCGCATCGGCGCGGACGCGGGAGCCGCATGAGCTGCCGTAGCCGAGACCGCGAGTGCGCCGGGCGGGAATCGAACCCGCGTTGGAAGCTTGGGAAGCTTCAGTCCTGCCATTAGACTACCGGCGCGTGGGCGCGGAAAGATGCGCGGTCGTATTTTTCGTTTCCCCCTTAGACGGATGAGAGTTGTAGGAATGCCCATGCGATCGCGAGAATCGCGGGGAATACGCCGCCCTCGGTCAGAGACAAGGCGCGAACGAAATTGCGCGGCTGTGTGAGGTCCTTCACCCAGCTTGCGAGGACAGTCGAGATCAGAAGGCCCACCGTGCTCGCTGCATAGACCAGCAGAGCCGTGATCATCGGGCCTGCTTGGTCGTTCGTGATTGGGGCCCACCCGGACGTCGGATCGGAAACGCGCCCCAGGGTGAGGAAGCACAGGACAAGGCCGAAGATCACGAGGGTATTCGGAATGACGACGAGCGGGAGGACCCGCGCGAATTCCAGTCCGACGAACGAGCGTAGGCGGGTCTGAGTGACCCAGACCTGCGCGGCCGTCGCCACGACAGCCGTCCACGCGAAAGAAATCGCGAGCCAGAAGATCAGGAGGGCCATCGAGCCTGCGGGCGGTCCGAAGTCGGACTCGATTCCGTTGACGAGTAGCCAGGGGATCAAGCCGAAAATCACGGTTGTCCCCGTGACCGCGAGATACGTGACGAGTCGACCACGCGCTCCGGCCGGGAGGATGAGCGGATCCTGGGCGCGCAGGTCGGAGGCCGCGTTCATCACTACCGTGGCCCCGGCGGCCCAAGCGATGGCAGGCACCCCGAGAAGAAGGAACGTCGTGGTGATGCTCGGCACAGACCGTCATCCGCCGGGGCGGAATAAAGCTCTACTTCACAGTCTCGAGTTGCGAAATCACGTTCCAGATCAGCGTGCGCCCATGGAGCGGAATATTCGGGTCGTTCGCGAGCTCGTCCATAATCATGATGGCGCTCGTGACCCGCAAGTCCAAAGGCTCGGTCTTCTTCGAGAGTCTAGCCTTTGCATCGGCGGCGCCGCGGCGGATGTTACGCGGGACGGAGGTGTCTTCCGCGATCTGGTCGAGGACGTCTATGACTTGCTTCAGCTTTGCATCGCTGTCCATTCGACCGTCTCCCGGTGTTGCTCGTTGTCCTCAACTTGGCGCCCTCGCCTGTCCGTTCTCCTTGTAGGTCGTGACGACCATCAAGGTCTTCGTATCCTTGATACCCGGAATCGGCGCGAGGCTCGTGAGGACGAAGTCCTTCAGCCCCTTGTAGTTCCTGAATCGAGCCTTCGCAACGATGTCCGTGTCTCCCGTGACGAGGAACACGTCCTGGATCACGTCAAACTTCGCAATCTCTGTGGCAATCCGATCCGCCTCTTTCGTATCGACTTTGAGGGTGATCACGGCGGCGACCTGGTCCTCACCGTAGAGGGCGGTGAGGGCTTGTTCCATGTCGCTGCCAGTCGCCATCGACTGCGGGATGGCGGGCCTCTCTAATTAAGGTTTATCCGCGCACCGCGCGCAATTATCGAGAAAGCGGAGTGCCGCACTTTCGACAGAAGGCGTCGTCGGGCAAAAGCTCGGTCCCGCAAGATGCGCACGCACTCGGCGAAACGCGTGTCCCGCACTTGCGACAGAACGCATCGTCCGCGCGAATCGACACGCCGCAGGAAGGACACGCGCGATTCAGAACGGCAACCGCGCGACCTTCGGCCGTCGAGAGCGCGGGAACCTCCACGCTCTCGCCTTCGGCGCTGCGTTTGGACTGGCGCGAGAGTCGTAACGCCCCGTCATAGTCCTGCGCGTCATAGCGGGCCTTTGCGGAACCGAGAAGCTGCGTCGCGACGACCGTGTCCTTTCCCGCGCTGCGTGCCGCGTCGATCGCCGTCTCAGCCAGGTCGATCGAGAACTTCGATTGGAGCAGGTTGGGCGGGAACTCCTTCTGAAGACGCTCTTTCGTGGTCACTTCCGCGGAGCCACCGACGGTCGCCATCTGATCGAGCTTCGCAAGGTCTCCCCTCGAGGTCTCCGCCGCCTTTAGGGACATTAGTCGATCCCTCGTCTTGGATGTCAGATCCAACGCGACCCGGAAGTTCCGTCGGCCGAGGGCCAGTTCGGCCTCATGCATCCATGCGGACGCTTCGTCGCGCTTGACCCCTTGGCGCTCCATCGAGGAGACGATGGCCCTCGTGGTCACGACAGCGTTGTGCGCCTGATCGGAGAGTTCGTCATCGCGTTTCGCGAAGCGCATCCGGCGGCCCTTCATCCGCTTCCGGAGGAGGCGAATCTCGAGGAAGGCGACGACCCCAATCGCCGCGGCGAAGAGGATGATCGCGATGACGATCTGGTCCGTCAGGGGATCGGCCATGGCGTCGCACCCGGGTCAGGCCATAAAAGGGTTTTCCCGCCTTTTTCTTGCCTGATTCCCTCAGTGAGGACCGACGCTCAGTAGTGCCGCCGGCATCAGCTGAGGATCTCCGCCAGGCGGCCGAGTTTCTGTCCGAGCCGGATCTCCCGCGCAATCCGGCGACCCGTCGACATACCGGGCTCCGTGAGGTCGGAGTACGGGGAGCCGGCGATGAACAGGTTCGTGCCCGCGACGATTCGCGTGGAGATCTCGAACACCTTGAACTCAAGGCGATCCGAAACAATCGTTTCGAGACAGAAGGGTCCGATCATCCCGCCGAACAGCTCGAGGGAGCGCTCGACAACCCGTTCGCCCATGTCGAACGCCTTCGGGAGCAGGGATTCGCGCAAGACGACGGGCATGTTCCCCGTCACGACGAACGTCGGGAGGAGGCCGATCTTCCGGAGGGACTCCTGCGCGCCGAGCTTGTACATTTCGTCGATGTTCGCCTCATCGCGTCGGTCTACACCGAGCAACTCGATTGCACCCTTGGAAAGCGTGTACCCATCCGTCAACAAAGGCGAATAGAAGTAGTGGATGTAGTACCGTGTGCCCACGACGTATTCCTGGATCGTGTACTTCATCCCGGGCTGGATCGACTCATTAAAGTCCTCGTGGTTCTTCGCGATGAACGCCCCGCGCCCGCCCTTCGCCCCGTAGTACTTCACGAAGACCGGTCGGTCGATGTCTTGCGGTCGCTCGATCTTCGCCGGCATGTCAACCCCCGCCGACGTGAGCCACTCCCGCTGCTTCTCCCGGTCCGACTCCCATTTGAGGACCTCGCGGTTCCCGAACGTAGGAACCCGCAACTTCGCGAACACCTCGGAGCCCATGTACTCCACGAAGGACCCGTGGGGGACCGTCACGACCTGCTTCGCGACGAGATCATCCGCCTGGTCCACGATGTCCGCGTATGAGTCGACGATCAGGAACTCGTCCGGCTTGGCGAGGGGGAACGCGTCGTAGAACCGCGGTCGCTCCCCGATCGCGATGCCGAGGGTGCGGAACCCCTCTTGGCGCGCGCCATGGAAGATCTGCAGGGACGAGTGAGAACAGACTGTCGCGATCACGATGTCCTTGTAGTCCTCATGGATCGACGAGATCGCTTTCCGCGATACCATTACCATGCGAATAGGTTCGGTGGATTAAAGGTTTTCACGACCGCGGAGCACCGCGTCGGCCACGCGCATCGCCCGGACCGTCTCTGCGACGTCGTGGGCTCGGACCACGTGGGCTCCGTGGGCCACCGCGAGGGTTGCGGCCGCGAGGCTTCCCGGGAGTCGCTCCCCCGCCTCACCACCACCCAGTGCGCCGATGAATGACTTCCGGGACACGCCGACCACGATGGGCACTCCGATGGCGGCGATTGTACCGAGGCCCCGGAGGAGGGTCAGGTTGTGGGCCACGCTCTTCCCAAACCCGATGCCGGGATCGACCGCGACCGATTCTCTCGCAACCCCATTCGCCGAGGCCGAGCGAACGCGCTCCTCGAGGAAGTCCCGCACCTGACGGACGACGTCCTCGTAGCGGGGGTCGTCCTGCATCGTCTTCGGGTCGCCGCGCATGTGCATGATGACCGCACCTGCCCCGGCTTGAGCGATGATCCCAACCATCCGCGGATCCCGAAGTCCCGTCACGTCGTTCACAATCGACGCACCGGCCTGGAGCGCCTTCTCCGCGATCTCCGGCTTGCGCGTGTCAATGGAAATCGGGACGTCGAGCTTGCGGGTCACCGCCTCGAGTACCGGGCCCACGCGCCGCCACTCCTCATGTGCGGGGACGGGATCGGATCGCGGTCGTGTGGACTCGCCCCCGACGTCCAAGAGGTCCGCCCCTTCGTTGGCCATCTGGAGTGTTCGACGGATCGCCGCCGCGGGCTCGAAGTGACGACCGCCATCGGAGAACGAGTCGGGCGTGACGTTGACGACTCCCATCACGTGGGTGCGGTCGAGTCGCAACTCGCCGGTGCGATGCTTCCAGACGAGCGGACCGTTTCCCACGGGCCGCCCCATCTCGAGTCCAATATTTCAGTGTGCGCCGGTCCGCCCGAAGTGCGCGGAGCTTTATATTCCGGAACAACTACGCGGCGCCGCACATGCGGATCCTCTTCCTCCACGTGGACTACCTCGAATACGAGGTGAAGGAGAAGGCCATCAAGAGCCTCCCGGATCTGCCGGCGAAGAACCGGCACGGGCGGACCGAGGAAGCCCTCGTCTGCTTCGTGAGCGCGGAGAAACGGGACGAATCGAGCCCTGTCGCGGTGGCGAAGGCCGCGGCGTCGAACGTCGACGAGATCGCGGGCCAGCTGGGGACGAAACGCGTGGTCCTATATCCGTATGCCCATCTGAGCTCCTCGCTGGCGGCGCCGGACCGGGCGTCGGAAATCCTCACGGGTTTGGAGAAGGAACTCCGCTCCCGCGGATTCGAGGTGACCGCGTCGCCCTTCGGGTACTACAAGTCGTTCAAAGTGGCGGTGAAGGGCCACCCGCTGAGCGAGCTCTCCCGGGAAATCGTGGCTGAAGCGGCCGAGGAAGCAAAGGAGGAGGTGTCCGAGGCCATCAAGGCGGAGGAGAAGCTCCGCTCCGCTTGGTTCGTCTTGGATACGAAGGGCGAACTCCACCCGCTCACGATCAAGGACGGGGAACTCTCGGGATTCGATTTCAAGGGCCACGGGAACCTCGCGAAGTTCGCGGCGTACGAGATGGCGAAGTCCCGCGAAGTCAAGGAGGAGCCGCCGCACGTGAGGCTCATGCAGGATCTCGAGCTCGTCGACTACGAGCCCGGATCGGATCCCGGGAACCTCCGGTACTACCCCAAGGGTCGACTGATCAAGGGGCTCATCGAGGATTTCGTCAGCGAGCGCATGCGCGAGTACGGAGCGATGGAGGTCGAGTGCCCGGTCATGTATGACTTCGAGCACCCGGCCCTCAAGTCGTACCTGAACCGCTTCCCCGCGCGACAATACATTGTGCAGACGCCCAACAAGCGCGCCTTCCTGCGATTCAGCGCATGCTTCGGGCAGTTCCTGATCATGAAGGACATGGTGATTTCGTACAAGCAGTTGCCCCTGCCCCTCTACGAGTTGACTCGATACTCGTTCCGCGCGGAGCAACGGGGCGAGGTCGCCGGTCTTCGCCGACTCCGGGCGTTCACGATGCCTGACTGCCACGCCCTGTGCGCGGACATCGAACAGGCGAAGGCGCACATGATGGTGCGCCTCGAGGTTGCGTGGAAGCTGCTCGAGGATTGCGGCTTCCGCATGCCGGACGACTTCGAGGTCGGCCTTCGGGCGACGGACGCGTTCTGGCGGGACCACCGGGATTTCGCCATGGCGTATGCGAAACGGTGGGGGAAACCGATCCTCCTGGAGAAGTGGTCCGAGCAGTTCTTCTACTTCACTTTGAAGTACGAGTGGAACTTCGTCGACGCGAACGAGAAGGCCGCGGCGCTGACCACAGACCAGATCGATACGGAGAACGCGAAACGATTCGGAATCACGTTCACGGATGAGAAGGGCGCGAAACAATATCCGTTCATCCTCCACCTCTCGCCGAGCGGCGCTATCGAGAGGGTGATCTATGCCCTTCTCGAGAAGGCCGCGGCGGACGCGAAGGCGGGGAAGCCGCCCATGTTGCCCCTCTGGTTGTCGCCCACCCAGGTGCGGATGGTGCCCGTGAGCGCGGACCAGCTCGCGCCCGCGCGGGAGCTCCTCCGCCGGTTCCACGATATCCGCGTGGACCTGGACGATACAAACAACACCCTCGCGAAGAAGGTCCGCCGCGCGGAGAAGGAATGGGTGCCGTACATCGCCGTCGTCGGACGGAAGGAGATCGAAAGCGGACGCCTGAACGTGCGGATTCGCGAGACAAAGGCACAGATGGACATGAGCCTCGAGGATCTGCACACGCGGATCGCCACGGAAACGGCAGGAAGGCCATTCCGACCCCTCGCCGAGCCGATCGAAGTGAGCGCCCGCCCGACGTTCCGTGGTTAAGACGCCTCAGCCTGGATTCTCAGTCCTGAGAATGGGATGCGTCCGGTTATCAGGACCGCCCGAGGTCGTCGTGCCGGTGGTCTCTTTGAAGCGAGATCTCTTCGAGCTGATCCTCGGCATCGGCGTGCTGGCACTCGGCCTCGTCGTGATCCTGTTCACGTTCGCACAGGCGTTCGCCCTCGCCCAGCAACCCGGCGAATTCCTTCGGAACCAGTTGCCACGGAGCGAGCAGGCCCAAGGACCCGCCTCCTCCTTCGGCTGGTCGAGCGACGACTTCAACGTGACCTTCACGGACCGGTCCACCGCCGGTGATTCGGCGATCACACGCTGGGACTGGGAGTTCGGCGACGGACCGGCGTCCACGGGGCAGAACCCGTCGATCCATCGGTACACCGGGACCGGACCCTGGACCGTGCGCCTCACCGTGACGGACCAGAACAACATGCAAGGGGTCTCCGTCTCGGAAGTCACTCTCATGCCTGGCGGCACGAACGGGGGCAGCAGCCATGCGGACCTCTCCGGCGGACTCAGCGTCGATCTGAACCTCGGCGATATCTTGCTTCCGATCGCGGTCGTCTTGCTGACGTCTGGTCTCTTCCTAGTCATGTCCATCGTGGGCGGAATGATCATGAAGGCGGGTTGGAACATCCTGAAACCCAAGCCCGAGACGATTCGGGTTCGGCTCAAGCCGAAGGACCTCACCCAGGCCTTCGAGCAGGACACAGCACCCGCGGCTCCGCCGCCGCCTCCCGCCACATAGAGCTCATCGGTGGCGGCTCGTCCGCGAGAACTCTGTAGGCACCGCGGCGTCCGTCCATGCGTCGGAGACGACGTCTGCAACGGAGACGGATTCCCGCACCGCCTCCACGATTGTCGACCGGACACCCGTCATGATCGCGAGGACCCGCAGGATCCCTTCGTACTTCCGGTCCACGCGGACCCCGAATATCACGTTCGCGTCAGGTCGCATCTCGGCCGTCAGCCCTTCGACGACCTGATGCGCCGTCCGAAGACGCAATCCAGGGCCCGCACTGATGTGAATGAGTGCGCCGTTCGCCCCGCGGTAGTCGACCTCGAGGAGCGGGTTGTCGAGCGTGTCGGAGACGACCTGTTCCGGATCCGCCTCCGCGTTCTCGCCGTAGAACACGGTGGACATCCCCCCGGTCTGGAGGATCGTCCGCACATCGCTGAAATCGAGGTTGATCAACGAGGGTAGCGTGATCGACTCCGTGATCCCCTTGATCACCTCGCTGATCAGGTGGTCCATCACCGCGAATGCCTGTTCAACGGGAAGGTTCGGAACGAGATCGAGCAGACGGTTGTTGTCGAGGACGATGAGCGAGTCCGAGCAGTCCCGGAGCCGCTGGATTCCCGCGCGGGCGTTGTTCATCCGTCCGCGTTCCGCCTTGAACGGGGTCGTCGCGAGCGTAATCACGACGCTACCGGCGGCTTGGGCGAGCTCCGCGATGAACGGCGCGGCTCCTGTGCCGGTCCCGCCGCCGAGGCCGACTGTGATGAACGTGAGATCCGCGTCCCCGACCTGGTTGCGCAGATCCTGCTCCGCGAGCTCCGCGCACCTCTCGCCCACGTCGGGTTTGCCGCCGGCTCCCATCCCTCGAGTGACGCCCCCTCCGATCAGGACCTTGCGGTCTGCTTGAATGGAGTCGAGATGCACGGCATCCGTGTTCACGACGACGGTCCGGGCCCCATGGATCCCCATCCGGTGCAGCCGATTGACGGAGTTGCCGCCCGCTCCGCCGCAACCGACGACCAAGACCTTCGGCCGGGCAATCGTGAACGAATCGAGGAACGACTGGTTCCCGGCCCGCTGGGCGGTCCCGATACCCATCCCTGGTCCCATCCCTTGGCGGTTCGCGGTGGCCGACCGCCTACGTCCGCGCGGCTTGGGATTGCGCGCGGATGGCCATCTGCGCTATCGCTCAGCCCCTTCCATGGCCTTGTGGAGCCGACGGCGGACGTACTCGCGAACCGCGTTGCGGATCGCATCCTCGACGGACACGGAGTCGCCCGACTTCACGAGCTGCTGAAGGTCCACCACGTTCCCTTTCGGTAGTTCGATCATCAACTTGCGAATGTAATCCGGCGCGAACTGGACATCGATGAATCGGTCAATCGCGGCGCGGATTGTGTCGGATATAGTCGCGTACTCGCCGCTCTTCACGAGTTGATGCAACGCGCGGATCTTGTCCGGTGGAATCCGAATCGTCACGCGTTCTGATTCCGATGGCATGAATGGCTCCCGGAAACGTCCGACATATCTGTATGATTTGTCTGACGTTCGTATGGCAATAACGGTATTTGAACTTATGTAAAACCGGGTTCTTTTGCACGAACTAGGATGGCGCGGGCTCTCGTTTCGGCTCAAAGGTCAAACTGCATTGAGACAGCTGTCCGACACTAGATTGGAGCGCAAGGCCAAGGGAATCTCGGTTCGAGCCCGAGACTGCCGGGGCTCGTTGCTTGGGAAGCATCCGCAGACGCCATTTGGTTCGGGGCTTGCCCGGACGCATTGCTGCGTCCGGCACCTTCTATGCCGGTTGAAGACCTTGACCCGCTCAATCGATCTGTCGCCCGAGAGTTAGATGGCCGCGATGAACCGCGTTCGCTAGAGCGCCCTCATGCGATTGTTCTTCGGCATGTGCTCGAGTTCTGCGAGGTTCAGGACCTCCAGCACGGGTGGCACGTACATGCCGAATCGGCCGCGGAGTCCCTTCTTCAGCCCGTACCAGCCGCCCACCGGATTCTTTGGCGATCGACTCCAGGCTTCAACGGTCCCTTCCGCCGCCGCCTTCTGTTCGTCCGCGCTGCCCAGAGGCACCCAGTCGCCATGCGCCTTGAGCATGGCGTGCAGGTCAGTGATGCACCGGAGGTGGTATCGAAGCTCGGTCTTCCCCGACTGGACGACGAGCGCCGGCGGATCGAGCATTTCGTCGCGAAACACCTGGAACTCCGACTGTCGGCTCGGTGTCTTCAGATGCCACGGATGCTCGCGTGTGCCATCGCCGGCCGCGTGACCGGATTTCCCTTTGATGGCCATTTCAAGTCCCCAGATCGCGCTGGTCTCTGCCAGTCACGCAGGCCATCACTTGCAATGTAGCCTCGTGAACGGCCCCCGAATAACCGCTTGCTTTCTATTTCAACGATTCGGAGCCTTCGGGTGACGGCAATCATGGAGGAATCAGTCCTTCGGCAGAAATCTCGCCAGCCCACGGCTCTCAGAAAAGTGGGCCCCATGGACGCGCATTTCCTTTATCGCCATGTCCGAGTCACCCGGTTTCAAGTCCACACCACGGATCGCGTCCTTCAGTACGCGAATCGTCAAGCCCCGTCGGAGGCCGTCAAGCGTCGTCGCCCGTACACAGTAGTCCGTCGCGAGGCCGCAGATGAACATCTCGTCGATCCCAAGGTCGTGGATTACGGACTCCAGGTCCCGGCCTTGGGGTGTGTAGGCCTGGAAGCCGGAATAGGAGTCCTGCTCCGGGTCCATCCCCTTCGAGAGGATGATTGCGTGCTTCGGTACGTCCAGTTCCCGGTGGAATCGCGCGCCCTTCGTTCCCTGGATGCAGTGAGGGGGCCAGGCCCCGCCGTACTCCTTGAAGTGCTTCGTCGCTGGCGGATGCCAATCGCGGGTGAACAGGATCGGCAGCTCGCGCCGCTGGAACATCCGGATCGCCCGGTTAACGCGGGGGATGATCGTGTCCCCCTGCGGGACGCCGAGGGCGCCCCCGGGCAAGAAGTCATACTGCAAGTCGACGACGAGCAAGGCCTGCTTTCGATCCGACATCCTTCCAGCCCGCCATCCCAGCGATTCGCTAAAAGCTTGCGCCCCGCCGCAGGGTCTCGAAGTCCCTTCGATAGTCCTCGCGGAACGCGAGCGTCTCCGGCAGATGGTCGAACCAGCGGGCCTCCTGGATGCCCCGCCCGGGGCGGACATCCGCGGAGACGGCTTGAACGACGAACTGAGCGAAGTATCCGTGGCGGACCCGCGTCGCATCCGTCAGTGTCTGCTGCAGGATCCGTGTCAGGTTCGGCTCGCCGACCTCCAGGCCGACCTCCTCTCGCACTTCTCGGCGCAGGCCGTCGAGCACGGTCTCGCCCTCCTCGAGGAGTCCGCCGGGAGTCACCCACGCGTCGCCCCACCCCTTTTCTGGCGAATGCCGTACGAGGAGAATCCTCCGGCGACTGTCGTGGACCAGACCGCCGGCCGACCAGAACGGATCGTCCTCGATGCGCATCGCAGGATGACCCGGAGGGAGATCGATCCTCCGCTTCTCGATCGGCACGCGTCCGAAGCGTTCGAACGCGTCGGCGAGGCGGTCCTTGCAGACGCCGGTAGCCATCCGAGAGTGCACATGGGAAGGCTATTTAACATCCCTTTGGGTTCTCCGCCCGCGCACGGAGGTGCGCGCATGCCGGACGACGTCTCCGATCGGGCCACGAAAGTCTACGAGGCGATGAAATCCGCCGGCATCACCGGGGAGGACAAGATGCGCGATGCGGACGCCATCACGAAGATGTCCAAGCTTTCGAAGAACTTCGTCCTCCAGGCCCTCCAGGAACTGCAGTCGAAAGGATACGTGAAACGGAAGGCCCGGGAGAAGGCAGCCGGCTACTTCATCGTCAAGTGAGCGGACCGAGCGGCTCCGCGTCCTTTCCTGGGCGTCAGAGCTGCGGCGACCATGACGGGCAAGAGCGCGGACGCATCGCCCTCGATTGTCACTTGGCTCGCGGTCTCCTTCACCTTTCCCCACGAAATCCCTTCGCGGACGCGGGCGCCGCTCAGGCTCCCGTCCCACTCCGGCGCTGTGGTGATGTACACAGCGTAGTCGAGCCCGCCTCGGAACTGATTCCACCAGATTGTGTGGTGTTTCGAGACCCCGCCGCCGATCATGAGGGCGCCCGTCTCCTTCGCATCGAACACGAGGTCCGCGAGTTCCGCTTCGTCCCGGAACTGATCGATCGCGAAGGACTTATGGTCTTGCCAGAAGGACCAGAGCTGGTATCCGACGGCCCCATCGAAGATCGCGGGCACGTACACGGGGATGCGGTTCTTCCAGGCCCACCAGAGCAAGGATTCCCGGCTGCCCGTCCGTCGGCCGAATTGCCACAGCAATTCTTTCGTCGACAGGGACCGCTTACCCGATGTCCACATGTCGCGGAGCATCGGTTGGAGCTTCTTCTCCAGGATGACGCCATACGACTCGTTCGGCACGAGCACGTTGCCGAGGCGGTTCACGCCGAGGCGGTGTAAGGCGACATCGTCCATGTCGAAGTCCCCGTGGTAGTACGACCGCCACACGCGCGCGAGGTCGTGGTCCGCCGTGCCGCATGTCGTGATGACGACATCGACGAGTTTGCGTTCGACAAGGCCGCGCAGCACGCCGCGGACTCCCGTGGCCATGAGGGCCGCGGGAAACGAGAGGAACGTGGTGCAGCCCCGCCGCCGGAACATCGTCCGCAGGATCGAGACGCCGTCGGCAATCTTCTTCGCTGTGAATCCGCCGCCGCGACCCATCGACTCGACGAGCGATGCCGCATCGCGCACGCCATCGAGGTCGATATCCTCGACCTTGCGGCGGAGGAGGTCCCGCTTGGCCATCGCCGCGGAATCTCGGGAATTCAATAAAAGGATATGGAATCCGCGCCATATCGTCCGGTCGCGGCGAAGTGGGTTATGCGCGTTCGGGATATCATGGCAACGGAGCCGGTGACCCTCAAGCCCACGACGACCGTTCGGGAGGCAGCGATCACTTTGGCGGAGGAGAGCGTGGGCGGCTGTCCCGTGGTCGACGATTCCGGCCGGGTGATCGGCATGCTCAGCGAGGTGAACATCCTTGAGGCCCTCAAGACGCAGAGCAAGGAGCTCCGAATGCTCATGCCGCCGGAAATCACGTTCGGGATCTCGTTCGTCGAGGTAATCAAGGAGCGCGCGGCCCTGTCCGCGTTCAAGGAAGTGGAGAGCAAGCTCGTCCGGGACGTGATGACGAAGGACGTCCACGCCGTGGCCCCGGATGACCCCGTCGAGGCCGCAATCCGCGTGATGGTCGAGCACCGCATACACCGCGTCCCCGTAATCGAGGGAGACCGGCTCGTCGGGATCCTCACGCGCCAGGACGTCCTGCGCGGCTTCTTCCGCCACGCGGGCGAGGCTACCCACCAAGGAGCCCTTTGAGCCGCTCCCACACGCCGAGGGGGCCGCGCCATCGGAAGCCGTTCCCGCAATCCAGGCAGCGGCCCCATCCATCGTCCTCGAAGACGAGGCGGCCTGATCGACAGACGCCGCACAGGCCCGAGGAGGGCTTCTCGATTCCCCGTCGGCGTCGCTCCTCCGCAATCTGCGCGCCCAGGCGACGCGCCGCCTCCTCCGCATTCCGCGCGAGCGTCACTCCGGCAAGGTAATCGCCTTTCATTACGACGTCGCGCGCCTGCCGCAACAGGGTGCGCACCTCGGCGGCGCTCAAGTCGTACGATTCGGCTTCTTTGAGCACGGGTTCGCACGCGGCGATGATCGCCAGGGCCTTCTCCGTCTGACTTTGGCGGAGCTGCATCGCGCGATCAATCTGCCGCTGTTGGGCCTTCATCGCGAGCCGTTCGGCCCGCTTGAGGAAGTCGCCTGCGGACGCGTACTCCCCGCGGCCCGAAGCCTCCCGCGCCTTCCCCAGGAGTTCCTCCGCCTCTGAAGGGTCCGCGCCTACGTTCCGCGCAAGGGCGATGTGGTCCGCGACGGACTCGAGGGATTCCTCGACCTCCCGAATCCGCCGGGTACGGGCCTCGCCCGCGTGTGTCATGGCATCGGACAGGCGTTCCCGCGCGGCCGCGAGCTGTCCGCGATCCAGGGTGTCCGCCCCGCGACGCCATGCGTCCTCCGCCATGGTGACGGACGCACCGAGGTTCGCGGCCTCCCGAATCGCGTCGCGTGCGTCCGCGAGGGCCTCCCGAATCCGCTCCGCCTCCCGCCCGTGGGCCAGCTCTGCGGCGCGGACGAGCTCCGACAGGACGGACTCGTCTTCCATCCGCCCCTCGAGGAACGCGTCGCGAGCACCGTCGAGCATCTCCCGGGCGCGGCGTGCGGCGGGGTCCTCCGCGTCACAGGGTTCGAGGAGCCTCTGGGCCGCAAGGATCGCGTACGACCAGGATGCGCGGCGGAGCTGGAGGGTTGTGCGCTCCGCGACGCGAGACGCTTCCTGGGCCGCCGCGAGGGCCGCCTGGAACCGGCGTTCCTCAAAGCGCTTCCTGGCCTGGTCGAGGAGGTCTTCCACCCGATCAAAGTCAATGCTCGATTCCCTGCCGAACAGGAACCCGGATTCCTTCGGGGGCGCGACCTTCGCCTCGAGTTCCATCAAGATCTCCGGGGACGAGGGGGCCGCGGCGAGGGCCTCGACCAGATCGGACTTCTTCTTGAGGCCATAGAGACTCACCCGATGTCGTTCGCCGATTTCGCGGAGCTGGCGGGGCCGCAGCCTCTCGAGCCGCGACTCGACGCGCCGACGGTCGATGTCTGCCAGGAGCGACGGGATGTCGGGGAGGGACGCCAGCGCGTCGATCAGGTGCGCACGCTCGGGATACAATACGGGATCGATGGATCGGCTCGCGGCGATGTCCCGGAGCTGATCGTCCGAAAGGAAGGCGAGCGTCTCCCGTGGGTCCCGAGGCGTCCGGACAAACCTCCGCCGGAATCAAAGCCGTCCCGTTGCGATAAACGTTACGAAACCGGCCGGGTTACGCGCCCTTCGGCCGATACCGCCGGAGAACCTCGATCGCCCATTGCACCTTCCGGAATTCGTGCGGGTCTCCGCTCGCGTCCGGGTGTGTTCGCTTCGCCCTTGCGCGGTACGCCCGCTCGATCGCGTCGCTGGAGGGCCACCCGCGGCCGAACCGCGGGGGCTCGATGCGGACATCCGCGAAGCCGAGGATCCGGAGGGCTGTCCGAATCCCTTTCGTCTGGAGGTAGAATTCCCGGAGGTCCGTGAAGATTCCCCCGGACTCATGGCCGCCCTCGATGCTGTATCGCTTGTGGTCCTTCGCGATTGCCGAGCCGATGCGGTGATCGCGCCCGCAGGCGAAGCAGAAGAAACGGCCCGCCATGGGTCCTCATGCGTGAGTCCGCTCATGGCCTTTCGGGTCTCTCAGACCAAAGCTTAATCGAGTGCCCGTGCGTTGGCGTCGTCCGTGTCGTTCCGGGCCGGGCCATCGGTCTTCAAGGACCAAGGGAAGCTCTCCTTCGACCACGTCCCGGACCGAATGATCCACCGCGAAAAGCAGATGCAGCGGCTCTTCAGCTACCTCCGCCCGATCGTCGAGGCGGGCGCATCGAGCAACGCGTTCCTGTACGGGCCGGTCGGGACGGGGAAGACCCACACGGCGAAGCGCTTCTGCGCGGACTTCAAGAAGTACGCCGCGGAACACGACCGTGCGGTGGAATTCTATCTCGTCAACTGTAGGCAGCGGATGGGCGACGACGCGGTCCTGCTCGCCCTCGTGCGCAAGTTCGATTCGCATTTTCCTGACCGCGGGTTCTCGATCGCCGAGAAGCTCGAGAGCCTCCGCCGCCATCTCGAGAAGCTCAAGCTCCACTTCATCGTGATCCTCGACGAGGTGGACGCCCTCCTCAAGAAGAGCGGTGCGAATCTGATCTACTCCTTCGCCCGGATTGCCGAGGAGAGCACGGCGGCGAAGGGCAACATCTCGATGATCCTCATCTCCCAGCGGTCGAACGCGTTGGAGTACATGGATGCCGCCGCGCTGAGCACGTTCCGCCGTTCGAACGTCGTTGAGTTCCCCCGGTACGACCGCAAGGAACTGAAGGACATCCTCGTCGACCGGGTCCAGCTGGCCCTCCATCCCGGGACCCTGGACGGAGACCTCGTCGAGATGATCGCGGACAGCGCAACGGAGTTCGGAGACGCGCGGTACGCGATCGAGCTGCTCGAAAAGGCGGGCCAGCTCGCGGACGAGGAATCCGCCGATGAAATCATGCCGGAACATGTGCGCGGCGCGAAGGCGCATGTCCATCCGACGGATGTCCAAGAGCGTCTCGCGCAGCTCGACACGCCGAAGAGGCTCGTCCTCCTCGCGATCTCCCGGAAGAGCCGGAAGAAAGCGTACATCACGATGGGGGATGCGGAAGAGGCGTACGCGATCGTGTGCGAAGAGTACGCCGAGAAGCCGCGGGCGCACACCCAGTTCTGGAAGTACGTCGGGGATCTCGACGCCCTCGGCCTCATCGACACAAAGCTGAGCGGCGAAGGCGTCGTCGGCAAGACAACGCTCATTTCCCTCCCGGAAATTCCCGCGAAGGTCCTCTCTGATAATCTGGAACGAGGTTTAAAGAGACGTTGACGGCTATGGAGAAACAGATGGGATGGGTGCAACCGCAGGAAGGCGAGATGGGCGCGGAGGCTGAGACGCTTCGCAGCGGAATGCCGATCGAAATGGAGAAGGGCGTCTGCTACCTGGTGAAGGAAAAGAAGCCCGAATTGAGCTTCCGCCTCTTCGATATTCTCCTGGGGCAGCGGCTCCCAGGGCTCTGCATCACCCGCCAGTACCCCGAGCGGGTGCGCCGGGAACGCGGGCTCGCGGACGTGCGGGTCATCTGGCTCTCCCACACCCCGGGCGAGGACTTTCATAACCCCACGGCCATCGGCACGCTCGCGAAGGTCATCCAGAAGTTCATCGAGGACAACAACGGGGAGGGCGCGGTCCTCCTGGACGGCCTCGAGTTCCTGATCATCAACAACGGGTTCCTGCAGACGCTCATGTTCGTCGAGCACGTGAACGAGTTCGTGATGCAGCGCCGGGCGATCATCCTCCTACCCGTGAGTCCGGACACGCTCGAGGAAAAGGAGCTCGCCCTGCTCGAGCGGAACGTGAAGGTCCTTGAATCGCCGACCCTGAAGACGGACCTCGAGGCTCGCGAAGTGAGCCGCCTGCTCGACACCTATTGAGCCTTCGTCGACCCCAGCTGCTGCCCGACAATCTCATCGACTTGAGCGAGGAATCGATCCTCCTTGCCCTTCGGAATCGTCGCTCCCGACGCGATGTTGTGGCCGCCGCCGTTCCCGCCCGCCGCCATCGCGGCCTCCCGCAATGCCACGGCGAGATCGAGGCCCCGCGCAATCTGGTCCCGCGTACCGCGCGCGGACACCTTCGTCTGCCCGTCCATCACGGACAGCCCGAGCACGGGCTTCGACTGATCGAAGAAGAACTGCATGCCCGTGCCCGAAACGGACCCGGCCAGGCTGGCGTCGTCGCAGTAGAAGAACTGGATGTGCTTCTTCGGGAACAGGCCCTGCGACTCCAGGGAGACGAGATAGCCGAGGAGTCGGGATGTGTACTGCTCCAGCAGACCCTCGGCCTTGCTCAGGGCCTCACGGTCCCCGAGGCAGACAGCCATCCCAAGCCCCTCCTGGCCGAGCCGGTCGCAGCCGTTCACGTATGCCTCAAGGTCCTGCGCGTACATCTGGTCCGGTTCGATCCAGTAGCGATCTTCCACGAGGCTATCAAGAGCCTCGGGGGCGGCGCCTTGCTCGACGAGCCGCGCCGCGAGGACGGAGGTCAGCCTCCGACGCGTCGCGGCGTCCATCGTCCGCAGGTTCGCCTGCGGATCGAAGCCCGCCCCCCGGAGGAACGCTTCCGCGTCTGAGGGTCGACCGGAGAGGCCCCGGAAATATGGTTCTACGGATGAGGCCACGGCCTTCGCGAGGGGCATATCCCGGAGCGCGAGGCGGCGTTCCGGCACGACGATCTTCCGCTCGACCGCTTCCGCGAACAGGGCCGCGTTCAGCCCGACGAATCCGCCCACCGCCTGTTTGTCGCCGATCGCACCCGCCATGGCGGTTCCTGCGAGATCCCAGTTCGCCTCGTCGATGACGAGCGTGAAGAGCCAGGTGGTCGTCGCGCCGCACATCTCCCTCGCCCCGTCGACGCCGTCGAAGTGTGGATTCACGTGGGCGATTCGCTCGGAGTCGCGCACTGGCCTGTGGTGGTCCAGGACGATGACGGGATACGTAAGGCCCTCGAGGAGATCGAGCTGGCCGGACCCCATATCGGCCACGATGAGGAGCTCGTTCTGTTCCTGTTTCAATCGCTCCGCGGACGCGGAATCCAGCGCATGCGCCATCGATGCATGGATCCGCTTGCCCCGCCGCATCAGGGCGCGCGCGAGGATCGACGCGGAGGTGGTTCCATCCGGATCGTAATGACAGAAAAGCCGGACACGCGAGGCTCCATCCACGAGGTCGGCGGCCTTCCGTGCCCGCGCGAGCAAGCCATCCGGCGCCAGGTCTTCCAGGCGCTTGACCATGGGCGCACCTACTTCACTTGCAGCTCCGCCAGTTTCAGGGAGTAGTCCCAGTCCGCGGGGAGGACGCCTTGCTCCTTGTAGTATCCGGAGAGACGGCGGATCCGGGACTCCATGAGATGGAGGCCCCGCTTGTTGCTCAGGTCACTTCGGTGCTCCTTCAGGTGGGCCTGGAGGGTCGTCGCGCGCTTGATCAGGCTCGCAAGGTCCTCCGGGATCGGGAACTTGGAACCCTTCGACTTCAGGATTTCCGTGATGCTCCGGCCCGTCACGAGCTTCACGTTGGGGACGCCGTGGCCGTCCCGGAGGCGGACGCCGATCTGCGCGGTCGAGAGGCCTTCCTGGTGGAGACGGAGGATCGTCTCCTCGATCTCCGATTTTTCCACGGCGACCCACTCCGGTTTCGACTTCAGGAACGGGCGGGTGGACCCGCTCTTTCCCCTGCGGTGTGCATGGAGGCGCGCCATCGTGTTCCTCGGGAGGGGCTGCGCATACCGCGGGCACGTATTTAAGATAGAGCCCGTGGGCGCGCGACGACCATCACGCGGAACGTTTCCTTGCGGATCGGTCTAAAGCGTTTCTCCTTCGGGGTGACCTCGAACGCCTGGAGGAAATCGAAGCCCGCCCGCCGCAGCAAGCCCCGCATCTCGCCGATCGCGTGCGTGCGGACCGTGTGAACTTCGTCGAACCGATCGAGCAGGCGGGTGCCCTTGAACACGAAAAAGCGAAACTCGATTGGAAGGCGGCCCGTCCGGCGATCGAAACGGGATTCCGAAAGGCGCACGACTTCGTAATCGCTCCCGGCCTCGTGGAGCCACGACTGGTAGGGTGGCGGCATGACGCCGGACCGCTGCCAGAACTCGAAGGTGAACAGTCCGTCCCGCACGAGATGCCGACGGACGGACCGGAGACAGCGGAGCACGTCCGGATCCGTGAGGAGATAGCCGAACGCCCCGAACGCGCACATCGCCGCATCGAAGGTCCGCCGCAGGTTGAAGGACCGCATGTCGCCGTGGACGAATGGTATCGAGAGGCGAGCCGCACGGGCCTTGCGCCGTGCGTATGCCAGCATCTGCGTCGAAAGGTCCAGGCCCGTCACATCGTAGCCGAGTCGCGTGAATGGGATGGCGTGGTTGCCGGTTCCACACCCGAGGTCGAGAACGGATTCCACCCGGCGTCCCATAAATCGCCGGAAGATTCTCTCCGCAAAATCGACATCCCCTTCATAGTCGACGAGCGAGTGGTAGATGAAATCGTAGTACTGCGCGAATCGACCGTACGCGCGCACGGGCGTCCTACCCATGAAAGGCCCGCATGCGATTCGGGGAGATGACGCTACCGTCTACGGACCACGAACGCCGCATGGTCCGTCTCGAACGGCTCGAGAGTCCGCCTGTCCACGATATCGAACCCGCCGCGCCGGAGGGCTGCCTCGACGGAGACATAGATCTTCGAGGGCGCGGCGGCAACGTCCATCGAACGGGCCTTGACGATGAGCATGCCGAGGCCCGATGACGGGAGCAACGCCGCGTTCTTCAGGAAGATGCCGACCTGATCTCGCTGGGCCACGTCTTGGTACAGGACGTCAATGGCCCGCACATGCGTGCGATACGTCTCCGGCTTCGAGGCGTCGCCGAGGACAGGGATCAGGTTCACACGTCGCTCCGCAAGCGAGATAAGATCCCGGAACGCACGGGGCGAGATCTCGACGGCCACGAGGTTGCCTTGGCGGCAAATGTCCGAGAGATGACTGACGGTCGTCCCGGTTCCCGCGCCCAGGTAGAGGACGGAGCTCGAGGCACGGAACGGCCAGTGGCCACCGCCTCGCTTGAGGTACGCCGCACACTTACTCCGGTTCGCGTCCCATCGCCGGAACTCGTCCGCGCGGTCGTGGATCAGCGCCTCGCCGTACACCGCAACACCGGGCACGAGGTTGCGAGTGTAGAGCCACGTGCCGTCGGCGTAGACGCCTTCCCACTGGGTCCCGCGAATCGCCATCGAGCTGCGAACGAACGGGAATGTATAGAACCTTCCATCCGGGGAGGTCCGTCAGCGCTTGCGGGAGGATCCGCGGGTTGGTTTCTTCTTTCGACGGGCGACTGGACGCGACGTGCGATGCCCGCGGGCGGGCGCGCGCTTCTTCGGCGTCCGCCGCGCGGTGGAGGATTTCCCCCCATGTGGTCGGCCGGCGGGCGCGAGCCGCTTGCGCGCCGCGAGGGCCCCGGAATCCTTCGGCTTCATCCGCAAGACCTGTTCGACCGCGCGAAGGGCCTCGGGCCGGTCCCGCGACGCCTCGCGGACCAAGGCCACATTGAGCATGATGCGCGGGGTCTCAAGATGCTTTGCGGCTCTCTCGATGTTCACGTGCGCGGACTTCGTCTGACCGAGGGCCAGGTAGGCGACCCCGAGGTTGTTAAGCGCTTCCGCCCGTCGAGGATCGAGCTCGAGGGCCTCTCGGAGCGCACCGACGGCCTCGCGGGTGCGGCCGGAGAGGAGGAGGGCCGTTCCCCGATTAATCCAGGCGTCGACGTCCGAGGGATCGTGGCGCACGGCCTCCCGGAACGCGTCCGCCGCCGCGTCGGCCCGGCCGGCCTTCAAGAGGAGTACGCCGAGACTCCGCGCGAGACCGGGCGCCTCCGGATGGGATTCCATCGCCGCGCGCAGGACGCGGGCGGCCTCGTCCACGAAGCCCACGCGGGACACGTACGACGCCTTCATCGCGTTCGCGCGGACGTCGCCGGGATGTGCGGTCAGATACGCATCGGACGCCCGGATGGCCCCGTCCAGATCGCCCGCGGTCGCGAGCGCCTCTGCCCGATGGAGGGCGGCCGTGGGGTCGCCCATCTGCGCGGCCCGGTCGAACGCCTTCGCGGCCTCCCGCGCGTGTCCCGCGGCGAGGTGGGCATAACCGAGACCGACCCACGGGGCGGGCGCATCGAGCTGGATCGTGGATTCCCAGAGCCTTTCCGCGACCTCTGGGAATCCGAGGCGCGTCGAGAGGGCGGCCTCGTGCTCCCTCCCGAGACGCCAGGCTTCCGCGCGCACGCGCCGCCGAACATGGTCGAAGACCCGCATCCGGACGATCGCACTGCGGCCCTTCGGGTTCAGCTCGAGAGACACGCACATCCGCTTCAGCGCGGGCCAGTCCGCGTGCGCGACCTCGGCGAGGGATGGGAGACTCAGGGAGTCACCTCCCGACACCTCGATTGGATCTCGCATTCCGCGCAGCCGGGGTCCCCCGGCTGGAGCGTGCCGAAGCATTCGTAAACGCCGCGGTAGAAGTCCACCCGCTCGCGGAGGACCTTCGCCTTCCGCAACGCCGCGCGGGCCTCCTTCTGGCTCGGGTCCATCTCGATGGCCCGCTCGAGGGAGCGAATCGCAAGAGTCGATTCAAGGAGGGCGAGGTGGCCGAGCCCTTTCAAGTGCCAGAGCCACGGAGTGTCCCGGATACGAAGCGCGCGGTCCGCCCACAGAACGACCTCCCCGTTCTGGCCGTGCTTCTGTGACAGGAACATCCGATTGACCATCGCGTCGAAGAAATCCGGATCGAAGTGGAGGGCCTCGTCGATGCATCGGGCCGCCGCGTCATCGTCCCCGAGGCGCAGAAGCGCTGCGCCCTTGTTGTTCCATGCGGGCGCGTGCTCCGGGCGAATGGAGAGGACGTGGTCATAGCACGCGATTGCGGCTCGGTAGTCCTTCAACTCGTGCAGGACCGCACCCTTGTCGATCCACGCCTCGATCGACCGCGGGTTGCGTTTCAGGAGCTCATCGTACGCGCCCACCTCCTCCTTGAAGCGCCCGAGATCGTGGAGCGTCGTTGCCAGGCCGAGCCAGCCTTCTTCCGAATCCCGGTTGATTGTCAGTGCATGCGCGAAGCTCTGGAGGGCCGCGTCGAAGTCCCCTCCCCGGCGCAGCGCGTACCCGCGGAGAAGCCACGCGGGGTCATACTCGGGCTTGAGGCGCAGGGCCACGTCGAGGTGAAGTAATGCCTCTTCGGTCTGACCGCGCTCGAGGGCGCGTCGAGCGGTGACCATCGACGACTCGAGTCGGTCGACGCTCGGCAGGAACCGCTCCGTCGCTTCCTCGCGGGGAGCGTTCATCGGGCGCCCTCCGGCTCGAGCCGTCGGACGCAGGTGGTCCGCCAGCGTCGGGCGAGCTCATGGTCCGGCTCCACCGCGAGGGCGCGGTCGTACGCCTCGAGCGCCTCCCGGTACCGCTCGAGCTGCTGCAGCGCGACGCCCTTCCCGGTCCACGCATCCGGGTTGCGGGACTCCCGCTCGATCGCCTGCTCGTATCGCAGCAACGCCATGTGGGCGTCGCCTCCCTCGAGTGCGAGCTCTGCGAGCTGGAGGAGCACATGGAAGTCCTCGTTCTCCGGCTCAATCGATTCAACGAATGACTGGAAGTCCGCAGAGACCTCGGGCTGACCGTCCGATTCAGGCTCGCGCAGCACCTCCTCGATCTCCGCGAAAGCCTCCGCGAGGGAGGGGGCCTCCGGTTCGGACGTCGGCTCCGGCACGATTGCGGGAGGTGCGCCGAGGACCTCGATCGCCGCATGAGCCTCCTTCAAGGAGGGATGCGAGGGGTCAAGGCGGGCCGCGTGAGTCAGGGCGTCCTCCGCCGGCCCGCGATCACCGAGGGCCGCGTGGGCCCGGGCCTTTCGCGACCACGCGTCCACGCGATCCGCGTCGAACGACAGGACCTTGTCGAAGCATTCGAGGGCCTCCTTCGCCCGCTCGTAGGCCAGTAGGATCGCCCCCTTCGCGAGCCATGGGTCCGGGTAATTCCATTGCAGCGCGATCGCTCGGTTGTAGTACTGGATCGCGGCACCCCATCGGCCCTTGCGTTCCAGGAGTTCCCCCTTGCGGAACAGGATGGGCGCATTCTGCGGATCCTTCCCGAGGGCGCGTGCGAACAGGCCTTCCGCGGCGTCCATGTCGCCGAGCTCGAGGAACGTGTCGCCGAGGCCAAGCACGGCGCGCGGTTCGTCCGGTTGAACATCCAGGACCGCCTGGAACAAGATTGCCGCCTCGTTCGGGTGACCGTCGCGGCGCAACTGCTCCGCCTTGAGCACGATGTCCCCGGACTTCGCCGGTTCGATCCGGAGCGCCTCGCGGAGGGCATCGACGGCGTCTGCGAGACGGCCGAGTCCGAAGAGGAGATTCGCCCGCTCGAACCACGCCTGGCGGTTCCGGCGATCGGTGTCGAGGACGCGGGTGTAACATTGAAGGGCCTCCTCGGGACGGTCGAGCAGGACGAGGATTTCCGCGCGGTCGAACAAGAGGGCCATGTCTTCCGGCCGTTCGCGGACCAGCCGATCGTAGCACGCGAGCGCCGCGTCATAGTCCCCCTCTTCCAGGAACGCCTGCGCCTCTTCGCGAAGCCGCGTCGCGCGCTGCTCCTGCTCGACCTCGCCCGGCACGAGTTCATACCGGATTGCTTGGGCGAGCGCCTCCGAGACTCCTCTGCACTGCGTGAGAGCCTTCACGTCCGCAGTCTGAAGGGAGGCCATGTCGGGGAACGCGGTCGCAATCACGTCGGCCTCGGCCTCCGTCATGCCCGGGACCGTCCCGAGGAACCGCAACACGTCGCGTCGGGCCGTGTCCTTCTCCAGCGCCACGAGACGCTCCGTCGCGGCTCGCTCGTGGGCCTCGACGTCCTGTTCCTTCGTCGTCAGGGAGCGCTCCCGGTCGACGAGGGCTTGCTCCTTCGCCCGGAGTTCCTCGCTCCGGGCACGGACCCACGACTCGACGTCCGCGCGTTCCCGCTCCAACCGCTCCTTCAGGGAATCAAGCGCCACGCGCTCCGCGCGCACCGCCTCCTCGTCCGGCTCCGGTTCGGGCTCCGGCAGAGGACTCTGAGGAGACAGGGACGGCTCGGGCTCGGGAATCGGTTCCGGAGGCAGCGGCTGGGGTGCGGGAAGCGGGAGCTCCAACTCCTCGAGCGGCTCGGGCAGAGGAGCCTCGGCCGGTTCGGGGAGGGAGACCTGCTCGACAGGTTCGGGCGGAACCTGGGGAAGGGGCGGAGCGGGTTCCGACGCGACGGTCTCAAGTCGGGCGACGGCTTCGCGCATCGGCTCCTCTGGCTCCGCCGGAGGCTCGAGCACGTTCGCGCGAGCGCGGTAATCTGCGGCGAGATGGATTGGCATCCAGGCGCATGACGCGAGATAGCGAAAGAGGGCCGCGAGGGCGGACCGGTCCGTGGGATCGGCGGGCGGGGACTGCCGGGCCTCCCTCAGGAACGCATGGAGAATCTCTGCGTCGCCTTCGCTCAGGGACGGTCGGGCGCCGGCATCGAGGGCGAGGATGCGCACGAGACGGACTGCGTCCGAGGTGCGCGGTTCCGGCGTCGTCCGCCGCCATTCGACCTGCGACAGGTCTAATGACAGGACGGCAACCTCGCGAGTTCCGAGGACGTCGAGGAGCGAGGAGCCGGGCAGGAGCGCCGGATCGAGCCAGAGCGGACGGTAGGCGACAAGGTAGTCGACGCACGAGGGACAAAGAAAATCGCGACTGGTTGCGCCGCATCGAAGGCAGCGCGAAGGGAGCACGTGCGTAACAAGGAGGGAGGGTAATATAAAAGCTAGGCGACGAATGACCACGTGCGCCAACAAAACGGGATGTCGCACTCGCGTTCGAACCGGCACCTTCATTCGTGGGCGAAACGGTCCCATCGCCGAGGGTGCGAGCGTGGGGATCCGCATGAGGCCGGCGAGACGCGCAGACATCAAGAAGATCTGGCAAGCCACGCTGCAGACTGTGTGGGATGACATCCCAGACGACGAACGCACGCGGCTCGACCGACGCGCCTGGGAGGACCATTTCCGCAAGAAGATCGAGGCGTACGTCGAAGGCGACCGCACGGAGAAGTGGATTGCCGAAGGCCCGGCGGGCGAGTTCCTCGGCTACCTGATCCTGGGGGAGGGAGGGTTCCTCACGCCCGAGGCGCACGCCTTCATCTACGACTTGTGGGTCGCGCCGGAGCAACGCGGGACGGGGATCGGCAAGTCCCTGGTCGAATGGGCGTGCGAGTGGGCGCGGAACCGAGGGCATCGAAAGATCAAGCTCGAGGTCGCCGAGGCGAACGAGCGGGCCAGGCACGTGTACGAGGGCGGCGGGTTCCACACGGAGCGCCGATACATGGCCCGAGCCCTCCCCTGATGTGCCCCTGGGTCTACGTCGCCGCACTCGGGACCAAAACGTTAAATAACGGGCTTATAGTCGTAGGGGCACAGAGGTTCGACGATGTTGAACGTCACTCTCTCGGAGACGGCCGTCACCAAGCTGCGCGACCTGATCGGACAGCACGGCACCGCCGATACCACGTACCTGCGGATCTACATCGCAGGCGGCGGGTGCAGCGGGTTCAAATACGGGATGGCCCTCGACAACAAGCTGCACGAGGGCGACGAGGTCGTCGACGCGAACGGGATCAAGGTCGTCGTGGACCCGAACAGCCTCCAGCACCTGGACGGCTCCAGCGTGGACTACATGGAGAGCGTCGCGGGGAGCGGATTCGTCGTGAGCAACCCGAACAACTGGGCCACCTGCGGGTGCGGCCAGAGCTTCACCCCGAAAGGCGAGGAAGCCCCCGACAAGTCCGAAGCGCACGCGCACACGCACTGAGACGACGCGCGATCCGAGCTTTTCCGATCAACCCGCCTAGCGAAGCTTCCGCGTGAGCTGCTTCTTGATCTCCACCATCGCCTCTAGGAAGCCCGCGACCTGCGCCTCTTCCCGTGCCACGTCCGCTCGACCGTAGATCTGGGCCGATGTCGCGAAGAAGCCGTCACTGACCGCCTGGTTCACCATCCGGTCCCCGAGGTCCGTGCGGACGATCATCGTTTCGAACAGCGGATCCGGGCCGACACGCCCCACGCTCACGTCGCTGAAGCTCACGGTGAAGTCGTAGCACTGCAGGCAGTTCGCATTCACGAGGCCTGCGACCTCCTGCTGCGGCAGCCGCCGCTGCACCCCGGTACCGGATGTGAACATGAGCTCTTCACCGGTGAACTCGACGCGCCGGATCTCCGCGGGATCGAAGCCCAGGAGCTTACGCAGGTGCTGCCCTCCCCAGGCCGCTGGCGCGAAGTTCCCGTAGCAGAACGTGCCCAGGGCAAAGACGAGCTCATAGCCCGGGGCGAAGCGGTCCCAAAGGATCTTGCGCACCGTGTAGATCTGACAGGGGCGGCCCATGACCGCGATCCGCGGATGAAGCCCTCCGTCCGCCTCCGTGAAATGCTTCAGCTGGGACAGTGTCAGGAGGTTCGCACGGAGCCCGCGGCCCGTGAATACGGCCCGCCCGGATCCCATGCGGATCTCGCCAGCAGAATACAGGTCCTTCCGACGGAACGCCACGACGGGTTCCTCCGAGACCCCTTGGTGGGCGAGGATGACGACGTCCGCGAGGTCCTCCTGCAGCAGGTACGCCAGGAGCGTGCCGGCCACCTTGGGTCCGGGATGCGTCCGGAATTCCCGGTCCCGGCTCGACAGGTTCACGATCCGGCGGAAGGATCCGAGGGGACCCGCCTCCGGATGGTACACCGCGAGCAGCTCAGGGTCGGGGCGGAGGATCTCGGGAGCGTTGACATATTCGTTCCCGCACGAGGCACATCGATCCGCGTGGAACGTGATCTCCCGGCCCGCGATGTCGAGCGCGTATTCGTCGACCCTTTCCAAGGCAGCCCCGCACGCCGCGCACGCGGCTTGATCCACCGCTCTAGAGGCTAGACCCAGAGGAGAGACCATTCAACCAACTCCGGGCCAGACAGCGGTCGTCGCACACCATCTAGTACGTGTACGTAGAGTACGCATTACTCCAACGAGGGCCGAAGCGCAGGTTGCAAGAACAAAACATGTGAAGGTGCCGAAGCTGTCCACGGTCGGTCGACGTCACTACCGGGATGTCTTCCACATCGACGGGAAGCGGGTGAGATCGCTCACGGTGGCTCACGTCCGAGGCCGGACGGTTCCGCGGAAGGTCTCGGTCCCGCCGAGGTCCGCGCCCTCCCACTGCTAGCCGAACCAACAAAGGCTTATTCGACGACGGGAGTCGGGTTGGGCATGGCGAAGACCGCGCCGGAAATCCGGGTGAAGGCAAAGCAGACAGTGAAGGTCGGGGCCCTCGAAGTGACGAACCGCACGACGAATTCGATCACAGTGCGCAAGACGACGCGGGGACTCATCGTCACGAACTG
>Ga0209002_10000650_pt1 | contig 28175 bp, 19 predicted proteins | sample Rifsed16ft2_FD_184010 | JGI IMG/M metagenome (GOLD analysis project Ga0209002, IMG submission 184010) | Soil microbial communities from Rifle, Colorado, USA - sediment 16ft 2 (version 2) | ecosystem: Environmental > Terrestrial > Deep subsurface > Rock core/Sediment | place: Rifle, Colorado... | reverse complement strand
CAAGCGGCCTTGCAGCATCTTGTCCGGCGAATAGCCAATGCCATCCACTATATGTGCAGGGGCGAAAGCCGCTTGCTCGATATCCTGAAAATAATTGTGGGGATTCTGATTCAGTTCCAAAACGCCCACGTCAATCAACGGATAATCCCCGTGGGGCCAAACCTTTGTCAAATCGAACGGATTAAGGTAATAATCTAGGCTGTTGGCAAATTCTTCGGTCATTACCTGGATTTTCAAATTCCATTGCGGAAAATTTCCCACATCTATATTTTCCATCAGATCGCGTTGGGAAAAGTCCATGTCCCGCGCTTTCATTTGCGCCGCTTCCTCGTTGGTGAAATTCCGGATTCCTTGCGCCGTTTTAAAATGAAATTTCACGTAAGTGCGCTGATTGGCCGAGTCGAGCATCGAATAGGTATGGCTTCCGTAGCCGTTCATGTGGCGGTATCCGTAAGGAGTTCCCCTATCGGACATCAATATCAGAACCTGATGTATGCTCTCCGGATTTAGCGACCAGAAATCCCACATCATCGTTGGTGATTTCATGTTGGTATGGGGGTCCCTTTTTTGGGTGTGAATAAAATCCCCGAACTTTTTGCCGTCTTTAACGAAAAAAACGGGGGTATTGTTACCCACAAGATCCCAATTGCCGTCTTCGGTATAAAATTTCATCGCAAAACCCCTGGGGTCCCTTTCGGTATCTGCAGATCCCTTTTCTCCCCCTACGGTTGAAAACCTGAGCAATACTTTGGTTTCTTTGCCGATTTCGGAAAACATTTTGGCTTTGGTGTATTTGGTGATGTCATGCGTTACGGTAAATGTCCCGAAGGCACCCGATCCTTTCGCGTGCACCACCCTTTCCGGAATCCGTTCCCTATTGAAATGGGCCATTTTCTCATGAAGAATATAGTCCTGCAACAATAGAGGTCCGCGCACACCCACGGATTGTGAATTTTCATTTTCTACATAAGGTCTACCCGATGCAGTAGTCAGCTTTTTATGTAATTTCATCATTGAAAAATTTAAAGATTTAGATAAAAAATTTGCACGTTATTCCGTATAACTAAAAATGCTTCTTTTATGCTTAAAGACTAACAATAGCTGGTCCTTGCCTAATAAATATGTAGGATGAAAATGAAAATTCGGGGGAAACATTCCGTCTTAAATACCTGAATTACAACAGACAAAGAAAACGCGGTTGAAGTATTAAAGTTAAAAAACTTAACTTATATACAACAAACTAATAACAAAATCTTAACAGACACAAACGGATATATATATCATCTTTGCAGTGTAATAAATTGGTTATTTATTATTTGGTTTTGGTTAGTTAAAGAACTGCCGGCATTTTAGGATGCCGGCATTTTTTATTGGGCCGTATTTATAAAGGAAAGAACCGCGGTATTGAAAGTATTGGGTTGTTCCACATTGACCACATGACCACATTTTTCGATCACAAATAATTTAGAGGACTTGTAGTGGTTCGCGACCACAACTCTAACCGACGGTAAAAACATATAATCCTCCTCACCCATAACATATAGCGTCGGAATATTCAATTCTACCTGACGAAACCATTTGAGGACAGGATTAATCTCGGCTGTGAGCTTAAACCATTTGATGAATTCTTTCTGGTATAATTTTTTGGCCTCATTTATAAAAAGCAATCGGGATTGTTTGTGACTTTTTTTGGGCATGATTACGAAGGCGAAGAGCTTGTACAGAATCAAATAAGGCAATACATATTTGAACATGTTGCCCAAGCGCATCAATATTTGAGAGCGGAAATTCATTTTCAGGATGGCACCGCCAAGGATCATGCTTTGCACCCTGTTCGGATGCATCTCAGCCAATTGTCTGATCAGTATTGTCCCCATCGAAATACCCACAAAATGCGATTTCTGGATTGCAAGGAAATCCAAAACTTCGAGGATATCGTTGGCCAAAGCTGAAAAGGTATATTTCTGTTTGAAGGCTGTTTTTAAGGTGGTTTTAGATTCACCATGACCGCGCAAGTCCAGCAATAAGACATTATACTGTTTTTGAAAATCCCTGATTTGTTTGAACCAGATAGACGAGCTGCCACCTGCCCCGTGCACAAAAGTTACCCATTGATTGGTATTCGGATTTTCGTAAATCGTATAATTAATCACTTTTTTTCGCAAAAATAGAACTTAAATTTCAAATTCCAATCTTAACAAATTATAATATTGATTTTATGATTGTAAACCGTAAATTTGCAAAAAAATTACAAATTATGATTGGTTTATTGAAAGAGAAAAATGAAATTGAAAAACTCCAGGAGGAATATAAAAGATTAGCTGAAACGGCCTTTAACGTCGACGCTGACTCCAAAAACGAAATTCCGGAACAGGAACTAACCCTTGAGGAATGCGAATCTTGATACGATAAATTTATTATGCCATTTAAAACTATTTGCATACAAAAAAGGGATTTCGGAAACAGAATCCTTTTTTGTTTGTATAATGGGTTTAAAAGTCCGTAGAGCTCCGAAAAATTAAAGTGGTTTAATAAATTCTAACAATTGATTTTTTTTTGAACGGTTGCAAATTCTTTAAAGCTGTCTTTAGCTTTTTCATCTTCTCCAGCATGCCACAAAATGGCTTCGGTTACATTTCGATCTGTATCTTCGTTCATTAAATTGGTACAAAACACTGATTTAAAAGTACTTATTTACTAAAAATCCTTTAAACAAAAAACGAACGCACTGGTGTTCCAATAGCACATCCCCGCAAAAAAATACACGTAAAACACTACCAATCAGTCATATAATATATTATTTAGAAATAATCTAAACAAAAATTTGCTTATAATAAATTGAGTTCTACCTTTGCGGAAATTATTTTTATTTAATCTTAATAACCATCATGAAATATTCAAAACTGATTTTTACCGCACTATCGATTGCATCATTATCGATCATTTCTTGCACTAATGACGACAGCCCAACTGGGGAAGAGACTCCTAACTACAGCGTTCCCGCAACCTATACCTTTGAAAGAAATAGCACCACAACTGTTGATTTTTCAGGACAGAGCAGCCGATTACTTATGCTGGAAGAAATGGGGAATATCATAAAAACTGCCGCCTCAAATGGAACTGTAGCTGATCAATCAGTTTTGACTAACATGTATTCCAATACAAACAGCCCTTTTTCAAGTGCCGTCCTGAATACTTCCGGAAAACAACTAAAAGACAAAACTGCAGCTTCAAAAGATTATTTCGAACTTTACTTAGGTGGAGGAACCACTACTGAAAAATTAAGCGTACAAGCATTTTTCGAAACACAATTGACGTTGGCGCAAGAAGCAAGTTTAGGAACGAATGCAGCAGCAGGAGTGGCTGGTGTTTATTTGGACGGAACGAGCAAAAGATTATTTGCAGCTAACGGTTTAGAGCCTCAACAAGTCCTTTTAAAAGGCATGATGGGAGCATGTTTCATGGATCAAATAGTAAACAATTACTTAAGCAAAAACAAATTAGATGGAGGAAGTAATAAAATAAACAATACCAATAAAGTTGTAGAGGGAAGCAAAACCTACACGACCATGGAACACACTTGGGATGAAGCCTACGGTTATATTTATGGTGCAGATGGAACAAAATTCTGGAGCAGCTACATGAGCCAAGTGAATGCCGATGCCGATTTTAATACGTTAAAAGCTGATATCGATTTGGCTTTCCGTAAAGGTAGAGCTGCAATAGTAGCCAACGATTACGCAACTCGTGATGCACAAATTGACATCATCAAAGCTAAACTGGCTATGGTTCCAGCGGTAAGAGCTGTATTTTATCTTCAAGAAGGAAAAGGGAAATTAGTAACTGACAATGGAGCTAAAGGATTTCATGCCCTTTCTGAAGCATACGGATTCATCATTTCTTTAAGATACACAAACAATCCAGCCACAAACAGTCCTTATTTTTCAAAATCAGAAGTGGATGCAATGCTTGCCAATATGGTCGGTGGAACAAATGGTTTATGGGACATAGATACTTTAGGGGCAAAATTAGATGCCATCTCGGCTCAAATATCCGCAAAATTTGGCTTCACAATCGCACAGGCCGCTACGGTAAATTAATTTAGAATAAATACAGATAAGTACATTTGCTTTTGTATTTTTGCAAAAAAGAAATTAACATGAAGAAACTATTTATACTTTTTAGTGCCTTAGTTACTATTGTGGCTTGCTCATCAAGTGACGATAATGGAGATACAACAGGGGGTAGTAACTATGACCGTAAATTACTTTTAACAAACTGGGCTGATAACATCATCATTCCTAGTTATGTAAATTACCAAGCTAAAATAAAAGTAGTAGCGACAAACATCACTGCTTTTAACGCATCACCATCAGAAGCCAACTTGTTAACCGTAAGAACTTCTTGGTTGGAAGCGTACAAAGCATATCAATACGTTGCTATTTATAGTTTCGGAAAATCAGAAGAAATAAATTTAAAAGAAAGCGCGAATACGTATCCGACAAATGCTGCCGGCATTGACGCCAATATTTCAGTTGGAGGCTACGACCTAACTTTGCTGTCCCAATTGGACAAGCAGGGGTTCCCAGCTTTGGATTATTTGATTAACGGATTAGGGACTACAGACGCTTCAATTGTTAGCTATTATAGCACCAATGCAAATGCAGCCAACTACCAGAAGTACTTGACTGATGTGGTTACTCGATTACAAACAACTGCAGATGCCGTTTTGGCTGATTGGAACTCTGGATACAGAGCCACGTATATTGCTAATAGCGGTACTTCTGTAAGTAGTTCTGTAAATGTTACGACTAATAATTTCGTGAAAAATTTAGAGAAAAATGTACGTTCTGGAAAACTAGGAATTCCAGCAGGTGTTTTCTCAGGTGGGGTGAAATTCCCAGAAAAAGTAGAGGCTTATTATAAAAATGATGTTTCAAAAGATTTATTGAATACCGCTGTCCAAGCGTCACAAGATTTCTTTAATGGAAAGCATTTCAACAGCGCTACAACTGGCGAAGGTTTAAAATCATATCTAGACTATGTTAAAGCAGTTCGCAGCGGGCAACAACTTAGCACTATCGTTGACAATCAGTTTACTGCAAGCCTTACTGCAAACGCGGCATTAAACGCTAGTTTTTCAAACCAGATTAATAGTGATAATTCCAAGATGCTTGCTGCCTATGATGCATTGCAACAAAATGTGGTGTACATGAAACTGGATATGATGCAAGCGCTAAACATTACTATCGACTATGTTGATGGAGATGGGGATTAATTTAGTATAAAAGCTAAAAAGACTAATCCACAAATGCACCTACTGTAATGATTCAAAATTATTTCAAACAATATACTTCAGCCGCAACGCTAGCCTTCTATAGGCTAGCGTTTGGTTTAATGATGCTATTGAGTTTGATTCGTTTTGCCAGTTACGGTTGGATCAAGAAATTTTATATCAGCCCAGATTTTCATTTTACCTATTACGGTTTTGAATGGATTAAACCTATTGGCAGTTATACTTATATTGTATTCTTAATCTGTGGTGCCGCTGCGCTATTTGTGGCTATTGGATACAAATACAAATGGGCAATTCTCACTTTTTTCTTGAGTTTTACCTATATCGAGCTAATGGATAAAACCACCTATCTCAATCATTACTATTTCATCTCCATAATCAGTTTTGTATTATTGTTTTTACCCGCAAACTGCTATTTTTCTGTTGATGCCTATAAAAATGAAAAATTGCGTTTTGCAAAAATACCGAGTTGGAACATCGATATTCTCAAATTATTATTGGCCATCGTCTATTTTTACGCTGGACTTGCAAAGCTGAATTCCGATTGGCTCATCGAAGCAATGCCACTTAAAATATGGTTGCCCAATAATTCCAATCTTCCTTTGATAGGGTCCCTTTTAAATCAAAATTGGGTACATTATGCCTTCAGTTGGACCGGAGCCATTTACGATCTCGGAATCGTGTTTTTATTGCTTTACAAAAGAACCCGACTATTCGGTTTTATTTTAGTTGTGGTGTTTCACATCTTAACTAAAATATTATTCCCAATAGGTGTCTTTCCATACGTAATGATAATCAGCACCTTGATTTTCTTTGATGCCAGTTTCCACAAAAAGGTTTTAAGCCATATCGCCAAAATATTCTCGAGCAGTATTATTTTGTTTGAAAACGGCAAAGTAAAAGCAAAAAATTTCAGCATGGCTTATAAAGCAAAACTGGCTTTCATCAGCTGTTTTGTGGCCTTCCAACTGCTGTTCCCTTTCAGGTATCTCTGCTATCCCAATGAATTGTTCTGGACAGAGGAAGGCTTCCGTTTCTCATGGCGCGCGATGCTGATGGAAAAAGCCGGCTACGCAACTTTTACCGTTAAAGATGCGCTGAGCAAAAAAGAAATCGTTGTGAACAACAGCCGTTTTCTGACCCCCTTTCAAGAAAAACAAATGGCTTTTCAACCTGATTTCATTGTGGAATACGCCCATTATCTGCACGATTATTACCTACAGCAGGGCCTTACTGATCCTGAAGTTTATGTAGAAAGCTACGTAGCGCTCAACGGACGATTAAGCCAGAAATATATAGATTCAAAAATAAATTTAGCCAAAGAAAATGAAAGTTTCAAACACAAAACCTGGATACTGCCTTTCAATGATACCATTAAAGGGTTTTAGCCTATTTATACTTTTACTATTTCCTCTACTTAGCTTCGCACAGAATAAAATTTCGGGAGTGATAACTGATGCTAACGGTAAAAAATTGGATAGGGTAGAAATATTCAAAAAGTCAACAAATGCAAAAACGTTTACAGACAAAAATGGCGAATTTGAAATCAATGAGAAAAAATCAGCCAGTTTTGATTTTGTATTCTATAAAGAAGGATATGCCATTGTAGAACAAAACAGCATCACTACGGGAAGCAAAATAACCGTCGTTTTAAATAAAATAAACGAGCTGACAGAGGTGATCATCAGAAAGCAAAACGAAAAGCTATTTGCGCTCCATAAGCTAAAAGACATAGAGGGAACGGCGATTTATGCCGGAAAGAAAACAGAGGTAGTTGCAGTAGACAAATTAACGGCTAACAAGGCGGCAAATAATGCCCGTCAGATATTTGCGCAAGTGGTTGGGCTTACAATCAACGAAAGTTCCGATGGTGGTTTGCAGCTAAGCATTGGTGGTCGTGGATTAGACCCCAACCGAACTTCGAATTTCAACACACGTCAAAACGGCTATGACATCAGCGCTGACGTGTTGGGCTACCCCGAAAGTTACTACGCTACCCCTACCGAAGCATTGGAAGAAATCCAAGTGATTCGCGGTGCGGCCTCGCTGCAATACGGAACCCAGTTTGGTGGTTTGGTGAACTTCAAAACAAAAACACCAAGCCAAAAACCGATTGAACTAATGACCAGGACCACCCTCGGATCTTACGGTTTGTTTACCAACTTCACCTCCTTGAGCGGAACCAAGGACAAGTTCAGCTATTATACGTTCTATAATTACAAACAAGGAAATGGTTTCAGACCCAATTCAGATTTTGAAAGTAAAAACTATTTTGCCAATTTGAATTACAAATTCAATGATAAAACGGCCATTCATTTTGACTACACCTACTTCAATTACCTGGCCCAACAAGCAGGTGGTTTGACGGATGCAATGTTCAATGAAAACCCGACACAAAGCAACCGAAGCAGAAACTGGTTTGCCGTAGACTGGAATTTGTTTGCCCTAAAATTGGAGCACAAGTTCAACAACGATGCCGATTTCTCCTTACAACTATTTGGTTTGGATGCTAGCAGAAAAGCGGTGGGTTATCGTTCTAACCGTGTTTCGAGCCCAGATCCCGAAGGAACGGTGCGGGATTTAATAGTTGGCGATTTTGTGAACTGGGGCGCGGAAGCCCGATACTTAAAACGCTATTCCATCAGGGAAAACAGAAGTGCGTTTTTGATTGGAGCCAAATATTACCAATCCAGAAACACGGGAATCCAAGGGCCCGGAAGCGCAGGAAGTGACGCTAATTTCAAGCTTGCAGACGCTGAATTCCCTTATTACGCCAACCAATCCAATTACACTTTCCCCAACTTGAATTTATCTGTTTTTGGGGAGAATATTTTCAAAATAACGTCTAACTTCTCCATTACCCCAGGTTTCCGATTCGAAAAAATAAGGACACAGGCCGAAGGTTCGTTCCGAAAAATAAATCTTGATTTAGCCGGAAATGTAATTCTGGATGACGAGCAATTTGAGAACAACATAAAAGACAGGGATTTTGTATTGCTGGGTGTTGGATTGAGCTATAAACCCCAAAACCAAATTGAATTCTACGGAAACATCTCCCAAAACTACCGTTCCGTTACCTTTAATGATATCCGTACCGTAAGCCCAAGTCAGGTGATTGACAGCAATATTTCTGACGAAAAAGGGTTCACTTCTGATATTGGAATACGTGGGCAGTTGGGAAACAAGGTGACTTTTGACGCAAGCATTTACGGTTTGTATTACAACGATAAAATTGGGGAATATGAGACCCGCAATCCAAACGGGTCTGCAGCGGTTGTTCGCTACCGCTCTAATATAGGGACGGCCGTCACTTACGGTTTCGAAACCATGTTTGACTGGAGCTTGAGTAAAACATTTTTCCAAGACAATGATAATTTCATCTGGAATGCCTTTTCTAATATTGCCCTAACGGATTCCCAATATCTAAAATCTGACGCTCCAAATATTGAGGGAAACAAAGTGGAATTCGTACCCCTTTTCAACATCAAAACTGGGACTGGGATTGGCTATAAGAATTTCATGACCAGTTTACAGTTCACCTATGTGTCTTCCCAATTTACGGAAGCCAACAATAGCAAAACAGACGTCAACGACAACACTTACGGGATCTTTGGTGAAATTCCGGCCTATTACGTAGCCGATTTTTCCGCTTCTTACAAATGGAAAAAATGGAAACTGGAAGCTGGCGTGACTAACTTTACAAACAACAGCTATTTTACACGCAGAGCCACTGGATATCCAGGACCCGGAATAATCCCTTCTGACAATAGAACTTTTTACACTACTTTAGAATTAGTGTTTTAAAGAACAAAACATTCTAAAATTGAAAACCATTTAGGAATTAAGTTTCATTAAGCATTAGTCTTAATCTTTCTTAATTTCTAAATGTTTTTTTATTTACGATAGAATCACAGCCTCACTTTATCGAAAGCATCAAAACTGCTTCCCTAAATTACGATGCAGCATTTTAAAGTATTCAAATGCCTTTAGCAATCGGCTTCCGTACCAGGAAAACATTTCCCCGTCAACTAAGACCGTTTGTGCTTTGTCCGTGAAATTACTGATCTCATATCCATCCTCTTTCTTAAAAGGAAACGGTTCCGATGAAAGGAATATCAGCTCCGGGTTTCCCTCCATCCTTAATTTTTCGAGTTCCACTTCGGGATAGCGCCCTTTGTTGTCGTATATGTTTTTAAAATGGTTCAGCTTCAGTAACTCGTTTATGAAGTTGTCCGATCCAGCGGCCATATATGGGTTTTTCCAAATAAAATAGGCAACGGTCCTCACGGGAATGTCTTTGACGAAATTTTTGAAATCGCTCAAGGCAAAAGCCAATTTGTCGTTCCATTTTTGGGCCTCAGTTCTGCAATTTAAAAGTTGGCCAAAGTCAGATATCATCCGGAAATTGTCCTCAATCGTGATGATATTGGTCACCCAAACCGGGCATATTTCGCGCAATTTCTCAACCATCTCCTGGGTGTTCTCTTCCTTGTTGCAAATGATAAGGTCCGGCTCGAGCAGTCGGATTTTTTCGTAATGCACTTTCTTGGTGCCGCCGACGATTTTTTTGGTCGACTTGAAATGATAGGGATGTACGCAGAATTTGGTTATCCCCACTATTTTAGCCTCCTGGCCCAAATCAAACAGCAGTTCCGTTTGCGAGGGAACCAGCGAAACGATTCTTTTTGGCGCAGTTTCAAAAGTATGGGAAGTCCCGAGTTGATCGATTAAGGTTTTTTGTTTCAAGTTTTGAAAAGTTTAAGGTTTAACCGCTAAGCTTTTGTTTCAAGTTTAATGTTTAACCGCAAAGGGAGCAAAGATTTACGCAAAGGTCGCGAAATTTTAGGTTTCAGGTTTAACGTTTCATGATTTGACTAAAAATGCGCTAAGATTTTATCGCAAAGCGCAAATTCATCTTAAAAAAATTTACGGACAAACCTGAAAACCTGAAACTTTAAACGTGAAACTTTTTTTATATTTTAAACCTTCAACAATATTTCAGACATCTCCTGTTGCATTTTCAGCGCTTCTCCCCTTGCCTTTTCGGCAAAATCAGTTCCGTTTGACGCATAGATTATTCCTCTTGAAGAATTGATAAGCAATCCTACATTGTCATTCATACCATATTTGCAAACTTCAGAAAGGCTTCCTCCTTGCGCTCCTACTCCCGGAACCAATAAGAAACTATCTGGCGCAATTTTACGGATTTCAGCAAAATATTCGGCTTTTGTAGCGCCCACGACATACATCAGGTTTTCGCTGTTTTTCCAGGTTTTAGAAGTTTCCAAAACTTGCTTGTACAATTCTTTTCCATCCACATTCAGCGTTTGAAAATCGAATGCGCCTTCGTTTGAAGTTAAGGCCAACATAATAGTATGTTTATTTTCGAAAGCCAAGAAAGGTTCCACCGAATCTTTCCCCATATAAGGGGCAACGGTAACACTGTCGAAGTTTAAATCTTCAAAAAAAGCTTTGGCGTACATCGAAGACGTATTTCCTATATCTCCGCGTTTTGCATCTGCAATCGTGAAAATATCAGGATAGGTTGAGTTGATATAATTAATGGTTTTTTGCAATGAAATCCAACCTTTTATTCCGTAGGCTTCATAAAAAGCGGTATTGGGTTTGTAAGAAACCACCAAATCATGAGTGGCATCGATTATGGCTTTGTTGAATTCGAAAATAGGATCTTCCAGTTTTAGTAAATGCTGTGGGATTTTATCCAAATCGACGTCTAGTCCTACGCACAGGAATGATTTTTTGGTCTTGATTTGCTCAATCAGTTGTTTTGTAGTCAATTTTGTTTGGTGTTAGCTGTTTGGTATTAGGTTCTTGGTTTTAGGTGTTGGGATTAAACCTTGGAATCGACATACTTTTTTAAGGATTGAATTCTTTTTTGAATTACGTTAAGCTCGGAAATAACTTCTAAATGCAAAATTGCATCCACAAAACCGATCTCCTTGGCTATTTCAATTTGGGTCTCTAATTCAAAAGCCGAACCTAAACTTATTTGTAAAAATCTAGAAAAATCCTTTTGGGAAGTTCTGGAACAACCTTCGGCTATGTTCGAAGGAATTGAAACGGCACATCTATTAATTTGAGAGGCCAGTCCAAATTTTTCTTCTTTGGGAAACGAGCTGGTAATAATGTAAATTTTTTTAACAAATAAAACTGAACTTTGCCAAACTTCCAAATCCCTAAAGTTTCTCATATATTGAAATTTTACAAACACAACACAAATACCCAAAACCCAACCCCCAAAACCTAGCACCCATTAAAAAACCTCGCTGGCTTCTTTCAATTTCTCCATGTTGTTAACTAGCGCTAGCTCGTCAACAATTTTCTGAATGTCACCATTCATGATATTTCCCAAATCGTACAAAGTCAAACCTACACGGTGATCCGTTACACGACCTTGTGCATAATTGTAGGTACGAATCTTAGCCGAACGGTCACCAGAACTTACCTGAGACGTACGTTTCGTAGCATCTTCCGCCTGTTTTTTTGCTAATTCCTGCTCGTATAAACGGGAACGCAAAACACCAAAAGCTTTATCTTTATTCTTGTGTTGTGATTTTTGATCCTGACATTGCGCCACCAATCCTGTTGGAATGTGCGTCAAACGAACCGCTGATTTGGTCGTATTTACCGATTGTCCACCAGGTCCTGACGAACAAAAGAAATCCACACGTACATCATTCATATCAATCTGCACGTCAAATTCCTCCGCTTCCGGCAGCACCATCACAGTCGCTGCCGAGGTATGAACACGTCCTTGCGTTTCCGTTTGCGGTACACGCTGGACACGGTGAACACCCGCTTCAAATTTCAGGGTTCCGTAAACATCCTCACCGGTAACTTCAAAAATTACCTCTTTGAAACCTCCTGAAGTTCCTTCATTCATATCCACCACAGATGTTCTCCAACCTCTGTTCTCACAATATTTTGTATACATACGAAACAAATCCCCTGCAAAAATACTTGCTTCATCCCCGCCCGTTCCGGCACGAATCTCCACCATAACATTTTTAGCATCTTCTGGGTCTTTAGGAATCAACATAAACTTGATTTCTTCCTCCAGTTCCGGTAATCTTTCCTTTGCTTCTTCCAGTTGCATTTTGGCCATTTCGGTCATATCAGCATCACTGTTGTCGGCTATTATTTCGTTTGCTTCTTCGATATTGGCCATCAAAAGAACGTATTCGTCCCTTTTTTCGGCCAATGCTTTCAAAGTCTTGTACTCTTGATTCAATTGCACATAACGCTTCTGGTCAGAGATCACATCCGGTTGGATGATCAAATCCGAAATCTCATCGAAACGTTGTTTTACTATTTGAAGTCTATCTAACATAATCTTAGTCCTTTATTTGGAGTGCAAAATTACGAAAAAGTATTCATTTTGCAGTGTTCCTATTTCAGATTTTTTGGGAGTCAATTCCAGCAATCCGCTTTGTCTTTTTTACTGCGCCTTTTTTTTTAAAATAAATGGAAAAAAAATCCACTTTGAACTAAAATTTATTGGGCGCTACTCACACAAAAGCACAAATAACTCAATATGAAATAGTTACGATATTTTTCATAACTTTGATGTTAATCCATATTTCATTTATGTGAAATGATTAGCCTTTATATATTTCGTGAAAGTTTCCCGCATACTTTAAATAATTGAGTTCCGTTTTTTTAATTGATTTTTTAAAAGCTCTTTAATAATGCATATAAAAAAGATTAATAACGCCTATGAATACTTCGAATGAGTTGCAGAGGAAACCGCCACAATACCTACTTGTACTTCTGTCAATATACGGATCGTTATCATCAATAATTGCCTTTTTACACCTTTTTGCAATAGAGAGAAACTGTGCGAAAATCCCCTCTTGTTTTGCCGAAACACCCGATGGCTGTTATTTTACTATTCGCAAAATATGGATGGCCCGAATGTTGAGAAGATCGCTTTCACTGTTTCTTAGAACTCCTCTTCGTCGTGGAAATATTGCACTTGTCAACTGCAAACTTAGCCTGCCTGAAGAGTCGGGCTGTATCATCACCATCTGTCATACGCCGTGGGCCAGGCTACTTGCCGAATGGTGTCATGTCAATAAATATGCACTTGTACTTGTTGGTGGTCCATGGATTCAGCGTACAGGAAAAATTAATATCCCAGGAGGAGGTTTCATCGGATTACGAAAACTGGTTCGCCACCTGCGCTCTGGTGGCCGGGTTATAGTAATTGGAGACAACATAGGGAGATCCCGCTGTTGCCCCGTTCACTTTCTGGGAGAAGAATGCATGGCCTCTATCCTTCCTGCACGTCTGTCAGCTCTGGCGGGAGTCCCATTGTTAGCAGTTATTCCTAAGCTACAGGACGGAATGGTACATCTACAAAATGGTATCACAGTAGAAACCGAACTAATAAAGAAAGATCAGAATCAAGCCATACAAAACATTTTCACGTTTTTTGAAGATGAAATCCTTCGCTCCCCTTCTATTTGGGCTCCCTATATTCTTAAATCTTTAAACAAAATGAGCTCCTATACACCCGGTAAATAATTACTGCAAATTACAAAGACCATTGAATTTCAATTTTTTCTTTTTCTTGTCCGGAATAGCAGACTAGTCATGCCCCCAAAACAAATCAAGAGCCCATTATTATCCTCAGCACTGGCGCTAGTTTATAACGAGCGCCATTTTAAATTTTGGCCACCATCGCCGCGTTTGCAACTCGGGAGCTAGGGCATTTGAACTAAAAAACTCCGTTTACGGTTTCCCGTAATGTACCTGAATCAAAAGGAGTTAGTTTTGGATAATAAATTTTTAATAAGTATTTTCGGTAATAATTTATATATTTGGAGGGAATGACAAATGCGAATCAGAACTTCGTGCATATACCTTAAGATGGTTGGATTGGCGAAGTGTTGTTTCGCCGATATATGCAAGTTGGCAGTAATTAACGTAAAACATCTAACAGAAAACATGGCTGAATTTAATTTAATAAAAGTTGATGGTAAACCTATAGAAAAACTAATTGATGTTGTAAGCAAAGGTATTGGCACAATTTACAAGCCAAGAGCAATTAGAAAAGAAGCTGAGTCAAAAGCTTATGAAATTGAAATAATTGAGCGTGCTAAAACAATGGCTATCTCCGAAGGAAAAGAAATTGATGCAGAAACCTTAGCAAGAATTGAAGAAAGATTTATTTATAAAGAAATTAAACATCAAAATAATATTGATAATGTAACAAAAATTGCCGCAGAACAACTATCACAAGAAACCGAAGTATCTGACGAATCCGTTGATGAAGATTGGACAACTAGATTTTTCAACATAGCTGAAAATATTTCAGATGAAGAGATGCAACTTCTTTGGGGAAGAATTTTAGCGGGTGAAATAAAACAACCTAAATCATTTTCATTAAGAACATTAGAACTACTAAAAAACTTATCTAAAGAAGAAGCAGAAGTTTTTACAAAATTTTCAAATCTTAAAATTAAAACGGCAGGAACAAGTCTGATTTTCAATCATGATAATGGAGATTTTTTAGAAAATGAATTTGGGATAAAATTTACTGACCGACTATTGCTTGCTGAACTTGGTCTAATTTCAAGTGAAAACAATTTAGAGTATAGCTTTTTCGCAACAGAAGAAAATGAACGAATAAATTATATAGGGTACGGAAGTAAAGGCATTTTTTTACATCGCCCAAAAAACACTCCAAAACAGTCTGTACAAGTTCTAGTTTTCACGAAAACTGGAGCTGAATTATCTAAATTAATTGAGCCTGAAATTAATATCAACTACCTAAAAAAAATATGTTCGAGTTTTGTGATACCAAACGTAAAAATTGAATACGGAGATTCTGTTAATTTACCCAATGATGAAGTTATGTTAATAAATAAAACTGAGTATAATGAATAACTACTGTACTTCTATTAAAATTTGTGCTTGAATAAAAAGTGACAAGCCCGATCGCGCAGATATACAGAATCGTTAGCGCAGTTTTGCAAACAGTGCCCACAAAGAGAAGCCCCCGCTGGCGCGAGCGTCCCGCTCGTGAACACAAACAAAAGCAAATACATTATAAATTGTAATTGGCACGAGCGGGACGCTCGCGCTAGCCTTTGAAGTATAAATAAGCAGCAAAAGATAAAAATTAGAATATTATGACAGACAAATTTTTAAAAGCGAAACATTGGCAATTGTTCTTATTGACTTTTGCAATACCAATGGTTTTTCAATTCATAATGATAGGAACAATGATTTCAAATATTGGATCTGAAACGAATTCTGATCCGTCATCAATATTTAACTATCTGCAATTATTTACATTAGTGATGATAATTTTTATGAGTATATATTTTGGATGGTTTTGGTCTGTTGCAGTTGGACTTCAAAAAAAAGTTCCTGAAAATGTAAAAATGAAAGTGAGAAAATTTAAAATTTTCTTCTTTATCCCTATGTTTTATATGCTTTTGATCATGCTACTTATGAGTATTTCCATGAATGGACTAATGGAAAATGGTGAAGAACCAAGTGGAATTCTAATTGCTGGTTTGGCAGGAGTTATTGTTCCGCTTCATTTATTTTCAATGTTTTGTATTTTTTATTCTTTATACTTTGTGGCCAAGACTTTTAAGACTGTTGAATTACAACGTGAAGTTAAGTTCTCAGATTTTGCAGGAGAGTTTTTTATGATTTGGTTTTATCCAATTGGAATATGGATAGTCCAGCCAAAGATTAATGAAATGATTGAATAATAACCCCCCGCTGGCGCTGGCGCCCCGCTCGTGAACTCACAATGGCGCTCGTCAGTATTTTCGTCATTATTTTATATATTTGAATAAATAACAAATCCAAAACAGTGTATTGATAAGTTAACGCTGATTAAAAAATACGGCACAAGAAATGATAGAAACGGTCAACATTATTGGAGCAGGAATAGGGGGTCTTACAACTGCCTTGACATTGAAACAGAAAGGACTCCACATAAATATTTTTGAAAGTTCGGCAGAAATAAAACCTGTTGGAGCAGGAATAATACTTGCCAATAATGCAATGCAAGTTTTTCAAAAATTGGGTATTCAAGACAAAATTGAAAAAGCAGGAAACAAAATTTCCTACATGAAAATTACCGATGCCAATCTCACTAAAATTTCTGTAGTTGACCTAGCCGAGTATGAAAAAAAATATGGTGTACACAATATTGCCATTCATAGAGGTGAATTGCAAAAAATACTTGCTAACGAAATTGGCTATGACAACATAAACTTATCAAAGCGACTTTCCAAGATTGAAAAAGCGGACCTATTCAAACTAACTTTTGAAGATAATACTACCATAGAGAGTAAACTTGTAATTGGTGCAGACGGTATAAAATCGGTCGTCAGAAACCAATTATTTGGGGAAGGCATTTTACGAAACGCTAATCAAAAATGTTGGAGAGGAATTTGCAAAATTGATTTGCCTCAGAAGTATCTTAATGAACTAAACGAGGCTTGGGGAAAAGGCAAACGATTCGGATTTGTAAACATCGGTGACAAAAAAGTGTATTGGTATGCTTTGACAAATTCAAAAAATGTAAAAACGGAGCAAGTGAATTTGACAGAAATGTTCAAAGAGTTTCACAACGATATTTTAAACATTATTTCAGCGACAAAAAAAGAGCAAATAATTGTAAGCGACATTATTGACCTTAAACCGATTGACAAATGGCAAAACGAAAATGTTTGTTTAATTGGTGATGCAGCTCACGCCACAACTCCAAACTTGGGACAAGGTGCTTGTCAAGCTATTGAAGACGCTTATGTTTTAGGTAAACTTCTTGACAGTGGAATAACAATCGAAAACACTTTTAAAGAATACGAAAATGCCAGACGAAAAAAAGCACATATGATTGTAAATACAAGTTGGACAGTGGGTAAGATGGCACATATAGAAAACAGATTTGGAATTTGGCTTCGAAATTTCATAATGAAAAACTTGCCAAAATCTGCCAATAAAAAACAAATGGATAAGATTTTTAATTTGAACTAGTATGACGACAGTAAATCCCCAACTGGTGCTCGTTTGCAACGAGTGCCAATTTTAATTTAGAGCACGATCGTAGCGTTTGCAACGCGGGTATTCTCCAAAAAATATTGATAGACAAACGAAGTTATCTACTGTCTTTTTCTCTTTCGTACTTATGAAAACGAAACGCCATCAATAGCCCCGATGGAAGCGGCATCCTCGTAGTCCAGTAGCATAGGGACTGCGAGATACAGCGGACAGCGGGACCAAGCGTCCCTGAAAACAACATTCGTTCTGCTCCCAAAAAGTAGCATGCCCTAGCCGTTCATAAGTCCTGAAGATTTATTTTTAATACCAATTTCTAAATTCCTAATTTGCGGTTTCAAATCAGTAGCATAAAATGAAGGTCTGTATTGCCGAAAAACCAAGTGTAGCACGAGAAATCGCATCCGTTCTGGGAGCCAATACCAAACGTGATGGCTATTATGAGGGCAACGGCTATGCCGTGACCTATACCTTTGGGCATTTGTGCACCTTAAAGGAACCCAACGATTACAAATCTTACTGGAAAAGTTGGAATCTGAACAACCTGCCCATGCTTCCGGACAAATTTGAAACCAAAGTCGTGGAGAATGCGGGCATACAGAAACAATTCAAAATCATAAAAGGTTTGTTCGACCAGGCCGAGTTGGTAATCAACTGCGGGGATGCGGGACAGGAAGGGGAACTCATCCAGCGCTGGGTGATGAACGAAGCCAACTATAAAGGCGAGGTGCAACGGCTATGGATTTCGTCCCTGACCACCGAAGCCATCAAGGAGGGCTTCGAGAACCTAAAACCTTCCGCCAACTACGATAATTTATACTATGCCGGTTTTTCAAGGGCCATTGGCGACTGGTTACTCGGCATGAACGCCACGCGTTTGTACACGGTGAAACATGGCGGCTACAAACAGGTGTTGTCCATCGGTCGGGTGCAAACCCCAACCTTGGCGATGGTTGTGGACCGATTTAAAGAAATCGAGAATTTCAAACCGCAACCCTATTGGGAGTTGCAAACCTTATACAGGGACACGCTCTTCAGCTACGAGGAAGGGCGCTTTTTGAAAAAGGAAGACGGGGAGCTTTTGGCCAACAAGGTCAAGGAAAGCGATTTCGAAATTGTTTCCGTCGAGAGAAAGAACGGTAATGAGTTTGCGCCCAAACTGTTTGACCTAACGGGCTTGCAAGTGTATTGCAATACCAAGTTCGGGTTTTCGGCGGATGAAACGCTCAAAATTGTCCAAACGCTGTACGAACAAAAAGTGGTCACCTACCCCAGGGTCGACACCACATTTTTACCCAACGATATTTATCCAAAAGTACCGGGGATTCTGCAGAAGTTGACCAATTACGCTGCCTTGACACAACCGCTTTTGGAAAAGAAAATTAAAAAATCGACTAAGGTCTTCAACGACAAAAAAGTAACCGATCACCACGCGATTATTCCGACGGGGATTCAGAGCAATCTGCAATACAATCAGCAACAGGTATATGACATCATTACAAAGCGATTTATCGCCGTGTTCTATGACGATTGTTTGGTTGCCAACACCACGGTAATCGGGAAAGCGGCCGATGTCGCCTTCAAAACGACGGGAAAAGAGATATTGAAAAAAGGATGGCGCATCGTTTTTGAGGATCCCAACGCCAAGGAAAAAGAAGCCGACATTTTGCCGAGTTTCGTTATAGGCGAAAAAGGACCTCACCAACCCTCGTTTTTAGAGAAGGAAACCAAACCGCCCAACCAGTTTACGGAGGCCACCTTGCTGCGCGCGATGGAAACTGCCGGCAAACAAGTTGATGACGAAGATCTGCGCGAACTGATGAAAGAAAACGGTATCGGTCGTCCATCGACGCGAGCCAATATTATAGAAACGCTTTTTAAGCGCCAATACATCGTTAGGAACAAAAAACAGGTTTTACCAACGCCAACGGGGATTCAACTGATTGACACCATCCAAAATGACTTGGTTAAGTCGGCCGAACTGACGGGCTCCTGGGAAAAACAGTTGAAAGACATCGAAAAGGGGACCTTTACCGCCGCCGCCTTTATCAACAACATGAAAAAGATGGTAGATGCCTTGGTGTACGAGGTTCGAAGCGAAACCAAACGCGCCAATATTTCGCATGCGGGAACTGCCCAGAAAGAAGTCGCCAGAGTCGAGAAAAAGAAAGCGGAAGGAATACTGGCGGAAGCCTGTCCCAAATGCAAAAAAGCGACGCTTATAAAAGGGAAATCGGCTTATGGATGCGCCGATTATAAAGCGGGCTGCGATTTTCTGCTGCCCTTTGCTTTTGGGGAGAAAAAAATATCCGAGAACCAATACCTGCGATTGCTTCAAAAGGGGTCGACAGTGAATTTGAAAGACTTCAAGACCGATGCCGGTGTTGTGGAAGGATTGCTTCGCTTTGACGAAAATTTCCATCTCAAATTAGAAACCAAAAAAACGGCTTCCCCTGCCCCATCTACAGAAAAGAAAGCGGCATCGGACGCATTGGCTTGCCCGAAATGCCAAAAAGGAACGGTCATCAAAGGAAATACAGCCTACGGTTGCAGCGACTACAAATCCGGCTGTGATTTCAAAGTGACTTTTGATGTGGTCCGCGAGAAGCTAAAAGACCAGAAACCAACCAAGGAACTAGTGCATACCATTTTGAAGGAAAGTTTTTAAACATCTCTATTTTTGGGAGCTTCTTCCAGCTATCCGCTATATCTTTATGTGATGAAAGAATCATATAAAGGATGCCACTTTTATCTGGGCTAGTTGTGTATATTTTTCCTAATTTTGCATCCGTTCAACAAACAATAATCACAAACAATATGTTTAAAAAAATAACTATTCTGCTGCTGATCGTAACTTTCATTTCATGCCAGAAATCTGATTCGGACAAGAACGAAAAAGACAAGATAAAAATGGCCCATTGGCTCCTCGGCACTTGGGAAACCAAATCAGCAGACGGCATCCTCTCCGAAAACTGGAAAAAAGTAAACGACAGCACCTACGAGGGCCAGTCCTATTTTGTAAAGGGAAAAGACACCTTGCATTTTGAAACGGTAAAACTTCAACAAAAAGGAGAAGAATTGACTTATGTGGCCACCGTAAAAGGGCAGAACGACGACAAAGCAGTTTCTTTTTCGCTTACCGAAACCACTGAAAAACAATTGGTTTTTGAAAACCCAAAACATGATTATCCTCAAAAGATCAGTTATAACCACATCTCAAAGGACAGTTTAGTGACCGAAATTTCAGGAACGCAACTCGGAAAAGCGAGTACAGAAAAATATCTGATGACTAAAAGAAAGTAACCCTTCTCTTCAATTGTAAAAAATGCAGCCTTACTTCAATCCGAGTAAGGCTTTTTTATTTTGTACAAAATTGATTTTTAACTCATTAAAAAAACATCGAAATAATTATTTGTATTTAATCTAAATAAGCTTTGTGGATTCGAAATCAGATTATATATTTGCATTGTTATTTAAATTAAATCTAAATAGATGAAAGCCCAACTTAGAATCATAGCGCTATTATTATTTGCAACACTAGTTGCAAACGCACAAGAAAAAGGAAGCATACAAGGAAAAATAGCTTCTGCTGATGGATACCCTTTGAAAGAAATCGTAATAAAACTGGCGAAAGGAGCTTATACAAGTGAGACCAGTAATGACGGAACATTTAGATTTGACAATTTTCCGGTAGGCGTTCATACGTTGATAATCGAGGGAATCGGACTAAAAAAACAGTCCCAAGAAATAAAAGTATCTCCCAACAAAATTACCTATGTAGAATTCAAATTGCATGAAAACATAGAGTCGCTGCAAGAAATAGTAATCGTGTTTAAAGGTAGTACGAACAAGAAAAAAGAAAATGTGCTTTCCGGTTTAACACTAAAACCAATGGACATTCCACAAAGCATACAAATTATTGGGAAAGAAATTATAACCCAACAACAGGCCATCCGATTAAGTGAGCTAATAAAAAATGTAAACGGTGCCTATGTGGGCTCGGCTCGCGGTGGCGCACAGGAATCAATCTGGTCCAGAGGGTACGACATGACTTCAAACAACATGTTCAAAAATGGATTCCGTTTTAGCGGCGGTTCCATTCCGGAAGTGTCTTCACTGGAAAAAGTGGAGGTTTTGAAAGGGAGTGCCGCACTTTTATTTGGAAATGTAGCCCCTGGTGGTGTTTTAAACATGGTTACGAAAAAACCTTCATTCGATAAAGGGGGGGAGATAAGCATGCAAGCAGGTAGCTATGCTTTCTATAAACCATCTATTGATCTTTATGGGCCATTAAACGGCTATATCGCTTACCGATTTACGGGTTCTTATGAAAACTCTGAAAGCTTCAGGGATGTGGTGAAAAAAGAGCGTTACTATATTAATCCATCATTCCTTTTTAGAGTAAGCGACAAAACCGAGATTGTGTTGCAAGGGGATTATTTGCACGATGATTGGACGCCGGATTTTGGTACGGGCATGGTTGGAAAGGAAATTGCGGATGTGCCAAGAAACACCTATCTGGGAGCCACTTGGTCAAACGGCCAAACCAGGCAAGCCAGCGTTTCCGCACAAGTAAAACATCAATTCAATAAGGATTGGAACTTAAACTTCAACACTTCCTTCCAGGATTACAATAGAACTTCAAAAGGGACAGAGCGCATACAACCTGCCGAGAACGGGGATTGGAGCAGACCTCTTGGACAGAACAAAAACCTGGAACAAAACATGGGCCAACAGCTTAATCTACAAGGTTGTTTTACCACAGGAAGCGTAAAGCACCAGCTATTTACAGGTGTCGATTTTGAAAATAGCTTTGACCAAGCGTACCGATTCGGCTTCTCGCCTTCAACTTATGGGTCCGGAAATATTTTTGATTTCGAAAATTTCTATCAGGGCGGCGCTATTCCAGATGCAGCTATCACAAGAATCGTAAAAACAAATACCAATAGTTTTGGCGTATATGCGCAGGATTTAATTTCTATCACTAATAAATTCAAAGTATTGGCAGGACTGCGTTGGTCATGGCAAGAAGCACAAGCAACCACTAACGATTATACCCAAACACCCGTAACAGTCTCGGAAGACCCAAAACGTATTGACCAAGCCTTTACTCCAAAATTAGGCTTAGTGTTCCAACCGAGCAAAGACATGTCCCTATTTGCGAGTTATTCGAACTCATTCACTCCAAATTCAGGAACAACAGTTGATGGAAAAGTAATCAAACCGTCCTTGATAGATCAATACGAAACCGGAATTAAGAAAGATTTCTGGAGAGGGCTTTTAAGCACCAATGTTACTTTATACCAAATTACCAACAGCAACTTAGCGCAAACAGCCGAATTTCAGGCTGACGGAGTTACGCTTAATGCAGATACCAACATAAAAGAGTTAAACGGTAGCACAAAAAGTAAAGGAGTGGAAATTGATATTACGGCACGACCTCTTGAAGGATTAAACATTAACGGCGGGTACAGTTATAATGACACGCGCATCACAAAAACATCGGGAACAAACAACAGTTTAGTTGAAGGGGATCGTTTAGCAAGAACCCCCGCACATACTGCGAACTTAAGCTTTTTCTACACTGTACAATCCGGTGTTTTTAAAGGGGTTTCGGTCGGTGCGATAGGAAATTATATCGGAAAAAGAATAGCCGGATGGAACAATCGTTACGTATATACTAAAATTGATGGCACAGATCCTGTTGAATACGACGTAACGATTCAAGACAGACAGGTTCCCATAGGCGATTATACGACGCTGGATGTTTCAGCAGGCTATGAGTGGGGTAAATTTTCTATCCTATGCAAATTATCAAATGTGGCAAACGTATTGGCTTACACGGTACACGAAAATTATAGTGTGAATCCGATAGGACCCCGTCAAGTTATGACTTCATTGAAATATAAATTTTAATCAGAGGAACGTCATCCAGATTCAGAAACTTTTTTCTGGCTTAGTCACATTGACATAACAGAAAAAAGTTTGTAAATTTTTATGCCCAAATAGATTGTTTTGGCAAACACCAAACCGGCACATTCCATGAAAAAGAAAACTTTACGTAACTTACATAGAGACTTAGGCTATTTCTACATCGGATTAATAGTTTCCTTTGCCATTTCTGGCCTTATGATGAATCACAGAGATTCTTGGCATCCCGAAAAGTATACTACCGAAACAAAAACCATTGATGTACAGCTTCCTGAAGAAAGTGCGCTCAATGAAGAGTTTGCGAAAGACTTGGGCAAAAAACTGGGTATTGAAGACAAATTTAGGCGTCAGCGAATAAAGAAAGGGATATTTACCATCTCTTTTGAAAGACATGACGTAGAAATTGATATGAAAACGGGAAAAGGCGAAATCGTCGCATACAATAAGACCCCAATCATCAGCCAAGCCATGAGTCTGCACAAAAACACCTCTGATTTCTGGATTTATTATTCTGATATTTTTGCGCTGAGTTTAATCACCATCGCATTAACCGGAACGATAATGATAAAAGGCGGAAAGTTCAGCTGGAAAAACAGGGGCTGGAAGCTGGCGGTTGCCGGGGTTATATTCCCCCTACTCTTCCTGTTTTTGTTCGGTTAATATTTCTTTTAAAAAAATAAAAAAGCCCCGTATATTTCTATACGGGGCTTCACTTTTTAAAAATGAAAGCACATTTTTTTATTACATTTGAACGAAATATCAATTTTTCTTACAAATTAAAAAATTGTAAAAATTGAACTGATTGAAAACGTTAAAATCGGTTGCATTCCAAAAAACAGCAACACTTTAACCCAACCATTAATGACACCTATATTTTTATGACAAAATCAAAAACCAATCAATTGAAAAAAAGTTTAGGTCTAAGTTTTGGTATTGCAATATTAATTGGAGGCACCATAGGGGTTGGGATACTGCGTACGCCTGGTGCCATTGCGGGCCTATTGGACAATTACTGGCTTATAATCGCTTGCTGGTTCATAGGAGGACTCTATATTTTAATTGGCGCCAATTCGTATGCAGAATTAGCCACCATGCTGCCCAAGGCTGGAGGGTCCTACAATTATATCAAAAGGGCTTTCGGTGATTACGCGGGTTTTTTATCCGGCTGGTTTGATTATATCACTAATGCCATCCCACCCGCTTTCTATTGTATTGTCATCAGTGAATATCTAGTTATTTTATTTCCGACCCTGGAGAGCCAGATGACAGTGATTTCCATATCCTTTTTGGTTGCTTTTACCCTGCTCCATGCCAGTGGCGTGAAAAGCGGCAGTATAATACAGCAGCTGACAAGTTTAATTAAAGTCCTTTTTTTTGTGGCATTGATCGTTGCTTGCTTTAGGTATTCCGGACTAAAATTTAACCCGATCGAAAAGGACACTCCCTTTTTTGAGATGGGAATCGTGTTTGGTTTTTTTAAATCGCTTCAATTAATAATTGGTACCTATAACGGTTGGCACTCGGTTTGCTTTTTTGCAGAGGAGGATGAAAACCCAGGTAAAAACATTCCCAAATCACTATATACCGGAGCCATAATAGTCATTGTCATTTATATATTAATCAATATGGCATTCTTCCAGGTGTTACCGGTCTCTGCATTGGCCAATTCCCCCTTGGTTGCAGCTGATGTCGCCAAAGTCGTGTTTGGGAATAGCGGTTCGGTTATAGTTACCGTTATTGCGATTTTTTCGTTGATTAGCATTCTCAATGCTTATATGATGATTCCGGCGCGAATATTATTCGGATTGAGCCGCGATGGCTTTTTCATTCAAAAAGGAACCAAAATAAACAAAGGCGGCACACCCATTGTTGCCCTCATGGTCTCTTCATTGTTTGGTTTGCTACTGATCAGTATAGGTTCATTTGAGATACTGTTTTCATTTGCAACCTTCATGTCAGTAATTGTTTGGGGACTGGCTTATTGCTCGTTGATAAAATTAAGGCTGAAAGAACCCAATTTGCCGAGGCCTTACCTGTCTTGGGGGTATCCATGGTCCACTATACTGGTCATTGCAGCTACATTGGCTCTATTGGCGGGTTTTGCCTTTAGCGACACCAAAAATTTTGTGATCATTCTCATCATTTCGTTCCTTTCCTATCCAGTTTTTTTGCTTTTAAATCGCAGAAATAAAGGAGAATAATTAATGAAGAAAATGAAAAATCCCATTCGCTTTTGACCGCGGATGGGATTTTATATTTTAAAAAAGAATTTAGTCCTTATCTCAATCCTGCCAAACTGTGTTCAATAGTTTCTATTTTAGCCAAGGCATCAGCCTCTTTTTGCTTTTCGTTGGCCAAAACTTTTTCAGGAGCACCGGCTACGAATTTTTCGTTAGCCAATTTAGACTGCACTGATTTCAAAAATCCTTTGGTGTAATTCAACTCCGTTGTCAGTTTTGTAATTTCTTCCTCAACATTTATATTTCCTGAAATCGGAATGAAATATTCGTTCGAATTCACGCGGTAGGACAACGCACCGTCCACTTTGTCAGAAACATATTCCAATGAAGTCAGGTTGCCTAATTTAGTCACTACCGAATCAAAATAAGTGGAAGTATTTTCGTTGTTGATTGCTTTCAACTCGATCGCGTCTTTAAAAGGAATATTCTTGTCTTTACGGATCGTACGAATTCCGGAAATCACTTCCATGGTGTTTTCGAAATCCGAAATCAAATTGGCGTTAAATGGTTTTAATTCTGGCCATGTGGAAACGATCAAAGCCTCCTCCTTGGTTCGGGACGAAAGCATTTGCCAAATTTCCTCGGTCAAAAATGGCATAAAAGGATGCAACACTTTCAGGTTGTTTTCCAGCATTTCTATCGCTTTTGCAAAAGTTACACTGTCTATCGGCTGCTGGTAGGCAGGTTTTATCATCTCCAGAAACCAAGAACAGAAATCGTCCCAAACTAATTTGTAAGTTCCCATCAAAGCCTCTGAAATTCTGTATTTCTCGAAATTGTCTTCGATTTCTAAAAGTGTTTGTTGCAATTTAGCCTCGTACCATTCGATAGCCACTTTTGAAGATTCCGGTTGCGGAATACTATCCGAAACTTCCCACCCCTTAATCAATTTGAAGGCATTCCATATTTTGTTTGTAAACGCTTTTCCCTGGTTACACAATTCTTCGTCGAATATAATGTCATTACCCGCAGAAGAGCTTAAAAGCATTCCTACGCGAACCCCATCGGCGCCAAATTTTTTAATTAATTCAAGTGGCTCTGGAGAATTCCCGAGAGATTTACTCATTTTTCTTCCTAGTTTATCCCGTACTATACCTGTCAAATACACATTGGTAAATGGTTTTTTACCCGTATATTCATACCCTGCAATAATCATTCTGGCCACCCAGAAAAACAAAATTTCAGGTGCGGTTACCAAATCATTCGTTGGATAGTAGTATTTAAAATCTTCATTTTCCGGATCCATAATTCCTCCGAAAACGGACATCGGCCAGAGCCATGAAGAAAACCAAGTGTCAAGGGCATCAACATCTTGAGTTAAGTTTTGGGTCGTTAGGTTTTGGTTATTAGTTTTGGTCTTTGCTAATTCTAAAGCTTCTTCGATAGATTCAGCCACAACAAAATCTTCCTTTCCATCTCCGTAAAAATAAGCAGGAATTTGTTGTCCCCACCACAATTGACGGGAGATATTCCAGTCACGGATATTATTTAACCAATGAGCATAAGTATTATTGAAACGAGCAGGATGTAATTTAATTTCGCCTTCTTCCAATACTGATTTGATTGCCGGTTTCACCAAGTCTTCCATTTTCAAGAACCATTGGTCTGACAAGCGAGGTTCTATAACCGCTTTGGTTCTTTCAGAAGTTCCCACTTTATTCAAGTGAATTTCTGTTTTAGCTAAAGCGCCAATGCTTTCTAATTCTTTCACAATTTCAGCACGAACCACAAAACGATCTTTCCCTTGATAATGCAATCCAAAACTATTTAGTGTCGCATCCTCATTGAAAATATCAATAATTTCCAAATTGTGCTTCTCCCCTAGCGTTTTATCATTCATATCGTGAGCAGGTGTCACTTTTAGACAACCCGTTCCAAATTCGATGTCAACATAAGCATCTTCAATAATAGGAATCACTCTTCCGCAAATAGGTACAATTGCTTTCTTTCCTTTCAAATGAGCAAAACGTTCGTCATTTGGGTTGATACAAATCGCAGTATCCCCAAAAATAGTTTCCGGACGCGTAGTAGCAATTGTCAGGAAATCTTCAGTTCCTTCAATTTTATATTTTAGGAAATATAATTTTCCTTCTTGTTCTTCATAAATTACTTCTTCGTCAGACAAAGTAGTTTTTGCTTCAGGATCCCAGTTTACCATTCTGTATCCTCTATAGATCAGTCCTTTGTTGTATAAATCCACAAAAGAACGAATTACAGAAGCCGACATGTCTGGATCCATGGTAAACTTGGTTCTTTCCCAATCACAAGAAGCTCCCAATTTTTTTAATTGATCTAAAATTACACCACCATATTTATCAGTCCATTCCCATGCATGAGCCAGAAATTCTTCACGAGTCAAATCATTTTTATTAATTCCTTCGGCTTTTAACTTAGCAACTACCTTAGCTTCAGTAGCTATTGAAGCATGATCTGTTCCTGGAACCCAGCAAGCGTTGAAACCTTTCAGACGCGCTCTTCTTATCAAAACATCCTGAATCGTGTTGTTCAACATGTGTCCCATGTGCAAAACCCCAGTTACGTTAGGCGGAGGAATTACAATGGTATATGGTGTTCTATGATCTGGCTCAGAATGGAAATAATTATTTTTCATCCAGTAGTCATACCACTTATTCTCAATAGTTTTAGCGTCAAATTGTGCA
>Ga0209002_10000648_pt1 | contig 28184 bp, 30 predicted proteins | sample Rifsed16ft2_FD_184010 | JGI IMG/M metagenome (GOLD analysis project Ga0209002, IMG submission 184010) | Soil microbial communities from Rifle, Colorado, USA - sediment 16ft 2 (version 2) | ecosystem: Environmental > Terrestrial > Deep subsurface > Rock core/Sediment | place: Rifle, Colorado... | reverse complement strand
TACGCGTCGAAGATAAAGCGGCGGTCGAAGAGCGGCTCTATTACGCGGCACAAGGCATGATGAACCACGCGGTCACGAAAGGGCGCAGCGGAGATCAGGCGCGGCTTGGGATCATATACGGGAAAGTTGTGATACCTGCCGGGGGTGTAAGTTTCATTCTGCAATTGACTTTGAAGCGCGAGAAGGTTTTCCTCCAGGTTGTATTCAAAGCCGGCAACATCCGGCCGGCTGCGCTTGCCGCGCCGCGCGGCTTTGAAGGCAAGGTACAGGTTTTCGAAAGAGGCGATCTGTGGGTACAAATGTTTATATGTTTTCATGTTCTCCTTTGGCACGTTGGCAACCCTGAAAATTTTTGCACGTTTACCCCTGGGGGAAACGTCGTTTCCCCCAAACCCCCTTCCCAGGAACACAGTTGTCAGAATCCAGCAACCAGAGATCAGGAGGCAGGAATATGCCCTCCGCTACGCTTCGGGGGATCAGAGCCGGGGGAAACTAAACGAAACCCGATAACGTCATAGAAGTAATCAGGTACGAACCCGCCGCGGAACGCACAGCGGACAATCCTACGATTGTTGTTCCACGAGCCGCCGCGAACGACGCGTTCGGCGTCTGATTCTTCCTGCTCGCTTTTTTCTGCATCATAAGGATAAGACAAATACAAACTGCTCGTCCAATCGTACACATTACCTGCCTGATCTTCCGCGCCAAAAGTTCCTACTGCGCCTCCAGCGGCATAAGCACCAACAGGTGATGGCTTCAGCACGCGTCCTTCAAGGCTGTTGGCTTTCTCCCTGTCCCACTCGTCGCCCCAGGGAAAGTTGCGGGCAGTCATTTGCCGGAGCAATGGTTTATCGGGCAGGCCGCGCGCGGCGGCTTCCCATTCCACTTCGCTGGGCAGGCGGTATAACTTCCCCGTCACGTCTGAAAGCCAGGCGCAATAGGCTCTGGCTTCGAACCAGGTAATGCCAACTGCGGGTTGAGATGGATTATTTCTTTCGCGGTCTTTCCAGTATTCAGGTTGAGAACGAGACTTCTTCGAGAGTTGCTTTCCAAGTTCAGATTTCAGTTCATCCTCACTGAGGCCGGCAATATATTCATAAGTCTCAATCTCGCTTGGAGAATAGTTGCCGCTTTGCTCAAATTGAGTTTTCCAGTCCGGTGTCTCTTGTAAGTATTTCCAAATATCCAACCAGGTTTTGAATTGTCCGCCTGTTACATCATCACCCTGCAACCAGCGTTTTGCCAATTCGCCTTCCCAATAGGCTTCGTTTTCATACCCACCCGCGTCCATAAAGCAGGCAAACTCGGCATTGGTCACGGACCATTTGCCAATAGAGAAGGCAGGCAGTTCAATTGTGAATTGCGGGTGTTCGTTATCATAAGAATCTTCATCATTCTTTTTACTGCCAATTAAGTACGTTCCTGCGGGTACTGCCACCATTTGAGGCAAAATTACTCTTACGCTGTTCCTCTCTTGCGGTTCAAAGCGCGGATCACCAATACGCCCCAAGACAAAGCCGGCCTGCAAGCGGGCGCGCAGGTGCATGGCTGGGTTGTAGAGATCGGAAAGTAAATCCGAACGAACTTTGTTTCTTACCACTTCGACAGGCTCAGTGCGGCGCTCTCCTCCCTCACTTTGAATCCCCGCTTCGTCAAGGCAGCGCCCGGCCAGCGCGGGGTTGTGTTGTCTCACGGCTTCGATCAGTTTGGCGGGGTCGGCACTTAATCCACATGCAAGCAGGGTGGTCACTTCCCAGCCTGTAGCCGGCGGCTCAGGCAGTGGATCCCATTCTCCAACTTCTGCCGGCGGCATTTCAGCTTTTGTGCGCGGGGTCTTCCAAAAAGCGGAGAGATCCTCGCCCGTATTGAAACGCCGCAGGAGCTCGCGCGCCGCGAAATATTCCTGCAGGAGGTGATGATAAAAACGCACATCGGGTAAAGTTACAGGGTCAATGATGGATGCGCCTCTTCCGAATCGCAGGACGGCATTCGGGTCAATTTGCACCTGCTCGCCCATCACGGTCACCTGCCTGGGAAGTGTGTTCTTTGCAATCTCAATTTCAAATGTTGTGCCGCTGCCCTGTTTTTGCATTTCATATGCCAGCCGCGCGAAGAGATCCACCTTGGTATCCACACTCAACGCGTCGGGATGCCAGAGATGTTCATGTCCCATCAATTCAAGTGTGAAGGATTGGAACAACTTTCCGCGATTGGCAAGTACCTGCAGGTTCCTGCCTCCGCGCAAATACACCATCACCAGGACAAACAGGTTGAGCGGATTGCGCGCCATCTCACCCAGGCGTGAAGCAGGGTCGTCAAGCAGTTCCGCCAACCCTTCGGCATTGTGCCGTTGCAAAAAATCATGAATGCGCGGCTCATCCAGGGGTTCCACAATTACGCGCGGCAGGTTGAGTTGATTGTCGTAATCCTTCTCGCGTCCGCTAAAGATCAACTGGTTCGCGCCGCGATATTGTTGCTCAAATAACATCCACGCCAGCAGGCGTTCACTGCGCTTCTCGCGCGGAATCTCATTGATACCGTCCGCAAGGATCAGGATGCGTCCCTCTTTGAGCGCCTGCGCAAAGGTCAGCCCTGTACGCCGTTCCCATTCCACCTGCAGGAAGGAATACGGATCACGCTCGCCCTGCTGGCTGAGTCTAACAAACAAGGGGATTCTCTCCTCAAGCTTTTGCAGTCTGGCATGTGCTGTATCAAAAGCAATCTTCTGTTGTGTTGTGGTTTTGCCTGCACCTGGTTCGCCCAAAATCACGAATGCCCCGTGAATTTGCATGGCTTCGGTGATATCTTTCAATGGTCTTTGTGTTGCCTGTGCCTGCAGTCCCTCATTGCCGGTGGGCAGGATGAATTCCGTAAATGAGATTGGCAAACCTTCGATCACCTGACGCACATCGATTTTGCCAGCCAGAGGCACAAAGTGCGTTGCCCAGCGCTGATACTCCTGGTCCACGGTCAATGCCAGCAGGTAGGCTCGTTCCTGATTTTGATTTGCAAGTTGCCTCGCCGCGCCGGGTTGAAAGACCAGTTTTTCTCCATCATATTCCATTTGCAAAATTTCAGGTTGATTTGGCGCGGGCAGGAACACGCCGCCGGCTTGCATGAGCGACAGCACTTTTTCGATCAGTTGCTCCACATCCTCTTTGCCAAAGCCATAGGTGATGTGTTTATCTCCACCGATAAAGTCCGCGCAATGTACTCCACCCTTTATGTGGTAATCCGTCATTACCCACCTCCAAACAGGCGTAAAGCCAGCAAAGCAAGGTTGCCCAGGGTGCTTCCGAGGTTGATCGCTGCACCAATACTCCCTCCAAGTTTTTCCATGGTCTCTTTTGCCCCGTCCAGTGTTTTATTAACCCGTTCTGCAACTGGCGCTTCCTTTTGTGCTTCGTCGATCGCATCTTGAATGTCCGCCTGTGCGACCTCCATGCGCCTCGTCGCGGCCGGGTCCACATTTGGTTGGGTTTTCAACCGTTCGATCTCATCCTTGAGTTTCTTCAATTCTTCAATGAACTGTGTGGGTGATGTGATGTTCAAGTTTGTTTCGTTGATGTAATTGATCTGGTCGCCTGATATCATGTCACGCCCGATATGGATTCCACCTTGAACATTGAAGGTCGGTCCACCAGATTCTTTGGATGCAGCAGGCTTGCGCGGTGCGGACTTTTTGGGCCTGGGTGTTTTCGCGGGCATTGCGGTACCTCCCGATTTACTTTGCAAAGATAGCAAAAGGCGGTCATATCCCGATGGGTAATCCACCCATTGCAGGTCGCGGATGGAAAAGGGTATTTCGCAATCATCCAACCGCACCGGAATGACGAAGATCATTCCCTCAGGCTTCTCCTCCTGTATCATCATGGCACGCTTATATTCGCGCTGGATATATCCCTCTTTCGCGACAGACAAGGTCGAAAAGCATAGCAGGATCACGTTACTGGCGCGTAGCGCTTTCTCGATCTCGAGATTCCAATCCTGGCCTGGCAGCAATCTTTCTTCATCCAGCCAGGGTTCGAAACCATCATCCCTGAGACGTTTGCATAGCCGCTTTACTGCCGGCTTATCCTCGCGTGCATGGCTGAGGAAGATCAGCAGTTTCTTCTCCAAGTTTTGACCTGTCATATAGCCTCCACCTGCCGAAGATTGATTTGCTTCCGGGTTGGCAAATTACCACCAACAATATTATTTTCCCACAATTGACTAATGAACGTCAATATGAACCCCATCATGAAAACCAATTGGCGAAGCGGGTTGCAACGCCTGCCCTGCCAAGGGCCTCATGCGATATACTCAACCTTGCCCGCATGTTCAAAAAGCAGCCCGGTAAGGTCGAGTGTTTCGGTGGATGCGTCGCACAATTACGAACGCACGCACATCGATGCGCTGACCGCGACGACGAATTGGGTTTTGGCTTATCTATTAAGTTGATGTCATTGCGAGCGCTGGTCGAGACGCAAGCGTCGAGACCAAGCGAAACAATCTCAAGTAACCTGCAACTCTGAGATTGCTTCGGGATTTCGACGCTATCGCGTTTCAACCCTCGCAATGACATGAGGTGATATGAAACTCGACGCCGCACTTCCCCCTGTCCGCTTGAAAGACGTTCCCGCGATTTCAAAAGCCGCGCAGGAAATTGGATTCGACGCGCTGTGGACTCAGGAGACTCAACACGATCCGTTCCTGCCTTGCGCGTTGATCGCCGAACATACCTCGCATCTGCGCGTCGGGACGGCTGTTGCCGTTTCCTTCGCGCGTTCTCCAGCGAGTCTCGCCTACACCGCCTGGGACCTGGCCGCGCAATCGAACGGTCGATTCATTCTCGGACTCGGCACGCAAGTCAAAGCCCACATTGAACGAAGATTCGGAATGCCATGGCCTGAGTCTGTGACGGGCAAATTGCGCGAGCAGATCCAGGTCATCCGCGCGTTCTGGGATTGCTGGCAGAATGGCACAAAGTTGAATTTCCGCGGGGAGTATTACAAGATCACATTGATGTCCCCCTTCTTTCAGCCCTCACCCTTGCCCTCTCCCAGTGGGAGAGGGGATAGGGGTGAGGGGTTAATTCCAATCTATATTGCCGGGGTGAACAAAGGTTTGGCAAAACTTGCCGGCGGGATATGTGACGGATTCCATGTGCACCCGTTTCATAGTGTTCGATATTTGAAGGAAGTAATGATTCCTGCGATTGAAGAAGGCGCGGTAAAAGAAGGAAGGAAGAGGAAAGATGTGGGTGTGTCGGTCACGGCATTCGTCGCGACCACTCCCGAAGAGATGAACTTCGCCCGCGCCCAGATTTCGTTCTATGCCTCCACTCCTTCCTATCGTGCTGTCATGGGTTTGCACGGCTGGAGCGATGTGGCAGAGAAGTTGTCCGCGCACGCGGCGAAGGGCGAGTGGGCTGAAATGCCGATGCTGATCACAGATGAGATGCTGACTGAGTTTTGTCTGGTGACGGATGAAAGCAATTTGGCTGGCGAATTGAAGAAGCGCTATGAGGGAATCGCTGATCGGCTGACGTTGTACACTCCCTTTGTGCCTGAGGAGAGGGATGAGTGGTGGAAGGGATTGGCTCAGCAATTCAACCAATGACGCGGCAATGGCAGAAACTAAAGATACCTATACCCGTCGCATCGTCTCTCAAGCCGCTATGCTACTTTTCCTCCCCCAGCGAGGCGATCGCGCGAAGCAGCCCCAGGACCATCACGCCGAGTTTCATCCCATCGCCTGTGCGGTATCGTCCGCAGGGCGACTTGCAAGATAATCATCAATCCGAACTTCATCGTTAATCGAGCACTTGTCGGGGTCCCAGATGATCATCTTGCGATCCTGACTGATCTCATACTTTTCCCGTTCCTCTGGTGTTGCATTGTGCAAAGTTAGAATCCACGAGAGCGGGACGGAAAGCATCCGACCATCAGTCAATTCCAGATGCATGTGATCATTGTCAAAGCGCACACGATGCAAGAGCGCCTCACGCGGGAATGTGTATGCTGAGGCGGGATACGAAATATCGTACCATTTCACGTTCATTACTTCTCATCCCCCAGTGACGCGATGGCGCGCAGCAACCCCGGGACCAGCACGCCAAGTTTCATGCTTTCTCCTTTTTCATTTCTTCTCAGCGACCCGCCGCGCCGCAGAAACCTGGCGATACGTTTTCTCTTTGGATGGCAAGTCCGACATTAATTGGATAAGCGAGCGCAACGCGGTATTGACCGACTCGGAGTCGGGAAAATAAGCGCGCACGTCAGGTTCGAGTAAAACCGTTCCTTCAATAAGGGCATACTGGTTCGTGATCGTCGTTCCATCTTTTTGTCGGATATGAACCTTGTAGCCTTTATGCAAGGGACGGTAGAACCTGCCGCGTTCGGCTTTGCTGAAATCATATTCCGCGCGCATTTTGCTAGTTTTTGAGGTTTTCATAAGTTTTTCTTTCAGTCTTTGTTGCTTTACGGCAAGTGATGATTCGCATCCGTTCATTACGCATTGTAAATACGACTACCAGTAAACTTCCTCCTACAGATATGCCAATTGCAATAAATCGTTCTTCATCTTCCGAGTTGTCGGGGTCTGGTATGTTTGCAACTAGCGGATCGTTGAAAACTGTCGCGCCTTCATCGAAACTCACCTTGTGTTTCTTGAGATTGCTTACTGCTTTATCATCGTCCCATTCAAATTCAGTATCTTCCATAAGTGCGATCCATATCTATTTCTCATCCCCCAGTGACGCGATGGCGCGCAATAATCCAAACACCATCACGCCAAGTTTCATTCTTTCTCCTGTGCCGTATCATTCGCCGGGCGGCCGGCGAGATAATCGTCAATTCTAATTTCATCGTTAATCGAGCACTTGTCGGGATCCCAGATAATCATCTTGCGATCCTGGCTGATTTCATACTTTTCCCGTTCTTCTGGTGTTGCATTGTGCAAAGTTGGAATCCACGATAGCGGCACAGAAATCACTCGTCCATCGGTCAATTCCAGATGCATGTAATTGTCTTCAAATCTTACGCGATGCGATAACGCCTCACGCGGGAAGGTATATGCTGAGGCAGGATATGGAATGTCATACCATTTCACGTTCATTACTTCTCATCCCCCAGTGACGCGATCGCGCGCAACAGCCCCAGGACCATCACGCCAAGTTTCATCCCTTCGCCTGTGGAGAGAGTGAGTTCGGTTCCAGTCTGTTCCGCGCGGCGGTTGAGCAGCATCGCGGCGACCAATCCTGTGAATGCGCCGATCAGCGCGCCGAATAGCAGGGTTCTGTTTTGGTTCATGGATTATTTCCTTCCTAAGAGCGCTTTGAGGGTTGCACCAACTCCGTCCAAAAATATGACAGGCTTGGCTGCGGCATCCGCCGCGCGCCGGGCATAGCCCGCAACCTTATAGGCGAAATCCTGTGCCTTCCCTGTATATATGGGGGCAATTTGAAGCAGGCGGATCAATAAATAGACAATGCCAGCCAGGACGACGAGAAAGACCAATGCCATGATCATGATGGGAATGCTGATCCATATGGTGGATACCGCGGCCCAGCGTGCAACATCTCCGTTATCGCGGAACGTTGCGATATTGATAAGCACGATCAAAGAGATGAACAGGATCGCAGCCAACACGACCGGCAGAATGATCTGCCATGCAAGCTGGCTGCGATGCCTTTTATATGATTCATGAACAGGTGGGGGGAGGATGGCTTTCATTAATGGTTATTGTAGCATAAAGCCCCCACCCGTCCTCCCCCATTTTTCTTCGGAAAATGAGGGAGGTGTCACGAAGTGACGGAGGGGGCAGAGGCACAGGGCGGTCTGACGTGCCTCGCCCAGGCACGCCAGAACCGCCCCGGCAACGGGGAACTGGACTTGACCGATTTTTTGTATGTGAATACCGTCCCGCAGGTTGGAATGGATCATCCCTGATTCTTTATTAAGCAACCTGCGGGACGATCTCAGAATTACCGACGATTTCTCAAAAAGGTCGGGATATCGAGATCATCATTATTGACCGAGGGCAGGGACGCGGATTTTGACTCACCAGATTGGGTGTCCGCGTGAACGCTGACTGATTCAGACGGCCGCATGTAAAGGCCGGGATCCGTTCGTCTGGATTCGGTGCGCGGCTGGCGTTCCAATGCGCGACGCGGCATGCTGGTGCGTTCAAAACCTGTGGCGATGACCGTGATGCGGATATCGTCGCCCATGTTCGGGTCGATGACCGCGCCGAAGATCATGTTCACATCGGGGTGAGTGGTCTCACGGATGATGGCCGCGGCCTGGTTCACCTCGAAGAGCGTCATGTTCGGGCCGCCGGTCACGTTGAAGAGCACGCCGCGCGCGCCGTCAATCGTGATGTCGAGCAGTTGACTCGAGATCGCGCTCTCCGCGGCCTTCTTCGCTTTATCGTCGCCTGAGCCTGTCCCAACCGCCATGAGCGCCGCGCCGCCCTCGGACATGATCGCGCGCACATCGGCGAAATCAAGATTGATCAAACCGGGAATGGTAATGAGTTCCGAAATACCCTGAATACCCTGGTGCAACACGTCATCGGCCAGGCGGAAGGCATCCTGCAGGCTGGCACGCTTATCCGCGATCTGCAATAAACGATCATTCGGAATCGCAATCAGGGTATCTGCATGTTCCTTGAGCTTGCCGATGCCCGTTTCTGCGGATTGCATGCGGCGCATTCCTTCGAACGTGAAAGGACGCGTCACAACACCGATCGTAAGTGCGCCGCTTTCCTTGGCGATCTGCGAGACAATCGGCGCGGCGCCTGTGCCCGTCCCGCCTCCCATGCCCGCCGTAACGAAGACCATATCCGAGCCTTTCAGCACGTTGTACAGTTCGTCTGAGGATTCCTCGGCGGCTTTGCGGCCGATCTCGGGATCACCGCCCGCGCCGAGACCACGAGTGATCTTCTCACCGAGCCTTACACGGATGTCCGCTTTCGCCAGCATCAGGGCCTGCGCGTCGGTATTCACCGCGATAAATTCGACGCCCTGAATGCCTTCTTCGATCATGCGGTTGACGGCATTCGTTCCGCCGCCGCCCACGCCGATGACTTTAAGGCGGGCGAAGGGTTGCTTTTCCGAGAACTCTAACGAGTCCTGCGGCGAGTGTTGCTTTTTGGTCGAGTCCATGTCTACCTCCATCAAACATTGGTTTTATGATACTAACAATTGATTCCGTAGCAAAATATTTTCAGGATTACTACGGTAACAGCCTTGGCTCTCTCTGCTCAATCCGCCGTCCCCGGCGGGGATGCCGAGAGCATTACGGTAATATACGGCCAATCCATCTTTTGACGAAACTAAAATCCATACGCTTTTCTCCTTTCGAACGACGTTCGCGTCCAATGCTCAGGTCCTGATCGTGCATCGTCAGTGCCCATCGCAGTAAACCTACACCAGTGGAATAAGCTGGTGAATTCAACCGATCAACCAGGCCCGATAAATTCCCAGGCTGCGCAGTACGTACCGGCATCTTCAACACCTCAGAGGCAACCCGTTTGATTCCGGGTAATGCAGATGTGCCGCCCGTCAACACCATGCCGGCAGGTAAAAGTCCATCATAACCAGAGCGTTTGATCTCCTGCATTGTCAGTGAAAAAATCTCGGCAATGCGCGCCTCAATGATGTGAGCCAGTTCCTGTCGGTTGATCTGCACGGGCCGGTCTTCGCCAAACGGTCTGATCAAGAAATACTCCTCCGGGCCGATCCCGGAGCGTACCGCATATCCCTGCTGCTTCTTCACATCTTCTGCCTGCTCAAAAGGCAGGCGTAGACCGTGTGCAATATCCTGGGTCACATGATTGCCTCCAACAGCCAGCACCATCGTATGCCACACATCGCCGTTGACGTAGATCGCCAGGTCCGCTGTGCCGCCGCCGATGTCGCAAACGGCCACGCCCATCTGGCGTTCCTGCTCGGTCAACACCACCTCGCCGGAAGCCAGCGGATTCAACACAAACTGCTGAATCGCCACGCCCGCCGCTCCCACAGACTGGCGCAGGTTGTCCACCGTCGCGCCTGAAGCAGTGATAATGTGCGCTTCCACTTCCAGGCGATAACCACGCATCCCCTTCGGGTTGCGGATGCCGTCCTGTCCATCGATACTAAAACCGCGTTGTATGACGTGGATGATCTCGCGGTCATATGGGATCGCAACCGCACGCGCCTGATCCAGTGCATGCTCAATATCATATTGCTCGATCACAGCTCCATTCACAGCCACTGCGCCCCTGCTGTTCACAGACGAAACGTGCGCGCCTGCCATGCTTACCAGTGCAGATGTGATCTCAAGCCCGGAAGTGGATTCAGCCTTTTTGACTGAACGTGTAATGGCCTGGGATGCCGCCGCCAGATCCACAATGACGCCTTTGCGGATTCCTTCCGAAGGCTCGATGCCAACGCCCAGGATGCGGATGGACTTGTCGTCCTCCACCCGTCCTACGAGCGTGCATACTTTGGTCGTGCCAACGTCAATGCCTACAAGAATCTCTTCCATCATTATTGACTTATCCTATAGTAGGGTGCGGTCGGGTACGTCACATTGATCGATGCAGGCTGGATGCCTCTTTGTGTCAATGAATTCACCATCGATTCATACACGCGTATCTTCAACTCAACATCCCTCGCGCTCGTTCCAAAATAGACCTGCCAGCCGCGCGGGTCATTCCAGCCAAAACCAAAACCTGGATCATACAAGATCGGCGTATTTGGCGGTACATGACCAGCAAGACCTTTCAGCGCCTGGACCATTTCAACTAAAATGAACGGAGCAGGATTTAATGCATCACCGCCGCTTACTTCCACGTTTGGGCCTGATAGTGCCACGACAGAGATCAGCCCTGACGCCTCGCCGCGCGGCCTGAATGCAACGCCATCCTCGGAGATCCATGTATAACCGCCTCCCTGCTCCCAGCGGATGACCGGCCGTCGCTCGGTGATATTGACGGAAACAAGATTGGGCAGCGCCACTGCCACCTGAACGGAAACAAGTTCAGGATAGTTAAGGCGCAGGCGTGTCTCCAAATCCTCAGGTGTAAGCAGGAAGATGGGCCGTCCCGCGACGTTCAGCACCGAGTTGATTTCCGCTGGAGATAACATCTGAGCACCAGTGATTTGTGGCTCGGTGACGCGCAACTGAGGCAGGTTGAAAGCAGAATAAAGCGCTGCGCCGAGCACGGCAGCAAGCAGGAACGAGAGCAGGCGCCCGCCCAGGCGCGGACGAGGGATGCTGATCGAACGCACGTCCCTGCGCGGCAGATGGAACGCGATCTGAAAGCGGCGTCGTGCTCCGCTTGCACGCGCGGGTCTGCGTTTCGGCTTTGAAGCATCCTGTCTGGTTGCGCGCCTCGTGATCGGCGGCACGGGACGCGTGGCTTCATCTGCCGCGCGTTCCATGAGCTTCACGTTCTCCTTTTCGCGGCGCAAACGGACCAGTTCGGCGTGGGTGAGCTCTTTCTTCCCGTTCATGCGCCGCTCCGATACGTATACGATGTGTGGTCGCGCTCTGCTTTGCGTTCCAGCGCGAGTTCGATCAAACGATCGACCAGTTTGTTATAAGGCAATCCGCTGGCTTCCCAAAGCTTGGGATACATGCTGATCTTCGTAAAGCCGGGAAGGCTGTTCAACTCGTTGAGGTAAATCCTGTTCGTATCTTTCTCAACGAAGAAATCGACGCGTGCCATGCCTGCACAATCGATGGCCTTGTAAGCGCGCACCGCATAATCACGGATAAGTTCAGCAGTCTCCTCAGGGAGCTGTGCAGGGATCTGCAACTCTGAAGTGCCGTCCACATATTTTGATTCGTAAGAGTAAAACTCACGGCTCGGCAGCACTTCACCGGGCACCGACGCAACAGGTTCATGATTGCCCAGCACACTGATTTCGATCTCACGCGCGTTCTTTACTCCCATTTGAATCAATACACGGCGGTCAAAGGAGGCGGCCTCCATCAAGCCTTCCTGGATATCAGAGCGATTATGGCATTTGGTAATGCCTACAGAGGAACCCAGGTTGGCAGGTTTGGTGAAGAGCGGGTAGTCGCCCATCCTCTCGGCTTTCTCGATCACCGCGGCAACATCCTTTTCGATCTCGGCCCGCAGTACAACCATCGTATCAACGACAGGGATATGGTTGGCAACCATTACATCCTTGAAAACACCTTTGTCCATGCCAACGGAAGAACCAACGACGCCCGCGCCTACATAGGCAACATTTGCCAGCTCGAACAGACCCTGTATCGTCCCATCTTCACCAAATGTTCCATGCAGAACCGGGAAGAAGACATCCACACCGGTCAATCTCTTGAGCGTTTCACCCCGCAAAACATAAATACCCATTTCAGAGGGATCAGGCGAAAGAATAACGTGATGCAATCCATCCAACATGCCGTTCTCGAATTTAGCCAGCACATCATCGCCAGTGAGCCACTTACCTTCATGCGTAATGCCAACGGGAGTGACTTCATATTTATTCCGATCGAGCACAGATAGCACAGACCGCGCGGACATGAGCGATACTTCATGTTCGCCGGAACGCCCGCCGAAGAGGACGGCAACGCGGAGTTTGCGGTCAGTGTTCATCATGTGCTACCATTCACCGATCAGTTCAATTTCCAACTCAAGTTCAACACCCTGTTTTTCCTTCACGGTCTCCTGCACCAATTGAATCAAAGCGCGAATATCTGCGGCTTTTGTATCCGCATGATTAATGAAGAAGTTTCCGTGCAACGGGCTGATCTCAGCGTTGCCGATGCGGGCACCTTTCAAACCCGCGGCCTCGATCAACCGCCCTGCATAATCACCATCCGGATTCTTGAACATCGAACCCATGCTGGCACCCGGCGGTTGTGTGGCTTTGCGGTGTGCGCTGAATTGTTCGATTTTAACAGTCACTTCCTCTTTCGTGGAATTTTTTAAACTCAATTCAGCCGAAAGGACTATGGCATCCAGTTCAGCGCGTTTCAGTGCGCTCGTGCGATACCCGTAAGCCATGTGTTCAGCAGAAAATTTTTCACGGCCATTCCCTGTAAGCAATTCAGCCCAGATCAAATTACCAGCCATATCGCCGCCGAATGCGCCGGCATTTCCATACACCGCGCCGCCCACTGTTCCGGGGACTGTCGCTGCCCATTCGAGACCGGCAAAACCTTTCGACGCGCAGCGATTGGCAAGATTGCTAAAGACGACTCCCGATTCAGCCGTGACCGACGGCTGGTCGCCGCTATGGAAGCGGACTCCCTTTGCCCGGTTCAAGACCACCACGCCGCGCACACCCCGGTCACTGACCAATACATTGGAGCCGCCGCCGAGAATCGTGTATTCCAAATCCTGCGTTCTCAGCAACTTAACGATGCGCGCCAGCTCGTCAGCAGACTCGGCTGCGATGAGCACATCCGCAGGGCCGCCGATACGCGCCGAGGTATAAGGCGCAAGAGAGACATTCTCTTTCACCTTATCGCCAAGTTTGGCGTATAACACGTCAATAGGTCTGGTGAGTGTTACCATTTTTGATTTAGTCGTCTTTTTCACTTAACTTCTCGATCAATTTTGTAACGGTCTTTTCAGGCGAGTCTTCCGGTTTTTCGGCATCCTTCTTCATTGGTTCATTTTGATGGGAATCCTTGTCAAAGACAGACAAGATCATTTTTAACGGTGGCAGGAAGAAGGTCTCACGCCAGTAATCGGCGTGAAACGTGCGTTTGTTTTCGTCAGGCATATCCATTCAACTTTCCTGTAATCCTTTCAGAACATCCGTGCTGATCTGATCCGCATCGCCAGCTGAAAGGACAAGAAGGACGTCACCCGGTTTCAGATGCTCGAGGAGGTAGCTCGTCACTTCAGGCAGGGTTTCGATATAACGTGCAGACAGATGCGGCATGGCACTGACGATCTCAGCGGAGGTGAAGTCCTGTTTGGGTTCGCGCGCGGCATATACTTCTGTCACGATGACTTCATCGGCATCCTTGAACGCACGCGCAAAATCAAGAAAGAATGTTTTCGTGCGTGAATAGGTGTGCGGCTGCCATACGGCCCAGATGCGACGTTTGGGATAACGCGCGCGCGCTCCCGCAAGCGTGGCTTTGATCTCAGTGGGATGATGAGCGTAATCATCGAAGATGCTAATGCCATTCACTTCACCGCGTAACTGGAAGCGGCGTCCGGTACCAGTGAATTCAGCGAGGGCCTGCACGGCTTTCTTGCGCGAGAGCCCCAGCACACTAATGACTGCCAAGACAGCCAGCGCATTGCGGACATTGTGCTCACCCGGTACCTGTAAAGATACTTTGGTGGATGTGGAAGTCTTGCTGGCCAGGTTGGATGAGATCACGAAATCAAACCCACCGCGCTGGTTTGGTCTCACGTTGCGCGCCTGCATCCACAGCGGAGTGTTGATGGTCATATCGCCTTGCATGCCATAAGAGACAACATTTCTGCCGCTTTTGCGCACATGCGGGATCAATGCGGCAGCGCCCTGGTCTTCGGCGCATACGATCAGTGTTCCATCGGCAGGGAGCAGATCTACAAACTTTTCGAAAGCCCTATAAATCGATTCGAGCGTGGGGAAGCAATCAGGGTGGTCATGTTCAATGCTCGTCACCACGGCGATGTGCGGCTTGAGTCCCAGGAACATATTGTCATACTCATCTGCTTCGATGACAAACGCCTTGCCGTTGCCTGCGCGCGCGTTGACTCCCAGATTGTCGATCACGCCGCCGACGATGAAGGATGGATCCCGGCCGAGTTCAGATAAAACCCAGGCGGTCATTGCTGTTGTGGTTGTCTTTCCATGCGTGCCGGCGATGGCGATGCCCATCTTATCTTCCATCAACCTGCCGAGAAAGTCGGCGCGTTTGTAAACCGGGATCCCCGTACGCTTGGCGGCCCGGACCTCGGGGTTGTCTTCGGTGACCGCGGAGGAACGCACAATCCAATCCACTCCAGCCAGGTTGCGCGGGTGATGCCCAATGTATACATGCGCACCGGCCTTGCGGATTTCCTCGGCAAAGGGAGTCAGGGCGCGGTCAGAGCCGCTCACCGTGTATCCGCTCTCCAAAAGGAGGCGGGCGATGGCGGAAAGACCGCTTCCCCCGATGCCGATGAAATGGACGTGTGTCATTATTAGCTATCAGCCTTCAGCAATCAGCGATTAGTAACTAGATGTAAACGACCAGTACAAATATAAACGCAAGGATAATGGCAAAATAGATGCCAGGCTCTCCCAGCAACTGCGGTGGCATGTAGAGCATCATTTGATTTACAGCTTGCAACAATGTCGGATCCTGGGGCCCGCTCATAATCTTCTCGAACGGATAGTTGGCAACATGAAGGTAGTACAGGATCGTTCCGGCAATAAGGTAACCGTTAAAGGCGCCGAGGATGACGCCAAAGAGCGAATCCTGAAGGCGTTCGCGCGCCGCGCGAGCTGCCAGACGCTGAATGCTAATAACAGTCTGATAGCCAAAAAAGACCAGGACAACGAGGATCAACGTCCGCACCCAGAACAAAGTGACATCTGCCTCCGGCAGGGCCACCGCAAGTGGGATGTATCTACGTATCACATGGTTAAGCGCCAGTGCGAGGATCACACTAAAAGCAACAAGAAGTTCCTTTGCCCAGCCGCGCATCCCTCCAACTACAGCAAAGAGGATCACATACATCCAGAAGATATAAACTATGCTCATCATGTTAATCTCCAGCCAGTTTGATCAACGTACTGGCAATCTTATCCGCGGCACGCGGGTGAGATAACCCAAACATTGCGGCGCGCATGGCTTTCAATTTATTCGGGTTATCAAGAAGGATGCTCAGGGTCACCAACAACTCATCCTTCAAACGATGATCCTCCAGAATGACAGCCGCGCCACGCCGGGCAAGATAATCGGAATTCACTTTCTGATACCGCCATGCATGTGGATACGGCACAAGCATGGCAGGCAAACCAAACAACGGGAACTCACCTAAACAGGATGCGCCCGCCCGCGATACAACCAGATCCGCAGCGGCCAGAGCCGCGCCCATCTCATGCAGATATGGCAGGGCATGATAACGAGCCGCAAGTTCCACAGGCAGCTGCTCACGTTCGGCTTTTACAGACTGCCAGTCCAATTCGCCGGTCAGGTGAATGATCTCGAATTTCTGGAGCAAGGCGCGCAGATGATGCAGCACGGCCATGTTGATCGAACGTGCGCCCTGGCTCCCGCCAAAAACCAAAAGGCTGGGCAGCTCACCGGAGATACCGAGGTGGCGCTGCGCAGTCTGGCGGTCCCAAAGCGCCAGGTCCGCACGCAGCGGGTAGCCGGTCTCATAGACCCGTTTGTTAAAGTACTGCTGTGATTGTTCAGTGGTCACAGCGATCACATCAGAAAATCTGGCCAGTGATTTCAAAGCGATGCCGGGTTCGATGTCCGGCACATAAAGAAGGAGTGGGATGGAACGTCCTGCAAGCGCCACTGGCACAGCCACATAACCGCCGGTGAAGAACAGCACGTCCGGATTGAACTCGCGCAAAATGCGGCGTGCGGCAAAGATTCCACGCCCGAGCAGGACCAGATTGCGGGGCATGGTGAACAGTCCCACGCCATGCACACCGGCGGCCGGGATGCTCTGGAAGGCGATGCCCTGGCGTGTCACCAGCGCCTCCTCCATGCCTGTCTCGCCGCCCACCCACAGCGTGTCCACATCTGGAACCTTAGACGTTAGTGCGCTGTGAACGGCGAGGGCGGGATACACGCCGCCGCCCGTTCCTCCGGCGCAAATCAATAACCGCACCGAACGACCTCCAATCATTTTCTTCCTTTTTTACACTCTCGCCACTCCGGCGAGAGATATTCAACATAACTCCGATGCCGCACAGCATGGATACCAGGTTCGAACCCCCCGCGCTGATAAATGGCAGCGCGTTCCCGGCAAAGGGCATCAAACCAACCATCACAGCCATATTGATGAGCGCCTCCATGCCGATCCAGAATGTTATCCCGGAAGCTAGAAGTGTACCAAGCATGTCGGGCGCGCGACGCGCAATCACGAGTCCGCGCCAGAGAAGCATCGCATACAAAGTCATCAGCAAAACAGCGCCAAACAATCCAAGTTCCTCCACCACTACCGCGAAAATACTGTCAGTGGGTGCAAAAGGCAGGCCGGTTAACTTTGTGTCCGCCTGCCCCAAGCCCACACCGAAAATACCACCTTTGATGACTGCCTCCAAAGAACGCTGCACGTGATAGGAGGCAAGGGTCGGATCCTGCCAACCGGCGATAAAGGTATCCACGCGGTCCTGACCCGTTGCGCTGACTTGAACCACAACCCAGCCCATCACGATGGCTGCGATCAACAACAATATGATCTGCCGCATGTCAGCGCCTGCCAGGAAGAACAATAAGCCGCCAAGGATCAGCACAGTGCCCGCGGCGCTCAGATCGGGTTGAAGATAGATCAAGCCGCCAATGATACCAAGAATTACACCCAGCGGGATCAGACCCAGTCTAATATCATGCAGAAACTGTCGTTTTGCATACAACCACACGGAAAGATAGATGACCGTGACCAGTTTCGTAATTTCCGAAGGCTGATACGATCCTTCAAACAAACTGCGGGATGCGCCCAAACGGATCTCATTAATGAACAAGACCGTAAGCAGCAAAACAATCGTCCCAAGCATGGCGAACAGAACGACCCTGCGCCAGTTATGATAATCAAAGAGCGAAAGCACACAGGCAACCACAATTCCCAGCGCCAGCCATTTCACCTGGCGCACAAACATATATGTTGATGAACCATATTCGTTGAAAGAGAAATCGAAGGAAGCCGAGTACAACATGATCAGGCCGAATACGGCGAGCGCGATCACTGTCAGCACCAATGGAATATCCACGCTGCGCGCGCCGCGCGCCAGATTTCTGGAGGGCGAAAAAGACATCCGATCATTTACGAAAGTTCTTGTACCCATACACTAAACCTTTCTCCGCGTTCCGCAAAATCCCTGAACTCATCGAAACTGGTGCCGCCCGGCGATAACAGAACGACATCACCAGCTTCAGCCACTTCTGCGGCCTGGATGACCGCGTCGTGCAAATGCTCTGCACGCGAGACCGTAAAACGCTTCTCGCCAGGCCCAAGCCTGTTCACTGTTCCTTCGATCTTTTCCGCCGCCTCACCGAAGAGCACCACATGATCGACGCGTTCATCCATAAGCTGCACCAAATCTTCCCACGGAAGATCCTTATCCCGGCCGCCAAGCATTAACACGATTGGTTCATCGAAAGAACGGATCGCTGCCATGCTCCTTTCGGGCGCGGTGGCAATCGAGTCGTTATACCAGCGCACACCGCGCAACTCCCGGACAAGTTCCAGGCGGTGTGGTACACCACGGAAATCCTCCACCGCTTCGAGCATTGCATCCAAAGTAAAACCAGCCGCCTGACCGATCGCAAACCCGGCGAGAACGTTCAACACGTTATGGTCACCGCGCAATGATATCTTTTCGCGCAAGATCAATGGCAGGTATGCATTTCCATGACGCAGATTCAACAAGGCGTCATGCAGGTACGTACCATCCAATCCTTCCTCGAGTTCATGTAAACTGAAAGTGAATAGCTTTCCAATCACTTTGTTTCGCAGACTCCAGGCGCCCTTATCGTCACGTCCGAGAATGGCAACATCCTGTCTGGATTGAAATTCCAGGATGCGCGCTTTGGAGGCGGTGTAGGCTTCCATCGTGCCGTGACGGTCAAGATGATTTGGCGTGACGTTGAGGATCGCCGCAATGTTCGGGGAAATTGTCATCTGATCCAGTTGAAAGGATGAGATTTCAAGGATCGCAACATCACCGGCTTTCATATGGTCAACATGGTTAATAAGCGGGGCGCCAATGTTGCCACCAACGTATGCTTTATCGCCGTATGCATTCTTTGCCATTTGTCCAACCAACGTTGTCGTGGTCGTCTTTCCTGCTGAGCCTGTAATACCGATCGTTTTGCAGGGTACCACTTCCATGAAGATCTGCGTATCGTTCGAAAGCGGAATCCCTCGTTTAACGGCTTCAACCACAATGGGCAGCGTGAGCGGAACTCCACCGGAGAGACAAAGCACATCGGTCGAATCCAGCAATTCAAGCGGATGTCCGCCGAGCGCCCAGTTGATCTGGAATTCGCCAAGCGATTCGCGCGCCACGCGTAATTCATCAGCCGAGCGCATATCGCTCAACGTTACGCGCGCTCCGTGAAGCGACAGCCAGCGTGCCAGGGCCAGTCCCTGACGGGCGGCACCGAGAATGAGAACGCGCCTGCCATTCCACTCTTTCATCGTTTACACCAAAGCCAATCCCATACCAACCATGGCAGCGAGCAAGCCGATCAGCCAAAAGCGCTGCACAACTTGTGTCTCGCTCCATCCAAGCAATTCGAAGTGCAAATGGATGGGGGCCATTTTGAAGAAGCGTTTGCCTTTGGTCAATCTGAAATAGATAATCTGGGTCACAACACTTAGCGCTTCACTCAGCGGAATGATCGCAATGACGATGAGCAAAGGCCACTGCCCCGTCATCAGCGCCACGACTGCCAGCGTGGCGCCCAGGGACAGTGAACCTGTGTCCCCCATGAACAGTTCAGCAGGATGCACATTGAACCACAAAAAACCAAAGATCGCACCAACGATCGTGAAGCAGAAGCGAGCCAGATAAGTCTGATCCTGCATCAATGCGATGCCACCAAACGCGGCAAAAGCAGTGGCAGAGATCAAACCAGCGAGACCATCCAATCCATCGGTGAAATTAATTGCATTTGATTCGCTCACAATAACGAACGCCGCAATCGGGATGTACCATAAACCAAGTTCAATATCGCCCTGAATGCCAGGGAGGCGCATTTCCGGAACGTCCAACAGATATTTCAATACAAAGGCAGTGCCCACTGCAAGTACGACCTGTGCGAGGAATTTTGTGCGAGCACGCATCCCCTCGCCGCGTCGTTTGCCGCGGATACCTTCCCAGTCATCCAACGCTCCAAGTACTGAATAACCGACCAGGACAATGAGTGGCACCAACACTGAACGCCCAATCACACTAAAGCCGATCAAGGTCGCGGCATTAAGCAGGCCGGTGAGCAGAAGTACAGGCAGAATGAACAACACGCCGCCCATTGTGGGTGTGCCCATTTTTACATTGTGATGACCCGGTTCATCCACACGGATCAGCTTGCCGATCCTAAAATGACGAAGGACACGGAGAAGCGGAGTTCCCCAGATCACTGTCATCACAAAGGAGAGCATCGCAAGACCCAATACAAAGGCTGTCTGTCTCATGAACGCACCTCCAGCAAATTAGTGATGCGGTCCATGCGCAGACTGTGCGAGCCTTTAATGAGCACGGTATCATTTTTCGTTAGATTCGTTCTCAACCAATCCATAAGCGGGTCGAATTCATCGAATTCAATGATGGATGTTTTCTTCATGCCCGCGCGGCGCGCTGCCTCAGCAAAGATATGCGCCCGCTCGCCCAGAGTGAGCAGAACATCGGCCACCTGCGCGGCGCGCAGACCGACCATCTCATGTCCGCCGCGCTCGTAGGGGCCAAGTTCAAGCATGTCACCCAGCACGGCAACTTTGCGCCCGTCCAGTTCACTGAGCAGGTTCAGCGCGGCAAGCATCGATTCCGGGGACGCATTATAAGTATCATCAAGCAATAGCGCGCCTGTTTGACTTCGAACTGCGGCGAGACGCAATTGGGTATGTCCCTGATTGAGACCCTCCAGAATCTCCTGCCAGTTCATTCCCTCCGTGAGACCAATTGCCGCGGCGCGCAGTGCGGTATGAACCGAGTGGCGGCCGATCAGCGGGATGCGCACATGTAGCGTCTCGCCCCGGTAATGCAGGCGAAAACGAATCCCCTCCAGACCAAGCCCCATGACATTATCGGCCCACAGATTCGCCTCCGGCGACAAACCATAAAAGAAAACACGCGCCTTTGTTTTTTCTTCCATTTTGCGGACCCAGGGATCATCGAAGTTCAAAATTGCGACCCCTTCAGGAGCGGGCGGCAAGGCCTGGACCAGTTCTGATTTTCCGCGCGCGATGGCCTCCTGCGAGCCCGCTCGTTCCGCATGGACAGTGCCGATATTCGTCACAATGCCTATCTGTGGAAGGGCGATATCGCAAAGGAAAGCGATCTCGCCGGGCACGTAAAATCCCATCTCCAGCACCGCGCGTTGATAACCCGAACTCAAGCGAAGAATTGTAAGTGGCAAACCAATCTCATTGTTCAAATTGCCCGGACTCTTAAGCGTTCGATAACGCGTGCCAAGCACTTCAGCGACCAATTCCTTTGTTGTGGACTTTCCAACGCTGCCCGTAATGCCGACCACCCGCAAATCGAGTTTCCGACGCCAGTAACGCGCGATCTGTTGCAGGGCAGCAACGGTATTGTCAACACGCAGGCACAGCGGCGTCGTGAAATCCTGCCCGGAAAACGAATCGGCGGATGAAACGGAACGCAGGTCGAGGGTCCGGAAAGATGTGTCCATATCTCGTTGGGTTAACGCAAAAGAGGCCCCTCTTCTGAAAGCTTCAGGAATGAATTCATGTCCATCCGCCCGCTCGCCAGGAATGGCAACGAACAGCGAGCCGGGAATCACCTGACGCGAGTCGACCACCGCCTCGGTAATCACCATTGTGGCCTGTGGACGAAAATTCGTAAGGGCCTCGATTGCATCCGCGATAGTCAGCATATTATCTTGACCCAAATTGACTGCGAACAATATCAGGCGGGATGTTGAGCAGGATTACGGTTTGCTCGGCAACCTGCGCGAAGACGGGCGCGGCGGTTTCAGAACTCCAGATCGATGTACTTGGTTTCTGAAACCAGACGTAAACCATGAACTGCGGGTCATCCACGGGTCCCCAACCGATAAAGGATGCATTGGTATGGAATGCGTCGTAACCGTACTCTGTTGGGATCTGCGCGGTGCCTGTTTTTCCTGCCACGCGATAACCAGGTAAAAGCGCCTGTGATGATTCCTCCTGCAAGGATATTGAGAGCATTTCATTCAGGGTGCCGGCAGTCTCAGCGGAGATGGGTGAACCTGCATACTGTGAAGGCACATTATATTGATGTCCATCGCGCAACATGGCATATAACACGTGAGGCGTGACCATGCGCCCGTCATTGGCAACTGCGGAAACCGCCATCAGCATTTGCAGAGGCGTGACGGCCACACCCTGACCGAAAGCATTCGTACCGAGATCAACAGAATACCAATCCGAATCGCCGGGGACTTTGAGTCTGCCCATCGCTTCTCCGGCCAGGTCAATACCTGTGGGATGACCCATTCCGAAACGCTCCATGTACCCGTAAAAATTCTGCGGGCCCATTTGCGTGGAGATCCAGGCCAGGCACACATTCAGCGAATGTTGCAAACAACCAATCATGTTCTGCTGGCCCCACGAATCACGGTTCCAGTTTTGAATGGTGATGCCGCCGACCTGGATTGAGCCAGTATCCATGAAGGATGTATCGGGACTCACCGTTCCCGTATCCAATGCGGCGGCCATCGTCAGCACTTTGAAAATCGAGCCGGGCTCATAAGACGTACCGATGGCGCTGTTGTATTGACTGCCGTTGTCATATAAAAGGAAGTAATCACTGTAATTGTTCAAATTCAGACGCGGGGTGGTTGCCATTGCAAGGATTTCACCGTTGCGCGGATTCATGACGACAATCGTGCCATTCTCCGCACCATAATTAATGAGCGCCTGGTCAAGGATCGATTCAACTTTCGCCTGAAGATCGCGATTCAAGGTAAGGACAAGATTCGTTCCATTGGGTACTTTGGGGATTTCAATCGCCTTGTTGGGATCGCGCGGTACCCATATCTGCACAGGGTTGCCTGCCAGTAGATCGTTGTATTTCTCCTCAATGCCGAAATAACCGCGCCCATCGCGGGTAACAAACCCGAGCACGTTCGAAGCCAATGTACTCTCAGGATAACTGCGCTGGAAGTGCGGCTTGAATGCCAACCCTCTCAAACGAGGATCCTCTGCATCCTCCAATTGTTGAACAAGTTGCTGGAGGGAGGTCACCGTATCCACGCCAACGTAATCCTGGATCACGACATATTCCCAACCATCCGGCGAATCGGTGAGTTTATTATAGACTTCCTCGTATGTAAGACCCAGATGAGTGCTTAGTGCATAAGCCATTGCTTCCGGATCTTTCACCTTATTCAGGCTTACGCCCACCTCATAGACCGTCCGATTGCCCGCCAGCAGATGGCCACTGCGATCATAAATCTCACCACGCTCAGGATAAATCATATTGAATTCGCCCGCGTAGCGGTCACCCTGCGCGATGAAAAGTTGTGCCTGTTCACTGTTTTGGATACGCAGCATCTGCACGATGACAGCCAGTGCTACCAGCGCCAGACCCGCGATCAGGATCAATGAACGGACGGCATATTGCTGTCTCACCGGCTGCCTCCGAATTTAGCGCGATCGCTGAACCATTCAAGCAATGATTGTGTGTATTCGAATGGAAGAGACTGTATGTGAGGGACGGTATCCTCTGCCGCCAGCAAGATGTCAGGCTCAGGTACAACAAAACCGGCAACAGGCACGTAATCCAATTCGCCGGGTTTGACGGGACGATATCCCAATTCGAGTGCCCGACGCTGCATCTCCGCCGTGGAGGTCAGGTTTGCAAGCTGGGTTTCCAGATCGGCGTTGGTACGTCGAATCGCTGTGATCTGGAATCGCAATTCCTGAATCTCGCGTCCGGATACTGCTGCACGTGCGGTCACATCGAGATACAACGCAGCGACCATTGCTGCCCCGATCAACAGGAGCAGAAACGCGCCAATCCACTGGCGTTGAACTCGCCAGGGAGCCTGTTTATATGCATGGATAATCTGAGTTGCCTGCATAACGACCTTTTCTATTTGGGCGATGTGGTCGCGTAGTAACGACTTACTCTAAAGAGTGCTTCGCAAAGTCGTCCCTACAGTTTCTCTGCAATGCGTAACTTCGCACTGCGCGCTCTCGGATTATTGTTTATTTCTTCATCCGAGGGCGTGATCGGTTTTCGATTTACCTCTTTCAGCGTTGCGTTGCGTTCCACTTCATAAATCCGTTCGTACGGCGGATTGACCAGGTTCGTACTCTGTTCACGGAAGAAATCTTTGACGATCCGATCTTCCAAGGAATGGAAGGAGATCACGGCGAGTCTTCCTCCGACCGCCAGGGCTGTCACCGCTTGGGGAAGGACTTCTTCAATTGAAGCCAGTTCCTCATTCACCGCGATGCGGAGTGCCTGGAACGTCCGTGTCGCGGGGTGGATACGGCCTGCCCTGCCGAAGGTGTCGAAGGGTCGCCGAGGCGGAGATGCTGATTCGATCACGGCGACCAGTTCACGGGTGGTATGAAGCGGCCTCGCTTTGACAATCGCCCGCGCGATCTTGCGAGACTCCCGCTCTTCGCCGTATTGGTAGATCAAGTCAGCCAGTTCCCGTTCCGATAACTCGTTCACCAAATCGGCGGCGGTGTGCAAAGCATGAGGACCGAAGCGCATATCAAGCGGAGCATCATACATGAAGGAGAAGCCTCGCCCGGGTGTATCGAATTGCATCGAAGACGCGCCGAGGTCAAGGATGATGCCGTCCACCATGTCCCAGCCAAGTTGCACCAGTTGAGTAGATAGTGATGTGTAGGAGGCTTGCGCCAGATGGATGCGCTGTTCGTAAGGAGCCAAGGTCTTACGAGCGAGCACTAGCGCCTGCGGGTCTACATCGAGACCCAACAGTAGCCCATCTGGCGCACAAACCTCCAAAATTCCGCGGGCATGTCCGCCCGCGCCCAATGTCCCATCCACATAACGTCCACCACTTCTGGGTTGCAACGCGTGTATAATCTCTTTGTAAAGTACGGGTTGATGCGTCGAATCGTTCATGATAACGACCAATGGCCGTCATTATGACGACAAATAACCTTTGGAAAGATCGAGTGTGGCGAAGCGTTGATTGTTCGTTTCAATATCCTGCAGCTGATTCATTTGCTCGTTCCATGCAGCAGGAGTCCACACTTCAAAGTATTCGCCCTGACCGGCCACAATCGCTTCACTTTCCAGCATGATGCCCTGACGCAAGTTCTGTGGAACGAGAATGCGTCCAACCTTATCCACTTCAACCGGATAAGCATTTGAAAGAATGAGTCTGCGAAGGAGGCGTGCAGTTGGGTCAGCCGGGTTCATGGCATTGATGCGGTCATAAACCTGTTTGAAGTAAACCTCCGTCATAACCATGAGGCATTTATCAAAGCCCTGTGTGATGAAGGCGCCAGCCGCCAGCAACTCGCGATAGCGCGCTGGAATCATCAAGCGACCTTTCTCATCGAGATTATGCTGGAACTGACTCAAGAACATTTGTGCTATAATTCCTTATTAACAGGTGAACGCCGGCGCAACCGGCGTCCTTACCACTTCGTACCACTTCTTCCCACATTATACAACTTTTGAGGGAAAAATCAAGTGGATTTGTCCGATTTGTCATTCCCTCTAATATCCTATTCTTTATGACTACCCCTCCGTTCACCTTGCTCGAGTCTGCACGCTGGACAGATTACGCATTGCTCGATAGCGGCGACGGGTTGAAACTCGAACGCTTTGGCAAATATATTTTTGTGCGTCCTGAGCCACAGGCAATGTGGAAACGTTCACTGGACGCGAACGCGGAATGGAAACAGGCACATGCGGTCTTTCAACCGACAGGTGAAGAAAGCGGCGGGCATTGGGATTTCAAAAAGAAGGTAGAAGAGAAGTGGGAGATGCACTACCCCCCTCTGTCCCCCCATTTTCAAGAAAATGGGGGGAGGAAAGGGGGGCTGAAGTTCTGGGCAATGACAACTCCCGGTCGTCATCTTGGGGTATTCCCCGAAGTCGCCGCGCACTGGGAGTGGTTTAGCAACCTGATTGCGCAATCAAAAGGACAGCCAAACGTACTGAATTTATTTGGATATACGGGACTCGCGACTCTCGCGGCGGCCGCGGCTGGGGCAAAAGTGACTCACGTGGATGCTTCAAAAAAATCCGTAAGCTGGGCGCGTGACAATCAGGCGTTATCCAATCTGATAGAGAAGCCCATCCGCTGGATCGTGGATGACGCGTTGAAATTCGTCCAACGCGAAGCGCGGCGCGGAGTTAAATATGATGGCATTACCCTTGATCCGCCCAAATTTGGGCGTGGACCAAAAGGCGAAGTGTGGGAAGTGTACAAATCCCTGCCTGCATTGCTGGAAGCATGCCGTGCATGTTTGACTGATCATCCATTGTTCGTTGTGACAACGATCTACGCCGTACGTGCATCGGCGATCCATGTGGCACAAGCAACGGAATATATGATGAATGGATTTGAGGGAAAAATCGAAATGGGGGAACTGGTCACGCGCGAGCAAAGCGCTGGCAGATTGCTTTCACAGGCGGTCTATGCAAGGTGGAAAGGAAAAGCATAGATCTAAATTTTCTTTTTGCTTTTCGACCTAAAGCGCTTCTCGAGTTCCGCCAGCCATTCCAGGGATTTATCCCAGCGCTTGCGCGGATATACAGCAAATAACCTATCGGGCCTGTCCCATTTGGGTCCGGGCGGGCCGGATTCATCCTTCATCAAACTTTTCACTCCCCACAGACCTTTATAGTGCACCCAATCCGGTTCGGGAGCTAAAACGACCTGCTTCCACTCAGAAGACTGGGGGCGCATCACCTCCCGGTCCGACATGACGCGTTTAAGATAACTGCTCGATCTGCCGATCTCCTCACTTCTCATATCTCCCAGGTACCCAATACGGAAGCCATCGCCTGTTGCAATTTCCATTGGCAGGCTCACCATGTAATGATCCTGCTCATCGCGCAGTTTCGCGAAAGTCTCTTCGGTTAACACAGTGGCGGGATGTGTGGTTAATTCCCGCAATGCAATCTGGCGCGCTTTTTCGCTGGGGTTGAAGAGCATGAACAGAAAATGGATCAAGCCGTCGCTCCAGTAGATGAAGCGTTGAAAAAGCCCTTCATGAAAAAGACTCGCCGAGCGGATGACCTCCGGCCTGCTGTAATTGGCATGCGAACCAAGCGCAACATAGATGAGAGGATGCGTTGTGTCATTTCCATGCTTATCATTCGCACAGCGGACATCCTTCCATAATTCCATTGCGCCAGAACCATGTTGTGAGAACAATACTGAATAAGGTTCATCATTCTTTAAATAGATAGCGATCATCTCCCAATCACCCTCATGATGATTGATGCCGTTCGCCGCCAGCCGCCAATCGTTGAACGCGTAAAAGAAATGGAATTGCAGGCTTTTCCAGTCATTGCCTTCAACATCCTGCCAGCGCGCGACGCGGCCATAGTAAACAGGTTGTGGTTCCTTCTCAAGAATTTCCTTATATTGCAGGAACGATTTTCGCGCAACAGTCTCGGTGGCACGAGACAGCATGTCCATTACAACGCCAGGCGCTTGAGGGATGATGTGGTCAAAGATAATCTTCATCGTCCGCACGGAAAGGTAGAACAGCACAAACACATAAATGGGCAACAATATAAGATATTCGATCTGTACACTGATGAATGAATGAGGGGTCAAAAAAAACCAGATTGGAGCAGCCTCAAGTGCAAAGAAAAAAAGCGCAGCCAGCGCTGCAGGGAAGAAACGTACCCGGATTGGGGAAGCCTGAATGAAAATGATCAGCGCGGCGATTAACGCCAAGCCAGCGCCAACACCAACTCCACTCCAGCCTGATATGAACCAACCAGCACCGAGGATGAGGGCCGAAGAGATTCCCCACCATACCCAGATATCCGAATCAATCAACGGGACATTGACGAAGCGAAGAAAGTATTCCCCGCTTTCCAGTTTACCGATGCGTGTTGTTGGAGGCTCATTTGGATGGGACAACAAACCCACCACCCCCTGTGGTCCGCTTGGAAAGATCATGCATTTTTCGAGATATGGCTCAACAGCCATTGGGAAGAACCGTTCGCTCTTTGCAAACCGCAGGACCGGTTCATATTTTTTCAATAGTTCAGCATCATTCATCTGGATTTCATACAAAGACCCGAGATACGTTAAAAACCCTTTAGGGTCTGCAACCCGCTATTGGAAATACTGCAATGCCAGCCGCAAGCGCTCTTCCGTATCATC
>Ga0209002_10000647_pt1 | contig 28207 bp, 17 predicted proteins | sample Rifsed16ft2_FD_184010 | JGI IMG/M metagenome (GOLD analysis project Ga0209002, IMG submission 184010) | Soil microbial communities from Rifle, Colorado, USA - sediment 16ft 2 (version 2) | ecosystem: Environmental > Terrestrial > Deep subsurface > Rock core/Sediment | place: Rifle, Colorado... | reverse complement strand
GCGGCGAGACCCCGAGCGCGCGAGCGCCTCGCATCCCCTCGACTTCGTGGACAACGAGCTGGGGAGCGGTTCGGATTACACGGTGTTCCTGAACTTCCTCGGCATTCCCATTGTGGGTATGGCGTTCGACGGCCCATACGGCGTCTACCACTCCCAGTTCGACAATTACTACTGGATGACGCACTTCGGCGACCCGGGCTTTCGTTACATGACGGCGATGGCCGAGGTCTGGGGACGCATGGCCCTTCGGCTGGCCAACGCCGACATCTATCCGCTCGACCTCAAGTTGTACGCTGCCCGCGTCGGCGGCTTCCTGGACTCCCTGGGGGCGCAACCGGGCGTGGCGGAACACCTCGATCTCGCGGAGGCTCGTGCCGCCCAGCGGTCCTGGGCCGAGGCTGCGGCCCGGCTGGAACGCGGGATAGCGGCCGCCCTGGCGGGGAACGGCGCAGCCTCCTTCGCGCCGCTGAACCAGGCGGTCCTGCAAATCGAGCGGCGGTTCCTATTGGACCAGGGCATTCCGGGTCGCCCCTGGTTTAAGCACGTGCTGTACGCGCCGAGATTTACGTATGCCGCCATGACATTCCCCGGGGTCCAGGAGGCGGTCGACGAGGGCGACTGGTCGCGGGCACGGGACCAGCTCAGGCGGCTCGCGGAGCGGCTCCGGGCCGTATCCCAAGCGGTGGAGCACGCGGCCACCCTGGTGCCAGCCCAGGACCTGCCTTTATGACTCAGCCCGCTGGCGGCATGCCGAACACCCGGGCGCTGGAGGTCGCGGTCCGGGCCGCGCGCGAGGGAGGCAAGGTCGCCAAGGCCCGCCTGGGCCGGCCCGGCTACGTGAAATGGAAAGGGTCCCGGGACGTCGTGTCGGAAGCTTCGTTGCAGGTGCAGGAGGCCATCGTCTCGTCCCTCCTGGCCGAATTCCCCGACGCCGGGGTTCTCGCCGAGGAGGGACCGGAGGACGCTCCCGTGCCGGTCGACGCCGCCGAGCTCTGGATCGTGGACCCCATCTGCGGCAGCCTCAACTTCGTCCAGGGCATCCCCTGTTTCGCCATCTCGATCGCCCTGCGGTCCGAGGGCCGCATTCGCGCCGCCGTGGTGTACGACCCGTGCCACGACGAGCTGTTCGAGGCGACCACCGAGACGTCGGCCACCGTCAACGGCGAGAAGATCGGCGTGCAGCAGCTATCGGAGGGAACGGAGGCCTGGAGCGCGGCGGTCGTCGGGACGGACTGGCCCCGGCACGGCGAGCGTCGCAACCGGGCCAAGCTCATCGTGGGATTGATGGTGGATCAGGTCAGCGAGTGCACCCTCATGGGCTCGCCCGCGCTCGGCATCTCGAGCGTCGCGGCCGGACGTCTGCACGCCTACTGGCACCTCGACCTGAAGATCTGGGACATCGCAGCGGCAGGCCTCATTCTGGAACGCGCCGGTGGGGTGCTCACGGACACCCAGGGGATGACGTGGCTGTTTTCCGATGGCGGCTACATTGCCAGCAACGGCGTCATCCACGGCTCGGCGCTGAACTGCATCCAGGCCGTGCTCCGGCTCGAGGCCGGCGCCCACGGAGGTTAGACCGTTTCTATCCGAGCGCCTGGAGGATGGTCCGCTCGATCAGGTTCTGCGCGATGTCCACCTTGTAGGCGTTCATGCTCATCGGGCGCGCCACGGTCCGGATGGCGGCGGCCGCCTGCTTGATGCTGCTCTTGATGCTCTTGCCCTTGAGCTGGTTTTCCACGACCAGGGCCCGATACGGGACGGGCGAGACTCCGCCGAGCACGATGCGCCCGTCCTTCCAGGTGTCTCCCTCAACGGTGAAGACCGCGGCGACCGACACGATGGCAAAGTCGTAGACCTGGCGATCCTTGAGCTTCATCCAGGCCTGCTTCGTTCCCGGAGCCGGAGCCGGCACGAACACTTCGACCAGCAGCTCCTCCGGCTTGAGGACGTTTTCGCGCAGGACATCCTCGCGCGGGCCGATGAAGTAGTTGTCGAAGGGAACCGTCCGCTCGCCGCCCGGGGCGGCAATCTTGGCCCGCGCGTTGAGCGCCAGGAGGGCCGTGGCCGTGTCGGACGGGTGGACGATGTAGCACAGCTCGCCGCCGATGATGGCGTGGTGCCGGTTGTCGCCGGTCACCGAGAAGCAGGTGTCGCCGCCCTTCTTGTAGCAGTCGAAATCCTTGCCCCGGAGAAACCAGCAGCGCGGCCGCTGGTTGATGTTGCCGCCAAGGGTGCCGAAATTGCGGATGAGCAGCGAGGCGACGCTGTGCGACGCCTGGGTGAGGAGCGGGAACTGCTGGCCGAGTTCCTTCGATTCCACGATCTCGGTCAGAGTGGTGATGGCCCCGATCGTGGCGCCGCTTCGGTCGACCTTGATGCCGCGGAGCTGAGGGATCGTGGTCAGATCGACCAGGGCATCCGGCAGCGGCATGCCCGTGCCCGCCACCCAGTCTTTCATCACTCCGGCCACCAGGTCGCTGCCACCCGCGAGGGCCTTGGCCTTGGGGCCGAACTTCGCCAGGATGCCGACCGCTTCCTGAACGCTGGTCGGCTCGTAGAGTTCGAAGCTTTTCATCTTCGTCCTACCTCACGTTCCGGAGCGCGGCCAGCAGCTTCTCGCGCGTGATGGGCATGTTCTCCATCCACACGCCCACCGCGTTGTGGACGGCCGCCGCGACGGCGGGCGCCGGCGGGGCCATCGGCGGCTCGCCAATCCCGTGCGCGCCGAACACCCCGTACTGTTTGGGCCGTTCGATCAGGATGATGTCGATCTGCTCCGGCACGTCCTGGATGCTCAGCGGGCGGTAGTCGAGCAGGTTCGGGTTGAGCGGCAGCCCCTTGCCCGCGTCCTGCAGCAGCTCCTCGGTGAAGACGGCGCCGAGGGCCATGACCACCCCGCCCTCGATCTGCTGCTCCACGGCGAACGGGTTGATCGCTCGGCCCACATCGTGGGCAGCGACGAACTTGGTGACCTGCACCGTGCCCGTCGTGGTGTCGACCTCGACCTCGACGGCGTGGGCCGCCCAGGCCGTTCGCTCCCAGTCGGTGTCCTGCCGGTAGATCGCCCGGCCGAGGATCGGGAGGCCGATCGACTGCACCACGGCGTTCAGGCCGAGTTTCCTGGATGGGGCGGTCTTCAGGAAGATCTCCCCGTTCCGCACGTCGAGCTGATCCGGCGTGACCTGAAGCTGCTCGTTCCTCCTCTTGGCGTCCTCCACGAACCTGCGGGCGGCGAAGTCCAAGATCTGGCGCCTCGCGTCCATGGCCGCCTCGTACATGCCGCGGCCGCCGGTGTTGGTCTGCCGGCTGCCGGAGGTGCTCCCCGTGTCGGTGGTGTTGTCCGTGTCGACGTAGGTCGCGATGCTCAGCTGATGCAGCGGCACGCCCAGCGCCTCGGCCGCGATCATCGCCATCTGGGTCCGCTCGCCCGGCCCGATCTCGGTGCTCCCCGAGACGCACTGCACGCTGCCGTCCGTGTTGACGATCACCTGGCCGGTGGCCGGGTTGGTCCCGGCGCCATGGCTGCAGGCGTGGGCGGCCAGGCCGATCCCGTGGAACACGCCAGGGCGCACCACCCTGGCCCGCGGCGCGTGCCACTTCTCCTTCCACCCGATGCGGCCGGCGGCGGCGTTGATGCAGTCGCGGATGCCCGGGTTGCTGAAGGGCAGCTTGGTGTCCGGGTTGCCCTCTTCGTTGAGGTTCTGGAGCCGGAACTCGACCGGGTCCATCCCGATGGCGTGCGCCGCCTTCTCGATCATCATCTCGAGGGCGAAGGTGCCGTTGGGATGGCTCACGCACCGGTACGGCCCGGACTTGTAACTGTTGGTAAAGACGTCGATGGCCTCCAGCTTCAGGTTCGGGATCCGGTAGAGGTTCTGCATGTTGAACCAGGCGCCGTTGGCCGCGCCCGCGCGCTGCGCCCCGACGTTGGCGTACACGCGGAACTGGCCGAACTGAATCAGTCCGTCGCGATTGACGCCCAGCTTCATCTCGTTGCGGAATGCCGGGCGGTGGGTGCGCGTGACGAAGTCCTCCTCGCGGGTGTACACCGTCTTGACCGGACGCCCGGTGATCTTGGCCAGAATGGCCGTGTGCACCTCCGCCAAATCAATGCCCGAGCGGTAGCCGTACCCGGACCCCATGTAACCGGTCTGGATGACCCGGACGCGGTTCGCCGGCAGCTTCAGCGCCTGCGACAGCCCGGCCCGCGACCCGTGCGCGTGCTGGTTGGTGTAATAGGCGATCAGGCGGTCCTGATCCCAGTACATCAGCGAGCTGGTCAGCTCCAGCGCCACGTGCTGCTCCGTGGACTTCGTGAGCACGGCGTCGATCGTCGTGTCGGCGCGCGCCGCGTCCGGGTTGCCCCGAACCAGGGGGGGCGTCACGTTGACGATGGTCCCGTCTTCCCGGTTGTCCCACTGCTTGAGGGTGGTGGATCGAGTACCCTCCATCAGGTCCAGGACGGCGGGCAGGATCTCGTACTCGACGTCGATCAGGTGAATGGCCTCATCGGCGACGTGCTCGTTTTCGGCCGCGACCACGGCGATAGGGGCCCCGACCTCGAAGACTTCTTCGTTGAACAGAAACCGGTCCGGCGGTCGACTGCCTAGCCTGACGTCGCGGTACTCCGGCGGCAGGTTGCCACGATGCAGCACCGCCACCACGCCGGCCAGAGCTTCCGCCCGCTTCGTGTCGACGCGCACCACCCTGGCATGGGGGTGCGGGCTCCGCAGCGTCCGGGTGTGGAGCATCCCCGGCATGCGCAGGTTCTGGGTGTACTGGCCGAGGCTGGTCACGACGCCCAGGCCATGCAGGCGGGGCACGCGCCGGCCCACCACCTGGAAGTCGTCCCGCTGCGCCAGGGCGGCGGCTTGCTGGGGCTGAACCACCCGGGGAGCTGGCAGGCCCAGCTTGTCGGCGTAGCGGGCCATGACCGGGGCGACCATCTCGTGGAATTCGCCGACCAGCTCGTTCCAGTCCGGGTCGAGGGAGAGGATCTGCCAGTCGGCGTCGGTCAGGCCGGCCGCATAGGCCGGGTCCTGAACCACGCGCAGGGCATCGATTCGTTCAGCCATCTCGCTCCTCCTCGACCCTCATGGCCTGACCTGGTGGCCGGCCTCGGCGAGGAACTGGCGCACCCTGGCCTCGTCCAGCCGGGCCGGATCCCAGCCGATCGTGATCGTGCGCTCCGAGCCGGACACCGAGAGGATGCCCGGTCGCTGCCTCAGCTCCAGGGCCAGCTCATCGAACTGCTCGATGGTGCCCAGCGGCGTGGCGAATACGAACTGTCTGGAGACCGTCGCCCCTTCGGGCGCCGTCTCGGGCCCGGCGGCTCCGGCGGCTATCAGGGGGGCGGTGTAGCTGACGCGCTCGCCCCTCAGCTCCGCCGCTGCCTTCTGCACCGCGCTGAGGATTTTGGGGTACTCGCCGCAGCGGCAGATATTGCCGGCCAGCGCGTCTTTGATCTCGGCGTTCGTCGGGTTCTGGTTGGCCTGCAGCAGGGCGTAGGTGGACATCACGAAGCCGCGCGTGCAGATGCCGCACTGGAAGCCGCCCTCGAGCCAGAAGGCGCGCTGCACCGGGTGCAGTCCCTCGGGCCCCGGTCCCAGGGCGATGCCAGCGACGGTCAGGATCTTCTGCCCGCGGCCGAGCCGTGCGGTCAGGACCGTGCAGCCGTTGACGGCCCGGCCATCGACCAGGACGGCGCAGGCCCCGCACTGGGCGCGGTCGCAGCCCAGATTGCAGTTCGACAGGCCCAACTGGTAGTTGAGCGTCTCCCAGAGGCTCTCGCGCACATCGACGGTGACGTCGTACTTCTTGCCGTCGAGGTCCAGGCTCACTCGGCGCATCGTCACGGGGACGGCCGTGGGCGCGCGCTGCGGTGGCTCGGCCGGTCGGGCGCTGGCGTGGACCAGGCTGGCCGCGAAGCCGGTGCCGGTCATGACGCCCACCGCCACGGCGCTGGCGTTGCTGCGGATCAGGAAGTCGCGCCGCGTGACCGGGACACGCGCCTTGGGCGTGCCCGAGTCCGGCTCCGCCGGTTCCGTTGGTTCAGGCTCGAGGGGCTTGTCACCTTCGGCCATGGGCATCTCCCTAGTGACTGGGTGGCGGCTGACGGTGGCACACAGCACCAGCCGCCATGTTACGCGACCGTCGCTCGCCTTGTAAAGACCCGGTCCTTCCACAGCGCTTGCTGGTCGGGAATCCCCATGGCCGGTATCTTAGGCGCGAGGTCTGCAGGAAAAACCCGAATCCACGCAGGTGGCACGTGAGTGCAGCGCGCCCATCGCCTCGCAAGCCAAGAAGGACCGACCCCGCGCTCCCGAGTGCGGCTCCCTCATTCCTGCCGCTTCTGCAGCGCTCAGCCCGATTCGTATTCTACCGCTACCGGCTCACGCCCACCCGGCGGGTCGAATACGTGAGCCCGTCCGTGACCGAGATGGTGGGTCACACCCCCGCCGAGCACTATGCCGATCCCGACCTCGCGACCAAGCTCATCCTCCCGGAGGACGAGCCCCTGCTGCGGCGCGTGATCGAGGCGCCGCATACCGTGAGCCTGCCCGTCGTGCTCCGGTGGCGCGCCAAGAACGGTCGGGTGCTGTGGACCAAGCACTGGTTCTTCGCCGAGCTGGACCGGAACGGTGACCCGACGGCCATTGAGGGCCTGGCGGAGGAAGTCAGCGCTTCCGAGCAGGCGGACGGGGCAGCTTCACTCGGGGCCGAGCGACTGTTCGCGCTCTCGCTGGACATGCTCTGCATCGCGGGGGTGGACGGGTACTTCAAGCGCCTGAATCCGGCGTGGGAGCGAACCCTGGGGTGGACCCAGGAGGAGCTGCTCAGTCGTCCGTATCTGGACTTCGTCCACCCCGAGGACCGGGAGCGGACCATCGCCGAGGCCAGCCGGATTGCCCAGGGCAGCGACACCATCTCGTTCGAGAATCGTTATCGCTGCAAAGACGGGACCTACAGGTGGATCCTGTGGAAGTCCACCGTGGTGCCCGAGCGTGGCCTGGTCTATGCGGTGGCGCGAGACATCACGGGGCGGAAGCTGCGCGAGCAGACCGTAGTGGATTCGGCCCGCCATTCGGAACGGCTCTACCGCGACGTCTTCGATCATTCCCCTATCGGTATCTGCCAGACCACGCCCGACGGGCGCTTCCTCACCGCAAACGCGGCGCTGATTCAGATGCTCGGTTACGGCTCGGAGGAGGATCTCTGCGCGCATTCGGTGAGCGACCTGTACGCCGGCCCCGGGGACCGCGAGCCGGTGGTACGGGCGCTGGAGGGGACCGGGAGACTGACCGGGGTCGAGGTCGAGTGGCGGCGCAAGGACGGGGCGCGGATCTGGGTGCAGTTGGATGCCACCGTGGTTCGCGATTCCGGCGGCGGCACGCGCCACTACCAGGCCTTCGTCCGCGACGTCACCCAGCGGAGGACGCTCGAGGAGCAATTCTTCCAGGCGCAGAAGATGGAGGCCGTGGGTCGCCTGGCGGGCGGCGTGGCGCACGACTTCAACAACCTGTTGACGGCCATCATGGGCAACGCGGACTTGATGTTGGAGCAGCTCGAGGAGGGAAGCCCGCTGGCGGCCGATCTCCTCGACATCAAGCAGGCCGGGGAGCGGGCCGCCGGGCTCACCCGCCAGCTGCTGGCCTTGAGCCGCAAGCAGATCATGCAACCTACGGTCCTCGATCTGAACGAAGTGGTGGCGGAGCTGGACAAGATGTTCCGCCGGCTGATCGGCGAGGACATCGACCTGCTCACGGCCCCCAGTCCGCACGCCGGGCTGGTGAAGGTGGATCGGGGCCAGATCGAACAGGTGCTGCTGAATCTCGTCATCAACGCGCGCGACGCCATGCCGAAGGGTGGGAAGATCACGATCGCCACCCAGATGGCGGAGCTCGGCGAGGACTACGCGGCGGAGCACGCGGAAGTGAAGCCGGGACGTTTTGTGGTGCTGTCCGTGAGCGACACGGGACACGGCATGGATGCCGCCACGCAGGGGCGCATCTTCGAGCCCTTCTTTACAACGAAAGAGAAGGGAAAGGGGACCGGGCTCGGGCTCTCCACCGTCTACGGCATCGTGAAGCAGAGCGAGGGACACCTCTGGGTGTACAGCGAGCCGGGCCGAGGCGCGACGTTCAAGGTGTACCTTCCCGTCGTTGAGGAGGCACCGGGTGTGTCGCCCGAGCCTCGGGCGGCGGCGGGCACCACGGGGGGCTCTGAGACGATCCTGGTCGTGGAGGACGAAGACGGCATTCGCCGCCTCGCGCGCCGGGCCCTGGAACGGACCGGATTCACGGTGCTCGAAGCGCGAAACGCGACCGAGGCCCTCGAGATGTGCGAGAGCCACCCGGACAAGATCCACCTGGCACTGACGGACGTGGTGATGCCCGGAATCGGCGGTGGCGAGCTGGGTGAGCGCCTTCGACCCAAGCGACCGGATTGCCGGGTCCTCTACATGTCCGGCTACACGGATGATGCGATCATGCACCACGGCGTGCTCGAGCCGGGGACGCCGTTCCTCGAGAAGCCGTTCACGCCGGAGTCCCTGGTGCGCAAGGTGCGCGAAGTGCTGGACGCGTAGCCGCGGTGTCCTCGCTACGCTGAGATCACCTCCGGTGGCACGGCCCCGGAACCCACGCTAGTTTCTCCCCGCCCGGATGGTCGGCGCCGCGTCGTCTGAACCCGCGGCGTGTTTCCTTCTGCACCATGGGAGTCACCGTATGCCCTCGCCCCGATTTCGCGATGTCCTTCTCCTCGCCATCGCTTCGCTGGCCCTGACCCCACCGGTGTGGGCGGCTCAAGGTTCAGCCCCCACGGACACCACCAAGCAAGGCCTGCCGCTCGAGCCCGGCCGCTGGGCCCGGTTCACTACCAACACCGGAACCTGGATCTCCCTGGACGTGAGCCCCGACGGTCAGACTATCGTGTTCGACCTGCTGGGCGATCTCTACACGCTGCCCATCGTGGGCGGGACCGCCACGCGCCTCACACATGGCATCGCCCACGACATGCAGCCGCGGTTCAGCCCGGACGGGAAGGAGATCGTCTTCGTGTCCGACCGGAGCGGCGACGACAACCTCTGGCTGGTGGCTTCGGGCGGCGGCGAGCCTCGAGCGCTGACGACCGGCCAGGACGTCACCTACCTGTCGCCCGAGTGGACGCCGGACGGCAACTACGTGGTGGTCGCCAAGAGCACGCTCACCGGGCTCGAGAAGATCTGGCTGTACCACGTGAAGGGCGGCCGAGGCTTGGAGATGGCGGGCGGGCCGCCCGGTCTCCGGATGATGGGTCCCGCGGTGGGGCCCAACCCGCGCTACGTGTGGTTCGCCCAGCGGCAGGGGGCCTGGCAGTACAACGCCTTGTTCCCCCAGTACCAGATCGCCGTGTACGACCGGGAAAACGGCACTCGCACCACCATGAGCTCGCGCTACGGGTCGGCGTTCCGGCCGGCGCTCTCACCCGACGGCAAGTGGCTGGCCTACGGCTCGCGCCACGACGCGGAGACTGGCCTGGTGCTCCGCGAGCTGGCGACCGGGGAGGAGCGCTGGCTCGCCTATCCCATCCAGCGGGACGAGCAGGAATCCATCGCCAACATGGATGTGCTGCCGGGCTATGCGTTCACGCCGGACTCCCGAGCCATCGTGATCTCGTACGGCGGTGAGATCTGGCGGGTACCGGTGGAGGGCTCGACCGCCACGAAGGTCCCGTTCACGGTGAACGCCGAGGTGGCCGTGGGGCCGGCGGTGACGTTCGAGTATCCGGTGGATACGGCGCCCAGCTTTACCGCAAAGCAGATCCGGGACGCGGTGCCATCGCCGGACGGCCGGCGCGTGGCCTTCACCGCGCTCGACCGCCTGTACGGGGCGGACCTTCCCGGGGGCACGCCGCGGCGACTCACGACCCAGGAGGTCGGCGAGTACTCCCCCGCCTGGTCGCCGGACGGCAGTGCCATCGCGTTCCTGACGTGGGACGACCGCGAGGGCCATATCGCCCGGGTCAATGCGACCGGCGGGACCCCCACTCGGCTCACCCGCGTGTCGGCGTACTACCGGCAGCTGGCTTGGTCGCCGGACGGGCGGCGCATCGTCGCCATCCGGTCCACGGCGCAGGAGCTGCGGGATGCGATCGACCCATTCGTGGCCGGGCTGGGCGCCGAGTTCGTTTGGGTTCCTGCCCAAGGCGGGGACGTCACCGTCATCGGCCCCACGGGCGGCCGGACTCGGCCCCACTTCACCAGCGACACGAGCCGGATCTACAGCTACGGGGTGATTCCCGGGGAGACGTTCCAGCCCGGACAGCCCCCGCCGGTAGCGCTGGTTTCGACCCGGTGGGACAACACCGATCTCAAGCGGCACCTGCGCGTCATGTGGCGGCTGCCCGTCACGGCGGCCGCCTGGCAGGTCTCGGACTCATCCGATCTGCTCATGCCCCGCGACTTCAGCCGCGAGCCCCAGATTCCCCAGAGCCCGGCGGGGCTGGTCGTGATGGCGCCCAGGGGCGACCTGGCTCTCGCGGTCGTCAACCGCGACATCTACGTGGTGACCGTTCCCATGGTGGGGGGCACGGTTCCGACCGTGCTCGTGACGAAGCCCGACAGCGCCCAGATGCCGGTCCGGAAGCTCACCGACATCGGCGGGGAGTTTCCGGCGTGGGGCGCGGACGGCCGCACGGTGCACTGGTCCATCGGGAACGCGTTCGTCACGTACCGGCTGGATCGCGCGGAGGCCGACACGACCTATCGGGCTGAGGAGGTTCGGGTCCGCGTGAGCGGCCAGCGGGACGTGCCGCAGGGCACCGCCGTGCTGCGGGGCGCTCGAGTGATCACGATGCGTGGCACGGACGTGATCGAGAATGCGGACGTCGTGATTCGGAATCGCCGGATCGCGAGCGTGGGCCCAAGCGGGTCGGCGCCGGCGGACGCGCGGGTGATTGATGTCGCTGGGAAAACCATCATCCCCGGCTTGGTGGACACCCACTCCCACATGTGGAACTTGTGGGGCCTCCACTGGTCGCGGCCCTGGATCTACCTCGCGAACCTGGCGTACGGTGTCACCACCACCCGCGATCCGCAGACGGCCACGACCGACGTCCTCACCTATGCCGACCGGGTGGAGGCCGGGCAGATGGCGGGGCCGCGGGTCTATTCCACCGGACCGGGCGTGTTCTGGACCGAGGGAATCCGCGACCTGGCCCACGCGCGGGACGTGCTGCGCCGCTACAGCGAGTACTGGGACACCAAGACGTTCAAGATGTACATGGCGGGAAACCGCCGGCAGCGCCAGCTGCTCATCATGGCGGCGCGCGAGCTGAAGCTGATGCCCACGACGGAGGGCGGACTCGACTATCGGCTCAACATGACGCACGCGATGGACGGCTACCCCGGTGTCGAGCACACGATGCCGATCATCCCGGCCTACCACGACGTCATCGAGTTGTTCAAGACGTCAGGCACCACCAACACGCCCACCCTGCTGGTGTCGTACGGCGCCCCCTGGGCCGAGAATCACTTCTACACCACGGAGAACGTCGTGGGGGACGCCAAGCTCAGGCACTTCACGCCCAAGGAAGAGCTGGACTACAAGATCCGCCGGCGTAATCCCGGACCGGGTCCGGGGAGCTGGTTCCGGCCCGATGAGTACGGGTTTCGGAAGCACTCGGCCTGGATCAAAGCCCTCGTGGAAGCGGGCGGCCGCGCCGGCGTGGGGAGCCATGGCCAGCTGCAGGGCCTGGGCTATCACTGGGAGTTGTGGGCCATGCAGAGCGGCGGAATGAGCACCCACGACGCGCTTCGGGTCGCCACCATCCTCGGCGCTGAGGCGATCGGCCTGGGCCGGGATCTGGGGTCCATCGAGCCGGGCAAACTCGCGGACCTGGTGGTGCTGGACGCCAACCCGCTCGAGAACATCCGCCACACGAACACGGTTCGGTACGTGATGATGAACGGCCGCTTGTACGAAGGCGAAACGCTCAACGAGATCTGGCCACGCCAGCGTCCGGCGCCGGACGAGCTGTGGCGTCACGTCGCTCCCAACGTTCCGGCGGGGATTCGTGGAGGTGCCCGATGACCGCGCTCAAGCAGGCTCTGCTGGTCGCGGCCTTCGCTGCCGCTTCTGCCGCCCCTGCCGCCGCCCAAGCGCCGCAGGCCGGCCCCGGGGCGCGGCCCCAGCAAAAGCCCTTGCCCCTTGCCGCTGCCCGCAAGGCGACGTTCACCGCCACCAGAGGCACGTGGATGTCGCTGGACGTCAGTCCCGATGGCCGCACCATCGTGTTCGATCTCCTGGGTGATGTCTACACGCTGCCCATCGCCGGCGGGAAGGCCACCCGGATCACCGACGGCATGGCGTTCGACGCCCAGCCCCGGTTCAGCCCCGACGGCCAGTCCATTGTGTTCGTCTCTGACCGAAGCGGCGGGGACAACGTTTGGACCATACGTCTGGACTTCACCGACACCACGCAGATCACGCAGGGGAACACCAGCTACTATTTCTCGCCCGAGTGGCTGCCAGACGGCGAGCACATCGTGGTCAGCCGTGCCGGGGGATTGTTTGGGGCGGCCAAGCTCCAGATGTACCACGTCAAGCGGCGGAGCCCGCTTCCGGTGATTCGGGGTCCCCAGCCGTTCAAGACTATGGGTGCGGCCCCGAGTCCGGATGGGCGCTACATCTGGTTCGCCGGGCGAACCGGTGATTGGCAATACAACGCGCTCTTCCCACAGTACCAGCTCTACGTCTACGATCGCGAGCGCGGGACCACGACGACCATGTCGCTTCGGTACGGGTCGGGATTCCGGCCCGCCCTATCGCCCGACGGCAAGTGGCTGGTCTACGGCACGCGGGACGACGCGCAGACCGGCCTCAGGCTGCGGGAGCTGGCTACGGGCGAGGAGCACTGGCTGGCGTATCCCATCCAGCGGGACGACATGGAGTCCCGGGCTACTCTGGACGTGCTGCCGGGCTACAGCTTCACCCCGGACTCTCGGGGCCTCGTGATCTCCTACGGCGGCGAGATCTGGCGGGTCCCCCTGGACGGGAGCGCCGCGACCAAGATCCCGTTCGAGGCCGAGGTCGCGGCGGATGTCGGACCGGAGGTGAAGTTCCGGTATCGGGTGGACACCACGGGGATGGTGGTCGGACGGCAGATTCGCCACCCGGTGGCCTCGCCTGACGGCAAGCGCATTGCGTTCACGGCCTTCGACCGGGTCTGGGTCAAAGACCTCGCCGGCGGCGCGCCGCGGCGCGTGACCGACGCGGACGTGGGCGAATACCACGCGGTGTGGTCCCCGGACGGAGCATGGCTGGCGTTCGTGACCTGGGACGACTCGACCGGCGGGCACATCTTGAAGGTGCGTGCCGACGGTGCTGGGGTCCCGCAGCGGCTCACCAGCGTCCCGGCGCTCTATTACAACCTCGCCTGGTCGCCGGACGGCCAACGCGTGGTTGCGACCCGCGGTGCTGCCCGGGAACTGAAGCGAGCCCCGGACGTGTTCTTTGGACCACTGGGCGGCGAGTTCGTGTGGGTCCCGGCCGCGGGCGGCGCGGTGACGCTGATCGCGCCCACCGGGACGCGTGACGTGGCCCACTTCCGGCGCGACCAGCCCGACCGGATCTACGCGTACAGCTTCTCGGAAGGTCTGGTGTCGTTCCGCTGGGACGGCACGGACGTCAAGCAACACCTCCAGGTCCGCGGCGCTCCACCGCCGGGAGGCGGCACGCCACACCCGGATGAATGGCGGGTTCTCCCGCGCCGCGTCTTCCCGGTTCCGGTGGAGGATGAACCCGGCGTCGCGGAGGAGGGCCCCCAGCCGCCGCCGGCGGATCTCGTGATGATCTCGCCCGCCGGTGGCCGTGCCGTGGCACAGGTGGGCAATCACATCTACACCGCGGACATCCCGGACGTGGGCGGACCCGTCCCGACCATCTCCGTCGCAAGCCCCGCCAACGCGCCCGTGGTGGTGCGGCAGCTCACCGACATCGGCGGCGAGTTTCCCGCGTGGAGCGCGGACGGGAATCGGGTCCACTGGGCCATTGGGAATGCGTTCTTGACCTATGACCTGGCCCGGGTGGAGGCCATCGAGGACAGCACCGAGGGGGAAAACCGCGCGACCGTGGGGCGTGCGCTCCGGGTCCGACAGCTCCTGGATACGCTGAGGGCGACGCGCAAGACGGTGGACAGTCTCACCAAGGCGCCAGCGCCGGTACCGGACTCGCTCCGTGCCAAAGTCAATCGCCTCCTGGGGGACTCGGTCCAGGCCAAGGCCGACTCGCTGATTCGCGCGGCCGATCACATCCGGGCCAAGGCGCAGGCCATCCGGGGCCACGCGGACTCGGTCCGGGCCGGGCTCGACAGCGTGCGCGCGGACACCGTGACCTACAAGCCGGCGGAGATGCGGATCGAGGTGCGGCTCCCGCGCGACGTGCCACGGGGGAGCGTGGTCCTCCGCGGCGGACGGGCGATCACGATGAAGGGGCGTGAAACCATCGAGAACGCCGACGTGGTCGTCACCGACAACCGCATCGTGGCGATCGGCCGGCGGGATTCGGTGCAGGTGCCGGCCGGCGCCCAGGTGATGGATGTCTCGGGCAAGACCCTCATCCCGGGCTTCGTGGATACCCACTATCACACGCAGTGGCTGGTGCCCGAGGTCCATCCCCGGCAGGTATGGCAGTATCTCACGATGCTGGCCTACGGCGTCACCACTACGCGCGACCCGCAGACCAGCTCCACCGACGTCCTCAGCTACCAGGATCGCGTGGCCATCGGTGGGATGCTGGGCCCCCGCATCTACTCGACCGGCCCCGGGGTGTTCATTGACGAGAACATCCGTGATTCGGCGCACGCCATGAGCGTGCTCAAGCGCTACAGCCAGTACTACGACACCAAAACGCTCAAGATGTACATGTCGGGCAACCGGCAGCAGCGGCAATGGATCATCCAGGCGGCCAAGACGCTGGAGCTGATGCCCACCACCGAGGGCGGACTGGACTTCAAGCTCGATCTCACCCACGTGATTGACGGGTATTCCGGCGTCGAGCACGCCCTGCCGATCGCCCCCATCTACGAGGATGTGGTCAAGCTGTTCAAGGCGTCGCAGACCACCAACAGCCCCACGCTGGTGGTCTCCTACGGCGGCCCGTTCGGGGAGAACTATTTCTACGCCAAGGAAGAAGTGCACGACGATCCCAAACTGCGACGCTTCGCGCCGGAGGAGAGCATTGACGCGCGGAGCCGCCGGCGTATCCGCTGGGCGCTCGACGAGGAGCAGGTGTTCCCCAAGCACGCCGAGTTCGTGAAGCGGATGATGGAAGACAGCGCGCGGGTCGGCGTCGGCAGCCACGGCCAGATCCAGGGGGTTGGCTACCTGTGGGAGCTGTGGGCCATGGCATCCGGTGGACTCTCGAGCCATGACGCCTTGCGGGCCGCGACGATCTACGGGGCGGAGGCCATCGGGCTAGGGAGCGACCTCGGATCGCTCGAAGCCGGGAAGCTGGCCGACCTCCTGGTACTCGACGCGGATCCGCTGGAGAACCTGCGGAACACGGCGCGCCTGCGGTACGTGATGAAGAACGGCCGGCTCTACGAAGCGGAGACACTGAACGAGGTGTGGCCGCGGCAACGGGCCCTACCCACACCACCGTGGCGGCAGCAAGCACCGGACCGCGTGCCCGCCGGGATCCGCTGACGGGCGGTATCGCCACGCCATTACGTTGCCGCTTCACAGATAGGGAGCGGCAAGCCGCGCCACGCCGTCCCGCAGTCTCACCGGCAGGCTGCGGTTGTCGACATCCGTCGCGGAGATCTCCCGCGCCGCCGCGAGCTTGCGTTCCACCAGGGCGCTCAACGACTCGGCCAGCTGCTCGTCATAGCATTCTACGTCGAACTCGAAATTGAGCCGCAGGCTCCGCGGGTCCCAGTTGGACGAGCCGATCAACGCCCAGCCGCGGTCCACCACCATCACCTTGGTGTGGTCGAACGGCGGCGGACTGTAGTACACCCGGCACCCCCGCTTCACCACCTGCCAGAGCTGGGCGGTGGCGGCCCAGTGCACCAGCGCCTGGTTGTTGACCGCCGGGAGCACGATGTCCACGCGGACGCCCCGCATGGCCGCGACCGTGAGCGCCGTGATCAGTCCCGAGTCAGGCAGGAAGTAGGGCGTCACGATCTGGACCGACGTGTGGGCGCAGGCCAACGCACCGAGGACCACCAGGCGGGCTTTCTCGAAGTCCTCGTCCGGACCGTCGGTGATGCCGCGGGCATACACCGGACCTGTGGGTTCGAGAGGGGGGAACCAGGCCTCCCCGGTGAGCGGCTCGTTGGTGGTGAACTGCCAGTCGTCGGCGAAGGCTTGCGCCAGATGCCGCACGACCGGCCCGTCGAGCCGGAAGTGCAGGTCCTGCACCGGGTGCCGGGGGCGGCGCTCCAGCAGGTGGCCGTCGCGGATGTTCATGCCGCCGGTGAACCCGATGCGGCCGTCCACCACCAGCAGCTTGCGATGGTTGCGCAGGTTCATGTAGGGGAGCCGCCAGGGCAACAGCGTGCGCCCGAAGCGGGCCACGGTGACCCCCTGCGTCCGGAGGCGGTGGACGATGGGCGGCCAGGAATAGCGGGCGCCCACGTCGTCGATCAGCACTCGGACCGCGACCCCGCGACGGGCCGCATTGCTCAGGGCATCAACGAACGATTGGCCCGCGTGATCGTGACCGAAGATATAGGTGCAGAGGCCCACCGATCGCTGGCTTCGTTCGATGGCGGCCAGCATGTCGGGGTAGGCTGCGTCGCCGTTCTCCAGCGGCGTCACGGCATTCCCCGCGGTGACCGGGCGTCCGGTCACCCGGTCCACCAGCTCGGCCAGCGAGTGCAGCCGGTACAGGTCGGAAGGCAGGAACTTCTCGCTGCGCAGCGTCGCCGGCCGCTCGAACTCCAGGGTGATCCCGGTCCAGCGCTCGCCGCGCCGCAGCGCAGCGCGGCGGCGCACCCGGTTGATGCCGAACAGGAGGTAGAGAACCGCCCCCAGCACCGGGACCAGCCAGATGAGCCCCACCCAAGCCACTGCTGCCCGGGAGTCACGCTTGTACAGCACGACGTGAGCCGAGGCGGCCACGGCCAGCGCGATCGTGACCGCGGCGGCCACGATGGGCCGGATCTCGGCGAAGGCGGTCACGAACTGCTGCAGAGCGGGCAAAGGGTCAAGGCCCGGATGGCGAAGCCTACTTCTTCTTGAGGTCGCTCGCGAACAGTGCCAGCTCGTCGTTCACACGCCGCCGGTCTTGGTCTATCACGACCTTGGTCGGGTAGTGCAGCAGAGGGTCGTACTCGATCACCAATGAGTCTGCCAACAGGTTGATGCCGATTTGCGCCTGCCCGAAGAGCCCCTCCACGGTGAAGTACGACGAGAAGGCGGAGGCCGGAACCGCCGTCCCGCTGTCGGCATAGATCACGGCAAGGACCACCGTGTCCGCCACGCTGACCAGCACCGGCCGGGTGAGATCCGAAGCGCAGGGGCACTCCCGGGCGAACCGGTACTCGTAGGCCGTGATCGCCTGCGTCTTCCAGAGATCGTATCGGCGCTGGAGCTCCCGCTGGATGGCTTCGAGCCGCTCGTCGGAGAACGTGACGCTGGAGCAACCGGCCACCAGTACGACGGCCGACAGAGCGGCCCATGCCCGCTTCACGGCGCCGCGCCCCGGGCCAGCTCCGCTTCGGCGGCAAGGTAGCCGAACGCCGCCCACTGCCCGCGCGCCCCGACCACCGCCCGGAAGATGCGCTCGGCGTCTGCGGGACGGCCGTTGAGTAGATGCCACGCGCCTACGCCGTATGCGGTGGTCACATCTTCCAGCGAGGGCTCGCCGGCCGCCGACCACCGCAGCACCGAATCCGGTGGAACCTCTCCCTGGTACATCAGCACCAACCGGTGGTATGAACCGTTCTCGATGATGTCCAGGTCGCGACCAATAGGCGCCAGCGCCCGCGCGGCCTCGGCCGTCCGGTTGAGCCGCCGCAGCGTGAGATAGAGCCAGTTCGACGTGGCCACCAGCATGTCCGGGTTCTTCGACACCTCGAGGCATTCCTGGTAGGCGCGGAGCGCGTTCGCGAAATCGCCCTCGAGGTAGTAGGCCAATCCCAGGTGGTACCAGATGTTGGACTGGAGCGTGCTGGTAGGCGTGTTGCGCGCGTTGGGCAGGCCATCCGGCTCTACCTCGTCAGGTCGCCCGGCGATGAGCAGGGCGGCGCGTTCCAGATCTTGCACCGCCAGGTCCAGTCGCCGGAGCGTGATGTAACGGTGTCCGCGGTGCCGGTAAACCCTAGCGTCCTCGGGGAATCTCGCGATGCCGGCGGAGAAGGCGTCCACCGCGTCGCGGTAGCGGCCGAGGTACGCGGTCCGGCGCCCCACCCAGACCAGGGCGTCGGCGCTGGAGTCGCGCGCGTATGCGATCTGGGCCTCGGCCAACTGGTGCTCGCGGGCGTCACGCAGGCTGTCGGGCAGTCGGGGGGCCAGGAGGGTGTCGCCCAGCAACGAGACCGCTTCGTACGACGGGCTGGATTCGGGGCGGGGGCGCGTTTCGCACGCCGCCAGTGAGGCGACGACGAGCAATGGGGCAAACGCGTGTCGGGACATGGACAAGCCTACGCCGCTGGGGCGGGATGCGCCACTGGTCGGCTACGGTTCGATGACGATCTCCCGCTCCGAGCGGGCCACCGGTTTGCCGGGCACCGCGACCGCAAGCTCCAGCAGGTAGACGCCCGGACTCGCCTCCGGCAGCGAGATAGCGAGCGCCCGCGGGTAGATGGGCGTTCCCGGACGGGCGGGCTCTTCCCAGCTCAGGCTCACGTAGCGCGTGTCCCGCCCCACGAGGCCGGCCCATTCTGCGGCCTTTCGGATCCAGCTTCGGCCGCGCCGGGTCACCGCCAGCGTGACGCGAAACGGCGCCGCGGAGTGCTCCAGGCCGTAGGTCTCCCAGAACACGCCGACCCGTTCACCTCGGCGGGCCCGAGTGGCGGGCCGCACCAGGGGAAGCGCGTCCGGCAGCGACTGGGGCAGCGAGTCTTCGCGGCTCACCCGCAGCATCAAGGGATCGGACACCGCGACGTCGGTTCCTAACGGCGTGACCGGCAGCCAGTACCGGACCCGTGCGGCGTGGGCGCTGTCCGCCGCCTCCAGCGTTTCCAGGCTCACCAGCGTGGATTCGGCCGGCGCGAGGGCTGCCAAGACCCCCTCTGACCCGCCGTCCCGACGGTGGACCACGAGAGGCATGGCGCTTTCGTCCCTGACGAGCACCAGCGCGGCGTCCACCCGTGCGACCGCTGGCGCCGGTCGGCGCTCGCCGGCGCTGGTCCGCCTTCGACCGCGCTGGTCCGCGTTCGCCCTCGCGTCGTACGCCGCGACGACCACGATCGAATCGCCGCGCCGAAATACACCGATCTGGTGCGCCAGCGGATGGAAGCTGACGGCGTAGGGCGGGGCGTAACTGGCCACGGGCCGCTCTGGTTCCAGGTCCCAGTCCGCGGGGCCAATGGTGTTGGGAGCTTCCACGAACCGGGCGGGCGGCAGGAAATGCCAGCTGGTCTGCGGGTTGTGGCTGACGATCGCCGGACGCCCCGGGGTGGGGCTCACCACCTCCTCGCGCTCCCATCCCACTGGCCAGCCGTAGCGGAGCAGTAGCTCCTCGAGGTCGGACCCCCAGCGCACCCCATAGGCCGACCGCGCCTCGTCTTGCATCGCGTTGATCACTCGGCGGGAGAAATGCTCGGTACGTCGTTCGTTGCCCGGGACCAGGTACAGTGGATCGGCCAGCCACCAGATGCGCCGGTCGAGGGTGGCGCGCTGGGCGCAGCTGAGTTTGCGGTACCGGCCGCGGAGACCCTCGAGCACCGGTGAGAGGTCGGTCCACCGGCATCGCTGCTCCTCCGGCATGGCGGCGAGCGCCGAGCTGAACGCGGAGTCCGCACTCGAGTAGTCCCGGCCGGCGTGCCGGGCGTAGCCTACCAGCGCCGCGCACCACCAGGCGGAGGCCCGGCACGCGCCAGCGGCCGCCAGGGCCTCGCCGTGGGCTCCGGCTTCGACCAGGTACCGCACGCGCTGCCCCGCGATCCACCCATCCGCGGGCGCCAACGCCGCCAGGCTGTCCAGGCTGTGCAGGAGTTGGCGCCGGGCCGTTTCCATCGCGGGCGCCTCCGGCATGGGTTGCCAGGAGTCGTCTTCGTCGTGCCAGAAGCAGAACCTTCCTACGACTTCGTCACACCGGTCGGCATGGCTCTGGCCGCGCGACCATGGAAGGTGGGCGATCCGGTACTGCTCGAAGGTGGCTTGCGCCGCGCGGGCGGCGCGGAGGATGGCGAGTGAATCGGGATCCGTTGGAGCAACGAGCTGCGCGGCGAGGGCGAGCCACCACATGCCGGAAAACTAGCGTGCGTCTTCAGACGCCCGCCACGGCCGAGGGTTTTCAGGGCGACGCAGGCGCCCGTTGGCCCTCCGGCTCCACGTATTCCTCCCGGTACATGCGGATCAGCTCGAAGAAGTAGGACAGCCCCAGCGGGCCGATCAGAATGCCGAGCACGCCGAAGTAGCGCACGCCCCCGATGGCGCCCACCAGGGTGACCAACGGGTGAATCTGGGCCCAGCGGCGGTACACGATGGGCCGCAGGACGTTGTCCACCATCCCCACGACCACGACACCCCAGACCACCATCCCGATCGCGGCGGGATAGCGGCCGTCCAGAGCCAGCGAGGCCGCGCCGGGCGCCCACACCAGACCGCTCCCGACCAGAGGCAGGATGGCGAAGATCGCCGTGACCGCCCCCCAGAACACCGCGTTGGACAGGCCGACCACCGCGAACGCCAACGCCACCAGCGCTCCTTGCACCATTGCGATGAGCAACGTGCCCACCAACGTCGAATTGGTGACGTCACGAAACCGCTGCCGCAGGCGCTCGGTGTTCTGGTGGGAGAAGGGGATGTAGGGGCGCACCATCTCCCAGGTCTGCTGGGGGCGCAGCAACAAGAAGTAGAGGCCAAAGAACGCGATCGTCAGGTTGAGTGCCAGTCGGGTGGCCGTACCGATGAGGCCAAACGCGCTGGAGCCGATCCACGCGACGAGAGTCTCACCCAGGCCCGCGAGGCGCGGGCCCACGGCGTAGCCGGCGATCTCAAGGTCCCCGACCCGGCGCAGCAGCGGGCTCTGCACCACGCCGCTGGCCATCTGCTGGGCTTGCGACACGATGAGGCCGGCGAACGAGAACCCCGGCACGAGAATTAAGACCAAGGCCAGGGCGGTAATCAGGGACGCAGCCAGCGTGGCACCCGTGTGCCTCCGCAGGATCTCGTTGGCCGGAGCGAACGTCACGTACAGGACGACCGCGCCGATGAGACCGGTGGCGTACGGCGCCAGCGCCAGTGCCAGCCCGATGCCCAGCAGGGCGACCAGCAAGGCGGCGCGCTGGCGGTTCGTATCGAATAACGGCATGACGGCGGAGAAACTGGCGGGGGAACAACAACTGCGTAAGGGGTGAGGGGTAAGGGGTACCCCTCACCCCTTACCCCTCACGCAGTTCTTCCCCGCCTCAAAAGCCGGGCGTAAACGAGAACTGCCAGTACCCGCGTTTCAGCGGCCGGTTGAACGGGTGAACCCGGTCGATCTCCACGATGGCGAAACCCATGAGATTCAGCCGGAGCCCGGCTCCCGCGCTGGAGACCACACAGCCGGTGAATACGCTGAGCTGGCCGGCGTCGCACAGCACCCGGTCTCGCATGGTCCAGGCCACGCCGGCGTCGTAGAAGCCGACCAGGTCGATCGGCAACACACCGAAGAGGTTGGGGCCTAGCCCCAAGAGGCCCATCGGCGGGAACCGCACCTCCACGTTCCCCACCAGGAGCTTGCTGCCGGTCAGCCGATCGAACGACGGACACGAGCTGGTGGCCGACGGCTGGCACTCATCGAACGTGAAGGAATTGAGATCGTAGCCCCGCACCATCCCGGAATACCCCAGGAACAGGGGTGCCAGCCGATTGTCTTCGACGCTGCCCTCCGGGCCGTAGCGCCCGTAGTGCATGAGCCGGCCGGCCAGCGTGAACGGCTTGACCGGCATCACGTACCGGCGGTAGTCAGCCAGGACCGACGCATAGGTGAGAGACCCCGCCGTGGGGGTGATCTCGAACCGGTATCGCTGGCCCAGGATCGGGCTGGTCCAGCCGAACAAGGCGTTATCGTAGACCAGTGCCGCCGTGGCGGAGCCCAGGTGCAGCCCGCCCACCGTCGGCAGGTCCTGGCGGACGTCGAGCAGGGTGGTACCCGTGTAGTACGACGTGACGAGGGTCCGGAGCTCCGCGTCGAAGGTCACGTTCTGGTAGGCCGCGCCGAACTCCAGCCGCTGGACCCGGTTGAAGGGATAGGCCCCGAGCAACGAAGCGTTCCGGTTGATCTGGCGGTAGCGCAGCAGTTGCTCGAAGACGGCGAGCTCGCCTCCCGTGGTGTCGAGGTACTGCCCGAAGCGCCCCGCCACGTACGGGATCTGCTGGAGGGCCGCGCCCCAGTTGAGTCGGCGCGACAAGTTGGTGTAGCCCACCAGCGCCGAGACGTCGCGCAGGGAGCCGTTGACCTGGAGCGCGGTGGCCAGGGTGTGGCCGCCCAGCATGTCGCTCCAGAACAGGGAAGCGCCGCCGCCGATGAACGTGCCGAAGCGGTCCGAGCCGAACACCAGATACGGCTCGCTCACGTAATCGAGGGAGAAGCGCGGCGTATAATCGCGGGTGGCGAAATCGTCGCCCGACGGCAAACCGAAGTTCGGATTGTCCAGCATCGCCACGACTTCGGGTTGCTCGCGGGTCGCCGGCGGAAGCGCGGCCGGGTTGCCGTTCCCGTTGGCGGCCGTCAGGGCGCGCCCCCTCAACCCGCCGGCGTCGTCCAGCCGATACACCTGGTAGTCGCCGCGCTGGTATGCGGTGAAGACCAGGCGGTTGGCCTGGGCGGCGGTTGAAAACGCCGGGCTCAACCCGGTGATGCCGGTGACCCCCGTGTACAGGTTGGTGACCTGGGTGATCTCCTGGGTCGCGAGCGCGATCCGGTAGATGTTCGAGATGCCGGACTGGTCCGAGAGGAAGAAGAGACTCTGCCCGTCCGGGGCCCACTGCGGGTTGATGGCCTTCCCGCGGTCGAACGTCGGGACTCGCCGAGAGGTTCCCGCCACGGGGTCCAGCAGGGCCACCTCGTAGCGGCCGTGCTCGAGGGTCGCCAGGTCGGCACTGAAGCGATCGGTCACGTAGGCGATGTGGGATCCGTCCGGCGACCAGGCGGGCTGGAGATCGGCGAACGCGTCTTGGGTGAGCCGGCGCAGGCTGTCGGCCGCGAGATCGTATAGGAATAGGTCCGAGAAACCGGCCACGTTGGCGGAGAACGCCAGGTAGCGGCCGTCGGGCGACCAGGTGGGGTTGACGATCTCTCCCAGCTGGGGCAGGGGAACCTCGCGCACCACCTTCCCGGTTTCGACGTCGAACACCGACACCAGCGGCTTGCCCCCGCTCACGGCGCCTACGGCGAAGCGGCTACCGTCCGCACTCCAGGCCCCCGCCGAGTTGATGAACTGGAGGCTCTCGAAGTGCGGGTCCAGGGCGCTCTCGGTGAGTTTCCGCTCGACCCTCCCGGTTTCCGCGTCGGCCAGGTAGATGTCGATGGAGAACAGCCCGCGCTCCGACATGAACACGACCTTCCGGCCGTCCGGGCTCAAGGCCGGAGCGACGTTCAGGCCGCCGCTGCCCCTGGCCTTGCTCAGCAGCTCCACGCCGTAGGTCGAGGGTGTCGAGTCGGTGTGCGCGATCAGGGGATCGAACGCCGCGTGCAGGGCGGTGTGCCAGCCGTCCGAGATGGAGTCCACCGGAAGGTCCACCACCCGCTGGATCGCGGTCACCGCGTCCCGCGTGCGGCGGCTGGCCTTGAGGATCCGGCCCACCGCATCGTCACCCCAGCGCCCGGCGATGTAGGCCCAGAGCGACTGCCCCCAGCGATAGGGGAAGTAGCGGCCGTTATCGAGCCTGGTGATGCCCGGCAGCTTGCCGCGCGCGGCGTCGCGCATCCACATGGCGGTATGCGGATCCACCGGACCCACCGAGAGGTACTCCGCCATGCCCTCGATGAACCACAGCGGCAGCCGGACGGCGACGGGCACATTGCTGGCGCTCACCCTCCCGGGATCGCCGGTAATGTCGAACTGGAACGCGTGGGCCAGCTCGTGGCCCAGCACGTGATCGGTCTCTTCCAGCGGCCCCGCGAGCGGGAGGACCACTCGGCGCTTGAACAGCTCGGTCACGCCGCCGGTGCTCTCCCCGATGTCCCCCAGAATGGCGTTGGTCTGCTCGAAGTGCGGGTGGCTGGCGTAGACGATGATCGGCTGCCGGCGGTGCAGCTCATGATCCAGGAGCCGCGAAAGCCGGGCGTACCAGCGTTCGGCCATGCGGCCGACCGTGACCGCCGCCTCGCGTTCCTCGGGATAGAAGTAGATGTCGAAGTGCTGGGTGCGCAGGACGTCGAACTGGAAGTCCTCGTATTGGACCTTATTCCGGCCGAAGTACTGCGCGTGGGCGGCCGGAGTGGCGAGCCCCAGCGCGAGGGCGCCGGCGGCGAGCAGCCAGGCACGGACCAGGGCGGACTTGAGGATCATGTCCCCCTTTCTAAACACGCGGGTGGATTCAGTTCCGTATCACAGATCACGTCTTACTTCTCACCGTGTTTCTCACGGCTATCTTGCCGGTCTTCATGAACCGAGACGGCTTCCGTCCCGCCTGGTGGCTACCCGGCCCGCACGCTCAAACGCTGGGAGCGCGCTGGCTGCGGTCCCGGAACGGCGAAAACGCCCTCCGCCGCGAACGCATCCCGCTGCCGGACGGGGATTTTCTCGATCTCGACTTTTCGGACGTCGATCCTCGCTTGCCGCTGGTGGTCGTGTTGCACGGCCTGGAGGGGTCGGCCCGCTCCACCTACGCGCTGCAAATGTACCGCGCGCTTCGGGCGCGCGATATCCAGGCGGTGGGGCTCAACTTCCGCTCGTGTAGCGGGGAGCTGAACCAGTCATCGCGTCTGTACCATTCCGGTGAGACCGGCGACCTGGCCTATGTACTGAGCCTGCTGCGCCGGCGGTTTCCCGCGCGGGTGATCGGTGCCGTGGGGTTTTCGCTGGGCGGGAACGTGCTGCTCAAATATCTCGGAGAGGTTCTCCCGCCCCTCCGGCCCGTTGTCAAAGCCGCCGTCGCGATCTCCGTCCCCTTCGACCTCGCGGCCGGAGCCCGGTGGCTCGAGCGCGGGTTCTCACGCGCGTATCGGCGCTACCTCGTGAGGAAGCTCCAGCGCAAGACGCGCGCCAAGGCGGCGCTGCTCCGCCACCGCATCTCCGTGGAGCGGGTACTCGCGGCCCGCACGTTCGTGGAGTTCGACGACGCGGCTACCGCGCCCCTCCACGGCTTCAGGGACGCCCAGGACTACTACGCCAGGTCCAGCTGTGCGCAGTACCTGGGCGCGATCCGCGTGCCCACCCTCTTGATTCACTCCGCGGACGATCCCTTCCTGCCCCCCGAGGCCATCCCGCGCGCCGCGGTGGTGGGGAACTCGATGCTCCGCGCGGAGTTCACCGAGACCGGTGGGCACGTGGGCTTCGTCTCCGGACCGCCCTGGGCGCCGGTGTTGTGGGCAGAGCAGAGAGCGGCCGGATTCCTCGCTGAGCAATTGAGCCGTGAGACGTGAGAGGTGAGAAATGAGAAGGACTTCTCACTCCTCACGTCTCACATCTCACCGCATTACATTGCCGCCCACACCAGGACGGAGGCTCCAGGATGCCAACCAGCACCGCGAGCGCCACATGGAACGGCAAGCTTAAGGACGGCAACGGCCACTACGCCGCCGGGTCCGGGGCGTTCAAGGGCGACTACACGTTCGCCACGCGATTCGAGGGGAAGAGCGGCACCAATCCGGAAGAGCTGATCGCCGCCGCGCACGCGGCATGTTTCAGCATGGCGCTCTCGGCGGGCTTGGAGCGCGCCGGCACGCCCGCCACCAAGATCACCACCAAGGCCTCGTGTACCCTCGAGACCGTGGGTGGAGGCTCCAAGATCACGAAGATGCGCCTCGAGACTAGGGGAACGGTGCCCGGCATTGACCAGGCGGCGTTCCTGAAGGCCGCCGAGACGGCCAAGGATGGGTGCCCCGTCTCGGGAGCGCTCAAGGGGAACGTGGCCTTCGAGCTGGACGCGCGCCTCGAGACGTGACCGAACCGGTCGTCCCCGAGCGCATTCACCGAAGCGATCGGGAGATCACAATCGCGTGGGACGCAACTCACGTGAGCACCTACCCGGCCCGGATGCTGCGCCTGGCGTGCCATTGCGCCACCTGTCGGGATGAATTCACGGGCCGGGAGCTGCTCGACCCCGGCGCCGTGCCGGAAGACATCCGCCCGGCGCAGGTGTCCGTCGTAGGGAACTACGCGATCAAGATTCGCTGGAGCGACGGGCACGATACGGGGATTTATACCTACGAATATCTGCTGAGCTTGTGTCCGTGCGAGCGGTGCAGGGCGGATAGTAGAGATAGTAAGGATAGTAGGGATAGCGGGTGAATCTCACTATCCCTACTATCCCTACTATCCCTACTGTTAGTCCGTGGACCCCATCTGCCACACCCTAGTCGGTGCGGCGCTTGCCGAGGCCGGGCTCAAGCGGCGAACCCGGTTCGGCACGGCGACGTTGTTGATTGGCGCCAACCTGCCCGACGTCGATATACTGTCCTACGCCTTCGGCGGCGGGCTCATCGCGCTGTCGTTCCGTCGGGGGTGGACCCACGGCGTGCTCGCCCTCGCCGTCCTGCCGCTCCTGTTCACGGGACTGGTGCTGCTCTGGAGCCGGGCGTTTGGAGGGCGGGGACAAGCACGCCACGCGCCTCCCGTGCGCACCGGCCAGGTGGCGCTGCTGGCGGCGGTCTCGATTCTCACCCACCCGCTACTCGATTTCATGAATACGTATGGGATGCGCTGGCTCATGCCCTTCGTGAACCGGTGGTATTACGCCGATGCGCTGTTCATCGTGGAGCCGTGGATCTGGGCGGTGCTGGTGATGGGGATTGTCCTCACGAGGCGGGGGAAGCGAGAAGGGGGAACGGGGGAGCGTCGGTCTCCCTGGTGGAGCCTGACGCCCGCCACGGCAGCGTTGTTGGTTGTTGCCGCCTACGCGGTTGTGATGCTGGGCGCGTCACAGGTCGCTCGCCGCGAGATCACGCGCGAGCTTGCGGCGCAGGGGCGCGCCCCGGTTCGGGTCATGGTGTCGCCGGTTCCGGTGAATCCCTTGCGGCGATTGGTGGTGATCGAGGACGCGGACCGGTACGGTTTTGGGACGGTCAACTGGCTCCGGCGAACGGCCTTTGCGATCGAGCCGTACGAGGTTGCCAAGAACGCGATGGCGCCCGAAGCCGTGGCCGCTGGCCAAACGCCCGAGGGACGCGCGTTCCTGAGGTGGGCGCGGTTTCCGTTCTTTGTGGTGGAGGCTTCCCGATCCAATCCCGTGGTCCACATCGTGGACGCGCGCTACACCGTGGATCCCGATGCGGGGTTCGGGGCCGTGACGATCGCCCTGCCGCGGCGCTAGCAGGTGCGGGGCCGCGCTATTTGGCGGCAGCAGACATGCTGGCGCGTCCCACCAGAAAGAACGCGACGGTGAACAGCGCGTAAGCGTCTTTAGGCACCACGGTGCGTCGCGTTGATTGCCACGATCCCGAGCGTACCTTGTACGGTGTCACCGGAACCAGTGGGAGCAGCCAATGCCGGTGACGGACCGATTGCTCCAGAAGCTCCAGGAGACGTTGGGGGAAGGACCGACGCGTGACCTGGTGGTGTGGGTCAACGAGGCGGCGATCGTGAACCGAAGCGAGGTTCGCGAGCTCGCCGATCTCTATCTCAGCCGGTTCGACGAGCGGCTGGAGCGGCGCTTCGCCGAACAGGACACCAAGCTGGAGCGTCGCTTCGCGGAACTGGGCGCAAAGGTGGAGCACCGATTGGCCGAACAGGACGTCACGCTGGAGCGCCGGCTGGTCGGGATCGAGCACGAAATGACCGTGGGGTTCGCGGCTGTTCGGGTCGAGATGGCCGACCGGCTGTCAGCACCGTATCGCGACCTCCTGCGGTGGCTCTTCATCTTCTGGGCCGGGACGATCATCCCGTTGGCCGGCCTCATGATCGC
>Ga0209002_10000645_pt1 | contig 28251 bp, 35 predicted proteins | sample Rifsed16ft2_FD_184010 | JGI IMG/M metagenome (GOLD analysis project Ga0209002, IMG submission 184010) | Soil microbial communities from Rifle, Colorado, USA - sediment 16ft 2 (version 2) | ecosystem: Environmental > Terrestrial > Deep subsurface > Rock core/Sediment | place: Rifle, Colorado... | reverse complement strand
GAACGGAGCCGCCTGTTCCGGTGTCGGGTGATTCCGCCCGGGCTCCCGCACCGGCAGCTCAGCCCCGAACCGAACGGACGACCCCGCAGGGGCTGATGACGTACACGTTTTCGACCCTGCCGCCAGCCGGCCCGGGGGACCTCCCCGCCCTGATCCGATGGTTCCTCGATCACGATCCCCTGATCCCGAACAATCTGGAGATCCTCGAGGAGGCGCATCGCATCCTGTGCGGAGCGGAAGACGGGTTGACCTACGAACGGCATCTCGGCCGGACGATTGCGGACGACCTCCGGATCTACGATTCCCGGGAGCTGCTCGAGCAGCACCTGACCCTCCTCACGACCGTCTACGCCAGGACACTCCAGACCCTCCGCGCACGCGCGTCGCAGCTGCCGCGCTTTCGATCCCCCGTCGATCTCCCGGAGCCGGAGCGTCGGGAGATGTGGGCGTCCTGTTTCACGCTTGGGCTCACCGCCACCCGACTCCGAGTGGAAGGCTGGATTTACCGGCTCAAGCACGGCGAACTCCCGACGGTCGAAAAGGTCGCGCCCAAACGTCGGGTGAGCGCCCGGGCCCGGGGGGCACACCGCGGTCCTCGGTGAGGCCCGCGGGCCCCGCCCTGACGCCACGTCCGACTCACTGCGCCACTCGAGCAGAGATCCGGTCTATCGGGACTCTGGGGAGAGGTCTCCCATTGCGCGATGCCGGATGGGGCGAGGGATGACCGCACACGGACGAGCCGGGTGAAGGAGAAGACGATGCATGGACAGACGGTAGACGCCTTGGTGCGACGGTTGGAGCGACTGGAGGGGGAAACCCGTCGATGGAAAGGAGCCGTCGGGGTCATCCTGGCGGGCCTCGCCGCCCTGGTGCTCATGGGGCAAGCTGCGCCGCCCACGATGAGTCGGGTGGTCGAGGCCGAAAAGTTCGTCCTCCGGGACACACGCGGGAAGGCGCGGGCATGGCTTGAGAGCTCGAATGGCGCGGTAAACCTCGCCCTCGCCGACAAAGAGGAGAGGAGCCGGGTCTTTCTGTACGTCGAGGCGGACGGCGCGGTCGGGCTCGCCCTGTTCGACAGGGGCGGTATCCGCCGCGCGGGGCTGAACCTCGTCGCCGACGGGACGCCGCGCGTGAGTCTGGCCGACAAGACAGGAAGTCCCCGCCTCCAGGCCAACGTGGGGTCGAATGAGGTCCCGGACCTGAGCCTCATCGACACCGAGGGAAGACGCATCGCCATGTTCGTCCTCCCCGATGGGAAGCCGGCTTTCGGCCTCATCGACGCCGCGGCCAGGGTCCGCGCCGCCATGGATCTCGGAAAGGACGGTGCGGTGCGGCTGATGCTCGCCGACCCCCGTGCCACCGAACGCGCCGAGTTGATCGTGATGCCAGACGGGACGCCGCGCCTGACCCTCGTGGGCCGAACGGGTCGGATCACGTACCACGGGCCATGAGCCGTCCTCGCCACCGCCGCACGCGCTCCTTGCGTCGCTCAGTGTCGAGGACTGAGTGCTGAGGACTGAGCCTGCAGAATGCAGTGCTGCGGACTGAGCTATGAGGACTGAGCATTAAAGACTCAGTCCTCAGTCCTCGCACCTCAGTCCTGCTTTCACATTCGCCGCTGGGTAACTCTTACAATTTGACCATGTAATCCTTACACCCTTCCCGGCGATCAGCTCGGCGTCGCGCACGGCGCCGGCAGCAGCCCTTTTGCAATAAATTCACAAAGATCGGGGCGCTCCGCGGACAGGCCCGAGCCCCTGTGGCAGGCCTGGCATGGGTGTTGCCCTTTTTGGCCCCTGCCGACCCGAGCCTCCGGCCGACCCCGTCCATGCGCTCGGCCGGGTTGAGCATGAATCCGATCGAGAGGCAGGATTCACGTCCCCGACTCCAGAAAGGAGGTGAGGGATCGGACGAGAAGCCACCCATGCAGTGACCACAGGAAGCGACCACAACTCGACTCTGGAAGAGGAGACTGCGATGAAGAAGGTTGCCTTGTCCATTCTCGTGGCGTTCGCCGTCAGCTTCGTGGCCGCTCCGGCTGTCATGGCCGGCGCCGCGGATCTCTCCAAGCAGTGTCAGGAGGCGCTCAAGAAGACCCCGAACAAGGATGCCGAGATACTTTGCGCAGATGGGGACAAGCTCCTCAAGGAGGGGAAGTCCGCGGAGGCCGAGGCCAAGTTGACGGCCGGCCTCGAGAAGCTCGGGGTCAAGGTCGAGAAGGCGAAGAAGTACTAAGTTCGCCATCCCGCAGGGGGAGGGGCCGTCAGCCCCTCCCCCTTTCTCCTCTCACGCTCGTGAACCAGATTTTCCTCCCAGAGCATCCCGGTCACCCATCTGCACAGGAGCACCCCGCTGTCAGGCGGCGGCCGACGGCTCCGAACCGCAGACAGCAGGCGCGCGATGAAAGCGCCTCACGCGATGGGAGAGAAGGCTCACGCCCACACAGTGGTGGAGGTTCCCTATGCAAGAGTACACGTTGGAAATCCTCATGCAGCGCGTGCGGAAACTCGAGCGGGAGATCCGCCGGTGGAGGCGCTGTGGCGCGGTGGCGCTCACGGGAGTCACCGCCGCGCTCCTCATGGGGCAGGCCCCGCCTCCCCCCGTGCCAAAAGTCGTCGAGGCCCAGAGGTTCGTCCTCCGGGATGAAAGCGGGGATGCGCGCGCCGTCCTGGCCGTCGGCCCTGACGGAACTGTGGGCTTGGGTCTCCACGATAAGGGCGGCACGGCCCGCGCATGGCTGTCCCTCGGTCCCCAGGGATCGCCGACCTTCGCGCTTTTCGACAAGGCTGCAAAACCCCGGGCAACGCTGCGGCTGTGGCCCGACGGTGTCCCGCGCCTGGCGCTCAACGACAAGGACGGGGGCGTCATCTGGAGCGCGCCCTGACCCGTCCGCAGCACGAGGGCACCCCACGGACACCCGACACGGTGCGCTCCGGCCCTCGTGGGGCCGATTGTCTTGACAAAGGAGGGAGGCTGTGTTACCAAAGGTGAAGTCTTGATGGCCAGCTAGAGGGCCTCGTATGGAGCCCAACAAAGTCCTGGTCCTGAACCGATCTCTCGAACCCCTGCAGGTCTGTGACGTGCGCCGGGCCATTGTCCTGCTCTTCACCGGTCGGGCGGAGCGGGTCGAGGACACGGGTGATCTCATCCGTTCCCCCTCGGTGGCCATGCTGATCCCGTCGGTCATCCGGCTGCAGCGGTACATCCGGCGGGTTCCCGGTCACGCCCTCTCCTTCAACAAGAAAAACATTCTGAAGCGGGACTGTTATAGCTGCCTGTATTGCGGTCGTAACAGCGGGGAGCGGATGACCATCGATCACGTGCTGCCGCGCTCTCTCGGGGGCAAAACGATCTGGGAGAATGTGGTGAGCGCGTGCCGGGCCTGTAACACCCGGAAGGGCAGCCGTACCCCGCAGGAGGCCGGCATGCGGCTCATCCGCAAGCCGTTTAAACCCCTATCGGCCCTGTATCTCACGATCCTCGTCCAGTCGGCCCGCCACTTGCATGTCTGGGAGAAGTACCTCTCCGCAGAGGCGGTGAGGTCTCTGACAGGCAACGGCAGCAGCAAGGAGGTCTACCCATGCAATGGCGATGGCCACTTTCGCTCTCCGCTTTCGTAGTTCTCCTCGTCGTCACCCCACTACATGCGCAGGCCCCGGAGAAGACGGCTGACGCCGATGTGGGTCCGGCCATCCCCGTCGAGGCCCGGCACCAGGTGCAGGCGAGTGACAACCTGCATCTCCTGGCCGCGTACTATTACGGGGACGCCCGCCAGTGGGTGCAGATCCTCAAGGCGAACGAGGGAGGGATCAAGTACCCCAGCGTGATCCATCCCGGCCAGATCTTGCGCATCCTTCTCTCCCCCGACTGGAATCCGCCTGAGCCGTACACCGAGTGGAAGCGGCGTGTCCGCGAGATCGCGATCGCCGCCAAGGCGGCCATCGATGTTCCGACGCAGCCGGCGGCAGCGCCGCGGCCGGGGCCAGTCGAGATCACCCCCTCCATGCTTCCGGAGCGTCCCTCGGCTCCTCCCGCGGAGCCCGCGGAGCCTCCGGCCGCCCCGCAAGAAAAGGAGAAGAACTAGCCCTCGCCACCTTCCTCAGGGCAACACGAGCCCAGTGCACGGCAGGCGGAGCGTCCACCTCTGCGCCGACCGGGGCTTGCCCCTCTTCGGCGGGCGACCGCGCCCGGGTCCTTGTCTCCCTCCCCCCTTTCGGCGATAATTCCTCCAGGAACAACCACCACGATCAGCCAGAGGCGGAGCATGTCCCTGTTCAGACTCCAGTGCGGCTTTGAACCCAGGGGGGATCAACCCCGGGCCATCCAGCAGCTCACCGAAGGGGTCCTCAACGGGACGCGGCACCAGGTCCTCCTGGGGGTGACCGGGTCGGGGAAGACCTTCACCATGGCCAACGTCATCGCGTTGAGCGAGCGCCCGACCCTGATCATCGCCCACAACAAGACGCTCGCCGCGCAACTCTACAACGAGTTCAAGGGCTTCTTTCCCGACAACGCCGTCGAGTACTTCGTCAGCTACTATGACTACTACCAGCCCGAAGCCTACATCCCCCAGACGGACACGTACATCGAGAAAGACGCCCTCGTCAACGAACACATCGACAAGCTCCGCCACGCCGCGACCCGCTCGCTCCTCGAGCGGCGGGACGTGATCATCGTGGCGTCCGTCTCCTGCATCTACGGACTGGGATCCCCCGAGGCGTACCACGGGATGATGGTCTTCCTCGAGGAGGGGGGATGGTGCCAGCGGGAGGAAATGCTGCGCAAGCTCGTCGAGATCCAGTACCAGCGCAACGACATCGATTTCCACCGGGGTACCTTTCGTGTCCGCGGGGATGTCGTCGAGATCTTCCCCGCCCACGCCGACACCGCCGTCCGCGTCGCGCTGTGGGGAGATGAGGTCGAGGCGCTGTGGGAGATCGATCCCCTCACCGGGGCAAAACTCCAGAAACTCCACCGGGTCCCCATCTATCCCGCCAACCATTACGTGACCCCCGAGGAGCGACGCCAGCGCGCCCTGACCGCCATCGAGGCGGAACTCGAGGAACAGGCCGCCTGGTTCGAGCAGCAGGGGAAGCTCCTCGAGGCCCAGCGGCTGCGACAACGGACCCTCTTCGACCTGGAAATGATGCGCGAGATCGGCACCTGCAAGGGGATCGAGAACTACTCTCGGCATCTGACGGGCCGCGCGGAGGGAGAGCCGCCGCCGACACTCATGGATTACCTGCCGAAGGACGCCCTGGTGATCATCGACGAGTCCCACCAGACGATCCCGCAAATCCGCGGCATGTACCGCGGCGACCGCTCGCGGAAGGAGACACTCGTCGGGTACGGCTTCCGCCTTCCCTCGGCCCTCGACAATCGCCCCCTGACGTTCGCCGAATTCGAGCGCTCCGTGAACCAGGCGCTCTACGTTTCCGCCACCCCCGGCCCCTACGAGCTCCAACGGTGCCGCGGCGCCGTCGCGGAGCAGATCATCCGGCCGACGGGTCTCATCGACCCGGACATCGAGGTCCGCCCGATCCGGGGGCAGATCGACGATCTCATGCACGAGATTCGGCTCCGCGCCGCCAAGGACCAGCGCATCCTCGTGACGACCCTGACGAAGCGCATGGCCGAGGAGCTGACGGATTACTTGGCCGAGCATGGCCTTCGGGTGCAGTACCTCCACTCGGACATCGACACGCTTCAGCGCAACGAGATCATTCGCAACCTCCGCCTCGGAAAGTTCGACGTCCTCGTCGGGATCAACCTCCTCCGGGAGGGGCTGGATATTCCCGAGGTCTCCCTCGTCGCCATTCTCGATGCCGATAAGGAGGGCTTCCTGCGATCCGCCGGATCGCTCATCCAAACCACGGGCCGCGCCGCGCGCAACGTCGAAGGCAAGGCGATCCTGTACGCCGACGTCACCACGGGCTCCATGCGGGGGGCGATGGAGGAGACCGCCCGGCGCCGCAACCTCCAGCGGGCATTCAACGAAAAGCACGGCATCACCCCCGAGACCATCAAAAAGCAGATCACCGATGTCCTCGCCTCGATCTACGAGCGAGATTATTATACGGTCCCGGTCCTTCCGGACGCGGAGCGGATGCAGTACGTCCCTCGGGAGGAGATCCCGACCCTCGTCGCCACGCTGGAAAAACAGATGAAGGAGGCGGCCAAGCGCCTCGAATTCGAGCGTGCCGCCGAGCTTCGCGATCAGATCCGCGACCTCCAGCGCCGCATGCTCGGCATCCTCGAAACTTGATATTACGACCAGATGCCGGGGATTGTGGTGTGGCAGGAGGGGCAGGTGCCGTTGGGCGTGAGGCGGTTCTCGAGGATGTGATAGCCGACGCGGGCGATGAGGAGTGCCTTGCAGGTCGGGCAGAAGGTGTGTTCATACTTCCAGACGCGGTTGGGGAGATTGCCCGCGTACACGTAGCGCAGGCCGGCCGCCTCGCCGATCCGGGCGGCCCGGAGGAGGATCAGGGGTGAGGTGTTGTCCGGGTCGGTCATCTTGTAGTCCTTGTGAAACGCCGTGACGTGCCAGGGAATGTCGGGCGAGATCGAGACCAGAAACTCCGCCGCCTGTGTCAACTCCTCGTCCGAGTCGTTCCAGCCGGGGACGATGAGGGTCACCACCTCGAGCCAGAATCCCAGCGCATGCACCATCCGGATGGTCTCGAGGACATGGTCGAGGACCCCGCCCAGATACCGGTAGTTCTTCTGGGACATCGATTTCAAATCCACCTTGTACGCGTCGCACCAGGGCCGCAGATATTTCAAGACCTCTGCGGTCCCGTTCCCATTGCTGATGAAGCAGGTCTTGAGCCCCGCGGCCTTGGCCTCCTGAAAGACGGCCACCGCCCACTCGGCGGTGATGAGGGGCTCATTGTACGAGCTGCCGACCAGCCGCGCCCCGCCGCGTCGGGCGAGGCCCACCAGAGCCTTCGGGGTGATCGGGTCCGGCCGCGCCCCGGCGCCGGGATCGCGCAATGCCTGCGAGGTCAGCCAGTTCTGGCAGTACGGGCAGTGGTAGTCGCAGCCGAGCATCCCGAAGGTCAGGGTCTCCGAGCCGGGGAGGACGTGAAAGAAGGGCTTTTTCTCGGTCGGATCGCACTGCAGGGCCGCCACGTAGCCCCACGGAACGTACAGGGTCCCATTCGTATTGAACCGCACCTTGCAGATACCGCGACGCCCCTCGGGGATGAGGCAGCGGTGACCGCAGGCGTAGCACCGCAGCGCGTTCTCCGGGAGCCGCTCGTACAGCTCGCCCTCGCGGGTCTGCCGGTCGATGATCTGGGCCAGGGGGAGAACTGAGAGTTCGTCAGCCTTGAGTGCCATGACACTTCCGCGGGCGGCTCTCCGCCACCGATGTCAGTCTACGGCTGGACGGCCGAGATTTCAAGTCCCGCGGGCTCCCGCACACCGCGCCCTTCCTGGACAGGACGAATGCCGGCCTGCTCCAGACTCCGGACGAAGTCGGCCGGCACAGGCGCCGTACACTCCATGACCGTGCCCGTGCGGGGATGTACAAAGGCGAGTCTCCAGGCATGGAGGAGGTGCCGCGGCACCTTCCACCGCGACCGTCGCTCTCGCCGCCCGCCGTAGAGCGTGTCCCCGACTACCGGATGGCCGATGGCCGCCAGGTGGACCCGGATCTGGTGCGTGCGGCCGGTCGTCGGCTTCACCTCCACCAGGCTGCAGTGCGCAGTGGACCGGAGCACGCGAAAAACCGTTTCGGTCTCCCGTCCCTTGCGGGTGCGCACCGCCATCCGCTTCCGGTCACGCACATGCCGCCCGATGGGCAAGGCGATCCGCCCCTGGGCCGGCTTCACGGACCCGTGGACGAGCGCCAGATAGGTCTTGTACACCTGCCGCGCCTCGAATTGCCGGCTCAGGTGCCGATGCGCGGCGTCGCCCTTGGCCACCACGAGACAGCCCGAGGTCTCTTTATCGAGCCGGTGGACGAGCCCCGGACGTTCCACGCCCCCGACGGCGATGAGCCCGGGGTAGCGCGAGAGGAGGGCATTCACCAGCGTCCCCCCGGGACGCCCGGCGCCCGGATGGACCACGAGGCCGGGCGGCTTGTTGATGACGACAAGATCATCATCCTCGTACAGCACATCCAGGGGGATCGGTTCCGGTGCGAGGGCCGCCACCTCGGGGGGCGGCACCGTCACAACGACCTGGTCTCCCCCCCGAACACGATAACTCGCCTTCCGGGGCGTCCCGCCGATCCGCACCCGCTCCTGGCGGATCAGGCGCTGCACCGTGGCCCGAGAGAAGCCGCTGTCATGGACCACGAACTGGTCCAGGCGTCGTCCAGCCTCCCGCGCGGGCACCACATATTCCCGAATCTCTTCCACGGGTCACCACCGCTCGCGATCGAAGACCATATCGATCAGCATCAAGGCCACCCCGACCGTGATGGCTGAGTCGGCGACATTGAAGGCCGGCCAGTGATACGTGCCGTAGTAGAAATCCAGAAAATCCACGACCATGCCGAGGCGAAGCCGATCGATCAAATTCCCGACGGCTCCCCCCAGGATGCACGCGAGGCCTGACGAATGCAGGAGGCCCATCCCACCGTGTCGCGCCCGGTAGTAGACGATCAAGAGAACGGCGCAGAGGGAGATCGCCGTGAACAACGGGTTGCGAATCGCGGCCGGGGCATCTGAGAGGAAGCCAAAGGCGGCTCCCGGATTGAGAACATACGTGAGGTTGAAGACCGAGGGAATCACCGGGATGATGTGACCCAGGAGGAGCCTCTGCTGGACGGCGAGCTTGGTCACCTGGTCGGCAGCGATGATGGCGCCCGCGAGCACATAAAACGAAAGGGCGTTCATGGTTCAATGTTCAACGTTCAAGGTTCACAGAAGGGTCATGTGAAAAGCTCTGGGTGTCGTGTATCCATGAACCATGAGCCATCAACTATGAACTGTTCAGGACGGCGACGCAGGGGTCGCACAGGGTGGGATGGGTGAGCGACTGGCCGACGCTCTCCCGGTACACCCAGCACCGTTCGCACTTCCGCCCCGGAGCGCGGCGGACCGTCACGGTCAGCTCCGGATCCCCCGCGCCGGCCGGGGTGAGCTCCACCGCGGAGACGATGAAGATCGTCGGGAGGCCCGCCGCGTAGCCCTGGAGGAAGGGCAGCAGCCCGGCGCCGGCCTTGAGCTCCACCTTGGCCTCGAGGGCATTCCCGATCAACTTCCGCTGGCGCGACTCCTCCAGCGCCCGGAGCACCTCATCGCGCACCCGCAGGAGCCGATCCCACCGCTCCGCCAGCGCCTCATCCATGTATGCGTCGTCCACGCGGGGGAACTCGGCGAGATGGACGCTCTCCGGTTCATCGCCGCGCCGAGGGATGTAGCCCCAGATCTCCTCCGCCGTGAAGGAGAGGACCGGTGCCATCAGCCGGGTGAGGGCTTGCAGGGTGAGATACATGGCAGTTTGCGCCGCCCGCCGCTCGGGGGATCGGGCGGTCGAGGTGTAGACGCGATCCTTCAGGACGTCGAGGTAGAAGGCGGACAGATCAACGGCGCAGAAGTTGTGCAGGGCGTGAAACAGCACGTGAAACTCGTACCGATCGTAGGCCCGGAGGAGCCGCCCGGCCAGCTTTTGCAGCTGGTGGAGAACGAACCGGTCGATCTCGAGAAGCGACTCGCGCGGGACGCAATCCGTCGTGGGATCGAAGTCGTACAGATTGCCGAGGAGATACCGGCAGGTGTTCCGGATCCGGCGGTAGCCCTCGACGAGGCGCGTGAGAATCTCGGACGAGAGCCGGACATCGTCGCGGTAGTCCTCCGCCGCCACCCAGAGGCGCAGGATCTCGGCGCCGTGGGTGGACATGACTTCCTGCGGGGCGATGACGTTGCCCAGCGACTTGGACATCTTCCGGCCGTCCCCGTCCACGACGAACCCGTGAGTGAGGACCTCCTTGTAGGGCGCCCGCCCGCGGGTCCCGATCGCCGCCAGCAGCGAGCTATGGAACCAGCCCCGGTGCTGATCGCTCCCCTCGAGGTACATTTCGGCCGGCCAGCGCAGCTCGGGTCGGGTCGCCAGCACGGCTGCGTGACTCACGCCGGAGTCGAACCACACATCCAGGATGTCGTCCTCTTTGGTGAACCGGGTGCCGCCGCAGCGGGGACACCGGGTGCCGGGCGGGAGCAGCTCCTCGGCGCTCTTCAGATACCAGACGTCCGCCCCCTCCCGCTCCATGAGCTCCGCCACCCGCTCCATGAGCTCCCGCTCGGCCAGGACGGACTGGCACGCCTCGCAGTAAAAGGCGGCGATGGGCACACCCCAGGCCCGCTGCCGCGAAATGCACCAGTCGGGCCGCGTCAGGATCATATTCGAGATCCGCTCCTCTCCCCAGGGCGGGATCCACTTGACCTTTCGGATCTCCTCCAACCCCCGCTGGCGCAGGTTGTTCTTTTCCATCGCGATGAACCACTGCTCGGTGGCGCGGATGAGGGTGGGATTCTTGCACCGCCAGCAGTGGGGGTAGGTGTGGGTGATCGTCCGGCTCGGCAGAAGATGCCCCCCCAACCGCAAGTGCTCGATGATCTTGGGATTGGCCTCCCAGACGGTGAGGCCCCCGAAGTGCTCCACCTCGGGGAGAAAGCGGCCATCGTCGTCCACCGGGCTGTAGACGCGTAGTCCGAGCTTGCGCCCCAGCTCGTAATCCTCCTCCCCATGACCCGGGGCGATGTGGACGAGCCCCGTCCCCTGCTCCATGACCACGAAATCCGCCGCGACGATGGGGACCTCGCGCCTCATCCAGGGGTGCAGGGCCGTGTGGCCGGCCAGGGCCGAGCCCGGGCGGGCGAAGTCGAGCACCACGTGCGTGACGGGCGGTGTGAAGAGCTGCAGGACCTCTTCGACGAGGGCGCGCGCCACGACGTAGACCTCTCCGGCGACGTCGATGGCGACATAGGTTTGGGTCGGGTGAACGGCAATGGCGAGGTTTGCAGGGAGCGTCCAGGGCGTCGTCGTCCAGATGACGGCAAAGGCCGGACGCCCCTTGAGCAGCCGTTCGAGGTCGGCGGGGAGGGATTTCAAGGGAAACTTCACCCAGATCGAGGGCGACGTGTGGTCCTCATAATCGACCTCAGCTTGGGCCAGGGCGGTCCTGCAGTGCATGCACCAGTGGATCGGTTTCAGATCCCGATAGACGCTCCCCGCGCCGACGAACTGGGCGAGCTCCCGGAGGATCACCGCCTCGTACCCGTAGTCCATGGTCGTGTACGGATGCTCCCAGTCGCCCAGCACCCCGAGCCGCTTGAACTCCTCGCGCTGAACCTCGACGAACCGCGCCGCATACGCCCGGCAGAGGCGCCGTTTCTCTACAAGGCCGACCGTCTTCTTGGCGTCGCCAAGCTCCTTGTCCACCTGATGCTCGATGGGCAGCCCATGGCAGTCCCACCCCGGCACGAAGACGGCATTGTACCCCATCATGGACCGGGATTTGACGACGAAGTCCTTGAGAATTTTGTTCAGCGCGTGGCCGATGTGGATGTGCCCGTTGGCGTACGGGGGACCATCGTGCAGCACCCACATCGTCCGATGGCTGCGGAGCTCGCGGAGCTTTTCGTACACGTTCCGTTCCTGCCAGAAGCGGAGGAACTCCGGCTCGCGCTCGGTCAGGTTCGCCCGCATGGGGAAGGTCGTCTGGGGGAGGTTGAGGGTCGCCTTGTAGTCCACACCGCCTCCGAGACAAAAGCCCCCATCGCATCGGATGAGGGCTTTGTGTCGGCCACCACGAACCGGCCTTATTAGACCAGGCTGCGCTGCCCCTTGTCAAGTTGCGGAGCCTCAGCGCCGGTTCCCCCGCTTCCACCGCCAGACACGCCAGTAGATCGACTCGACCTCCGTCGCGCTCAGGTTGGATTGTTCCCCCACCTTCCGCATCACCTCGGCCTGGGCCTCCTGCAAGGCCTTCGGGTCCTCGACACGGGGGAGCTGCGAAAGTCCGGCACTCACTTTATCGAAGATCTGCAGCTCCTCGTCCAGGAGATTCGTGTCCCCCCCGTCGTTCGCCTGACCCGGGGACTGCCCGCGGTACCCGAGCCACAGACCGTAGACGACGCACGTGACCGACAAGACCAGGAGGAGGAGCAGGGCGATATGCATCAGCGCACCTCGTTCCCCCACCTGCGGGCGGCCCGCACGGGCACCGTGGCGTCCTGACACCTCGGGATCATTGCATCCTTCCCTCCCCGCGGCCCCGGACACCCTGCGGCGACAGCTCCCGCCACCACTGGAAGGTGAGACCCTGGAGGAGCGAGAGCGGGAGGAGCGTGGGATCGGCGGCGAGGTAGAGCGAGACGAACTCCCCCGTCACGGCGCGCGCGGCGAGTACCCCGATGATGCCCGTGACGAGATTGACTATGACGAAGACGAGCGCGGTCCCGAGCGCCTCGAGCATCTTCCCCACGGCCTGCCCGATGCCGCCCGAGGACAACCCGAGAGCTCTGGTGCCAATCATATAGGCAGCGAGGGAGGTGAAGCCGACCAGGACCGGAACCAGAAGCTCTTCCATGCCTCCACCCCTAGACGTAGCCCGCGAGCCGGTAATAGAGCCGCCCGATACACTCCTCGAGGAGGCGCCGCATGAGCCGGAGCCGTCCCTGCGGGTGCGTGACGCCGCTGGACAGCTCATCGGTGGGCGCTGCGAGCACCTCGAATCCCTCGCGCTCAAACGCGGCCCGCGCCCGCGCCATGTGAAGCACCTCGGTCACCAGGAGGATCCGCCGCACGCCCCGCGCCCGAAGCAGGGCGCGGCCGCGGGTGGCCTCCTCCTGCGTCGTCTGCGCGTCGGTTACCGTGAGGATCGCGTCGGGAGGCATCCCCAGCTCGCCGGCGAACGCCGCACGGAGGTCGGCCTCCGCCACCGCCTCGCCACGGCCCGGGCCGAAGAAGACCAGGAGCGAGGCAAGCCCCCGACGGTGGAGCAGGATCCCATGCAGCATCCGACGCATCGAGCCGTCACTGAGCCCCCCGTCGGATCGCACGCCGCCGCCGAGCACGACGATCGCTTCCGCCGGCTCGAGCTGCGACGGCGCCCCGGACCACCGGCCCAGGACATTCGGCACGGGGGTAAAGGCGGTCATCACGAAGAGCGCAACGCCGGCAGTTCCGAGACCTCGGCAGTAAGCTCCCCCCGCCGTGCCCGTCCTCTTTTCATCAATGCCAGTCTGCGGTGCTTTCATCGCTGGCGTCCTTTCCGCCCGGCAGCCCCGCGGGCATCGCCCCGTGAGGCCGTCCGTTCCGATGGGTGGACACACGACGCCGTCAGCCAGTCTGCCAGGTCGCCCAGCGCGCTGTACTCACGGTCGGCACGGCGCGCGCCCGCCGTCGCCTCGCCGCGGCGATTGATCCAGGCCACCGGAATTCCCAACGCCCGCGCCGGTTCCACATCGTAAAAGAGGCTTTGCGCGGCGTGGAGCCACCGCCGCCCGCCGATGCGGCGGCGGGCTTCGTGGAAGTGCCCCGGGTCCGGCTTATACGACCGGATGGCCGCAGCGGTCACCACCAGATCAAACGACACCCGCAGGCGCCGCAGGGTACCGGCCAGGAGATCGTCGTCGACGTTGGACAGGATGCCGAGCCGATAGCCATGCGCAGCCAACCGCTCGAGCGCGGGGTTTGTGTCGGGAAAGGGGGGCCAATCCGGCAGGCTGTCCGCGAGGAAGTCCGCCCGTCCCGTATCGAGCGGCCAGCCCAGCCGTGTCGCCACCCGGCGCGCCGTCTCGGTGAGCACCGCGCGGTAGCTCCGGTAGGTGCCGGCCTCGACACCAGGTTCGAGCGCCGCGTAGGCCGCGAAGACCGCGGCGGGGTCGAGCGTCACCCCCTCTGCGGCAGCGGCGCCGGCGAACGCCTTCGCAATTCCACTCTCCCAGTCGATCAACGTTCCGAAGCAGTCAAAGGTGATGATGTCGAAGGGTCGATCCATCGCCCCGGTGATTGGCGGACGCCGGCTCTCCGACTCGGGGGTCAGGAGCGGGCGACCCCGTTGCCTCCGATGCGGTCGCGCTCGGCGCGCATCAAGGCCATCGTGGCATTCTTGATCCCCTCGTAGAAGCGGCCCATCGCGGCGTCCACCTCGCCGACGGCGGGCTGATGGGGCGGGGGGGATATTTGTAGGTCGTGTTCGTTGCCACGATGGCGAGGCAGTTCGTCAACCCATCCAGCAGACCCTCGGCAAAGACATTGGGATCCGTCCCATGGCGCCGGGCATCACTGTCCACGCGGTTCATCGCGTCCCCGACACCTTTGATCACCGCCTCCACGACCTGGAGCTTGTTCATGATCCCCTCCTCCACCCCCCCGTGGTTCCCGGCCTGCGGTCAGGTCCCCCACTCCAGGTCGTCCCTGGTCGGCCGACACCGACTGCCCCGTGCCGCAGCGGCAGAGCCCCGGCTCCAGGACCACACGGTACCCTTCCCCACCGGGGGGTCCGACGCCCTCCACCACGACGAAGGGAGCACCCCGGTGAGAGAAACGGGCCCCCATGGCGGTGCGCATAGGGACCCTGTGTGGTTCGACGGCGAACCGCGACGTCCAGATGCTGCCCCCCGGGACATCAGGCGGGCAGACAGCCGACGATACCCTAATGGGCACCCAGCCCCTTGTCAATCGGAGTTTCGGGATCGTCCCGCCATCGCCGCGCTAATAGAGGAACCGGCGCATGCGGACGTTGATGACGAGGCCGATCCCAAGGCAGGTGACCACCAGGGAGGAGCCTCCGTAGCTCAAGAGGGGAAGGGGAATGCCGACCACCGGCATCACCCCCAGCACCATTCCGCTGTTCACAACGAACTGAATGGTGATCATCGCCATGACCCCGAAGGCCATCAGGGCCCCGAACAGGTCCCTGGCCTCGCTGGCGATCTCGAGACCGTGGGTCGTCAGGAAGTAGTAGAGGAACAGAATCACGAGACAGCCGATGAATCCCCACTGCTCCGCCCAGACCGCGAAGATAAAATCGGTGTGACTCGCGGGAAGGAATTGGAGCTGGCTCTGGCTCGCCGCCTTGAGTCCTTTCCCGAACAGCTCACCGGATCCAACCGCGATCTTGGACTGCGTGATGTGATAGCCAGCCCCCAAGGGATCGAGCTGCGGAGACAGGAAGACCAGGAGCCGTTGGCGCTGATAGTCCTTGAGGAAGGACCAGAGGAGCGGCGCAAGGGCCGCTCCGGCCAGGACAAGGGCGAGCAGGTGCTTCCCGCGAAGGCCCACCACGAGCAGCATCGCCAGTGTGAGGAGACACAGCAGGGTTGACGTCCCGAGATCCGGCTGTTTCAGGATCAGGAGCACGGGGGCCACCGCGAGGAGCGTGGGGACGACCAAGAGGCGCAGGTCGCCGAGGCGTTCCTTGTGATCCTCGAAGTAGCGCGCCAGCGTCAGGATGAGCGCCAGCTTCATGAACTCGGAGGGTTGTAGGGTCCATCCGGCAATGCGGATCCACCGTTGTGCACCGTAGGCCACCTCTCCTACCAGGGCGACCACGATCAGGAGGGCGAGGAGCACTCCGTAGATCACATAGGCGAATCGGGCGAGAGTCCGATAGTTGACGAGGACCGCCGCAAGGAGCGCCAAGATTCCGAAGGCCAGCCAGAGAGTCTGACGGAGATACAGGCCCTGCCGCATGGCAGACGGAGACCCTAGATTACCGCTCCAGAGGGTGAGAATCCCGAGCCCGACGAGCATGAGCGTGGCGCCCGCCATGTGCCAGTCGAAGGTCGTCAGCATCCGCCGATCGAAATACACGCTCGCGCTCCCAGATTACTCGCGCCCACCGGGGCCGGTGCCCTGTGCAACGGTCGTCCTGTCCCGCGCCGGGCCGAAGGCGGCCTCGAGGATCGCGCGCGCCACGGGGGCCGCAGCCACACTGCCAAAACCGGCGTTCTCGGCGATGACCACAATCGCGATCTCCGGGTCCTCGTAGGGGGCGAAGGCCGTGAACCAGCCGTGATCCTTGGTCTGCCCAGTGAGACCGGCATCCTTCTTGACGACCTGAGCCGTGCCGGTCTTTCCGGCCACCCGGACGCCCGGGATGCGACTCGCCCGGCCGGTCCCCTCCTCGACCGCCCGGAGCATTCCCCGACGGATCACCTCAAGGACCTGAGGCTTCAGGTTGACCTTCCGAACCACCTCCGGGCCGTACGCCGCCACGACCTCGCCTCCCCACGACTCCACGCGCTTCAGCATCCACGGACGGTGGATGGTCCCTCCGTTCGCGATGGCGGAGATCATCGTTACGATCTGGAGCGGGGTCGCCAGGATCTTCCCCTGCCCGATGCCGGTGATGACGGTGTCGCCGGGATACCACGGCTCCTTCTGGGTTCGCCGTTTCCAGGCCGGGGTGGGGATCAACCCCATGGCTTCATCCCCCACGGCAATCCCCGTCCTCTGTCCGAGACCGAATTCCCGCGCCACCCAGCCGATGGAGTCGATCCCCGTCTTCAGCGACGCCTGGTAAAAATAGACGTTGCACGAGTTGGCCGTCGCCTGCATGAGGTTCTGCCAGCCGTGTCCGGCTTTCTCCCAGTCGTCAAAGGTCACATCTCCCAACGTGAAGTGGCCGGGACAGTAGAAGGTCGTGTCGGGGGTGATGGCACCGGTCTCGAGCCCCGCGGCCATGACGACCAGCTTGAAGATCGATCCCGGGGCGTATTGGGCCTGCATCGGACGATTCTGAAGGGGATGGGAGGGATTGGTCGACAGCTTCTCCCACGATTCGCGGCTCAACCGCTGGGCGAAGAGATTCGGATTGTACGAAGGGCGACTCACCCACACCAGGATTTCTCCCGTCTGCGGATGCATGGCGACGACGGCCCCGCGCTTGCCCGCGAAGGCCTTCTCCGCCGCCGCCTGCAGCTTTTTGTCAAGGGTAAGCACCAGATTGAACCCGGCCTGGGGCTCGAGGCGATCCACGAGGCGGACCAACCGACCGCGCGCGTCCACCTCGATCTCCTCCCGCCCGTTGATCCCCCGGACAAAGGCGTCGAAGACCTGCTCCACGCCCGCCTGTCCGACCATCTCGCCCGGCTGAAAGTCCCGGTACTCCTCGCGGTGGAGCTGCTCCTGGCTCACCTCGCTCACGTACCCAAGGAAGTGGGCGGCGCTATCGCCGTCGAGGTAGGAGCGGATCGGATGGACCCGGAGGCTCACGCCCGGCAGATCAATCTTCCGCTCTTCCATGGCGACCATGGTCCGCTCGTCCACCTCGCGGGCGAGCAGTACCGGCTCATACGGCTGGGCGCGTCCCGCGCGGATCCTCGCCGCCACCTCGGTCGATGCCTGACCCAGCAGGGGGCCGATCGCCTGCGCCGCCTCCTCCACGTCCGGGACGTCGGCAGGAATCACGTGGACGTTGAACGAGGGGCGGTTTTCCACCATGACCGCCCCCGTCCGATCGAGGATGAAGCCCCGGGGCGCCTCCAGGGGGCGCAGGCGGAGTCGGTTGTGGGCGGACAAGGTGGCGTAGTGCCGGCCCTCCAGGGCCTGGAGGTACCAGAACCGCATCAGGAGCAGCACGAAAGCGGCCGTCACGACCATGGCGGCCCGCCGAATCTTGCGCTGAATCAGCGGGGCCGGAGAGAGCCACGGCTGGCTCACAGCTTGACCTCGACCACCCGGCCCAGTCGGGTTCCGCAGAGGAGGAGTCCCCCGATGACGGTGGTGTACACCGCGCCGGGCACCATCGTCCACAGGAGGGACTCCCCGAAGCCCCGCCCCATTCCGAAGAAGGCCAGCACACCGAAGCTCATCAGGCCCGACCCGAGTCCGGCGAGAAGGAGGAGCACCAGTTGAGGGAGGACTCGGGCCTCTTCCAGCTCCTCGCGGGCGACCACGAGGAGATAGCCCACAAGGCTCAGAGAAAAGGCATTCAGACCCAAGGGGGCGCCGGAGAGGGCATCCTGGTACAGACCCAGGAGACAGCCCGCGAGGCAGGCCTGCGGCGGACTCATCCTGAAGCTCGCCACGTACAGGAGGAGGAGGAAGAGGTCCGGGCGCACCCGCCCCAACTCTACCAGGGGGGTGACGGTCGTCTGGAGAACCACCACCGCCAGCAGTCCGCCGACAAACGCGATCACTCCGCCCTCCCCTCGGACCGGAGCGAACGGCGATCCTGCCCGGTCACGACCAGGACCTCCTCAAGTTGCGAATAGTTGACGCCCGGCTCCACGGTGGCTTCCTGAAAGAGGGCTCCGCTCCGCCCCTCGACCGCAACGACTTTCCCGATGACGATTCCCTTCGGATAGACGCCTCCGAGGCCCGAGGTGATGACGCCTTCGCCCAGCGGGATCTCCGCCCGCAGGGGAATGTACTTGATTCGCAATCGGCCCGATTGGCCGCCGACCAAGAGCCCGGTCACCCGTGAGCCCTGGAGCAGCACCCCGACGGAACTGATCGGATCGGTGATGAGCTGTACGCGGGCGCTCGAGGGACTCACGTCCACCACCTGACCCACCAACCCGCCTGGGGCGATCACCGCCATGTGCCGCCCAATTCCGTGGCGGGCCCCCTGGTCGATGAGGAGGGTGTGAAACCAGTTGGTGGCATCCTTCGCCACGACGGCGGCCGGCACGACGGTGACGGGCTCGCGCTCGCGCAGCCCGAGGAGACCGCGCAGGCGTTGATTCTCCCGGCCCGTCTCTTCCAGCACCCGCAGGCGGGACCGCAGCGCCTCGATCTCCTCCTGGAGGTGCCGATTCTCCGGGCGGACGGAGCGGAGGTCCACGTAGTTTTCCCAGATATCTCGGGTGGTCTGTTTGAGATAGGTCGTCGCCTTCAGAAAGGGCGTGACGGACTCCAACAGGAGCCGTTTGAGGAACGGAACGAGGTGCTCTTCGCGGCGCACCTCCATGGTCATCAGGAGGAAGGAGAAGAGGATGGCGCCCGTCAGGACAACCGTGCGGCGGTATCGTGTAACCAGGCGAACGATCATCGCATCCCGTCGACCTCCGCTGATGACCGATGACCGTAGACCGACGACCGCAGAACCCAACCGCCCATCACGACTTCACCAGCACCGGGCCTCGGTCATCGGTGGTCGGTGATCGGTCATCGCCCAGCCGTCAGTTCTCGAGACAGACCGTTTTCAAGAAGTCCAGCTCGTCCAGGACCTTGCCCGCCCCGAGGACGACGCAGGACAGGGGATCCTCGGCGATGGTCATCTTGAGATGGGTCTCCAGTCCGAGGAGGGTGTCCAGGCCGTGCAGCAGCGCGCCGCCGCCGGTCATGACGATCCCCTTCTCGGCGATATCCGCCGCGAGTTCCGGAGGGGTCCGCTCGAGCGCGGTTTTCACCGCATCTACGATCGCGTAAATGGGATCGTGGAGGGCCTCCCGGATATCGCTGTCGGTCACGGTTAGCGTCTTGGGGATCCCGTCCATCAGGTCCCGGCCCTTGATATCCATCTTCCGCGGCTCGTTGAACGGATAGGCCGAGCCGATCTGGATCTTGATCTGCTCCGAGGTGCGCTCACCGACCAGCAGGTTATACTTCCGCTTCAGGTACTGGATGATCGCCTCGTCCATCTCGTCCCCGGCGATGCGGATGGAGTGACTGTAGACCATCCCGGAGAGGGAGATCACCGCCACTTCCGTCGTTCCCCCTCCGATGTCCACCACCATATTCCCCGACGGCTCCTGCACCGGCAGATTCGCGCCGATCGCCGCCGCCATCGGCTCCTCGATGAGATAGACCTCGCGGGCACCCGCCTGCTCCGCCGAGTCCCGGATCGCGCGTTTTTCCACCTGGGTGATGCCGGAGGGGACGCCGATCACGATGCGCGGGCGGACGAGGGCCTTGCGGTTGTGGATCCGGACGATAAACTGCCGGAGCATCTGCTCGGTGATGTCGAAGTCGGCGATCACCCCATCCTGGAGGGGACGCACGGCGATAATGGAGGCCGGCGTGCGACCGACCATCTCCTTGGCCTCCCGCCCCACCTTGAGCACCTGGTTGGTTCCCTTCTTCACCGCCACCACCGACGGCTCGGAGAGCACGATGCCCCTCCCCTGGACGTAGATGAGCGTATTGGCGGTTCCCAGGTCAATGGCGAGGTCGTTGGAGAACATGCCGTAGATCCAGTCCAAGAGCATGCGCGTGGCTCCCTTCTGCTACCGCCGGCTTCCTCTCGCTCGCACCCGACGCGGATCGATGATTAGCACAGCCCCCCAGCAAACACAAGGGCTTTCGCCACACGACCCCGGATCGGGAAAAAACTGTTGCAGCCGGACCGAACCCTCCGCTATCCTTCTATCAGGTGAGGCGGTCACCAGGGGTCGAGTGATGATTGGTGCAATGCGCAAGAACGTCATCCGGATCACCATGTGGCTGGTGATCGGTGCCTTCATCGCGACGATCTTCTTCGTCTGGGGCATGGAATCCGCCGGTCCGGGGAGCGGCCGCGAGCCGATCATGGCCGCCGTCGTCAACGGCGAACGCATCTCCTGGCCGGAGTTCCAGCGGGCCTACCAGCAACAGCATGAGCTCCTCCGCCAGCTCTACGGCGACCGATGGCGCGAGGAACTCATGGAGGACCTGGACGTGCGACACCGGGTCCTCGATGAGCTCATCACCTCGCGACTGCTCCTCCAGGAGGCCGAGCGACTCGGGCTCCGCGTCTCCCGCGAGGAGCTGGCCGCTGCCGTCATGGAGAACCCTCTCTTCGCCGAAGAGGGACAATTCCGCCCCGAGCGCTACCGCCGCCTCCTGCAGATGAATCGGATCACGCCGGAGCGATACGAGGAGGCGATTCGCCAGGCCCTCCTCCGGCAGAAACTGACCACGCTGATCCACGCCTCTGCCAAGGTCTCCGAGGCCGAGGCGTGGGAGGCGTTCCGCGCCGCGAAAGAGAAAGCGCGCGTCCTCTACGTCAGCCTCCCGCGCTCGGCAGAGAACACGGCCCGGCTGGAGAAACTCCAGGCTGCCCTCAGCCGCGCGGGCGCCTCGTGGGAGAAGACTGTGCAAGATTCGGGCCTACAGCCGAAACGGCCTGGGCCCTTCGTTTTCGGTGCCGACGTCGTGGATCCCCCGGACCGCCGCGAATTCCATCTGGCCGTCCTCCGGCTGAAGCCGGGTGAGTCGAGCCCGGTCGTCGGCGGGGGAAAGTCGGTGTTCCTCGTCCACCTCGTGGGTCGCGACGGTGCGCCGCGCGAGGCCTTCGAAAAGGAGAAGGCTACCTGGAAGCAGCAGCTCTTGGCGGAGAAACGGCTCCAGGTCTGGGGAATGTGGGTCCAAGATCTGAAGCGACGAGCGAAGATCGAAATCGGGCAGGATCGCGCCTGATCTGGAGTGGGTGATGGCGTACGTCTATTACGGTGACGACGGATCGATCCAGGGCTTCTCCAAGGAACGCTCGGATGTTTCCCTAGGGACGCACTGTGTCGCCATCTCCCAGGAGGCCTTCGAAATGCTCTCGGCGATCCCCACCGGGTTCAAGATGGATGTGGACACCGGGACGCTCAAGGCCCAGACGATCTCCGATAAAGAAGACTGGATCCGGTGGATCCCCGTGGTCCTCAACCACCGATACATTGAAGGGGAATACGTCCCCCTGGTCAGCGAGGCAACCCCATTCGAGGACTGGGTCCGACTGCGGACGAAGGGGATGCAGGGGCGACGCGACGACAAGGTCTGAGGGGGGTGCCCAGGGGCGAACGACTCGGCCGGCGAGGGGTCCTACGCCCTCCGAGAGACGATATAGCTGCACCACTTCTCACCCGAGGTGCACCGTCCGAGGACGACGAGGGATGCATCCCGCCGCAGCTCGGCCGTCGTCACGCACCCTCGGGAAAGGTATACACCTCGCGCTCGGCCCGCTCGACACTCGTCTTCACCAGGCGGCCGATATCGAGGGTGAGCTCCGCCCGTCCGATCTCCTCCACCGTCGACCGGGTCGCGGGATGCCGGGGCACAAAGAGGGTACAGCAGTCCTGGTCCGGCCGGATCGAAACCTCGTAGGTCCCGATGGCCTGTGCCTGCGCCGAGATCTCGTCTTTGTCCATGCCGATCAGCGGGCGGAGGATCGGCAGCCGCACCGCCTCCTCGATCACCGTGAGGTTCGCCAGCGTCTGCGAGGCCACCTGCCCCAGACTCTCGCCTGTGACGAGGGCCCCGGCCCCCTCGAGACCCGCCAGGTGCTCCGCAATCCGCGCCATCAGGCGGCGGTAGAGGATGACCCGGTAGGGCGCCGGGGTGTTCACCACCACCTCCTGCTGCACCTCGCCGAACGGGATCAGGATGAGATGCGACGCGTACTGAAAGCGGGTGAGGAGTTTCACGATCTCGCGGACCTTCTCCTGGGTCCGGCGATCGAGGAAGGGGGCCCCGTGGAAGTGGACGAAGCTCACGACGCACCCCCGGCGCATCATGCGTAAGGCGGCGACCGGAGAGTCGATCCCGCCGGAGACGAGGGCGAGAACGCGGCCGGAGACTCCGACGGGAAGCCCCCCGGGACCCGGAAGTTTGTCCAGGTAGACGAAGGCCTCCGCGGGCAGAATCTCGACGTAAAGGGTCACCTCGGGGTTCTTCAGATCGACGCGGGCCGGAAACCGCTGCAGGATGAAGGTCCCGAGCGTCTCGTTCACCTGGGGCGAAGTGAGGGGAAAGGCCTTGAAGGCGCGGCGCGCGGTCACCCGGAAGCGCGCGAAGGTCCGTCCCGCGAGGGCCCGCTCGGCCGTCGCCTGCAGGGCCTCAAGATTCAAGGCCGACCGATAGGCCGGACAGCAGTTGGCCACGCCGAAGACCTGCCGCACACGATCCGCGACCGCCGCAGCCGCGTCCTCGGCGGCCAGCTCGAGCAGGATCCGCCCGGGCAGCTTTCGGATCCGATGGACCGGCAGATCGCCCGTGGCCCGCTTGAGGTTGCGCACGAGCTGGTTCACAAAGGCCGGCCGGTTCCGAGCCTTGAGCGCGATTTCGTGGTAATGGACGACAAGGACCGTCAACGTCCCCCTCCCGGATCGGACCGTCGTGGCCTACGGGCGCTCAGATCCCGGCCGGTCAAGCCGGGCCAGGATCTCATCGAGATCGGGGAGCTCCCTCCGTCCATAGACCCGCGAGAATCGAATGATCCCCTCGCGGTCGATAAGGAAGATTGCCCGCTCGGCGATGTTGCCATCCGGGATGAAAATCCCGTAGGCCTGACACGCGTGGCGGTGAATGTCGCTGAGCAGAGGAAAGCTCAGACCCCCCAGGGCTCTCGCCCATGCCTCGTGGCAGGGGACGCTGTCCACGCTGACACCCAGCACCTGGGTGTTCATCCGCTCCAGGTCCGCCAGGCGCTCCTGGAGGGTCTGGACCTCTTGCGTTCAGGTGGACGTCCAGTCGAGCCGGTAGAAAGCCAGCAGCACGTTGCATCTCCCGCGAAATTCGCTGAGACGCACCTGCTGCCCGCCCGTCGCTTCCAGAATGACGTCGGGTGCCGGATCGCCCGCCGTCAGCATGATCTGCCCCCCACCGGATTCTCCGGATGCGCGCATGCTGCCTCGTCTACCACAAGTTCCGCGTCCTCGCAAGACGACCGTCCCGGAGGGACGAGGCTGAGGAGAGCGAGTGCGCGACCGCCGTGGGACACGGGACGCCACGGGGCACTGGATCCTCAATGCTTGGGCTTTGGAGCCATGAAGACGAAGAGGATCAGCCGGCCGGGGCCGGGATTCACGACCCCATGCTCGAGCCCGGCAGGCGCCAGGACGGCGATCTGCGTCCCGAGGTCTCGTTCCTCGTCCCCCACACGGAATGTGCCGCGGCCCTCCAAGACCACGTACACCTTGTCCGCATCGGGATGGACATGCGGCTTCTGCGCCTGTCCCGGCTCACAACAGTAGAGATCGCAGAAGAAACGATCGGTCTCGAAGAGACCGGCCTTGACCATTTTCTCGGAGGAGAACCGCCTGACCTCGTCCAACTTCACCCAGCGCACCGGGCAGCTCCACACCAGCTGTCGGCAGTCGGCTGTCAGCACGGAATTATTCGAACTGATTGCTCCATTGCGAACTGCTGACAGCGGACGGCTGACGGCTGATTCCTAGTAGAAACGGCTCATCGTCGGCGTAATCGCCATCCGGGCACGGACGGCCTCGAGGATCCGTCTCGGCTCGGGAGCGGTCGCAACCACGGGTCCGGCGACCAGGGCGACCGGGCGGTAGACGAGGAGCCACGGCACCTGGGCCACGCTCCAGTCCCCGCTGAACGCGACCGGCAGGTCGAGGGGCCGCAGTCCTCCCAGCACCTCCCGCACGTTCACCTCGACCGGGACTTTCACGCAATCCGGCTTGAGGGCCATCACGCGTTCTGGCTCCGCCCCCCCCTTGAGGTCCAGCAGGACCCTCCGCCCGGCCCTCCGGCCCACGGCGATGATTGCTTTGAGGGTCCCATCCGGGAGGGAGGCGGGGATCGTGAGGCCCGCGATCCCGGCCTCGAGCAGCGCCGTGGCCTCATCGGCAGTCTCGGCCCAGCACACGACCGCCCGATCCGGCATCGCATCCCGCACCGCTCGCACGAGTGGCGGGCCGTGAACCTGCAGCAGCCGGGGACCGATCTCGAGCGCGTCAATGAGGTCGGCCAACCCCAGCGCCGCCTCGACAGACACCCCCTCACCCGGCTCATCGAGCACGAGTTGCAGGAGCGTCGTCATCGGTGCCATCAGCAGTCAGCCATGTCAGGACTGAGCGTTGAGGACTGAGGCGTATTGCAGGGCGATTCTCACTCGGCCCTCAGTCCTCAGTCCTCAGCACTGAGGTGTTCTAGTCTCCCTCAGTCTCCAGGAACCGCTCGGCGTCCATCGCCGCCATACACCCACTCCCTGCGGCGCTCACCGCCTGGCGATAGACGTGATCCTGGACATCCCCGCAGGCGAAGACCCCGGGGACGCTCGTCTTGGTGCCGTGCTCCGTCAGGATGTAGCCGCGCGCGTCCATGCGGACCTGTCCCTTGAAGAGCGACGTATTGGGGCTGTGTCCGATGGCAATGAAGACACCGTCGCAGCGAAGCTCGGACGGCTCCCCAGTCTTCACATGGCTGAGGCGGACCCCCTTTACCCCCGCGGTCTCATCCCCCAGGACGTCCTGCACCGCCTGCTCCCACTGAAAGGCGATCTTGGAATTGGCGAAGGCCCGTTCCTGCATGATCTTCGACGCCCGCAACTTCTCCCGCCGGTGGACGACGGTGACCTTGCTGCACAGCTTGGCGAGGTAGAGCGCCTCTTCCATGGCCGAATCGCCGCCGCCGACCACCGCCACCTCCTGGTCCTTGAAGAAATAGCCGTCACAGGTCGCGCAGGTCGACACCCCCCGCCCCATGAGCCGCCGCTCCGACTCCAGCCCCAGCAAATTGGGCGACGCACCGGTCGCGATGATCAGCGCCCGGCAGCGGAAACGCTCCCCCTCGGCTTCCACGGTGAAGGGGCGCGCCCCGAGGTCCACCCGGGTCGCTTCACGCTGGAGTATCCGGGTCCCAAAGCGCTCCGCCTGCTTGCGCATCAGCTCCATGAGCTCCGGCCCCATGATGCCGTCGGGAAAGGCGGGATAGTTCTCCACCATGGTCGTCGTGGTGAGTTGTCCACCGGGCTGCGTTCCGGTCAGGAGCAGCGGCTTGAGATTCCCGCGCGCCGCGTACAGGGCTGCCGTGTATCCGGCCGGACCTGAGCCGAGGATGATCACCTGGTACAGCTCCATATCGATCTCCTCTCGGGAGCGGACTGCAGGCGGGAAGAATGCCCTGCCCGACGCTGTCAATGAGAGATGGGCGAGCGGGAAGGCCGGACCATCGAAGGGTCTAGCGCTCGAGCGGATTGCCCGTCCTGGCCCAGGCGACCGTCCCACCTTCCAGGTTGTACAGATTGCTGCGCCCGACCGCAGCAGCCACTTCGCAGGCCACCGCGCTGCGGACTCCCTCGGCGCAGACAAAGATCAGGTTGTCCTCGGTGAGCAGTTCCTGGGCTCGCGCCAGCAGGGTGTTGAGCGGAATGTGCGTCGCGGTGGGGACACGGCCCTGGGCCCACTCAAAGGGCTCTCGCACGTCGATGACCTTGAAGCCCTTCGCCATCAGTGCCTTGGCCTCTTCCACGCCGACGCGCTGGAATGGCTCTCTCTCCTCGAAATCGGCCACGATTCACCTCACAAGGTATCCCCCCGCTCCATTCGGGGAGGGCACGGGTCCACATTGGCACCCCCGCCGGTGTCGGTTGCCGGGAGCGACTTCCCCGGGGGCATTTCCGCTATACCACGGGCACACGCGTTCCGTCAAGGTCCGCCCCCGCCTCACACAAGCGCCATCTGGGCCGCAGCCACGGGGGCCCTGTTTTGCGGAGAATCCCCTCCAGAATGCGGGGGGACACAACAGCCCGGAGCGCCGAGGGTGATAAGGCAAGGGGGAATGTCTCGGGGGGTATCAGGGGTAGGGTGCTGGGTGTTGGGTAGTCGGCGAGCGAATCAGCCGCCGTAGACCTTGGCGATGAACACCGCGAGGGTCAGCCGGTCCTGAAGCTCAAGTCGGGTGAACTTGATTCCATGCAAGTAAGACCCCCCGGACGTTTCGGCCGCTGCCTGCGCCCAGACGACTTCGGCCTCCGCGTGAATCGAGCGGTCGCCCAGCCCAACGTCGACATCCAGCAGCGACCCCGGCCCAATAAGTTCCGGCAGCTCGGCCAAGAGGCCCCCCTCGCTCAGATTCCGAATCCGGCCGGCGGTGTTCGGTCCCAGCCGCCGGTATTTTACAGTCCCCGCATAGTCATACCGCCGGTGCCGCCTCCGCTCCTCCCCCGCTTTTTTCGCCACCGCGCCGCTCCTGTGCCGGATGCTGAAACCCCAACGTTCGACAAACTCCTGTTCACCGCACAAGGCCAAAGAGCAAGTCCTATGCCATTACCGGCAACCCGATTAACCGCCTCGGTGAATTGTGACTAGTGGCTGATCACCCGTCACTTTGGCCTCATCAGTCATCGGCCTTGGGCGCGTGCCCACAGGACCTCGAAGAGGTCGGGGGGTACGCTCACCATGGCCGTCACCGCCTTGATCCCGCCGACCACCATGCGGCCCCGCAGTGTCTCATAGATGAAGCCGTACGGCCCGCCGTCATACAGGCGGCCTCGGTGAGAGCAAATGGCGGTGACCGGAAAGTCCCGGTCCGCAAGCTTCCTGCCGGTCAGCGTCTCGGAGATCGCCCCTTCCGAGGTCCCATCATGGAGCTGGCCCCCGTGGGAACAGAGCGTGAGCACCGCACTCTCTCGCACCGCGACGGCTCGACCGGTGAGGGTCTCGTGAATCCGGCCGTCACCTCCCCCATCAAAGAGCGACTCCTCGTGCCCGGCGAGCGCCAGGACCTCGCCGGTGCGCCGCGCGACCTCCCGCCCGGTGAGGGTCTCGTAAATCCCAGGGTAACTTCCGCCGTCGAAAAGACCGCTCCGGAAGGAGCACAGGGTATGAATCACCGCCGGGCGCTCCGCAACCGTGCGTCCCGTCAGGGTCTCGGTGATCCGACGGGAACTGCCCCCATCGTAGAGGACGCCGCCGTGCGAACAGAGCGTCAAGATCCAGTCGTCCCGATCGGCGACCTTCCTGTCCGCCGCCGTGTCATAGACCTGGGCGTATCGTCCGCCATCGTACAAACGGCCCTCATGGACACAGAGAGCGAGAATGAGGCTGCGCCGGCGTGTCACCTCATAGAGCTGCCCCCCCTGCACGCAGCAGACCCTGTCCACGACCGCCGCCACCAGTCCCGCCTCCTCCCACTTAGGGGATCCCGCACCGAAGGGCCGGGCGACGCCTCCCATCAGACCCATCTCATCCCCCTGTGGGTGCCCCCGGCTCCTCGGAGAGGGCGTGGTCCCGTACGAGCCCATCGGGCAGGAGAAAGGCGCAGGCCAGGGCCAGCAGGGCGATGCAGAGCCCCGCCACGAAAACCCCATTAAGCGCCTTCGCCATTGCCTCCCGCAGCCCGATGAGCAGCGACGGCGCCAGTGTCTCCCGCACCCCGGGCTGGAGCAGGACCTCCGGATTCTGCACTACAGCAGTGAAATTCGCCTCGGTCTGATCCGGAACGAGGCTCAGCAGCTGACCCCGCATGATCCGGGTCATCACGGCGCCGAGGAGACTCACCCCGACGGCTCCCCCAACGGTGCGGGAGAACATCGTGACGGATGTGGCAACACCTAGCTGGCTCCGCGGCACCGTGCTCTGCACGGCAATCAGGAGGGGGGCCATCATCAACCCCATCCCCGCGCCTCCG
>Ga0209002_10000643_pt1 | contig 28284 bp, 20 predicted proteins | sample Rifsed16ft2_FD_184010 | JGI IMG/M metagenome (GOLD analysis project Ga0209002, IMG submission 184010) | Soil microbial communities from Rifle, Colorado, USA - sediment 16ft 2 (version 2) | ecosystem: Environmental > Terrestrial > Deep subsurface > Rock core/Sediment | place: Rifle, Colorado... | reverse complement strand
AGACGAAGGGAGTTCACATGGCGCGCGCTTCACTGAGGCGCGCTCTGAGACCCACCCGGACGCCAATTCTCGCCGAACTCCCTCGCCGCCCTGCTGCTCGCTCTGGTTGCGCAGCTGGCCCGCTCCCGGTTGATTCTGCCCAGGTTCCTGATACGCCAACCCTGATGATCACAGGAAGTGCCATGTACCAGCCCCGTCGGCATGCGATCTTGGTCGGTCTCCTGACGCTCGTCCTCGGGTCGCTCGCCGCGGCGCAACAGACCGTGCCGACGCCCGAGTCGGTCCTGGGGTTTCGACCGGGCGACGACTTCAAGCTGGCTACCTACGAAGAGTCGATCGAGTACTTCAAGCGGCTCGACGCGGCCAGCGACTACGTCCAGCTGGTGGACGTGGGTCGCACGTCGGAAGGGCGGACGTGGTACCTCGCCCTGATCTCGTCCCCGGCCAACCTGGCGAATCTCGAGCGGCACCGCGAGGCCGCGCGGCGCTTGGCCTACGTTCGGGGGCTGACGGATGACGAGGCTCGGCGCCTGGCACGCGAGACGCCGGCCTTCGTGGACATCAGCGGGGGCTTGCACGCCTCGGAGGCGGCCGGGGCGCAGCACACCATCCAGCTGGCACATGATCTGGTAGCGGGCGCGGCCGAATCCCGCACTCGCGCGCTGCTGGACAGCGTGGTCGTGTTCCTGTGGCCGTCGCTCAATCCGGACGGGCAGGACATCGTGGTGAACTGGTACCGCGAGAACGTGGGCGGGCCGTACGAAGGCGCGCCGCTCCACGAGCTGTACCAGAAGTACATCGGCCACGACAACAACCGCGACGGGTACATGCTCAACGTGACCGAGTCGCGGGTGGTGACGCGCACCTGGCGGCGGTTCGAGCCGCAGATCATCTACGTGCACCACCAATCGTCGCCGTTCCCTACCCGGATCTGGTTGCCGCCCTTCGCGGAACCCATCGCGCCGCGGAGCCCGCCGCTGATCGTGCGGGAGCTGAATGCCATCGGCACGCACATCGCGGAAGCGTTGGAAGCCAACGGCCAGCCAGGAGCGACGCACGCGGGGACCGGGTTCGATGCGTGGTACCCCGGCTACATCGACTACTTGCCGGTGCTGCAGAACATCGCGGCCTTCTGGACCGAGACGGCGCTCTACCGGTACGCCACGCCGTACTTCTACACGATCACCGACTTCCCGCAGGGTACGCGTGACTTCCGCACCGGCGCCTTGTACGTGAGCCCGTGGAAGGGCGGATGGTGGCGTCTGCGGGACGCCGTGGATTACATGCGAACGGCCTCCCTCGCGGTGCTCGACTACGCGGCTCGGAACCGCGAGTTCCTCCTGCATAACCGGTATCAGGCCGGCCGCGACGCGATCCAGCGCTATGAGGCCGAGCCTCCGTATGGGTACATCGTGCCGCAGCAACAGCGCGACCCCATGGCCGCGGTGGAGCTACTGCGGCGCATTGCGTTCCACGGCGTCGAGGTGGTACAACTGGCACAGGACGCCACGCATGACGGCATCACGTATCCCCGCGGGACCTGGGTCATCCCCATGAACCAGGCCTTCGCCGAGCTGGTGCGTCAGCTGTTCGAGGTGCAGGTCTACCCCGACCTGCGGGAGTATCCGGATGGCCCGCCGGAGCAGCCGTACGACGCGGCGGGGTGGACATTGCCGTACCAGTTGGATGTCCGCGTGATCGAGGCCAAGGCGCCGCTCGAGCCGGCGTTTCGGGGTGCGATGCGGCCGGTGCAGGGAGATCCCGGCGCCGCGCGAGACGACCCCACGGCACCGTTGGCGTCGCACCCGGTGGCGGCGGGCATCGCGGCCCCGGTGGGGCAGGTGGTCGGCGCAGGGGCGCGGGTGGCCTTGGATCCGGCGCAGAACCACAGCTTCCGCGTGATCACTCGCGTGCTGGCGCAGGGTGGCACCGTGCGGTACGACCCGGGCGCAGGCGGTCGCTACGTGGTGGATGGCGTCGCGGCGCCAACCGTGGAGCGATGGGTTCGGGAGTTGGGCCTCCGCGCCGAGCGCACCGGTGCCGCGGGGCAAGCCAGCGCACGGAGCCGCATCGGGTTGTACCAGCCATGGCGGGCGAGCATGGACGAGGGGTGGACCCGCTGGCTGTTCGATGACTACGGGTTTCCCTACACCAGGATCACCAACGCCGATTTCCAGGCCGGTGGGCTGGGAACCCGGTTCGACGTGATCATCCTCGCGTCCGACCCGCCGGACCTGCTGCTCAACGGCTATGCCAAGGGCTCGGTGCCGCCGCGTTACGAGGGCGGGATCGGAGGCGACGGTGTGCGTGTCTTGGACGCCTTCGTGCGGGAGGGTGGCACGCTGGTGTGCCTGAGTCAGAGCGCCAACTTCGCCATTCAGCAGCTCCATCTCCCGGTGCGCAACGTGGTCAGCGGCCTGGTCCGCCAGGACTTCTTCGCCAGCGGGTCCATTCTCGAGGTGATGGTGGATCCGGCGCATCCGGTGATGGCCGGGATGCCGGAGCGGGCCAAGGTGTTCTTCGACAACAGCCCCGTGTTCACCACGCTCGAGGGGTTCGAGGGAGCGGCCCTGGCGCAGTATGCGCCTCAGGGGTCGCCGCTCTTGTCCGGCTACTTGCTGGGCGAGAAGCACCTGCAAGGCTACGCCGCCGCGCTCGACGTGAAGCACGGGCGGGGGCACGTGGTGCTGATCGGCTTCCGGCCGCAGTGGCGGGGCCAGCCGGTGGGGACCTTCCGGGTGCTGCTCAACGCGGCGCTGTTCGGGCGGGATCTGGCGGCGTTAGCGAAAGGGACGGCGGGGTTCTGGAGTCCGCCCGCGCCGTCCCCAGAGAAGCAGGATTAGTCCCAGCCCGGCAAGCACCGTGAGGGATTCACCGCAGAGAACGCAGAGACATCATTTGATGGTCGCGTTTGCGAAATGAAAGTTCTGGTTGTCAATCAAGCCGAAGTGGCGCGACTGCTGCCCATGGGCGAGTGCATCGCGGCCATGGAAGAGGCTCTGAAGGCGCTGGCCCGCGGCGAGGCCCTGCTGCCGCTGCGCCAGGTGGTCATGCTGCCAAACAACCTGGGTGCCCTGGCGGCGATGCCGGCGTACGCGGAGACGCTCAAGGCCATCGGCGTCAAGGTGATCACCGTCTTTCCCGGGAACCGCGGCACGGACTACGACTCGCACCAAGGCGCGGTGCTGCTGTTCGAGGCGGGACACGGGAGCCTCAAGGCGATCGTGGACGCGAGCGAGGTGACCGCGATTCGCACCGCGGCGGTCTCCGGCGTCGCGACCCGGCTACTGGCGCAGCCGGAGGCGGGCGATCTCGCGATCTTGGGCTCCGGGGTCCAGGCCCGGACGCACCTGGAGGCTATGCTCATCGTGCGGCCCCTCAAGCGGATTCGGGTGTGGAGTCCCACGCCCGAGCACGCCAAGACCTTCGCCGAGCGGGAGTCCAAGCGGCACGGGGTGGAGATTCAGCCCATGGGCTCGGCGCGCGGCGCGGTCAAGGAGGCTGGCATCGTCTGCACCACGACCTCGTCTCGGGAGCCGGTGCTCAAGGGCGAGTGGCTGGCGCCCGGGGCGCACGTCAACGCGGTGGGAGCCAGCGTCAAGACCGCTCGCGAGCTGGACACGGCGGCGGTGCAGAAAGCACGGCTGTTCGTGGATCGGCGGGAATCCGCGCTGAACGAGTCGGGGGATTTCTTGATCCCGAAAGCCGAGCGGGCGATCGGCGACGATCACATTCGGGGCGAGATCGGCGAGGTGTTGTTGGGGAAGGTGCCGGGCCGGGAGACCCGCAGCGAGATCACGCTGTTCAAGTCGCTGGGGCTCGCCGTGGAGGACCTCGCTTCGGTGCACCTCATCTACACCAAGGCGGTGGAGCAGAAGCTAGGGACGTGGGTGGAGCTGGGCGGTGCGCGGCATGAAGCCCATTGAGGAGATCCCGCTCTCGGAGATCGAGGCCGCCAGGCGTCGGCTCCAGGGCGTGGCGGTGCGCACACCCCTGGTCCGGCTGAATGTCGAAGACGGTGCCGCGGAGGTCTACCTCAAGCTCGAGAATCTCCAGCCCATCGGTTCCTTCAAGCTGCGTGGGGCGGGCAACGCCATGCTGCTGGCGGGCCAGGAGCGCCTGTCGGACGGCGTCTACACCGCGAGCGCCGGCAACATGGCGCAGGGCGTCGCCTGGAATGCGCGCCGTATGGGCGTGCCGTCGAGCGCCATCGTCCCCGAGCAGGCACCGCAGACCAAGCTCGATGCGATGGCCCGCCTGGGCATGCGCGCGGTCAAGGTGCCCTACGACCGATGGTGGTCGGTCATCACCGATCACCACTACCCCGGCATGCGGGGACTCTTCGTCCATCCGGTGTCGGACTCCGGGGTGATCGCCGGGAACGGAACCATCGGCCTGGAGATCCTGGAAGACCTGCCCGACGTGGACGCCGTCGTGGTTCCTTACGGGGGTGGGGGATTGAGTTGCGGGATCGCTTCGGCGATCCGCGCGCTGAAGCCGCAGGTCAAGGTGTTGGCGGCGGAGGTGGAGACCGCGGCGCCGTTGGCCGCGTCGCTCCGGGCTGGATCACCGCAGACCATCAACCATACGCCGAGTTTCGTGGATGGCATCGGCGGCAAGAGTATGCTGCCGGAGATGTGGCCGCTGGCGAAGCTGGTGCTGGCGGGCTCGCTGGTGGTGTCCCTGCGCGAAGTGGCGGATGCGATCAAGCTGCTGGTCGAGCGCAACCGCGTCGTGGCCGAGGGCGCGGGGGCGGTCCCCGTGGCGGCGGCGCTGGCCGGCAAGGCAGGGACGGGGAAGGTCGTATGCGTGGTGTCGGGTGGGAATATCGATTCCGGGAAGCTCTCGACGATTCTCGCCGGGGAGATTCCGTAGCACTCCTGGGCTAGTGCAACGGGCCCAATCACGAAGCGATGACGGTTTCGGTTACCAGATGCGCCGAATGCCGTACCGGTCGAATACCTCGTCATTGCTGACGATCGGGACTCCTTCGGCCTGGGCCTGTGCAATGAGCATCCGATCGAACGGATCGCGATGACTGCCGCCCAGCGCACCGGCTCGCTGACCGTGGAGGAGCGTGATGTCGAGGCTCTCGAATCCCTGACCGGTCACGCAGCCGACCACGTCCTCCGCCACCTCCACGGCGCCCGGCAGCTTACCGAGTCGCGCCTTGGTCGTGATCTCCCAGGCCGACGCGGCGCTCACCAGCACCGTGTTGGTCTCTTTGCCGATCACGGACCGTGCGCGCCGGGAGAGGCGGCGGTCGCCATCGAGCCACCAGAGCAGGGTGTGGGTGTCGAGCAAGACGCGCATCCGCTATTGCTCCCACACCCCCAGCTCCTCCGGTGGCAGGGATTCGAAGAAGGCCGGCGTCACGCGGGCGCGCCCCCGCAGGGCGCCGAAACGGCGGATCGGCGGACCGCCCGCCACCGGCACCAGGCGTACCACCGGCTGGTCTCCGCGGGCGATCACCACGTCCTCGCCCGCACAGGCCCGTTGGATCAGGCGCGAGAGGTTGGTCTTCGCGGCATGGATGGTCACTCGGGTCATGTATGCTCCTGTTAGCTAATTAGATTAGCTAACACCGAGTTCTGGGGCAAGGAACGGGCGCCGATCCGGGGCGACGGAGCGTGCCACCGGTTGCGCGGTCCAACAACCTGGGCGTGAGATGGTCCCCGGGTGTCACCGAATTATTGCAGACCTGGGGCGGATTATTGCCCGTCCCGGGCTCCCGGGCGCTCAGCCTGCCACGAACACCGTCTCGCGCCGGAACCGCGGCTCGGCCAGCTGGTCCACGATGACCTGGGCCAGGTCAGTCCGGCCGATCTTGGATAGCAGGCCCACGCGAACCTGAGGGCCGGCCTTCACGCGACCCTGGGCGGGAGCGTCCGTCAACCGCGGCGGCTTGATCACGGTCCAGTCGAGCCCGCTTTCCCGAACGGCGACCTCCTGCTGCCACCGGTCGGCCGCCGCAGCCGGCCGCTGGCGCGCGAAGAGCTTGGCCATCAGGTCGAACGGCCAGGTGCGGTTGGCGCGATACGGGCCGATCATCGCGCCGGTCTGACAAATCAACCTGGACACGCCCGCTCGAGTGGCGGCGGCGATAATCGCGCGCGTGGCGTCGGCGCAGAACAGATCGGTGTGAGGCGGCCGCGGCCCGAACACACAGCAGGCCGCTTGGCAGCCGGAGAGCGTCTGGTCCAACGCGGCGGGGTCCGTGAGCGGGCCCTGGAGCACGCGGAGCGCCGGATGACTCGCGCCCGGGTGCCGGCCTTCACGGCAGAGAGCGTGCACCTGCCACCCCCGTGCGAGTGCTGCAGCGACCAGCTGTTGACCGGTGCGGCCCGTCGCGCCAAAGACGGCGATACGTTCGATCACCTGGCCGGCGCGGTGGGGAGTGGCGCCTGGACCAGCCGCAGCAGGAACCGTCCATGAATGGCGCCCACCACGGCCCCCGTCACGGCGCACACGGCGTAGATCGTCGCGATGATGGCGAACGCCTGACTATTCCACGGCACCCGATCCATGCCCAGGAAGATCACCGGCATCCCGACGCCCCATGCCAGCGCGTTGGCCCAGAGCCAGCGCCCGGCGTGTGCTACGTAACGCCGCAGGACCATCCACTGCGCCAGGCCAAGTATGGGTCCAGTGACCAGGCCCAGTGCTGCGGCCAGCGGGTATTGCACCAAGGCGCTGGGCTCGGCGGGAGGGGGCGCGCCCGTTTCCGGGCGCAGGGCCATGATCGTGCTCGGGATCATGCCGAGAATCCACGCGATGCCGGCGCCCAGCACGGTGGCGAGCACCCAGGAGCGCCGGGAGAGCGTCGGCAGTGCGCGGTGCACGACGGCGCCCTGCGCGGCACCCACCACCACGCCCTCCAATACCATGCCCATGAGCACGGCGGCCAGCGCCCCCGCGAGGACAGTCAGGACCCCGGTCGCCCGCTCGAGGGGACGGCGCGATGCGCCACCCCAGCGCCAGCGTCGTCCCCAGGCCCAAGGCTTCGCTCCACCCGTTGGCCGCGATCCATCGGCCGTAGATGGCTCCCGTGCGTGCAACGACCTGACCCATGATATGCTCCCGGGGTGTGGCGCCCCGTCGCGGGTCCTTTGGGAGGGCCTACTTCAATCCAATGCGGGCCACCAGCGCGGCGAACCGCGGATCACCGCGTAGCGGTTGGTATCCGGGATCCAGATGGAGGTAGATCAGGCCAGCCGATCGGGTCTGGAACGCCCGCTCGAGCGAGGCGAAGGCGCTGTCGGACTTGCCCAGAGCCGCATAGCCCATCGCCAGGACCTCCGCCCGGACGTAGTGCTGGCGCGACTCCTCCTCCAGCCGGGCCATGATCTCCTCCGCCTCGTCGCCCCGATTCAACGCTGCGAGCGCGCGTACGATGTGCGCGTCATAGGAGCGCACGCTCGACTCGAGGGCCTGGCCCTTCCGGTACCACTCCAGGGCCCGTTCCGGTTGCCCCCGAGCCAGGTGTCCCGACCCGATGTCGAGGTACGCCTGGAAGTAGTCTTCGTTCAGCTCCAGGGTCTTCTGACTCTGGGCGATCGCCTCGAGGTAGTCGCCTGCGTACAAGAGAAAGCGGGCGATCCAGCGGCTGTACTGTGGGTACAAGGGATCCAGCGAGAGAGCCTTCCGCATCTCCTCGATCGCTTCCCCGAGGAGGCCGACCGCCGGCAGGGCACTCCCGAACGCCCAGTGACCTTCCGCATAATTCGGGCTCAGCGTCACGGCCCGACGCAGCTGTTGTTCCGCGCCCGCAAAGTCCCACTCGTACCAGCACAGGACCTTGCCCAGTGAGGTCATGGCCTCCGCCAGCTCGGGGTCATGCTGCAGGGCCCTGGTCGCTGCCGCCTTGGCCCGGGGGTACGCGTCGTCGGGCGCCACCCAGTCGTCCGCCAGGGAGCACCAGCAGTCAGCGATCCCCGCGTAGGCCCGCGCGTACCCGGGCTCCTGAAGCAGCACGTGCTGGTAGAAATCGAGGCTCTTCCGCAGGCCCGGCTCGGTGAACCGATGGAAGAAGAAGCGGGCCTTCAGGTAGAGGTTGTATGCCTCCAGGTTCTTGGTGGGCACCACCAGCTGGTCGGTGTCGCGGCCAAGCCGCAGTTTGAGCGCCTCGACGATGGCACGGGAGATCTCGTCCTGAATCGCAAAGACGTCCTCGAGCTGGCGATCGTAGGTCTCGGACCAGAGGTGGTAGCCGCTGTCCACGTTGACCAGCTGGGCGGTGATGCGGATCCGGTTCCCCACCTTCCGTACGCTCCCCTCGAGGAGCGACCCTACGCCGAGCTTCTCGCCCGCCGCGTGGATGTCCACCTCTTTCCCTTTGAAGGCGAAGCACGAGCTGCGCGAGGCGACCTGCAGTCCCGGTACTTTGGCCAGGGCATTGATGATCTCTTCCGTCATCCCGTCGGCGAAGTACTCGTTCTCCGGGTCGGCGCTCATGTTGGTGAGCGGGAGCACGGCAATGGATTTCTGGGCGGGCTGGCTCTTGGGCGAGTCAGGTGGAGTCCGGTGCGGGCCTGCGCTCCCGTCGCGCGAGATCAGCTGCAGCGCTTCGGCGAATTCTGCGGCGGTGGGAAACCGGTCCACCGGGGTGCGCGACAGCACGCGCGTCACGGCCTCGTCCACCGCCTCAGGCACGTCGCGGGTGGTCCGGACCTTGGGAATCGGGTCGACCAGTCGCTTGACGATCACCGCCTGGGCCGTGGGTCCGGTGAACGGTGGCTCGCCGCTCAACATCTCGTACAAGACGCAGCCCAGACTGTAGAGGTCGCTCCGGCCATCGATCTCCTTCTCGCCGCTGGCCTGTTCCGGACTCATGTAGGCCGGGGTGCCGATGGTCATGCCGGTCTGGGTGATGGATGCGTCCCCGCTGAGCGCCTTCCCAATGCCGAAGTCGGCCACCATCGCCGACCGTTCGTGGAGCAGGATGTTCTCCGGCTTGATGTCCCGATGCACCACGTGGTGGCGATGCGCGTAGTCCAACGCGGACGCGACCTCGCGGGTGATCCGCAAGGCGTCCTCCAGCGGCAGCTGGCGTTCGCGCTCCAGGCGCTGCCGCAGTGAATTGCCCTCCATGTTGGGCATCACGTAGAACAGCAGCCCGTCGGCCTCACCAGAGTCGAACACCGGGAGGATATGCGGATGCGTGAGCCCAGCGGCCATCTTGATCTCGCGCAGGAATCGCTCGGCGCCGATCTCGGCGGAGATCTCGGGCCGGAGCACCTTCAGGGCCACCCGCCGGTCGTGGCGCAGGTCCTGGGCCAGAAACACGACCGCCATGCCCCCTTCGCCCAGTTCGCGCTCCAGCGCGTACCGGCCGGCGAGGCCGCGCTCCAAACGCTGCTGCAAGTTGGTCGTCACGGGCCGCTAAGATGCGCCGGCGGGCACTGGTTTGCCAAGTCGGGACGGGGCAGGGGTTGGTTGGAACTGGGCTGCCGGACGGAGCGCGGAGCCGGCCATGTCTCCTACGGCACCGGGCGGGCCGCCCCCGGGATCTTCTCGACGCGCATCGCCGCGTGATAGGCGAACGTCGCCAGCACGATGGCGGCTTGCTTCAGGTCGTCCAGCTTCAGCCGCTCGTAGAAGTCGGTGTTGGTGTGGTGGGTGCGGGTGTCGTAGTCGGTGTAATCCTGCACCGTGTTGAAGCCCGGCAACCCCGCGGCGATGAAGGCGAGGTGGTCGGTGCTGCCGATCTTGTCCACGATGTTGCGCCGCGCGCCGATGTCCTTGAGCGGCTCGAGCCAGGCGTCGAAGATCGGCTTCACCGCGTCGTTCTCTTCCAGGTACCACCCGTAGATCGGTCCCGTGCCGGGATCGTGGTTGAAGTAGACGCTGAACTTCTCGCGCGCCGCCGCGTTGGCGTCGCCGGCCAGATGCTGCTGCACGTAGGCCCGGGCGCCGAGCAGGCCTTGTTCCTCGCCGCCCCACAACGCGAACCGAATGGTACGACGAGGACTAAGCCCCAAGTTCTTGAGGATGCGCGCCGCCTCGATCAACGACGCGGATGCATCCGCGTTGTCCGATGCCCCAGTTGCCGAATGCCACGAATCGAGGTGCGCCCCCACCATCACCACCTCGTCGCCGATCCGCGGATCCGTGCCGGGGATTTCGGCGATCACGTTGTAGCCGTTGGTGTCCGCGGCGTAATAGCGTGTCTGGACGCTCATCCGGAGCTTGACCGGCACGCCGGCCTGGAGCATGCGCGCGATCAGATTGTAATGCTCCGAAGCCAGAATGACCGAGGGTGTGGCGTCGTCCGGCGTGTTGCGGTTCCCCAGCACGAACAGGGTCCCATGCTGTCCCTGATTGGGCTGGAGGACCGCGGCCGCTCCGACCTCGCGCATCAGCGCCGCGATCTCGCGCCGTTCCACCGGCCCCGTGGTCCCCACGTTGGGCGGGGCGCCGATCCGCACCCGGTCCGGGTGATCGGTGGGCTGGAGGCGATCCTCGGTGATGAAAGCGGGCTGGGGCTTCCACGGGAGCACGACCTTGCCGGCCAGCTCGGCCTTCCGCGCCCGGACCTGCTCTGCCGTCCAGTCGCCGACGTACACCGGGGTGGCGAGCAGTTCACCCTGGGTCGAGGGCGTCCAGGCCTCGGGATACCCGATGAGCGGGAAGTAGCGTGGCTCGGTGATCTCCAGCGTGAGCTTTTCGAGCGTCCAGCCGCGCCCGAAGGGCCAGGCTTCGGTGTGTACGTTGGCCAGGCCGAATCGCTTGAGCTGCTCGGCGCTCCAGTCCGCCGCCTGCTTGAACGCGGGGCTTCCCGTGAGCCGCGGGCCAATCACGTTGGTCAGATGATTGAACAGCTCGCCCACCTGGGATCGGTTCAGGCCCTCGTCCTTGATGCGGGCGATGGCTGCCCGGTCCACCGGCTCTTGGGCGGAAACCGTCGTACCCGAGGCGAGGAGCAGGACGACTAGCGCACGGTGCATGTGCCTTCCTCCGTCATGATTCACCGCAGAGAACGCAGAGGGCGCAGAGAGATCGCAGAGGTGTCTCGGAAGGTTCCTCACGCGTCATTCAAGTTTCTCTCTGCGTTCTCTGCGTTCTCTGCGATCTCTGCGGTGAATCGTTGCAGTCGTGCAGTCTTGGGGAGTCAGATCTCGCCGCGTCTCGCGAACTGCACGATGTGGTCAGCCGCGCGAAAGGCGAGTGCCTGAATGGTCATGGTCGGCTGGCCACGTCCGGAGGTCACGAAGCTGGAACCGTCGCAAATGAACAGGTTCCGCACGTCGTGCGCCCGGTGGTACTTGTCCACCACAGACTCGGCGGGATGGTCGCCCATCCGGCAGGTGCCGAGCAGGTGCACGGCCACGTTCTGCTCCTGCACCGGATTGGCCCAGACCCGCTTGGCCCCGGCCGCGTCGAGCAGCTCCTTACAGCGACCCTGGAAGAACCGCAGGATCTTGAGGTCGTCCGGGTGGTCTTGGTAGGTGAGCCGCAGCGCGGGACGGCCGTATTTGTCCTTGACCTTGGGATCCAGCGAGATGCTGTTGGACAGGAGCGGCAGCGACGTGCTGTGGCCGGCGACGGCCATGGTGTGCGTGTAATACTCCGCCAACATCCGCTTGTATTCGGGTCCCCACTGCGGCGCGTCGCCGGGCAGGCCGCCCAGGCCGAAGAGCACCGGGTACATGTCGAACCGCGCGTCAATGCCGCCGCCTCCGTAGCACCCACGCCCGGGATCGGTGTCGTAGTGGTCCATGATCACGCGCGTCACCTGCACGCTCTTGTATTCGTTCAGCGGATGCTCGAAGTAGCCGTAGGCGGTGCAGTAGCCGTTGAGCATCAGGTACTTGCCGACCGTGCCGCTGGAGTTGGCGAGCCCACCCGGGAAACGGCTCGACTCCGAGAGCAAGAGCAGGCGCGCGGTCTCGGCGCCGTTGGCGCTTACGACCACGGCCTTGGCGCGCTGCGCCTGCTCCCGGCCGTCCTGGTCCCAGTAGAGGACCTGGGTCACGCGTCCCGCGGCGTTGGTCTCGATCCGGAACACGGTGGACTCCGGCCGGATCTCGCAGCGTCCCGTTGCTTCCGCCACCGGGATCATGGACGCTAGCGACGACGACTTGGCCCCCACCTCGCAGCCGAAGAACATGCAGAAGCCGCAGTGGATGCAGCTCGCCCGGTTGTTATGGGGTCGCGACAGGATCGCCATCGGCGCCGGGACGGCGTGCAGGCCCAGCTTGCGGGCCCCCTGCTCCAGCAACACGCCGGAGGATTTGACCGGAAGCGGCGGCAGCGGATAGGGACGTGAGCGGAACGGGTCGCCGGGCCCCGGTGCGCCCGACACCCCGACCTCCCAATCCACCTTGGTGTAGTACCGCTCGAGCTCGGGATACGTGATGGGCCAATCGGCGAAGCCGGTGCCCTCGATGGGTCCGATGCGACTCCGCTCGACGAAGTCTATCGGGCGGAATCGCCAGTAGTTCGCCGTGAAATGGACACTGCTGCCGCCCACCAGCTTGGCGTAGAGGACCGAGGGCGGGAACGCCTGGACCGTCGCCTCGTCCTTTTCGGTCTTTCGGAACGTGGTGGGGAAGTCGCTCGGCTTGGGCAGCAGATCGAAGTTGAAGAAGCCCCCCAATTCGTCGTGCCGGAACTGGCTCGGCCTCAAGTAGGGGCCCTGCTCGAGCACGACCACGCTGAACCCCGCGGTCGACAACTCCTTGGCCAGCACGCCGCCCGCCGCGCCGGAGCCGATCACGACGAAGTCCACCTCGGTCCGGGTCTGGAACCGCGAGCCACCGGCAGGCGCCGCGCTACTCTTGGCGGGCATTGGCATCGTAGTAGCCGAAGGGTGGCTGGTGCGCGTGGCCGCCGTCGAACCCGATCAGCTTCCAGCCCATCCGATCCTGGTTCCCGCCGTAAGAGGGATCGCCGAACATGCCTGCCACGGTGAGAAAGCGCACGGCTCCAAAGAACGGCGTGTGCTCCATGCCGCGCAGCACGTCCGTCTGCTGCTCGAAACTCAGCTCCGCGAAGCTCCGCACCGCCGGGTTCTTGGCCCGGGCCGCCTTCAGGAGATCCGGCAGCCCGCCGCGGATCGGTTGCAAGAACTGCCCGCCGAAGGTTCCGAGGGCCTGGTCCATGAAGTAGACGACGCCGGCCTCGCGGGCGCCGGGCGTGTCGTCGGTGGGGATGATCTGCGCGGCGACGGCCTCCAGCTCTTTGGCCTCTTCAGGAGTGAGGATCTCGAACGGAGCGCGCCGGGCCAGGGCGCGGCGGGCATGCGCCGCGGCGGCTTGGACCGCCGGCAGGTGGAACGCCAGCCAGGCGCCTCCGACCAGCGTACTCGAGCTCGCGACGAAGTCGCGGCGGGAGGAAAGATCGGTCATGCGGCTATTTCGGCGCGGTCCAGCAGTTGGTGGTCCGCCGCGTGTCCGCCAGGTGGACGATCTTCCATCCGTCCGGCCGCCGCACCAGCTCGAACACATCCACGCCGCAGTGACTGAACTGCTCGCCGCGATAGAACGCGTACTTGGTCCACACCGACGCCAGCCCACCGTCCACGCGGACCTCGGTATCCCAGATGCGTTCGTCCCACACGTCGGCGCGTGGGCGCCCCACGGCGGCCAGGAACTGCCCGATGTCCGCCAGGCTGACCCTGGGGTTTCCCGCCGAGTCCGTCGAGACGCCAACCAGCCGGGCGCTGGCATCGAATGCGGACCGCGCCATCGCGCTGTCGCCCGCCCGCATGCCGTCGAACACGCGGCGGACCACGGCGAGCACCTCTTGTTCGGGGGTCTGGGCGCGGAGCGAAGGCGCGGCGAGCACGCAGCACGCCGCCAGCCATGGGAGGGGTTTCATAGCGGGGGAGGATGGCCCCCACGCCCACCAACGTCAAGTCCGCGTTCGATCCTTCACAGCCCGAACCAGTACGTCAGCTTGACGATGAACACGTTCTCCGCGTCGGCCGACCACAGGGCCCGGAAATCGCGGCCCAGCGCCGCGGTGCCCGTGGTCACTTCATCTTCGCGGCCCTGCTGCCAGACCAGGAACAGCGTGGAGCCGGGCCGGTACTCCCAGCGCATCACGGCATTGACGCGGAGCGAGCGGACATTGAAGTCGCGCTCGCGGAAGGAAAAGTCGGGCTGCCCGTCGCGGTCGAAGTCCACGTAGCGCCGATCCGACGGGTCCTTGCAAGTCTGTCCGCCCGCGCAGGACCATCCGGTAATCCCGCTCACCGCCACGCCTTCGGTGAAGACCTCGAAGTCAAAGGACTCCGGCCGAGCGAGCTGCTTGTAGGTGAGGTAGTCGCCCGAGGACAGGAGCGGTTGCGCATAGAGCTGGAAGGTGAGCTTGGGGCTCAGCGTGACGTTGACCCTGGTGTCCATCACCAGCTCCTGGCGGCGGAGGTCCGCGAACAGGTAGCGTCGGCCGTAGGTGGGCGCGAACCCGGTTCCGGCGGTGGCGACGTACTGCGCCGGGTCCAGCTCCCGCGACCACTCGGGCGAAAGCTCCAGTTCCACGCTGGGCGAGGGCCTGAGCGACAGCTCGAGCCCCGCCTCCCATCCATAGCCGCCCCGCGCGCGATGCTCGTAGGCCACCGATGGCTCGAGTGAGAATGCCCGCCGTTGGTCGGTATTGAGCCGGAAGTCGATCCCGGTGGTCGCCGGGTCCAGCATCAGCGGGCCGCCGCGAGTCGCCACGCTGCTCTGCGAGGGAGGTGAATACTGGAGTTCGAGGTTGGCGCCCCAGAAATTCAGGAACTCGACGTCCGCCTCCAGGCTGAACTCGCCGCCCCGGTGAGCGCGCGTCCACGACGAGGTGGACCACACGTCATCCAGCGCCTCGTGCCGCCAATTCTGGAAGGTGAACAGCGACAGCTGGTAGTTCCGGAACAGCTTGCCCGGGGTGATCTGCTGGTATTCGATCCGGGCGCCGCCGTCGAGTCGCTCCCCGGCCGTGGAGAATCCCAGGTCATTGATCTCGAAGCCGGGGGTGATCTCCCCCAGCCAGACGGCGCCGGTCCAGTGCCGGGCGCTCCGCCGCTCGAACTGTAACCGCCACTCGCGGCCGGTCATGGAGGTTGCGGTCGAGTCCACGGCGTACCGGGTGGCGTCGGGCCGCTGGAAGTAGTGGTTGCTCGCGCGCTGGATGCGGAGCAACGCGTCGGGCGACCCCCGGACCAGGCTCCCGGCGGCGAAGCCCCACAGGGCCCAGTCCCGGGACCGCGCGCCGCCCCAGTTATGCTCGAAGTCCACGCCCGCGCTGTAGGCGTCGGACGGGAGGAAGCTCAAGCTGTCGGCGCTGGGGAGGTCGCGGACCAGGGCCGTGAGGATGGCACCGGCTTGAGACGCACCGTCCCGGAAGTCCTGCCGGACCCGCGCCACGCCGTACCCGCTGCGCGGCTCGACCGTGAATGCGTCCTGGCGCTGCTGGGCGGCGATGAACGAGCGGCCGGTTTCCCGGCTGGTCAGCGCCGCCAGAGCGCCAACGGACAGCCCCGATGAGGTTCGGCCCGTGAGCTTGGCGGCGCCGAGGATCGTGGTGGCGCTCGGGATGTGCTCGAAGTCGGCGTCGTCCGGGGGTGAGCCGTGAGGCTCCCGGCCCACTCGGCGGCTGTAGAACAAACGGTTGCTGCCGCCGGAGAGGCCAAAGTCGAAGACCTGGGCATCCTCCACGAAGAACGGGCGCCGCTCCTGAAAGAAGGTCTCGAACGCAGTCAAGTTGATGACCGCCGGGTCCACCTCGACCTGACCGAAGTCCGGCGCCAGCGTGGCGTCGAGGCTGAACGCGCTGCCGAGGCCGTACCGAAGATCCATGCCGGAGCGGGGCGTGAACTCGGCCCCGTTGAAGAACGGATCGCCCGGTTCCGACGGGGCCAGATGGGCGCTCGCGACGGCGTACGGCCGGAGCTCGATCCGTCGCGCGGCGTGGGGAAGCCGGAGCCCCTCCAACCGTCCGAAGAGACTCACCGTCCCATGCCGCACCCGGGATTCCAGCGCGAAGTCGGTGACCTCGTCGTTCACCAGCCGGCGCCGGGTGAAATTGACTCCCCACGCCTGGACCGTATCCGCCGCCCGATACCGCAGCTGGGAGAGGGGAATCCTGAGCTCGGCGGTCCACCCCGACGAGTCTCGCCGCGCCGCGGATTCCCACACGGCGTCCCACGCCTCGTCTTCGTCGGTGTCGTCGAACAGGTAGACGTCCCGTTGTACGCCGGCGGCGCTCACCCGGAAGCGGTAGCCGGTGCGCCGGTCGTTGTTGGGATCGAACGCCACCTCGAAGTAGTCATACGCGCCCCACTCGTCCCGTCGCACCAGCTGGGTGCCGATGCGCACAGGCTGCCGGTCGTAGAGCCGCGCGCTCACGTAGATCGCGCTCCCGTCGAACAAGACCCGGACTTCGGTGGATTCCTCGGGCGCGGCGCCTTCTACCGGTTCCCGTTGCACGAATTGCGTGACCGGCGGCGCGAGCGTCCAGGCCGCCTCGTCCAGCCGCCCGTCGATCGCTACGTCGCCGCGCAGTTCGACCGCGCGCGCGCCGGGTGCCGCGCTGGCGCGCGGGGACAGCGAGTCTTGGAGGGGGACGACCGCCTGCAGAAGGACGCCCAGAGCGGGCAGGACGTATGGAGCGGACATCGTACGGTACTACGCGCGGCCGGCGCGCGATGTTGACGTCGTAACAGCCACCTCGCGCGGCGCCGCTCAGGGAACCGTCTTCACCGGCGCTTCGCCGCGAAGGTCCCGTTCGGTTGGTAGAAGACCACCTCGGTCACCGCTCCGGCCGGGGATCGCTTGAACTCCACGGTGTAGCCGCTCATGCCTTTGATCGAGAAGCTGGTCCCCTGGAGCGGGACCAGCGTGTAGGTCGGTTGTCCCGGAACGGTGAGGGTCAGGCTGGAGTCGCCCTGGAGCGCCACCGTGGCGACCGTGCCGCTGATCTCGTAGTCGCCCGCCAGCGGTTCCAGGAATGCACGGGTCGTCATGGTCGGGTCGGCGGCCCGGCTGAACCGGATGTCGCTCACGCTGGGCTCGAGCGGGATGCGCAGCTCGCTCACCAAGCCGTTGGCGTCGGTGGCAAAGCTCACCTTCTGCCCTTGCAGCGGGTTCAAGGGATCGTCCGGCAGCTCGAAGACGTCGTAATGGAAATGCGCCAGCGGGGCGGTGAGGCCGCTGAAGGACAGCGTCAGATGATCGCCGTCCAGCGCCGCCCGGGCGTCCCCGTACGCCGGGTGGGTGTAGCGGCCGGCGTAGTCGGCCAGGGGGTGCGAGGGCTGAGTGCCCTCCTTCCGGTTGGCGTACCGCTTGGCCCGGGCGGAATCCGCCGAGGCCTTGGCCTTCTGCTGCTGCTCGCGGATGCGGCCGTTCCAGTCCACCGGGGCGAGCCTCAGGAGCCGGTCCAGGACCTGGTACGTCACGATCTGAGGCACCGGGTTCACCCCCGAGAGGTTGGTCAACACGATGACGCCGATCTTCTTCCTGGGTAGGAACGACAACAAGGAGATGAACCCGTCAATGCCGCCGCCATGTTGAGCCAGGATCTCGCCCCGGTAGCTGGAAAGCACCAGCCCCATGCCGTAGGTGCTGAACCCCATCTCGTCGAACTGGGGTGTCCCGGGCATCACCATCTGCGGCGTCTGGATCTGCTGCGCGAAGTTCTGGGACAGCAGTTGCCGGCCGGCGTAGCTGCCCCGGCTTGCATGGAACTGCACGTAGCGGATCATCTCTTCCACGCTGGAGTTGATCGAGCCCGCGGGCCCGATCGCGTCAATGTTGCGGAACGGGATCCGCTTGACACTGTCGCGCGCCAGCGCATAGGGCAGGGCATAGTCGTCCGTCTTCTGGCTTTCGGTAACCGAGAAGTTACTCCGAGTCATGCCCAGCGGCGTGAACAGACGCCGCCGCACCACTTCTTCCCAGCTGGTTCCTGCGAGCTGTCCCGCCAGGTAGCCCGCGGTCATGAACATGAGGTTCTGGTACTGCCAGGTGCTGCGGAACTCTTTGTTGGGCTCGAGGTAGCGCATCCGGTCGTAGAGCTGCTGCCGGGAGTAGCCCGTGGCGTACCAGAGCGCGTCGTGCCGCGGCAGCCCGGAGCGGTGGGTGACCAGGTCGCGGGCCGTCATGTGCTCGGTGGCGACCTGCTCGTGGAGGCGGAAGTCCGGGAGGTACTCGCGGACCGGCTTGTCCCAATCCAGCCGTCCGCTGTCGGCCAGCATGCCCAGCACCGAGGCGGTGAAGGACTTGGTGACGGAGCCGATGGCGAACAGCGTGCGCGGCGTGACCGGGAGCTGCTGCTCGAGGTTCCGGTAGCCATAGCCTTTGGACCAGATCACCTGCGTGTCGCGAACGATGGCGATGGCAAGACCCGGCAGCTTCCACTCGGTCATGACGCCGGCCACGAATTGGTCCAGCCCGCGCAATTCGGATGGCGCGGCTTGCCGCTGGGCGTTCGCGGTGACGGCCGGGGCGAGGAGCAGGGCCGCCAGCATCCAGGTGCGTGCCGAGAAGGCGGGCGCGAAGCTTCGGTGATACATGGCCAGCTCCTTGAGTCCGGAAGCCCGGCAGGGCTCGACAAAGTGTCCTAGGCTAGCCCGGCCTGCGCCGGGCGTCAACGACGGCACTATCTTGACACGTCCTCTCGACTCCGGAGGCTTGTCCCATGCGTTCGCCCGTTCGGCTGTGGCTGGCATCGACGCTCGCGATCTCGGCTCTGACGCTCGACGCGCGGTGCCAGGAACCGGTGACATGGAAGCCCGAGCTGGAGTTCTCGACCTTCTCCATCGCCGCGGTTGACCCCGCGACCGGCGAGGTCGGCGTGGCGGTGACGACCCGCGTCGCGTGCGTGGGTAACGGCGTCCCGTGGGTGCGCGCGGGCGTGGGCGCGGTGGCCACCCAGGCCAACACGCGCACCGAGTACGGCAACGAGCTGCTCGACTGGTTGGCGCAGGGGCTCACGGCTCCGCAGGCGCTGGGGCGGGCGGTCGCCGCGGACACGGGCGCCGCCCGGCGACAGGTCGGCGTGATCGGCCTCAAGGCGGGGGCGGGAAGTGCCCAGCACACCGGGGAGCGGACCAATCCCTGGGCCGGCCACCGCGCCGGAGCCAACTACGTGACCCAGGGCAATCTGCTGGTGGGGCCGGAGGTGCTGGCGGCCGTGGCCCAGAGCTTCGAGAGCACGGCAGCGAGCGATCGCCACCTGGCGGATCGCCTGATCGAAGCGCTCGCGGCCGGGCACGCGGCGGGCGGCGACGCCCGGAAGGGCCGCGCGCAGTCTGCGGCGGTGGTGGTGGCCGACCCTCGGCCGGGCCGCTCGCGGCGCAGCGACGGGATTACCGCCAACATCAATGTCTGCGAGCACCCCGATCCCGTGGCCGAGCTGCGCCGGATCTACGACACCATTTCCCAGACCCTGGGCTTCCGCACGCTGGAGCAATTCACCGGGGCCGACGTCTGGCAGCTCAAGGTCATCCTGCACGCGTTGGGCTACTTCCGATCTGGCGCCGCCCGCCTGGAGCAGGACCGCGAGGCGTTCCTCTACACCTCCGAAACCGTGGCTGCGATAGACGCGTTCCGGCAGGCGGAGGGGCTCTCCACCCCAGCCATGGGATCGCCGCCCGGGTTGGTGGACCGAGACACCGCGGCGAGGCTGTGGGCAGCGCTCGCGCGAGCGGGCAAGGCCGAGGCCGTGCGCCGCGAGCTCAAGGAGGTGACGGCGGTGCGGCGCTGAGCCGGGGTGTGCTCAGTCACTGCCACATCCGTGGGTTGACGACGTTGGCGAACTTGGACCCGAACCGGTACTGAAAGCCCACGAAGGTCTCGTAGCGATAGTCCGTGCCGAGTTGCCGCTGGCGAACCAGGATCTCCTCCGGGGTGAGGTCCCGCCTGGCCAGGTAGAGCTGGTCCTTGATGCGTGATACGCTCCCCTCGAAGCTGAACTCGAGCCCGCGAAAAATGCGCACGTCCAACTCCGCGGAAAAATTGATCCGGTGCCTGGCGAGGTGGTGCAGGAACTGGGTCGCCACCACCGAGGTCTCGACGCTTCCCCAGGGCTGCTGCACCTCCAGGTTGACGTCCAGCCGGTGCGCGGGGCGCACCTCGGTGAGCTTGTCGAAGATGGTGACGTCCTGGTAGTTGAACGATGTGGTCTCCACCGCGTACCGAAAGGTGAGCTGCCGCCGGGTGGATTCGCCGTACGGGTAGAGGTTGAACTCGACGGCGGGACCGCCGCGGATGGTGAGGTCGTTGTTCAGGAAGGTGGACGAGGTCTGGGAGCCCTGCAGGCCGAACGACCAGTGCCCTCCCAGGCTCCAGACCGCGCGCTGCTCGGCCGAAAAGTTGTGCGACGTGAACAGGCGCCAGTCCGCCGGCTCTCCTTCATCCGCCAGATCCTGCTCGCGCCGCTCGAACTCACCGAACACCTCGAACGACAGCTTCAGGTTGTCCGCCGTCCGGTTAGCCTCGAGCTGACCGTCGAACGACCGGTTCCGCTCGCGTTGCTCGCCGTCCAGCGACCCGCCGACGCCCACGGTGAACACCCAGAGGTTCCAGGGGTCGTCCGCGGCAGCGGCCTGTCGCTGGGCCTGCGTGCGGGCGGGCAGGGTGACGCGGAGCTCGCGCCCCAGTTCGGTCGCGGCGACGTAGCGCACCAGCCCCACGGTGACCGTTTGCACCTGCCCGTCGCGAGTTTCCGCGAAGGTGTCGGTGTTCTGGGAGACGTAGCGTAAGGTGTCGTTCCGGCCCGCGAACTCTCGGAGCCCGATGAAGGCGAAGGTGTACTCGCGCCCGCCGCCGCCGGTGCCCTGGGCGGTCCCGAGGATGTGCACCTGGGCGTCCTGCCGGTCCCGCACCCAGTCCACCAGCGTGATCTCACGCCGGAAGTGATCGAAATCGCAGTGGAAGGTCTGGCAGTCGAGAAACACGCGGATCAGCGGGCTCAGAACCGGAGGCTCCTGTGCTCCGAGGTTCTGGGCGGCAGCGAAGGGGGCGAGGCCAAGGAGGCAGGTCAGGGTGGTGATTGATTTCACCGGGTCCTCCACGGATCACGTGCGAAGGGCACGCCAGGTGTTGGGAATTCAGCAGCCGCTGGGTACTACGCACCGGGCGAACCGGGCGTTGGGGTGACGGTGGTGCGGCGCGGCTCAGAATTCGTTGAAGCCGATGTTGGGCATGCGGGAGTTCACCACGTTCGCGAACTTGGAGCCAAAGCGGTAGCTGAGGCGGAAGAACGTGAAGTAGCGGAAGTCCGTGCCCAGCTGACGGCGGCGGATCAGAATCTCCTCGTCGGTGAGGCCGGCTCGTGACAGGTAGAGCTGGTCCTTGATGCGCTCCACCTCGCCGTTCAGGCTGAGATTGAGTCCGCGAAACACCCGAAACTCGATTCCGCCTGAAAGGGTCAAGCGATACTTGCCGAGGTCGTGGAGAAACTGGACGGCGCTTGCTTGAGTCTCCACCTGGCCCCAGGGCTGTTGTGCGCTGAGCACCACGTCCAGTCGATGGGCCGGTAGAGTCTCCTTGGTCTTGAAAAAAATAGTCTCTTGCTCGTAGTCGAACCCGGCCAGTTGAGGATTGTACCGGATCGCGAGCTGCCGGCGAGTAGACTGGTCGTAGGGGTAGAGGTTGTACTCCAGGACCGGTCCCGCCTTGATCGCGAAGTCCTGGTTGTAGTAGGTGGAGGAGTTCTGGGCGCTGTACAAACCGAAAGACCAGTGCGGGCTCAGACTCCACGCGACGAGATCGCTTCCGGAAAACGAGTGCGTCACATTGACGTACGGACCTGTGCTCAGCTCCTGCGAGCTTCGGTTATAGCTGCCGGAAAGTCGCAGGTTGATCTTGATGTTCTGGGCGGTGCGATTCGCGGTGACGCTGCCGTTGAGATAGGTGAAGGCCTGCTGCTGCTCGCCGAAGGCGTTGCCGCTGAAGTTCAACGTGAAGACCCAGAGGTTCCACGGATCCCGAACTTCTCCTACGGGGGCCTCAGCAGCGGCCTGATAGGTGATGCGTAGGCGCTCCCGTGCCTGCGTCTGCGCCACGAACCGCATCAGCCCCACCTTGATCGTCTGCAGCTGGCCGTCTCGGATTTCCGTTTGGGTATCAGTGTTGCGCGAGACATAGCGTAGCGTGTCGGCACGACCTGCGAACTGACGGAGCCCGATGAATGCGAAGGTCAACTCGCGGCCTCCACCGCCGGTCGGTTGAGAGGTGCCCAGGATGTGCACGTGCGCATCCTGTCGGTCACGCACCCAGTTCACGAACACAATCTCGCGCCGGATGTGGTCGAAGTCGCAGTAGAAGTTCTGGCAGTCGAGGAATACGTCGAGGGCTTCGAGCGCGGCCTGCTGCTGGCCCGGGGCCCGCGTCGCAAGACCCAGCGAACTGGCCGCTACGAAGGCGAGGAGGGTGATAGGTCGGTTCACGGGCTGTCTCCCAGCGATTCTGTGTAAAAGGTTAGATGACCCTTCGCCCTGGCGCGTTGCAGATTGGCCGGTCGTCACTTGACGGCCCATCCTGCGATGTGTGGCGACACCACCGGGACCGGCACCGGGAAGTGATCGCACACCACCTGGGCGAACCCGGCCAGCTCGATCACGCGCCACGTCTCGCGGTCGGGCTGGCACCCGTCGCCCAGCAGGCTCCACACCGGCCGCATGGCGCGTTGCAGCCGACGGCGCCAGGTGCCCCGCGGCGCCGCTACGTGCTCCACGAAGACGAAGCGTCCCCCGGGGCGGAGGACGCGCAGCACTTCCACCAGCGCGGCCTGCTGGTCCCGGACGGAGCAGAGCACCAGCGTGCTCACCACCGCGTCTACCGCTGCGTCTGGGACGTCGAGCCGCTCCGCGGTGCCTTCCCGGATCTCGATGTCCCGGTCCAGGCGTTCCGCCTCACGGCGCAGGTACTTATGCATGTGCGGGTTGGGCTCGACCCCCAGCAACCGGACCGTCCGGGGGTAGTAGCCGAGGTTCGCTCCGGTCCCCGGCCCGATCTCGAGCACCGTGCCCGCCAGTTGTCCCAGGAGCCCCCGCTTGCGCTGCTCGACCAGGCGCTCGTGCGCCGCGCCGCCTTTCGACAGGCCCCAGGCGAAGAGGCGCTGGCAAGACACTCAGCGTGGCGCCTCGATACGCGCCCGCGCTGCGCCGGCGGGTTGGTCCGTAGTGAACAGCGTCAAGACGTAGCGTCCCTCGCTCAGCGCGGCAACGTCCGCGCCGGTGAGTGGTATGGCGCCGGAGACCGCAGTCGCTCCCGGACCGGCCAGCCGATAGACCACGGGACCGGGGCCCGCCGAGTCCGGGCGCTGGAGAACGACGGCGGACACGCGATCCGCCGGAACCCCGGTGACCCGGACGTCATAGCGCAGCTCGTACCGCGACCGGTCGAGCACCAGCCTGCCCTCGGCGCGGACCCCCGGCGTGGCGCCTGCGCTGGTCGCGGTGACGGTGAACACCGTGGTCTCCGGCGCGCGGCCGTTCACCAGCGCCGGCGTGGTGATGGGCGGCTTGCGCCGCGGTCCCGACTGCTCGAACGCGTACGCCAGGGCCACCAGGCGCGCGTCCGACCACGACGGGCCCAGCAGCTCCAGACCGACGGGCAGTCCGCCCCGCGTGAATCCCGCGGGCACCGAGATAGCCGGCAGGCCGGTGGCGGCGCTCAGCTGGCAAGTGGAGCCGGGCTGGGGGTCGCCGATCAGGGCCGGTTCCTGGCGCATCGTGGGATAGACCAGCCCGTCCAGGCGGAGGCTGTCCAGCAACCGCGAGATGCGGGCGCTGACCACGCGCTGCTTGGCCAGCACCGCGCGATGGGCGTCGCTGTCGCGCGCCGATACCGTGTCCACCCGCCGGAGCCGGGCGTCGAGCGAAGCATGGTACAGTCCCTGCGCCACGATCTCGCTCAGCGAGCGCACCGGGGCCGCTGGGCGGTGCGCCAGGTAGTCCAGCAGATCGAATTTGGTTTCGAGATCAATAGCGCGTGAACCGGCGAGCAAACTGTCGAAGTCGGGAATCGTGACGTCCACGGCCTCGGCGCCTGAAGTTTTCATCGAGTCGATCGCGGCGCGGATCACCCGAGCCACGTCGTCGTCGGTGTCGGTGAAGTAGTTCCGCAGGACCCCCAGCCGGGCGCCTTGCAGCGCTTTAGGGTCGAGCGCGCTCACGAACCGAGGTGCTGGGCGATCGCCCAGTCTCCGAGTCACCGTGTCGGCCGGATCGGGTCCCACCGTGGCGTCCAGCGCGATCGCCAGGTCCGTGACGGTGCGGGCCAGCGGCCCCGCGATGTCCTGCGTGTGGGAGAGCGGAATGATCCCGCTCCGGCTCACCAGGCCCTGCGTGGGGCGCAGACCCACCAGGCTGCTGTACGCCGCCGGGATGCGAATGGAGCCGCAGGTGTCGGTTCCCCAGCCCACGGCGGCGAAGCTTGCGGCAATGGCTACCCCGGTGCCACCGCTCGAGCCTCCGGGGCAGCGCCGAGGATCGTACGCATTGCGGGTCTGCCCGCCGAGCGAGCTGATGGTGGTGATACCCGCGGCCAGCTCGTGCATGTTGGCCTTGCCGAGGATGACGGCGCCCGCCGCGCGCAGGCGTTTCACCACGAATCCGTCTTCCGGCGGCACCGCGCTGGCCAGCGCGATGGAGCCGCCGCTGGTGGGAAGATCCGCGGTGTCGAAATTGTCTTTGAGGATCACCGGGATCCCGTGCAGCGGTCCGCGCGGGCCCCTGGCGCGGCGTTCGGCATCCAGCGCCGCCGCTTCATCGCGCGCTCTGGGATTCAACCGGATCATGGTGTTGAGGGCGGGACCCTGCTGGTCGTAGGCTCGAATCCGGGCGAGGTAGGCGTCTACCAGCTGGACCGCCGTTACGGCGCCGCGAGCCATAGCGGCCTGGAGGTCGGGGATGGTGGCCTCATGGACCTCGGGCGGGAGGCCGGCGGGGCCGGCCTGGCCGCGCGCCGGCGCCTGCCCCGCCAAGGACGCGAAGGCGACCAGCGCGGCGAGTCTCATGGCGCCCTCCGCCACTCGAGCGTCAACGGGGAGGTGCTCGGAACCGTCTCGAGGTTGGCCGCCGCGACCTGGCCGCGATACGCAGCCACGTCTTCGGCCAGGATCCGGTTGAACGGCGCCAGCGCCGCCTGGAGCGTTTGCTCGGCCTGTTCGAGATACATCATCTGGGCCCCGGTGGGGGCGTCCCACGAGGATCCCAGCGCACCTAGCACGTCGCCCATCCGAGACAGGACGTTGTTGCCGCCGCCGATGAATCCCTGAATGTCGCGCCGTCCGGTGAACCGCTCCTCGACGCTGGTGAGCTTCTTCTTGAGACTGTCGCCGGCGGCCCGGAGCGCCTTGGAGGCGGCGTCGTCCTTCGAGGCGAGCTGTTCGTTCACCCGATCCACCGCCTTCTTCGCGTCGCGCAAGCGATTGACCGCCTCGGTGGCGACCTCCAAGCGCTGGCCGGCGCGCAACATGGCATTGAGCTTGGCGCGGCGGTCGGCCTCGCTGATGGTGAAGCGCGGATCGGGGGTTACGACCACGCTGGCGCTCGCCGTGCTCCCCTGCCACGTGACCCGCACCGTGTACGTCCCGGGGAAGGCGTCCGGGCCCGAAGGCACCTCGTCAGGCGGCGGCTGTTCTTGCTCCTCGCTCCGAGGCGTGCGGAACCCGTTGCGGGTGAGACTCCACGCCGTGCGGTTGAACCCGGTCTGCGCGGGGCCTTTGAACGTCCGGATCACGGTGTCACCGGCGAGCACGTCAATGGTGACCTTGGCCGAGTCGCTGCCGTCCTTGATCAAGTAGCTCAGCAGCGCCCCGTAAGGCCGGTTCTTGCCCAGGAACATGGCGTCGCCCGTGAACCGAGGTCCCGGGACCTGCCGTTCCAGATACTGGATCGCCGGCGGAATCTCGAAGAGGTGAAGCGGCTTGTTGGTGATCGCGGGATCCACCACGAGTGCGCGGAGCGGCCGCACATCGTCCAGGATCCATGCCCCGCGCCCGTGCGTGCCGATCACCAGATCATGCTCGCGCGGGTGCACCACCAGGCCCTGCACCGGAACCCGCGGCACGCCGCGCCACAGGGTCCAGCTCCGGCCGCCATTGAGTGAGAGGTACAGTCCGAACTCGGAGCCCAGGTACAGCAGATTCGGGTTGACCGGATCCTGCACCACCGTGTGGAGGAAATACTGGATGTCCGGGGTCACCAGGCTGGTCCAGGTCCTCCCGAGATCCGTGGTCTTGAACAGGTACGGCTGGTGGTTGCCGCGGCGGTGGTCGTCGAACACCACGAACGCCGTGGCGCTGTCGAACCTGGACGGCTCGATGTGCGGCACCCAGGTGGCGGCCGGTACGCCGCGGATGCGGGGTGACGTGTTGTCCCACGACCTGCCGCCGTCCCGGGTCAGCTGCACGTTGCCGTCGTCGGTACCGACCCAGATCACGCCCCGCCTCACCGGACTGGGTGCGATCTGGAGGATAGTGGTGTGGAACTCGGCGCCCGAGACGTCGTAGGTGAGCCCGCCCGACTCCTTGTGCTGCTTGGTGGAGTCCCCAGTGGTGAGATCGGGGCTGATGGTGGTCCACGTCTCGCCCATGTCCGTGCTCCGGTGCACGAACTGACTACCCAGGTAGATGGCCCCGTCGAGCGGATCGAACGACAGACCGGGGTTCCAGTTGAACCGCAGCTCGACGCTGGTGTCCGGTGGGGCCGGCTTAATGACTTTCCGCTCGCCGGTGACCCGGTCGAACCGGGTGATGTCGCCGTTCTGGGTAGAAGTGAAGCCGAAGCGGGCGTTCTTGGGGTCCGGGAAGGTGGACATGCCGTCGCCGAACGCCACTTCGTCCCAGTCGTAGGTTCGGATTCCGCCGTTGTGCCACGGGGCGGCCGGTGCCGTGAACGAGCCGTTGTCCTGGAGGCCGCCGTATACCTGGTATGGCGTCTCCATGCCGACCGCGATGTGGTAGAACTGCGAGAACGGCAAGTTCTCGAGGAACCGCCAGGTGGCTCCGTTGTCGCGCGAGAGGTACACACCGCCGTCGTTGCCGTCCCAGATCACTTTGCCGGCGGGCGCCACCCAGAAGGCGTGATGGTCCACGTGGACCTGGTCGAAGCCCAAGAGGGTCCGGAAGTTCTTGCCGCCGTCCTCGCTCACCTTGACGGGACTCTCCACGATCCAGACGTGATTCTCGTTGGTCGGATGTACGCGGATCTGGCCGTAGTAGAACGGCCGGCCGTTGATGCCGCGAGTCTTGTTGACCGTGGTCCAGGTGTCGCCGCCATCAGTGGAGCGCAGGACCACGCTCTGCTTCGCCTCGACCAGGGCGTAGACTACGTCCGGGTTGCCGCGGGCAAAATCCAGTCCGATACGGCCCAGCTCGCCCTCGGGCAATCCCTCCGCGGTGCCCAGCTTCTTCCAGGTCTCGCCGCCGTCGTACGTGGTGTAGAGCCCGCTGCCGGGCCCGCCGGAGGTGAAGAACCAGGGCCAGCGGCGGTGCTCCCACATGGCCGCGATCAGGTGCTGGGGATTGGACGGGTCCATTACCAGGTCGCCGGCGCCGGTGCGCGGGTTCAGGTAAAGGATCTTGCGCCAGGACTTGCCGCCGTCGGTGGACTTATAGACGCCGCGGTCTTCGGTGTCGGCCCAGGTGGTGCCCAGCGCGCCGACGTAGACCACGTTGGCGTCCTTGGGATCCAGCAGGATGGCGTCGATCGCCCCGGTATTCTCCAGCCCCATTCGGGACCAGGTCTTGCCCGCATCGAGCGACTTATAGACTCCGGTTCCCACTCCAGCCGAGTTCCGGCGGTTGCGCTCGCCGGTGCCGATCCAGACCAGGTCCGGGGTGGGCTGGTAGATGGCGATCGCGCCGATGGACGCGGCCGGGAGCGAATCGGTAAGCGGCGTCCAGGTGACGCCGCCGTTCGCCGACTTCCACAGGCCGCCGGTAGCGGCGCCGACGTACACGATGTCGGGATCCGCCTCCACGGCATCGATGGCGCCCACCCGCCCGCTCATCCCCGTCGGGCCGATGCTCCGGGCTTCCATGCGCTTGAAGAAGGTCGAATCCAGCTGCGCCGCGGCGGGTGCCGCGATCAGGGCGGTGAGGGCGGTCGCGAGCAACAGAGCGGTGGTGCGAGACATGCGTCCTCCGGGCGATCTACGGGTTACCGGGGTGATCTGCGGCCTCAAAACGACCGCAGCGTATCGGTCACCGCAAGGTCGCGGGCTCGGCATGGGCGGGTGGGTTCCGGCGGGTGCTCAGTGCGGGGCGCGCTGCACGCCCGGGTGTGATGAGACTCAGGCGATGAGAACCCCGGTGGGTCCCTCCGGTCGCTAGCAGTACCGGCGGACCGGC